>ENA-OQAZ01000622-OQAZ01000622.1-human-gut-metagenome-genome-assembly--contig:-NODE-622-length-19248-cov-2.768684_pt1 | contig 19248 bp, 22 predicted proteins | sample MGYA00242737_ERZ504531 | MGnify/ENA primary metagenome ERZ504531 (study PRJEB26092, sample SAMD00036244) | human gut metagenome | host: Homo sapiens | study: EMG produced TPA metagenomics assembly of... | reverse complement strand
TTTTGGATTCCATTTGTGGATGGCTGTATCCTCTTTTACTGACATCACCGCCTTACTTGTCGATCGATTGCTTCCTTAAACTCTCCCATTCCCGTGATCGTAAACGGAAAAGCCTTGATCAGACGGCCAAAAGCCTGACGCTCTTCCCTGGAGATCTCATGTACCGGTTTTTCCCCGGGGATACCGCCAATTTCGATCATGATCGGAGTCAGAGAAGACGGAAAAAGAACACCGATCACATTTTTAAACTGTTTGTTATGATTTGCATCAAATTCACGCAGGATCCGGGCGTCAAGCTGTTCTGCATCAAGCGCCGGCTTCAGATCCAGGAAAGCCTCCAAAGGCTCCTTTTCCAGCTTTTTGCCGATCTGTGCACTGGCGGAAAGTATCAGCGGTCCTGTCACTCCGAAATGAGTAAACATCATCTCGCCGAAGTCTTTATAGAGAACTTTTTTGCCGGATTTTACTGTAAGCTCCACATTCCGAAGGGAAAGGCCCTGAAGTTTGGAGACATAATCTTCTTTTGCCACCAATGGCACCAGTGATGGTGACTGGGAAACAACTTTATGCCCCGTCTCAGCAGCAAAACGGTATCCGTCTCCTGTGGAACCTGTGGACGGGTAGGAAAGCCCTCCTGTGGCAACTACCACAGTATCCGCTTCAAAAAAATCACCGTCCGAAAGTAATACACCAGTAACTTTTTCATCCGTGTACAAACTTCCTTTACCTCTGTATGAAGATGAATCTGCGCTCCGGCTTTTTTCAGTTCCCGTTCAAGAGCACGGATAATATCTGATGAATGATCCGATACCGGAAAAACCCGGTTTCCACGCTCTGTTTTCAGCGGCACTCCTGCTTCCTCAAAAAATTCCATCACATCTCTGCTTCCATAGGTGTAGAAAGCGCTGTAAAGAAATTTGCGATTTGACATCACTGCCGGAAAAAGCTCTTCGGTATCGGAATCATTGGTGACGTTGCACCGTCCCTTTCCGGTGATAAAAAGCTTTTTTCCGAGTTTCTCATTTTTTTCCAGTATGTGAACCTGGTGTCCTCTGCGCGCAGCATATACACCGCAGAGCATTCCGGCGGCACCGCCGCCTATGATCGCAACTTTGGACATTACCTGTTATCCTGCCTTTTTTATCTTTTTTTATGCACAAAGGAGCCTGCATACAGCAAGCTCCTTTTCCTGTTTTGAAATGCATCTGCATTTCTATGTGTGCTTTATACCGGGTATGCGCCGTTCTTGGTATCTGCTACAGTCTCATCAACTTTTGTCTTCTGAGCCTGGCGATATTTAAAGAAGTCCATGGCAACCTGCGGGAACAGTGCATATGTGAGAACATCCTCATCCTGCTCCTTGTACTGTGCCATCTCGCTCTCAAGCTTATCAAGCTCATCCTCCAGAAGATCTGCCGGACGGCATGTGATCGGTTCAATATCTCCGATACATTTTTTCTGTACTTCCGGATTGAACGGTCTGGCTGTTGCGCCATACTTACCACTTAACACGTCTTTTGTCTCTTTTGTGACAACCTTGTAACGCTCGCCCATGATCACGTTAAATACAGCCTGTGTACCAACGATCTGAGAGGACGGTGTAACAAGCGGTGGCTCACCAAGGTCTTTACGTACACGCGGAACTTCCTCAAGTACTTCGTAGATTTATCCTCGGCATGCTGCTCTTTCAGCTGTGATGTCAGGTTGGAAAGCATTCCGCCTGGTACCTGATACAGAAGAGTCTTGATATTTACACCAAGGTTCTTCGGATTGAGAAGACCTGTATCAAGAGCCTCATCACGCATCGGACGGAAGTAGTCAGCGATCTCAGCGAGAAGCTGCTGATCAAATCCTGTATCATATGGTGTTCCCTTGAAGGTCTCAACCATAACCTCTGTTGCCGGCTGGGATGTTCCAAGAGCAAACGGAGACATTGCTGTGTCGATGATGTCAACACCTGCCTCTACTGCCTTCATATATGTCATGGAAGCAACACCGGATGTATAGTGAGAATGAAGATCGATCGGGATCTTAACAGTCTCTTTGAGAGCCTGAACAAGCTCTGTAGCCTTGTACGGAACAAGAAGTCCTGCCATATCTTTGATACAGATGGAATCTGCACCCATATCTTCGATACGTTTTGCAAGATCTGTCCAGTAATCAAGTGTGTAAGCATCACCAAGTGTGTAAGCCATTGCAACCTGTGCATGTGCTTTCTCCTTGTTTGCTGCTTTTACAGCTGTCTGAAGGTTACGAAGATCATTCATACAGTCAAAGATACGGATGATATCGATACCGTTAGCTGCGGATTTCTGTACAAAATACTCTACTACATCATCTGCATATGGACGATATCCCAGGATGTTCTGTCCACGGAACAGCATCTGAAGCTTTGTGTTTTTGAAACCGTCACGAAGCTTACGAAGTCTTTCCCACGGATCCTCTTTCAGGAAACGTAAGGAAGCATCGAAAGTAGCACCGCCCCAGCACTCTACTGCATAGTAGCCGACTTTGTCAAGCTTCTCAATGATCGGAAGCATCTGCTCTGTGCTCATACGTGTAGCGATCAGGGACTGATGAGCGTCACGCAGGATCGTTTCCACAACTTTCACAGGTTTTTTCTCTATTTCTGCCATAATTATTCTCCTTACAAATTTTTATAAGACAATGGGTTAGACACCAAAGATCGCCATGAATGTACCGGCAGCAACAGCTGTACCGATAACACCAGCAACATTCGGTCCCATTGCATGCATCAGCAGGAAGTTTGTAGGATCTGCCTCAGCACCAACCTTCTGGGATACACGGGCTGCCATAGGAACGGCAGAAACACCGGCTGATCCGATCAGAGGATTGATCTTTCCGTGAGTAACCTTGCAGAGAAGCTTACCAAGCATAACACCACCAAAAGTACCGCAGGCAAAGGCAACAAGACCAAGAACTACGATCTTCAGTGTATCTACGTTCAGGAACGCCTCAGCACTTGTGGAAGCGCCTACAGATGTTCCGAGAAGGATTACTACGATGTACATAAGAGCGTTGGAAGCTGTTTCAGAAAGCTGTTTAACAACTCCGGACTCACGGAACAGGTTTCCGAGCATCAGCATACCAACAAGCGGAGCTGTTGTCGGAAGGATCAGGCAAACAACGATTGTGATAACGATCGGGAAAAGGATCTTCTCAAGTTTTGTAACAGGACGAAGCTGCGCCATTTTGATCTTACGCTCTTTCTCTGTTGTGAAAGCCTTCATGATCGGAGGCTGGATGATCGGTACCAGGGACATATAGGAATATGCTGCTACTGCGATCGGTCCCATAAGAGAAGACTGTCCAAGCTTACCTGCAAGGAAAATGGAAGTCGGGCCATCAGCACCACCAATGATAGAGATCGCTGCTGCTGCTTTACCATTAAATCCAAGGAAAATTGCAAGGAAGTATGCAAGGTAAATACCAAGCTGTGCAGCTGCTCCCATCAGGAAGCTGATCGGGTTTGCGATCAGCGGACCGAAGTCTGTCATCGCACCGACACCCAGGAAGATCAGTGAAGGAAGAATACTCCACTCATCCATTAAGTAAAAATAATGAAGAAGTCCGCCAACGCCATTGGATGAATCCTCAATGCTCAGCATAATGTCCGGATAAATATTTACCAGAAGCATACCAAAAGCGATCGGAACCAACAGCAGCGGCTCAAAACCATGTTTAATGGCAAGGTATAAGAACACACATGCCACTGCGATCATCAGGTAGTTTCCCCAGGTAAGGTTGAAAAATGCTGTCTGATGGATCAGGTTTGACAGGGTATTTGTTACATAAGACATTTGTCTACCTCCTGTTTAGTTCATTGTTGCAAGAGTATCTCCATTTTCAACGGCAGCACCCTCTGCAACATCGATGCTGGCGATCGTTCCGTCCTGAGGAGCAACAACCGGGATCTCCATCTTCATGGACTCAACGATCACTACGCTGTCACCAGCTTTTACGCTCTGTCCAACAGATGCAACGATTTTTACAACTTTTCCAGGAACCGCTGCGGAAACCTTAACAGAACCTGCGCCTGCTGCCGGAGCTGCTGCCTTTGGTGCTGCTACCGGAGCTGCCTTAGGAGCCGGAGCTGCTGCTTTTGGTGCTGCTGCAACTGGAGCTGCTGCGTTTCCGTTCTCTTCTACAGTAACTTCATATGCTGTTCCGTTAACAGTAATTGTATAACTCTTCATTTTAAAATCCTCCTAAATAATGATTATCTTTTTCTGCGGTTGACTTTGCGGATGGAACGTACCACAAATCCGTCTGTGCTTGTCTTGCCTTCAGAAGCAGCGATTGCTGCAGCGATCACGGCAATAAGCTCACCATCATCTGTTACATCCTCAACAGCAGGCTCAGCAACTGGTGCTGCAACAACTGGCGCCGGAGCTGCGGCTGCCGGAGCCGGTGCGCTCTCTTTTTTCTTTCCTTCCACAAGTCCGGGAATATATTTGAAAAGAGAGATCACGAAGATCAGGAATACCAGGATCACAAATACGGTCCAAGACCCATCACTGTGTTCATGGCTGCCTTCTCCATGTTCTGTGCCAGTGTATAATTCACATCAACTGTAAGAGAAGTCGGGGTTCCTGATTTATCAAATACATAAGTGAAATTCGCTTTGTTTTTCTCGAAGGATACCGGAACAACAACAGTATACTGATCATCGGAATACTCCACTGTGATATCTTTCTCATTGATATCACCTTTTTTCTCACCAAGCTCTTCTCTGGAGCCGTCCCATGCACTTGCAGCACTCTGTGTGAAAGCATCCTCTGATTCCAGATATCCCTGGATATCATCCTCAGACATTGCAATGATCGCATCCGTCAGGCCCTTGGTTGTTGTGACAAGCTGACTCTTTACAGAATCATCAATCTCATCAGCAGCCCATGCAGTAGCTGTGCATCCGATCAGAAGTGCTGCCACGCAAAGAAGTGCCATGCAGACAGAAGAGATCTTTTTATAAAACTGTCTCATACGCTCACCTCACTTAGACTGTTCCATGCTTTTTGGATGGACGGTCTTCCCTTTTTGTGAACAGCATCTCAAAAGCACCGATTACATATTTTCTTGTATCTTCTGCTTTGATCACAGTATCCACATATCCTCTTGCTGCTGCAGATGCGATACCGTTCTGGAGTTCTTTGTACTCAGCTGCCTTCTCATTCAGTGTAGAAGCGTCAGCTCCCTCATACATGATCTTTGCTGCAAGGGAAGCATCCATCATACCGATCTCAGCTGTATCCCATGCATAAACCATATCTGCTCCGACAGATTTGCTGTTCATGGCAACGTATGCAGTTCCGTATGCTTTACCAATTACAACATTTACCTTCGGTACAGTTGCAGATGCAAAAGCATGTACCATCTCACCTACAGATTTAGCCATCATCTTCTCATTGCAGAGTGTAGCTTTAAATCCTGTTACATTAGTAAGAGTAAGTACCGGAATCTCAAAAGCATCACAGAATTTTACGAAGTCTGCTGCTTTTCTTGCACCTCTTGCAGAAAGAGTTCCGTCGGAAATCTCTGTCTTATTGCCATCAGCATCGTAAGACTCACTTCTGTTTGCAACAGCGCCAACGGTAGCACCGTTCAGACGAAGGAAGCCTGTTACGACATCCTGGCCGTAAGCTGCCTTTGTTTCAAAAAACTCACCATTATCAGCGATTCTTGAAAGCGCGATAGCTGTGTCGCCTGTGCAGCCTGCGATATCATCACATACTCTGTTCAGGTCATCTGTGCATTCCTTGAAGCTGTCATTGTCTTCATTATTTTCCGGAAGCATGCTGATCAGTGTGCGGATCTGTCCGAGGATCTCCTCTTCTGTTCCGATGCCGTCAACAAGTCCTGTCTCCTCACTCTGGAACTGTGCGGAAGCTGAATCGCATTTTTCCACTCTGTTTCCTTCCAGTGCATTAGGAGTGTTTACAAACAGTCTGCCCTTCTTCTCCTCTACAAATGTAAAGTCTGTAAGAGCCGGTACAACTGCCATTCCACCGCCGCATGTTCCGAAAACAGCAGTGATCTGTGGAATAACACCGGATGCCAGTGTCTGTTTCAGATAGATCTCACCAAATGCCTCAAGTGCATCGGTAGCCTCCTGAAGACGAAGTCCCGCACAGTCTACAAGACCGATAACAGGTGCTCCAACTTTCAGAGCGAGATCATAAATTTTGGCGATCTTTTTGGCATGCATCTCACCAACTGTTCCGTTCAGTACAGATGCATCCTGGCTGTATACATACACCAGACTGCCGTCAATCACACCATATCCGGTGATCACACCGTCTGAAGGTGCTTTTTTTTCAGTCATGTTGAAATCCGTAGCTCTGGCTGTGACAGCCTGTCCGATCTCAACAAAACTGTTGGCGTCAAGCAGGGAATCAATCCTTGCGGCCGCTACGCTTTGTGTCGCATTACTCATTATACTATGCCCTCCATTTTTTTTATTAATATAACCAAAAATTCAGCCGAGTATAATTGTACCTTTTTTTTGCAGAAAATTCAATACTTTTCGTCACGAACGTTAAAAAATTAACCCCTGACTTATGCCAGGGGTCGCTAAATTAATGGAAATAATCCTTAAATACTTTATCCACATACCATTTATAGGTAATTCTGTCGATTTTGTCATCGGCGGTTACAAGGCAGGAAAGGAGTTCTTTTCCGTTGAGCTTTGCATGGAGTGTACCGATCTTCTGGTTTTTCTGTATCGGTGCCGGGAGCTTATCCGGAAGCTCCGTTTCCCATGTGATCGTTTCTGTTTTTTTCAGAAGATATCTTTTCTCACGATCTTTTTCAGAAAGTACTGCGTGTATTTTCAGCATGACCTGTTTGGGAGGATATCCGGAACGATCGGATTTTTGCGGATATGGATCTTCTTTTCCCGGTGCTGCTTCTGTTACCGGGATCTCAGGCAGCTGCGGAAGCTCCGGCAGCATCACATACTGATAATTTTCCCTGCCATAGGAAAGAAGCTTCTTGGTATCGCTCCATTTATAATTTTTATTTCCGGGCCATCCGCATCCCAGAAGAGCCACGATAAATAATCGCTCGTCCTGTCGGACTGCGCAGACATAACAATATCCAGCATTTCCTGTAAATCCTGTTTTTCCTGAGATCACTCCTGTTTCCATATCCAGGAAAGCATTGGTATTATGTACCGAATAATGCTTTTTTCCTGAGATATCCGTGAAAGTATAATCTCTAGTCTGGGTAATATGGACAAATGTTGCATTTTTTATTGCATACGCCATGATCAGGGCAAGATCCCGAGCTGTTGTATGATGGATACCTCCTTCATCTTCTCCATCCAGACCATTGGGTGTAACAAAATGTGTGTCCTTACATCCCAGCTCTTTTGCTTTTTCATTCATCTTCTCTGCAAAACCTTCTACGGAGCCGCCGATATGTTCCGCGATGGCCACTGCGGAATCATTATGGCTTTTCAGCATCAGTGAATAGAGAAGATCCTCCAGATAAAACTGCTGGCCCTCCCGCATGCCAAGACGTGTCTGTGCTGAGATGCCGCATTCCCGGAAACCTGTACGTAATCATCTCCCTTTGCCAGCTCCAGAGCAAGAATACAGGTCATTACCTTTGTGGTGCTGGCATTCGGCCGTCCCTTGTATGCTTCTTTTCCGTACAGCACACGGCCGGTCTCCCCATCCATGAGAACTGCAGAAAGTGCATATAGATTTTCGTCATCTGCTGCCTTTACCGGAAAGATCTGACAAATAATAAGGACCGCTGTCATCAGCACGACAGCGGCCATACGCCGTTTGCTCATAATGCATCACCCCGTACACTGTTCATATAACTGTTTACAGTAACCGTTATATTTAATTTTATGCGGGGATAGCATCCGGATATCACTTGTATCTATTGTCTGCCGGGATCGATCATCCGTTAAAAGTCAGATCCCATCTGTCAGAAAGATGTCCGGGCCTGACTGCAAGTGAAGCAAGCTCTTCCAACATATCCGGTGCTTGGCAAGTGCCTCTTCCATCAGACTGTCCAGCTTAAGAAGCTCATCTTTGCAGTCGATCTCCGGCTCCGGGCTCATAAAAAAATCGGTAATAAACGCAGATCTCTTTTTTCCTGCGGGGGAAAGGGCATGTTCCGAAAGGCGTCTCTTCCTTCCTCCATCATCACATACCAAAATACAGGTGAATATCTTCATCATTTTCAATGACAGATAAATGTTCCAGGTACGGATCGCCGGCAGTACCTGGTGTATCGTCCATGCACTGAGAAAACTGGCACGGATCCCATGCGACGGATAAAAACGCAATGGATCTTTGCCGGTTTCATACATCAGCATACGGTCAAATTCCTTCTCAAAGAGCGTATGTGAGATTTTCCCCCCGGCAGCTACCTGATTGACGTAAGGATGACAGGTAGAATCCAGGATATAATGACATCCGAACCCCAACAGGTAAGCCATCAGTGCAGGATTTTTTTCCTCCCGGACCTTCGCCATTCCCTTTTCAAAGAATTCTCTTGCTTTCCGTCCGTGCATCTGCACTCCGTACTGTGTCACCGGATTTTTGGATATAAAATAATAAAACAGGATATCCGGACCATGCTGTCCGATCCGGTACAGGTTTCCGTTGCTTCGGATCAGATGCTGTAATTTTGCGGAAAGTTTCCGGTAAACCCTTTTTCCAAAAAGATCATGTGCGTATGTTGTGGGCATTTTTGTCACTCCTCTTCTGTTTCCTGATCTGTCCGGCAGGTCCCGGCAAACCGACATCTGTCCGTGTTATTTGTTATACGTCCAGCTTCAGCTGGATCTCTTCCTCTGCTTCCGCCTTGAAATCCTCCAGCTGGACCGGATCCATTTCCGGAAGATCTTCCAGCCCCTGGACACCAAAGCAGCGCAGAAATTCTTCGGTGGTTCCCAGGAGGATCGGGCGACCCGGAGCATCCAGACGTCCAAGTTCTCTCACCAGATCATAATCCATCAGCTTATTGATGGCATGATCACATTTTACTCCTCGGATCTTTTCGATTTCTGCTTTTGTAACAGGCTGTTTGTAGGCAATGATCGAAAGGGTCTCAAGCATAACATCTGTCAGCGTGGGTTTTTTTGGCTGCGCTGCGATCCGGATAAGAGAATCATAGTATTCTTTTTTTGTACAAAGCTGAAAGGAGTTTTCAAGCTCTATGATCTGGATTCCCCGCTCTTCTTCCTGATAACGTATCATCATATTTCGGATGATATTTTCCGTTGTTGTCGGATCCTGACGGATCGCTCTGGCAATACGGGGTAATTCCACAGCTTCTCCCATTGCAAACAGGATGGCTTCGATTTCTCCTTCAATTCGTTTGATTTCCACTTATTATCCTCATTCCTACTATATTATTCATCTGCAAACTCTGTCAGATTCTTCCATGTGTCCGGATCCGTGATAACTTCCACATGAATATCATCAAAAAGATCTTCCTGTTCTGCATGAACATGTCCCATTTTCATCAGTTCCAGAATTGCCAGAAATGTCACGATCAGCTGTATTTTGGAATGCTGGTTTTCCATCAGCCTGCGAAAGCTGAATTTCCGGTGAGTTTTTGCATATTCCTTCATTTCCAGCAATTTATCAGAAAGTGATATTTCCTCTTTTTCGATCTTTCCGAATTTACTTCGGATCGGATCGATCTTATCTTCCTGTCTGCGGATCAATGCCTGATAGATCGCACTCATCCGCTCCAGTGTCAGACCCCGGAGAAGTTCCTGGGGATCAGACGGCGGAGTATACTGCAGCACTTCTTCCGGAAGATCCTGTTTTCGGTAATAAACCCCTGCCGCATCTCCAAGCCTGTCCCGTAATTCATAGGACATATATTTGTACATCTTATATTCCAGCAGCTTCTGCACAAGCTCTGCTCTGGGGTCCTCCTCTTCTCCTTCCTCATTCACTTCTTTCGGAAGAAGCATTTTGCATTTGATATCCAGAAGAGTAGCTGCCATGACAAGAAATTCGCTCATGATTCCCAGATCTTCTTTTTCCATGGAATGCAGATATTCCATATACTGATCTGTGATCTCCACAATAGGAATATCATAGATATCGATCTTGTTTTTGTCGATCAGGTGAAGCAGAAGATCCAGAGGGCCTTCAAATACATTCAGCTTAACAGATAATGCCATAGGGTTTCCTCATTTCGTTTTTTCGGAAGGTTTTATATCGATTACCAGCAGTTCCCTTGGATTATGGATCCGAAGGGGGATGGTATGTTCTCCAAGTCCGGCACTTACGATCATATGCTGATCACCTTTGTGAAAGTCTCCGCAGCAAAACGGCGGAAGAAGCAGATATTGAGGAGATGAAAGACCGTAATGTTCACTGAGGCGGACAACGCCTCCGTGATAATGTCCGGACAGGATCAGATCAGCACCCCATTCAAAATAGGTTTTTCCGTATTTCGGATTATGTGCCAGCAGGATCTGCATCCCTTTATCTTCAGGTTTTCCGATCATTTCTTCCATCACTTCTTTTTTCAGCTTCGGTGATCTTGGTTTGTGATAATATTCGATGGGAAGCTCCAATCCCCAGAAACAGAAGTGTTCTCCCTGCAGGACCATATCTTCACGTCCGTTCCTTAAAATATGCACACCGGCTTTTTTCAGTGCTCTTTCGTATTTTGCATAATATGGCCGGTATTCTTCGGAAAGGAACATTTTATATTCATGATTGCCAAGTGCATAATACACGGGAAAATCTCCGGCAAGCTCTGTCAGCAGCTTACATGCAGTTACCAGAGTATTCGTTTCTGTGCGTACAGCCATGTCGCCGGCAGAAAGGATCACGTCCGGGGCAAGCTTTCGGATCGTCTCTGTCAGCCGGATATTGTCTTTTCCGTAGGATATCCCGTGAAGATCTGCAAGAAGGATCATCCTCACGCCCTGTGGAGCATGGATCTTGTCCGTATGGATCTCATATTGTTTGATTCTGAATTTTTTCATATTATTTTCCAAATCCGCAATTCGGGAAAGTACAAACCGGACAGTTCAGACAAAGTCCGCCTTCTCCCAGCCTGGCGATCTCCTCTGCTTGATCTCATCATCCGCCATTACTCTGGCAGGATCAGATCAAATACCGTTCTTTTTGCGTACATGACGCAGCCCGGAAGTCCAAGTACCGGTATGGATCTTCCGTTCCGCTCAAGATATGCCACAAGCAGCATAGCCCCCGGAAGTACAGGTGCTCCATAGGTTACGATCTTTGCTCCGGTGTCATGGATCCCACCTGGAGTACGATCATCGGGATCCACACTCATTCCGCCGGTACAGATGATCAGATCTGCTCCTGCATCTGCAAAAGAAAGAATTGCTTTTGTGATCTCTTCCTTATCATCTCCCGGCATTACCTGGCCTGTCACTTCTGTCGGAAACCCGGAAAGCTTTTCCCGGAGTACCGGTGTGAAGGTATCCCGGATCAGTCCTTTTTTGATCTCACTTCCGGTTGTGACAATTCCTACTTTTTTCTGCTGGTAAGGGAGAATGTCAAAGATCGGAAGACTTCCGGCTGCCTTCTCTGCCGCATCCATCTTTTCTTTCTCGATCACAAGCGGAATGATCCTGGTTCCTGCAACCTTATCACCTTTTTTTATCGGAAAATCGCCATGTCTGGAAGCGATCATCATTTCTCCCAGAGAATTCACAGCCACAAGTGCATCACGACGTATTTTCAGAATACCATCGATTTTTGATACCACCTCGATCTTACCTTCTTTGATCTCAGTTCCATGTACTTTGGAAGAATTTCCGGCACAGATTTTGTAAAGGATCTCTGCAGCTTCATTTTCGTGAAGGATCCCCGGTTTTTTCTCCCACACAAAAAGGTGTTCTTTTCCTACAGAGAGCAGCAGCGGTATATCCTCTTCTTTCACTACATGCCCTTTTTTGAAAAGAACGCCTTTTTTCTCATCTTTTATGATCTGCGTGATATCATGGCACAGAATGTGGCCCACTGCATCTTCTGTTCTGATCTCTTTCATCCAAAATCCCTTCCCTGTTCTGTTATTTCTTCAATCCGTTGTATTATACATCCAGTCTGCCCTTTTTGTCAAAATATGTTGCAGGCATCACAAAAGAAATGCCTGACAGGTTCTTTCCAGCCAGTCATGGTATCCGGCCTTTTTTATTGTTTCCCCGTACAGGATATCCAGACTGCCGATCTTTTTCCCATCCTGATAGTATTCCTGTGCCCCTGCTTTCTGTCCTTTTTTCACCGGCGCACTTTGTTCTTTGGGAAGGATCAATTTTTTCTTAACATTGTCAGGTTTCGTGCCATCTGTGCTGATATATCGGAATTTCCCTCTATATACAAGCGGAACCTGCTCTTTGACTCCTTTGCGGAGCTTCATAGGTTTCAGTGGCTCCAGAGCATCATCCAGATACAATGTGCACTTAGAAAAGCCGTAATTTAAAAGAGTTGCTGCATCTCGGAATCTTGTTTTCGGGTCCGGTGCGGCCATCACGGAGGCGATCAGTGTGATCCCGTTTCGTTCTGCCACAGCACTGAGGCAGTATTTTGCAATACTGGTGCTGCCTGTTTTAAGTCCCATACACCCCTCATAGCTGCGCAGCAGTTTATTGGTGTTGGTCAGTGTGAATTTTGAGGAACCTTTTCTGGTAACGTGTGTGATATCCTCCATCCAGACAGATGAATATGTAAGAACTTCCGGATATCTGCTGATGAGCTCCCTGCTCATAAGTGCAATGTCATAGGGCGTTGTATAATGCTCCTGTGATTCCGTCAGCCCGCAGCAATCCACAAAATGAGTATTTTTCATTCCAAGATCATTCGCCCTCTCGTTCATCCTATCCACAAAGGCCTGTTCTGTTCCCGCAACATGCTCTGCCATGGCTACACTGGCGTCATTTCCAGAAGCAATCACAATACATTTGATCATGGTTTCCGCATTCTGTGTCTCTCCCTCTTCCAGAAATACCTGCGACCCTCCCATGGATCTGGCGTAGGCACTGGTGGTAATGGTATCCTCCAAATGCAGGGTTCCCTCACGGATAGCATCAAAGATCAGGATCAGCGTCATGATCTTTGTAATACTGGCCGGGCTTCTTCGGGTGTCAGGATCCCTGGAATAGATCACTGTACCGGTTTCTTTTTCCATAAGGACTGCACCCGGCGCTTCGATCAGCTGCTGTGTTTTTCTGCTATCCTCAGTTTCTCCCCTGACACCAACAGGTGTCAGAGCCAGGCATAAGACCAAGATGCAGATTAAAAGGCTTTCCGGAACACTTCTGTTCATAAGCTCACTCCTGCCGAAAACATCTCTGTTCTATTGTAAAAGCTTTCCTGAAAGTTTATTCCTGAAATTCTGAAAAATCATGGATTCCGGTCCGTATTCCTGTGTCTTTCACTCTGCATCGCTTTGTTTTTTCAGTTCTTCATCATACAGCTTAACACCTGTTTCGCAATTTTCAGCAGCATATTTTCTTGCATAATTCGCTGCATCGATTGCCTCAGATGCATTGGCACATTCTTTGGTGATCAGATAGATCCCCGTGCGGACACAGAGCTTCATATCCGGGTATTTCTCTTTCAGCTGCCGTAAGAATTCCTGATTGATCTTTAAAGCAACTGTTTCCGGATCACCATCATATCACAGGGAGTGAAAAGGATAAAATGATCAGAGATCGCCCTGGTAAAATATGTATCCATATCTGTTTTAAGAGTGCTTATCACATACTCGGAAAACTGCCGCAGGATCTGATCTCCCACACGGTATCCGTATTTTGCATTGATACGTTTAAATTTTTCAAAATCGGTATATATCACTGCATGTCCCGGACCGTAACCTCCGATCAGCATTTTCTCCACATCTTCTCGAAATCTTGAAAAAAGAAGACAATCCGGTAAGCTGATCCCCATCCGGATTCTGCAGCAATGCCACGATAAAACACTGTTAAATGCCTGGTTCTTGGCATAATGCGCGGAAATGATCTTGGTAACTTCTCCCAGCAGTTTACGGTCTTCTCTGGACCAGAGTCTTTTTTCCCGGCAGGTCACATATACAATAGTTCCTGTATAGCTTCCTTCACAGTACATGGCAGCACAGACTACGGTTTTTGCTCCACCTTGTAACACATTCTTTCTTCCCTGTTCCGAATAATCAGCCAGATCGCTCTCCTGAAGGACCACAGTACCATATTCATCGTTATGGCGAAATAATGTGATAAAATCACTTTTTAAAAAATGGATCTCATCTATCAAAGTCTGTAGTCCTCTTCCGAAACCCATTGAAAAATCCGGTCTGTTTTCTGCTCTGCCACTTCAGTACGCAGGATTGTGATCCGGTTAAGTCGGAATTTCAGACCGATCACTTTCATCAGAAGTTCAATAGCAGTCTGAAAGCTGCTCATTTTTTCAAATATTTCAAATGCAGTAGAAACAATATCATTATGAAGATATCTGGCATCTATCTCAACACCCTCATATAATTCCTGCTTTTTCTCTGTCTTATCCTCAAAATGTCTCAGATTATCACAGAAAGCATATCGGTTTTTTCCATTTTTCTTTGCTTGGTAAAGTGCCCAGTCTGCATTTTCAAAGAGCTGCTGATATGTATATCCGGAAACATTTTCCGGAAGAAAGCAAATCCCTACACTGCAGGTTGCCAGATATGTGGTTCCGGGAAATTTGAGTTTCTGCACTTCCTGGATCAGCTTTCCTGCCTTTTTCATGATAGTGGCATGTCCGATGTCCTTCAAAAAGATCACAAATTCATCGCCACCCAGGCGCATGATCACATCATTGATGTCGAACAAAGCACAAACAGCTCTGCAAAACGTTTCAGGACTTCATCGCCGAACATATGTCCGTAAGTATCATTTACATTTTTAAAATAATCTACATCAAGCACCATCATCCGCATCCTGCATAGGGATTTCTGGATGCAAGGTATTCATCGATCAGTTCTTTTCCGAAAAAGCGGTTATACACTCCGGTCAGAGGATCTTTCTGGGCACGTTCCTCAAGAAATTCTTCCTGCAGCTTCTCCCTGGTGATATCTCTGGAGCTTCCTATGAAATAATGATATCCGGTATTTTTATCCTGTGCTATAAATCCCCGTACTGTCAGAAGACTCGCATTACCATCTTTATTGATACACCGCACTTCTATCGTCCCGCCTTCACGGGATGTCAGAAAATCCGTCAGAAACTTCCAGTCGTCTTTATAAACATTGCTGTATTTCTGTCCACTGTTCTTAAAATCCGTAATATTTTTTACAGGTCTCAGGTATTCATCCAGACGTTCATATGTGTCCGTCTCCTGACAGTACTGAAAAATCTTCAGTGTAGTATTTCGATAAATGCAAGCGTATTTTTCCAATGTATCCCGAATATCAAAAACGGGATTTTTTTCGTCTGTTTTCATCATCGACCTCCCAGAGAGTTCTTGAGTTCACAGTATTTGTAAAAAAGTATACCATATCTTTGGGTATATATGTAGTTTTTTTATTTCTTTTTACAGTTTGTTTTTTACTATATAAAATACGCAGCTGAGGGCAGGATTACTCCTGCCCCTCTGCATTTTTCAGGAAAATGATACGGGTATGGTATTTTTTATGCTGTCATTATGGGAATATCGATCATATCTGGATTTCTCATTTACAAAAGTCAGCGATGCATTTTTGTTTTGCATTGTCAGAGCAGCCGTACCGGAAGCAATCTTCCGGGGATCTGTACCATATGCAGGTGCAGCGCCTTTTATGATGCGGACATTCTCTGTATTTGCCCATACCTCTTTCAGATAATAGCGTAGTACCGGTTTTTCCCAGACCGTATACTGCCCCCAGCGGGATATTCCTGAGAGTGACCGATAATGTTGCATATCCATTTTTATCAGTTTCATACGCTTCCTCTGGTAAAGGTCACATAATCCTCATATCTGTGAGGATTTCCGGATAGATCCGTACCTTCTGCCACAAAGGAGAAGGTTGGATTTCCATGAGCCCAGGTAATATCCTCCTCTTTTGATCTTTTTTACGATGGTGATATTTCCCAGCGGAAGTGTTACCGGAGTATTCTCTGCTTTCAGATCCACAGTATCCGTATCTGTATTTGCTTTTTTCTGGAAGATTACCTCCTTTTCATATTTGCCTGTATAGTTCTCCGGATTTTTTGTTTCCACTACTTTGAACCTTCCCTGATTGGCATCTGTAAGCACCAGCTCTTCAGTAGAGTACCATCCGGTTTCTACGTCAAACTTCAGGATACTCTGCCCGCCCAGGTCATCCTGGTAAGTCTGGTTCTCTCTGTTCCACTGAAGCACAGTAAATTCAGCATCTTCCAGAACTTCCCCGGTATAAATGTCTGTTTTTCTCAGTCGGATCACTCCTGTATATTCCTTTTCATTGACAACTTCAAAGGAAAGGCGGGCATCCTTGTCTGTGATATTTACTTCTTCTTCCCAGCTTCCTGTATATCCGGGCGGAGTCTTTGTTTCCATGATCTTATATTTTCCCTCATTATCCGAGGTCTTTAAAAGTTCACCGCTTACATAAAGCTCACTTGAGCTATCATAATTCAGAAGTGTTCCTTTTTCTTTATAGGCTTTTTTGGCTGCGCTGTATTCATAAAGTGTAAACTCCGCACCCTTCAGGACCTCACCGGTCTTCGCATCGATCTTACGAACCTCTATCCTTCGTTTTTCGTTCTGATAGTTCACTGCTTCAAACAGAAATTCCTGCTTTTCTCCCGGCTTTTCCAACGTAAAATTTTTCTGCCAGTTTCCGGTGTAATTGGGTGGAGATTTTGTCTCCCGTACACGGAATTTTCCCTGATTGTCTTCGGTATAATTAAATTTCTCGGAGTTATAGATACGTTTCTGTCCATCATAAGTCAATTTTTTTAAGGTTACATAGCTTTTGCTTTTTTTACTCCACTGATACAGGGTAAATTCAGCTCCTGCCAGTGGATCACCGGTATTTCCATCTTTCTTTCTGATGGATACTATTCCACTGATATCCATGATATCCGTTACGTTGACGGTTGTTGTCTTTCCACCGGTTACTGTAAGATTTTTGATAACGGTGTTCAGCTTGTATCCGGCAGCGGTTTTAGTTTCCTTCACATAATATTTTCCGGGAAGCAGCTTTGAAAAAAGGATCTCTCCACCGGCGTTTGTTGTTCCGGATGAAACCTTCTGATCCTTACTGTACATAGTCCGGTATCCGGAGGTCAGAGCTTCTGCTGCAAACAGTCCGTACTGCGCTCCCTGGATCAGTTTTCCCGTGTTGGGTTCCTTCTTGACCAGCTTTGCATTGCCGTAAACCGATGGCTTTACTGAAAACGAAAGGCTTCCTCTTGTTCCCTGATATACGTAAGCGCCAAAATCCTGTACTCCATCTTTTCCTGCCTGTGCACTTCCGTCAACCAGGATATAGGAAACCGGCTGAAGCAGCATTTTGCAGGAAAACTTCTTTGTAGCAGATGCATTTAACGGAAAGATCAGAAAAAAGTATGCTCCATCCTTCAGGTTCAGGCTTGTTCCCGACATCATTTTGGGATTGGATTTGTGAGAATTATACTCCGCTGCACTTGTCCAGTAGCAAGCTGCCATTTTTCTGCAGCTCCCCTGGTAATGGTGATCCCATTTCCTGCTTTTGCTCCGTCTGTCACTTTCATAAGAGTACTCATCTGAAATCCGTCCTTCATACTGTCCGGAACAAAGGGAAAACCTGCTGGTCTGCTTCGGAATACACTTAAGGGGATTGTCTTTCCGGATGCTGCCGACCAGGAACCATCTTCGGAAACATAAACAGCTGCCTTGTTTCTTGCAGGGATCGTCAATGTTTGGATCTTATCGATCAGGCGGTTTATCCCTGTATGTTCTACTTCTGCTGCTGTGGCATATCCACAGTCATTAAAGTATACCTTTGACAATGCAATATGCGTGAATACATAACGGTTCTGCCATTTTGACCAGTCTATGTGACTGCAGGAGGGTCATATCCGGTCCCCAGATCCCCCGGTCCTCCGTAACCAAAGTACAAAAGCTTCTGGATCACAGAATTAGTCAGTGCTTTTACTGCCTCATTCTTCAGCGTCATACTGTCCAGCCCATCCTTGGTCGCTTTCAGGCAATACAGAGGTGAAACCTTCTCCTCTCCTGTATCATCGATATAATGTACAGAACGATACGTACATCCCATACGAGTTTTATTTCCGGGACCAAGAAAATCATTGGCAGCTGTCCAGATCTCATCGCAGTAAACCCTGGTCCAGCTGTCCAGATAATACTGGGACGGGGAAAGTGCTGTAACTGCAAGGGAATCCTCTCCCTCTGAAATCACTTCCGCACTGCCTGCTTCCAGGATCTTCCCCGAAAGTGCTGCAGAAAGGGCAATGATCTCTCCGTTTTCAATCTCCTGGATCAGTTTTTGATCCTCTTCACTTTCTGCTGTGAGGATTTCTGCATTTTCTTCCGTAAAAACGATAAATCCCGGATCTTCCGCCTGCTCCGGTGTTTCTGTCAGGGCTGTATTTTCTTCTTCTGAAGCAGCTTCCGATTCTTCTTCCGGTTCGATCAGCTCATCACTGTCAGTATTTTCAGCATTATCTTCACCTTCTTCAAAAGCTCCCTCCACCGTTTCCTGTTCAGGCAAGGCTGTCGGAACCAGCATCTCGGCCTCCCCAGCTGAGACGTCGCCGGAATATCCGGGGCCTCCTCTTCTTTCTCCGGTTCTGCCTGTTCCTGCTGCGGATCTGCTGATACCGAACTCATATCTGCTGCAGGACTGGCCGAAACCACAAGAGAAGAAGCTGTGATCATCAATGCCATCCATGCACCGATCATTCTTCTTTTCAATTTTTTCGTCCTCCTTTCCATAGCGTCAGACTGCAGGTAAGCAACGCCATACCAGCCATCAGTGCAAACAGGAGCACAGGAGATTCATCTCCGGTCTTCACTGGTGTTGTCCTTACCGAAGAACTGTTATTTCCGGAAGCTCTTTCTGTGGCTTCTTTCCTGTCATTCCGGCGTGGGACGGAACTGGTTTCCAACGTCTCCTGATCCTCCTCCACAGAAAAGATCCATTTCACGTCTGCTGCCCGAAGAGCATATAAATTATCCAGCTCTGCCGGAACCGTAACTTCAAATCTCATGTTTCCTTTTTCTCCACTGGAAAATTCCCCCAGGGACACGGCTTTATTGAGAGACACAGCCAAAAAGATCCCCGGAATACAGC
>ENA-OQAZ01000621-OQAZ01000621.1-human-gut-metagenome-genome-assembly--contig:-NODE-621-length-19258-cov-4.994616_pt1 | contig 19258 bp, 20 predicted proteins | sample MGYA00242737_ERZ504531 | MGnify/ENA primary metagenome ERZ504531 (study PRJEB26092, sample SAMD00036244) | human gut metagenome | host: Homo sapiens | study: EMG produced TPA metagenomics assembly of... | reverse complement strand
TTGTAAAGGGTGCTAAAGCATTGCTTACGCAACAAGCCCTTGACAACCCACAGACTAATAAGTTTTAGGACAATCAAGCAGAAATGAAATAGCCTGCTGTTTCACTACATAGAAAAAAGAGATACCAACACGTTTATGTAGTATCTCTTAGCTTACTTAGTAGCGATATTCTTCTATTTGCAAGCAGGTAAACACAGGTTATTTCTCAATATCCTTTTGTTTGGGAAACTCCGGTTTCCATCTGGATACGGTCCTTCCAGAAACATTTAATATTTCTGCCAACTGCTCCTGTGTAATGCCTTTTTCTTTGCGAAGTTTTTTTAAAAAATTCCCGATTTTTACTTGGTCCACCTCAACTCCTCCTTTCATCATCAAATATAGAATCTGTTATCTGCAAATAACACGACACAAAGCGAGAAATGTCGTATTTTCACTAATAGACACAGTTGTCTATGCGTTTTTTATTTTTTCAATTATACAAACTGGAATTAGTCAGCCTTTGTTGTTCTCTGTTCTGTCAGCAGGAGTTTTCAATGTAATGGCATAAACTGTCCCCACTTTTAATGGGTCTGTCTCCATAACATTTCCGTCGTGATATACAACAATTTCGTCACCAACAGAAAGGTTGGTATAACTGTCCTTGTTTTCTACACTCAAAGATATTGACCACCTTGACCCATTCGGATACCCATCTGCTGTATCAGAGTACATTATGATATAATCGTTATGCACCTCTTCTACAATACCCGTTACACTTGGTTTGTTCTCAATAATATAATTCATACTCTTGGTGTTGCAACCGCCCAGACCAAACACACAAACCAATGCTAGAACCAATGCTATCAACTTTTTCATAAAATCACACTCCTTTAGACTTCACAGTTGAAGAAGTCTTACATTTTTTGTGCGGAGACCTTCTTCCTGCGGTATGTATCCGCATATCCTATTCCTTTATTCTCGCCTGGATATATTCCAGATCTCCACAGTACGGTGTTCCTGCCAGATACCATTCCCTTGCCAATATGCGAAGAAAAAAATTCTTCACATACCTGCCTGTTTTAATTAGTTCGCTATTCCTTATAGCCGTATTCAAATCTTTCACATAACAGAAAAACCCCGGAAACCTTGCGGTTCCGGGGTATCTTACGTTTGGACACAATGTACCTTGCGGTACTCTATTTATAAAATTAAGATGTTATGCTAAAATTACTCGATGATTGTAGCAACACGTCCTGATCCTACAGTACGTCCACCCTCGCGGATAGCGAATGTAAGACCCTGGCTCATAGCGATCGGATGAATCAGCTCGATTGTCATCTCGATGTTATCTCCAGGCATGCACATCTCTGTTCCCTCTGGAAGGTTGCAAACACCTGTTACGTCTGTTGTTCTGAAGTAGAACTGCGGACGATAGTTGTTGAAGAATGGTGTATGACGGCCACCCTCGTCTTTAGTCAGAACGTAAACCTGAGCTGTGAATTTTGTATGGCATGTAAGTGTTCCTGGTTTAGCAAGAACCTGTCCACGCTCGATCTCGTTTCTCTGAACACCACGAAGAAGTGCTCCGATGTTATCACCAGCCTGAGCCTCATCAAGAAGTTTACGGAACATCTCGATACCAGTTACAACAACTTTACGAGTCTCTTCTTTGATACCAACGATCTCAACCTCATCAGATACGTGAAGAACACCAGCCTCAACTCTACCAGTTGCAACTGTACCACGTCCTGTGATAGAGAATACATCCTCTACAGGCATAACGAACGGCTTATCTGTGTCACGCTGTGGGTCTGGAATGTAGCTGTCAACAGCATCCATAAGCTCCATGATCTTGTCGCCCCACTCGCTGCTCGGATCCTCAAGTGCTTTAAGAGCAGAACCCTGGATAACCGGGATGTCATCTCCTGGGAAGTCATACTCGGAAAGAAGCTCACGGATCTCCATCTCTACGAGCTCAAGAAGCTCCTCATCGTCTACCATATCACATTTGTTCATGAATACAACGATGTAAGGAACACCTACCTGACGGGAAAGAAGGATATGCTCTTTAGTCTGAGCCATAACACCATCTGTAGCAGCAACAACAAGGATAGCACCATCCATCTGAGCTGCACCTGTGATCATGTTTTTAACGTAGTCAGCATGTCCTGGGCAGTCAACGTGTGCATAGTGTCTATGCTCTGTCTCATACTCAACGTGTGCTGTAGAAATTGTGATACCACGCTCTCTTTCCTCTGGAGCTTTATCGATATTAGCGAAATCTGTAGCTGTGTTACCTGCTACTCTCTCAGACAGAACTTTTGTGATAGCTGCTGTTAAAGTTGTTTTACCATGGTCAACGTGTCCGATGGTACCAATGTTACAATGCGGTTTTGTTCTCTCAAACTTAGCCTTTGCCATTTTAAAATGTCCTCCTTAAAAAACTTGACTCTGTGATCAGAGCATTTTTTCAGATTTAAACTTGCTAACCTTGATTATATTGCAAACCAAGGTTATTTGCAAGCATTTTATTTATTAATAGTAGATCAGTCTTTCTTAGAAAGAATCTTCTCCTGTACAGACTTCGGAACCTGCTCATATTTCTCGAAGAACATAGAGTAGTTACCACGTCCCTGTGTTCTGGAACGAAGGTCTGTAGCATATCCGAACATCTCGGAAAGCGGAACATATCCACGGATCATCTTACCGCCGCCGATATCTTCCATACCCTCGATACGTCCACGACGGGAGTTGATATCACCGATAACGTCACCCATGTAATCCTCTGGTGTAGTAACTTCGACCTTCATGATTGGCTCAAGAAGTACCGGAGCTGCTTTCTGCATAGCATCCTTAAATGCAAGAGAACCTGCAATGTGGAATGCCATCTCAGAAGAATCGACTTCATGGTAAGAACCGTCGTATACATTAGCATGTACACCAACTACCGGGAATCCTCCGAGGATACCAGCTTTCATAGCTTCCTCGATACCTTCGCCAACTGCCGGGATGTATTCCTTCGGAATAGCACCACCAACAACTGTGGACTCGAACTTGTACAGCTCTTCTCCGTTGGCATCCATAGGCTCGAATTTAACTTTACAGTGACCATACTGTCCACGACCACCAGACTGTTTTGCATACTTGCTGTCTACATCAACAGGTTTGGTGATTGTCTCTTTGTAAGCAACCTGAGGTGCACCTACGTTAGCCTCAACCTTGAACTCACGAAGAAGACGGTCAACGATGATATCCAGGTGAAGCTCACCCATACCAGCGATAATGGTCTGTCCTGTTTCCTGATCTGTATGAGCACGGAATGTTGGATCCTCCTCAGCAAGCTTAGCAAGTGCCTCACCAAGTTTGCCCTGTCCAGCTTTTGTCTTAGGCTCGATAGCGAGCTCGATAACTGGCTCCGGGAACTCCATGGACTCAAGGATTACCGGATGCTGCTCGTCACAGATTGTATCACCTGTTGTAGTGAATTTGAATCCGATCGCTGCAGCAATATCTCCGGAGTAAACTTTGTCCAGCTCCATACGTTTGTTAGCGTGCATCTGAAGGATACGTCCAACACGCTCTTTTTTATCTTTTGTGGCATTCAGTACATAAGAACCGGAGTTCATTGTTCCTGAATAAACACGGAAATAAGCAAGTTTTCCTACGAATGGGTCAGTCATGATCTTGAATGCAAGAGCGGAGAACGGCTCATCATCAGAAGAATGTCTCTCAACTTCGTTGCCGTCAAGGTCAACACCCTTGATAGCCGGGATATCTGTAGGAGCCGGCATATACTCAAGGATTGCATCCAGAAGTTTCTGAACACCCTTGTTTCTGTAAGCGGAACCGCAGCAAACCGGTACTGCTGTACACTCACATGTAGCTTTTCTGAGGACAGCTTTCAGTCTGTCTACAGAAGGCTCATCTCCCTCAAGATACTCCATCATGAGGTCATCATCCAGCTCGCAGATCTTCTCGATCAGCTCTGTATGATAAAGCTCAGCATCTTCCTGCATATCCTCCGGGATATCAACGATAGAGATATCGTCACCCTTATCATCATTGTAGATATATGCTTTCATCTCGAAAAGGTCGATGATTCCTTTGAAATCATCCTCTTTTCCGATTGGAAGCTGAAGGCAGATAGCATTTTTACCAAGACGAGTCTTGATCTGCTCTACTGCACCGTAGAAGTTTGCACCAAGGATATCCATCTTGTTGATGAATGCCATACGAGGTACATTGTAGGTATCAGCCTGACGCCATACGTTCTCTGACTGCGGCTCAACACCACCCTTAGCACAGAAAACGCCGACAGCACCATCAAGTACACGAAGGGAACGCTCAACCTCAACAGTGAAGTCTACGTGTCCTGGTGTATCAATGATGTTGATACGATGCTCAAGAGCACCTGGCTTTGGTTTGCAGTTCTCCTCAAGAGTCCAGTGACATGTTGTAGCAGCGGATGTGATTGTGATACCACGCTCCTGCTCCTGCTCCATCCAGTCCATTGTTGCTGTACCTTCATGAGTATCACCGATCTTGTAGTTAACACCTGTATAATAAAGAATACGCTCTGTAAGATTGTTTTACCAGCATCGATATGCGCCATGATACCGATATTTCTGGTTCTCTCTAACGGATATTCTCTTCCTTCTTTTCCAGCCAATGAATTTTCCTCCTCGAATTAGAAGCGATAGTGAGCAAATGCTTTATTTGCCTCAGCCATCTTATGCATGTCTTCTTTTCTCTTAACGGATGCACCTGTGTTGTTCATTGCGTCCAGAAGCTCATTAGCCAGTCTTTCTTCCATTGTCTTCTCGCCTCTCTTACGTGAGAACATTGTAAGCCAACGAAGAGCAAGTGCCTGACGTCTGTCTGCTCTTACCTCGATCGGAACCTGATAAGTAGCACCACCGATACGTCTTGCTTTTACCTCGAGAACTGGCATGATGTTGTTCATAGCCTCTTCAAATACTTCAATTGCTGGTTTACCAGCTTTTTCCTCTACTCTGGCGAATGCACCGTATACAATTTTCTGAGCAACACCTTTCTTACCGTCTAACATGATGTTATTGATAAGTTTGGTAACCACTTTGTTATTGTACATCGGGTCAGCCAGAACGTCTCTTTTCTGAGTATGTCCTTTACGTGGCACGTTACTTCCCTCCTTAATCATATTGATTATATCATCGGTACTCACGCAGTAAAACTATTGCATGTTCGCACTGGTAAGGTCCTATATTTAACCCGCAACCGACAGGGTATATGGAATACCGTACAAATCCTTATAGTCTTCCGCTGTAATACATTAGATGAATAATATCTTTGTAATCCTCCTGATTATCTGCAATCAGGAAGCGGTGTAGATTTCTGATCTACAAAAATTATTTTTTAACTTTAGGTCTCTTAGCTCCGTATTTGGAACGAGCCTGTTTTCTGTTAGCGACACCTGCAGTATCAAGAGTACCTCTGATGATGTGGTATCTTGTACCAGGTAAGTCCTTAACTCTTCCTCCACGGATAAGAACAACGCTATGCTCCTGAAGGTTGTGACCCTCTCCTGGAATATAACTTGTTACCTCGATACCGTTGGAAAGACGAACTCTGGCGATCTTTCTAAGAGCTGAGTTAGGCTTTTTAGGAGTAGCTGTTTTAACAGCAGTACAAACACCACGTTTCTGTGGAGCAGCCTGATCAACTGCTTTCTTTCTTAAAGAGTTGTATGTTTTCTGCAGAGCCGGTGCTGTAGATTTCTTAACAGCTGTCTGACGGCCCTTTCTTACTAACTGGTTGAATGTTGGCATTCCATTTCACCTCCCGATTTATTTCTCCATGGGCTTTCCCATGGGGCCTTGCGGTTGCTATTTACAAATTACGGCATGCGAAAATATAACGTTTCATTCGCACGCTTGCTCATTATAGACCGTAAATACAGGGCTTGTCAAGGTGTTTTATAAAGAATTTTTGCTGATTTTACAGGGGTTTAACACAGTTTTCTTCATAGATGTCACAACCCTGCGAAAATGACGGTTTTACCTCCAGGGTCTGGCCTTTTCTGTCCACCCGTGTTCCTTCCAGTAAGCCACATCCACTTCATTCCATCCACTTTTTACAAGCTTACGCATCACCTCGAAATATGTTTTGGTCTTCAACACCGGTTTTACATGGCCATAGTTCTTACGGATTTTTTCTGCCAGCTTATCGGTCGCTTTCTCAATCTCCGCCATCTTTTCCGGAGAAATTGATTTATAATTTATGGCATGAACGGCAGTACCGTACCTGTATATCTTTCCCATTCCCCAGAAAAACATACTGTCTGCCATATCTTTGTTGGTCCATTTCGTTCCGGCACCTGCTGCGGTAGAAATACAGACTCCCTGTTTGGAAAACATATCTGGGTTTGGCCTGTGCAGCATCCATCGGTAGCCATAGTGATCCAGCCATGCTTTCATGGAACCGGTACAGTGATAAACATATACCGGACTTGTAAGAATGATCACATCTGCGCTGTCAATGGCATCTGTCAGCGGTTTCAGTTCTTTATAATATGGGCAAAGCTTCTCATCCTTCACAATACACTGGTTACATCCAATGCAGAAATGCCCGAAATCTTTTGGCAGAAAAAACTCTGTCACTTCTCCACCCAGCTTGTCTGCCAGCATTTTTCCTATATGATAAGTAGAACCTTTATGGTTCTGCCCATGCACCATTGTGATCTTCATAAATCCCATCCCCCATTTTTACAGCTCCGTCATCTCTATCCTGCCTGATCACGATCTCTTTACAACGATCCTCTGTAACTTTCAGTTTCTCTCCACGGATATATTCCCGGAAACTGTCCTTAAAAGAGACGCCGCTCCGAAAATCTCCGCATTCTCTTCCGTATATCCTTCTTCTTTTTCCATCCAGCGGTCCACGATCTTCTGGGCTTCCTTCAGCCTTCCTCCTGCGATCCAGGTATAGATCAGCGCCGTTGCAGCTGTAGGATCATCTTCATCCTGCAGGTACCATTCCCGGCAGAAATCACCGGCCTCTTCTTTTTTGTCCAGGGACAGCATCGATGACGCCAGACGAAATCTCAGATCCGCCGGAGCTTCCTCTTTCCACGCAAAAAGATCCAGAAGCTTTCTGCAGACTTTTTCCATCTGAGCCTGGTCCTCTTCCTGTTCCAGTGTTTCCAGATAATCATTGATCCATATTTTCAGATCAAAAGAAAACCCTTCCATGCCGCTGAGGCAAAAAAGCTCCGGTGCAAAATTGTGCTTTTCCCTGCGTCCGCTCTCAACGATTTTCATCAAAGTATCAAACGCCTGATTCCACGCCGTCACATCTCCATCATCCCGCACCATACTTTCGTAAGACTGTATCATCTGCGCTTCCAGTTTTTTCCACAGTTTTTCCATGGCCTTTCCTTTCTGTACTGCAGCATCTCCTGCAGGTTCAAAGCCGCCGGCTCCCGCAAGCCGGAAACGGCCTTTTTATCCGGTTATGGCCTCCGCTCCTTCCTGGAAGTATAGCACGTCTTTTTCCGCCTTTCCACTACAATCTGGGAAATTCCAGGATCATAACCATTAATATAGAAAGAACTGCTCCCTGTTTTAATCCCGGGGTGCTATATCTCATAACGATCTCATGACTGCCTTTGGAAAGCTTTATGCCTGTAAGTCCCTGAATACTTACTGCCTGTACTTTTTTTCCATCCACAAATATCTGCATATCCGGATCATAAAAGCTTCGTATCAGCAATATCCCATCCTGTTTCACAGATATACTGCCTTTCCCGTCGGAAAGATCTGTCTGCTGGGACGAAAGCTTCCGGTAGATCTCATCCAGATCCGATTCCTGATAGGTTCCCAGAACTGCCTCTTCCATGCCACAGTCTGCCGTTACCCGCACTGTGGTATCCGACTGACAGGTTCCAAGATCCAGAAAATTATTGTTCCAGTAATCCGATGTCTGGCTCTGCCCGTTAATGGTCACATTCTCCGGCTCCGTCCCCGGAATATAGAGATATCCATGCTCTCCTTTTTTCAACCGCACTGTAAAAACCGCTCTTCCGGCCAGCAGGGAATCTGAATTTATCGTCTGCATTTTGTACAGTCTTTTTCCCACGATCCCGCTGAGAAGCCGGTTTTGCACTTCCAGCGGATCCGTTCCTTCCATGGCATAATCCGCTACAGAATCGTTTATCATATATGCCCCTTTCAATGCCCGGGGATTCTCATACAGATCAAAGGATGCACTTTCGCCGATCTTTTCATATGCCGTATGCAGCGTTCTTGTATTTCTACAAAGAAGATACCGGATTCCCAGCAGCATGTCCATCACCTCGGTAGCTCCCGCATACTGATAACGATTTTCCAGATTTTCAAATCCCATGTTTCGGACAAAATCCCACATTTCTTCTGTATTCGTGGAAGATACATGGAGATTCCGTTCAGCTGGTACAGCATTTCCTCATTTCGAACAAGGGGATTTACAATGGCCGACCGGTAGTTTACCTGATCCGCCCCTGTCTTTTTCATAAGACTGGTCACTTCCCTGTCACTTTCCGCATAAACATCACGGTTGGCAGTTCCGTTGTCTGTGATACTGAAAACACCATGGATTCCGGTTTCCGCAAGTATCATTACGGCCAGGACCAGAGATACGATCTTCCTGATTTCCACACGTCCCAACGGATGTGACGGAAGTTTTCCACAAAGAAAAACTGCCCGTCCACACCGGAAGAAAAAATGCCGCGATCACTCCGTCTGTAAGAAGGTTCCCAGCCCTTTTCCGCTTTTCAGCCCTACAACAGTACAAAATATCTCTGCCAGGATAAATCCTGCCAAAATCCTCTTCCCGCTTTCCTTCTCCAGTTTTCCCCAGGCATCACAGCTTATTTTCAAAAGCAGAAAGATGAGAATAAACGCAAAACGATTGGGAATCCCCACCGGTTTGTGCATTCCGTGAAACAACAGATTCAGCGCTGTGATATGAAAGCCTGCAAAATACAGAAGAGCCATTGCCCCTAACATGATCTTTTCTGTCCTGCGGATCTCTTTGTTCAGGAAATAGATTCCTGCAAAAAGAAGCACCGCACATCCGCAGTAAAGGTTTACATCTCCCTGCTCCCCGGATTTTACAAAAGACATGGAATCTTCCATCAATGCGCCAAGCTGTTTCCAGATATCTCCGTAGACACCCTGAAGGCCGGTTCCCGCTTCTGCCGCAGCCGGTGTCCGGGATACTGCAACGATTCCCGGGATCAGCGTGATTCCTGCAAGGCCGGCTCCGCCAATGGAGGCTCCGGCAAATTTCAGCAGAGAATGTGTGATCTTCTCCGGGCGTTTCTCCTTTTCCAGAATAATCATTTGTACCACATAATACAGAGCCGCAAAGGTGCACAGCATAAATCCCATGTAATAGCTTGTCAGGATACCATACCCCAGAACAAGGCAGTACCCTTTCCACTTTCCGGTATTTACCAGCCGTTCAATAAGATATGCCAGAACCGGCAGGAGCATGATACAGTCCAGCCACATCACATTGCTGTAATATCCCATCAGAAAATTGGACAGTGCATACATACACCCCACAGAAACTGCCATGCAGTCTTTACCCGGATATTTTTTCCCGGAATACCATGCCATGGATACACTGCAAAGCCCTGCCTTGATCAGGATCACCGCAGTGACAGCCTCGTTTACATACATGAATTTCATAAACAGCAGTACCAGGAAGCTGAACGGACTGCAGAGATAATAGCAAAACAATCCATAAAAATTATATCCCATGGCATGTGCGGACCAGGTCCAGCCCGCTCCCTTTCCAAGCTGCTCTGAAAGTTCCCTGTAAAAGGCTGTATACTGATGGACTCCATCTACCACCAGCGCCGAATTTTCTCCAAAAGGATAAACACCCTTCAGTGCAAAGCCCAGTGTAAAAATCAGCACCGGAAATAGAAATGCCAGAAGATTAGATCTCCCTCTGTTCCCTTTTTTATTTTTTCCGCTTTCTGTATTCTTATTGGTCTCATTTCATTTCCTCGTCTGTCTGCAGCAGCTTCAGGCATTTCTTTTTCGTCGTTTTTTCTGATCCTCTGTATTCTGTAAATCGAACATCTGCGTCTTACTTTATCACATGCTCATAAACCTGAGCATTTTTACAAAACAGATCATAACATGTTTCCTACTGTATCATGTTTTTGTGAAATTACTGCGAATTTTTTCAGAGTAAAAGAAAAAAGCTGCCACATCCTTGGAGACACAGAAACTCCGCCGATGTAACAGCTTCTTTCTGAAGGAATCTATGTACGCTGATCCACAGATTTCTTCATGGGTGTAATTATTAACTTTATGTGATGAGTTTTTTAGTTCCCGGCCTGTATGATACGGATATTTACATATCCTGAGGTGGCTGTCTACAGGTTAAGAACTATTATGGGTATATGATAGCATGGTCATATACATTTGTAAAATTAATATTTCGTGTTTATAATATAGGACTTTTTAATATTTACCAGATGGATAAAAGTATCTGCCACACAGTAAAATTCTGTTTTTATAAAACGGTATATCCTCTGGATTTCAGGCAGGCTCTCACTTCCATAATATCCTCGGTATGGAATACCATGATCGGCTTGCCGGAATCACGGTTAAAGGAGAGGTACAGATAATCCACGCTCACATTACTGTCCTTCAGTGTAAGAAGCAGATCGTTCAGATTTCCGGTCTTATCCTCAACCTCCACTCCGATCACCTCGATCACGTGGCAGAGATATCCGGCAGCGATCAGAGCCTCCATTGCCTTATCCGGCTCCGAAACTACCATTCGTACGATTCCGTACTCTGCGCTGTCATTGGTTACAGAGCCCAGAATGTTGATATCCTCGTCCTTCAGGATACCGGTAATGTTCTGCATAACACCCTTTTTATTTTCTGCATAGATGGATAACTGTTTCAGCATGATAAAATCCTCTCTTTCCTATGTGCTGTATTTTGCTATTTCTATCGTATGATAAATCTTCGCACATCTTATCAGGTATGTCAACCAAAGCAAGCCGGATAATAACACAGACATTCATATTTTATGATCAGCATTTAATCCGGGCCGACTGTTCATCGGATATGAGCATGGAGATATTTTTCCCGGGTAGCGATACCTCCCCGGATATGTCGCTCCTGCTTGTTTACATCCAGTACCTTGCGAACTTCTATGGCCAGAGCCGGATTGATCACTTTCAGGCGTTCTGCGCAATCCTTATGTACCGTACTCTTACTGATCCCGAATTTCTTCGCCGCCTGCCGCACCGTAGCCTTTGTTTCAACAATATATCCTGCGATCTCAACTGCACGTTCTTCAATATAATCCTTCACTGCCAAGCCCCCGAAGACGCTTTTTTACAGTGTATGCGAAGGCTTTTTCCGGTATGAGCCTTATTCTGTGCAAAGCTCCTTATAATAATTTAATTCTTTTTCGCCTGCTTATAAAGCATAAGACAGACGATCACAAACACAACCGTAACCGCTAAGGTAAGCGGAAGATCATAGAAGATCCCGCTCCGAGCAGAAGGCCAAATCCCTGTCTCAGCGTCAGGATTCCAAAGATGGAAAAAATAACAAATGCAACTGTATTGAGGATTCCCTCCGGTGCCTTGCTTTTCAGAAGATACCCGATCAGAAGTCCGATCACATCCGCCGCAAAAAGCCCCAGTGAACAGGCAAACCATACCACAACCGCTGAACTCAGCCCCTCATTGGCACCAAATGTAATTGCAGTAAGCTGTGTCTTATCCCCCAGCTCCGCAACAAAAAATGTGCAGAATACAGACAGCGGTGCAAATTTGATCTTACGATCCTTAACATTCTCTTCCTCATCATCGTCACCCTTCAGCGTTGTCGCCGCAAAAAACAGGAACGCCGCACCTGCGATCAGACGGATCAGCCAGGTAGGGACCACGGTACTGATAATACCTCCTGCCAGCACTGCCAGTCCGTTGAGCACCAGGATCGCAACACCGGTTCCAAGCAGAATATCCTTCAGCTTGAATCTGGAAGTCATTGCCACCAGCATCAGCTGTGTTTTGTCACCCATTTCCGCAATAAACTGGGTAAAAAGCACTTTCATAAATAACAGCATTTTTCTTCTCCTTTGCATATTCATCCGCTCCGGAGCCATAAAAAAAGACCCACGTATACTCTATCTCTGTAACAGAAATAAAATATACATGAGTCTCATTCTTTAAGATTTGCCAGGTGCACGCACCAGTATGTTGACAAACCACGTCTACACGCGAATTACTCCCTCACGGAATTGATTTTCGTAATTGTAGCAAAGTTGAGAAATTTTGTCAATAGCATCAGAAATCCCTGCCTGCACCACCACCGCCGAAGCTTCCTCCGTCTCCGGAGCTTCCGCTGTCGTAGCTGTCATAATCATCGTCTCTGTCATCGTCATTGCCGGAACTTCCACCGCTGCTTTTTCCTCCTCTTCCCAGAATCCAGCTCAGCGGAAACAGGGAATTAAAGAGCCGGTGCAGTACACTCATACGGTTAAAATTCTTTTTCCAGTAGTCTGCGGTATCCTTTCCCGACAATTTCATTATCAGACCCTTCAGAACCAGAACCACAGTTACGATAAGAAATACAGGAAGCATCACGCACAGCAGATATGCACCCACCATGATCAGAACGATCATCACAAGCCCCAGTGCGATCTCCCAGACAGTTCCATCATCCTCATCCTCATCATCGTCCACATCCGGCTGCACCTTCTCATATCTGGGAGCTGTTATCTTATCCAGACCGTATTCCTCACGGATCTCATTTAACAGTGCATAATAAAGCTCCACGGTACCTTTTTCAAACTGATTGTCTTTATAGGAAGGAACTGCATATTCATCCAGAAGTCGTCCGGTCTTTGAATCAGGCAGCTTTCCCTCAAGACCGTAGCCGACAGATACCCAGACTTTACGGTCTGAAACCGAAAGGACGATCAGAATACCATTATTTTTCTTCTTTGAACCAATTCCCCATTTGCGACCGGTTTCCACTGCATAATCACTGATGTCTTCCCCATCGGTGGTATCCACGGTAAGGACAACCAGCTGCGCTGTGGTATCATCATACAGCTGTTCACCAGCCTTGCAAAGCTCTTCCTTCCAGGTATCGCTGAAAATCCCTGCATAATCATTAACATAGAATTCTTTTGTGGCAGACGGGATCTCCCCGAAAACTGCCAGCGTACTTCCGGACAGCGTCAATACAAAAGCCAGCAACACAGCCATCCGTCCGATCCATTTTTTCATAGGATATTCTCCCTCTATCCGTTCTTTCATTTCATCAGAACAATGGTCTGATCTTATCACTCTGCCAGCATATCCCCTACATCCGGCGTATCTGCTGCTGAATCATCGGCCTCAAAATATGACGCCTTTTCAAAGCCAAGCATGGAACCAAATACATTCCCGGGGAATTTCACAAGCCTTGTGTTATAAGTTTTCACAGCCTCATTATAATCTTTTCTCGCTACAGAGATCCGGTTTTCGCTTCCGGACAGTTCATCCATCAGGCCCACATAAGTAGTATCACTTTTCAGTTCCGGATAATTTTCCACCACAACCTTCAGACCGGAAAGTGCACTGTCCATCTGTTGATCTGCCTCAGATTTCTCTTCTACAGTATCCGCATTCATCAGCTGGTCCCTCGCCGCCAGAACCTTGTCAATAATCTCCGTCTCATGCTTCGTGTAACTTTTTACCGTGCTGACGAGATTCGGGATCAGATCTGCCCGTCTCTGCAGCATGGTATCCACATCAGCCTCTGCAGTTTCCACAGCTTCTTTACCTCCGGCAAGCCCGTTGTAACTGAGCATAAGTCCTCCGGCGAGGATCACGATCACTGCAATAACAGCAAAAAATATTTTCTTCATCTCTTTTCCTCCCTTCCGGTATCACAGATAACCTTTCAGCCTGCGATACAGGATTTTTTATATCCCCATTGTACCAGAGCATACAGGATTCCACCAGAAAAACTCACCTTTTTCGGTCAGAATTTTTCTGCCATTTCCATAAGTCCCTGATATATTTTTTCGGAAAGCGGGATGGAAACACCCAGTTTCTTCGCTTCTTTCACAATATAACCGCTGAAGGTTTCCAGCTCCGTCTGTTTTCTCCGGATGAGAAAATCCCTCTGCAGGGAACTGGTTGCATTATCCGCATGTACATGGCGGAATTTATGGATCACCGCATTGATATGCTCATCCGTCAGCGCAACACCCTTTGCCCGACCTACACTGGCAGCTTCCCATACAAGCTTCTCATATTGCTGCGCTTTCACCGGATCTCTGCGGAGCTCCCCGATCGTGTTATCATAAAAAGCAGTCATCACATTAAAGGCACAGTTGAGGATGTACTTTCTCCATATCTCCACCTCGATATCCCCCTGATCCTTATAGTCAATATCCGCACCTTTCAGGATCTCTGCCACTTCTGTAACTTTCTTCTGCTGCCGTTCATCCGCATCTTTGATTCCAATACAAAGCCACGTAAACGTATCCTGCTGGGCAATGGAAAAATCCTCATTGGCAAAAGCCACCGTATAGATCAGCGAATCCACAACAGTTCCCTTACCAACCAGACGGCGGATGTTTTCTCCCGGGTCCACACCATTCATCACCGGAATGATCACTGTGTCATCCGTGACCATGTCCCGGATACTTTCGCACACCTCAGCCAGTGAATAGTTTTTTACACAGATAAAAATATAATCCTGCTGTCCCATATCTTGAATTGGTACTACCCGCTCTGGCTCTGCCACGATCTCACCCTTATAATCACTGTGGAGCACCAGGCCTTTTTTCCGGATGCTCTCTGCTCTGGCGCCACGTGCAACCATCGTCACATGCGGATACGCCTTCGCCAGCAACCCTGCTATGTAACCACCAACACCACCAATTCCGATCACTGCGATTTTTTTCTCTTCTATATTCATATTTTCTGTTTCCTTTCCTGCTGTTTTCCCCTGAGAACTTACCCTCCCCGGAAAAAATGTGGATATTCACGATCCACATTGGCAAACAGCATGGATATTCGCAATCCATATTCGCTATCTGCTCATTGTATCAAATATTCCCATACATTTCCAGAAAGCAATTTTCAGTAACATCCTGTTCAAAAAAATACAGAAACTTTTTATCCCGTCTTTTTTTGTCCCGGATTCTGGTGTATACTGGATATAAATTTTTTACGAAAAAAATAAAAATGTGAGGTGACAAAAATGGATGCCAAACCCGTTTTTCATGGAAGTGATATAGAAAAAATCTGCAGCTACTACAATCTGAAAAAAGAAAACATCGTCAAATTCGGTGCAAATGTCAATCCTCTGGGCCTTTCCCCAAAAGCCGGCAGAGCCATTGCAGAACACGTAGATATTCTTTCCTCCTACCCGGACAGAGAATACACATCCCTTCGGAATACGATTTCCAGCTACTGCAATATTCCCGCTGATTTCATTCTTCCGGGAAACGGCTCCAGCGAATTGATCTCCCTTCTGATCCAGGAGCGTGCCCCGAAGCACACTCTGATCCTTGGGCCTACCTATTCTGAATACTCCAGAGAGCTCTCTTTCTCCGGAAGTACCCAGGAATATTACCACCTTCAGGAAAGCAATGATTTCGAGCCAGACATTCCGGATCTCTGCCGGAAGCTGGAGCAGGGCTATGATTTTCTCATCCTCTGCAACCCCAACAATCCAACCTCCTCCGCCATCACCCAGGAAGAGCTTCGCAGACTCATCGGTTTCTGTGCAGAAAAAAATATCTTCGTGATGATCGACGAAACCTATGTAGAATTTGCCCCGGATATCAACACCATCACCGCAGTTCCGCTGACACGGGAATTCACCAATCTCATGGTACTCCGCGGCGTATCCAAATTCTTCGCCGCTCCTGGAATGCGCCTGGGCTACGGCATCACCGGAAACATGGAATTTCTTGCAAAAATGCGCGAAAAACAGACACCATGGTCACTTAACAGCCTTGGTGCCTTTGCAGGAGAGATCATGCTGCAGGATGAAGATTATATCAAAGAAACCAGAAATCTGATCCTTTCCGAACGTGACCGGATGATCCGGGAGCTGAAGGATACAGACACCTACAAAATCTATCCCGCCTATGCAAACTTTATCCTGCTCAGGATCCTGAAAAACGGACTGACCTCCTATGACGTATTTGAAGCCTGCATCAGACAAGGCATGATGATCCGTGACTGTTCTTCCTTCCAGTGCCTGGACGGGGAATTTGTACGATTCTGTATTATGATGCCGGAGGATAATTCACGGCTTGTGGAAGTGCTGAAATCACTGTAGTCCTCAAAGTTTTTCTGTATAACCTGCGTATACAAACGGGGCAGCACTCCAAAAACACCTCAAGGAGAATTTATTTTATGAACTTTTTCATTCTGGCAGCAATCCTTCTGCTGCTCATTCCATCCAGGCCTGTGGAATTCAATCCGGAATATATCTCGATGAAACAGACCAACATCATCCGCGGATTTTTTCTGCTGCTGGTATTCATGATCCACTTCTGCCAGTACATCCAGATGAACGGCCCCACAGACCGGATCTTCCAGTTCTGGCGCACCCACTCCGGACAGCTGGTAGTCACCCTGTTCCTGCTTTATTCCGGATACGGTGTCTTCGTCTCCATCATGAAAAAAGGCACGCCCTACGTCCGCCGCATCCCAGTTCACCGAGTGCTGCGGACACTGGTGCATTTTGATCTGGCCGTACTGCTTTATCTGGCAGCCTATTCTTTCATGGGAAGAACCTTTTCCATGCAAAAAATTTTCCTGGCACTGCTGGCTGGGAAAGCCTTGGCAACAGCAACTGGTACATTTTTGTCATGTTGATCCTGTACCTCATCACCTGGTTCGCATTCCGGATCTTAAAAAACAGCCCTATACCCTCTCTGCTTTTCATCACAGTTCTGACCGTGATAAGCATGTACATCCTGTCCCTCCACAAAACCGACTACTGGTACAACACCATGCTCTGCTACCCCGCCGGCATGTGGTACGGATTCTTTAAGGAAAAAATTGATGTAAAATTAAAGGCCACAAAGAATTACATCCTTGCAGCCCTTATACTCCTGGCCCTGCTCCTCGTAGTTTACAAAACCCGCCAGCAGATCTGTATGTATGCCATCGGCGCTGTTGTATTCGCACTGGTGGTTGTTATGTTCACCATGAAAATGCAGCTTGGAAATTCACTCCTGGAATTCACCGGAAAGCATCTGTTCGGATTGTATATTATGCAGAGACTGCCTATGGCCCTGCTGCAGCATACCGCCATTGAAGCAAATGCTTATGTTTATGCCGTGGTCTGTTTTCTGCTTATGTATTTGGTGGGGATTGGGTTTAGCTGGGTTTGCGAGATGGTGGATGAGAAAGTACTGGGGAAGATTTTTTCATAGACTTTGTAGGTTGCAGAGCCAGAAAGCTCTGTAACTGTCAGAATATTTTTGTTTGGTGCTGTCAGCTCTAAAGAGAAAACGCATACCGCTAAATCAGAATGAATGTACCGCCGATTTCAGAATAGGCGTACCGTTCAAGCAGAATTTGCAGCTGATCAATCCTTATAATTTGCCTTTTATTTCAACCACAACTTTTCCATGTGCTCCCAATGCTCCATATGGACCAAAACATACAACGACTTTTTTTCCGGGTTTAATATAAAACTGAAAGTCTGAATACTTCATTTTCATAACATAAGAATACCCCTGGCCGGAAAGTTTTTTCGAATATGCTGTTGCTATATTTTTCTTTACATTACTTTTCTTTCCAGACGCAACATCTTGAACCGCCAACTTCTTTCCGTCTTTAAGACGATATGTTAAGCCATATTCTCTGCTTTCTCCAACTCCCCCTGCATACCACTCAGAGGTAAATCTAAAGCTTATGTAGCCGAATTGTCTCAGAAGTACTTCACAGTCGTAATTATAATCCGGAACTTAAAAAGCTGGTGAAGGGTGTTATGATTGAAAGCTATCTTCTGGAGGGCCGTCAGGATATCAGTGATCATATGACTCCTGGCTGTTCCATCACAGATCCTTGCCTCGGATGGGAAGATACAGAACGGCTGATTTATGATATTGCTGAGAAATGCTGATTTTTATGGATAATACAAATGTGAACAAATAACTATTCATAAAACAATAAACAGAACGAAATCCGGCTGACAGTCTGTGGATTTCGTTCTGTTTTCTAATAGTTTCTCTATAAAATAATACGTTTCGCAGGATACAATGCCCTATCACTCCATTCTGCTTTTCTGCAGTCCAAAGAAATAATATTCTTCTCTGCACAGACATTCCTGATCAGTTCTTCTCCGTTATCTGATGTAAAAAGTGCTGTGATTTCTTTCGTCTCTCCAACACTCCTTACACAGCAATCTACCAGTTCCGGAATCTGAAACAGTAATTCATCCATTTCTCTCATACTTTTTGACTGGTCGATGCGCCTTACAAAATCCAGACGCTTTATCTCACTTCCACAGATACATTTTCCGGGGATAATACGTGTATGGTCGCCGGTCCTGTATCTGATCAAAGGCTGTGCTCCATCCCAATGGTTGTGATCACCAGTTCTCCCCATTGACCGTCAGGCAGAACATTTCCCTCTTTATCTATGATCTCTATGATACAGTGATTCTCTCGCATGTGCATGCCCTCATGAGCCTGACAGCAGATCGCGCCCCCAAGTCCCATCTCTCTGGAACCATAATGAGGCCAGAGAGGTGTTCCCAGAATTTTTTCTATTTCTTTCATTACTGTTTCCGAACAGGCATCCCCTGATATCAGTGCTCTCTTTATACTTCCTTTTCCACACATTCTAAGCATGGAAAGCAGTGCTGTCGGCATACCTACATAAGTGTCCGACTGTTCCTCTTCCAGAATTGTTTTTAACTCACCATAGGTTTTATTGTTCCCGGTTAAAAGGGGGTGTGCACCTATACGTCTGATTGCCTCTGCGATCAGCTCTCCCAGTCCAAAAGGACCGGAAAACGGCATAGCAACCATAGTCCGGCTTCCCGGATAAATAAACTCACCAAGTCCGGCCATAAAAAGTTCTATGGTATGTTCACAATCTCCTTCTGTATAAAATACACGTTTACCTGCACCGGTTGTTCCACTTGTCTGTTCTGAAATGATCCTCTGTATTTCTCCCTGAGAGCACAGTAACATCCTGCCCCCTTTCTGAGCAAGGTCGGATTCCGTTGTAAAGGGAAGGTTCTTC
>ENA-OQAZ01000619-OQAZ01000619.1-human-gut-metagenome-genome-assembly--contig:-NODE-619-length-19266-cov-2.400334_pt1 | contig 19266 bp, 21 predicted proteins | sample MGYA00242737_ERZ504531 | MGnify/ENA primary metagenome ERZ504531 (study PRJEB26092, sample SAMD00036244) | human gut metagenome | host: Homo sapiens | study: EMG produced TPA metagenomics assembly of... | reverse complement strand
TTCTATGTGAACAAGCTGGGATTCTCTGTCATCAGAGAAACTACCGCCAGACGTAAGATGGAAGCTAGATCTTCGTGTCAATGAGCTTACGGAATTGGAGATTTTCGCAGAGGAAAATCCTCCGAAGCGTGTGAATCGCCCGGAGGCATGTGGTTTGCGTCACCTTGCGTTTTGCGTTGATAACGTGGAGCAGACGGTGAAAGAGCTGACAGAGGTAGGAATCGAATGTGAGCCGATTAGGGTTGACGATTATACTGGAAAGAAGATGACTTTCTTCCATGACCCGGACGGACTACCGCTGGAACTGCATGAGTAAAGCTTTAACCATATACTTTTCCTACGATTTTTTCTCGGACTGCAGCTGGGAGGATCTTGCACAAAAGACTTAAGAATTTATATTGTGCGCTGGCAACATAAACAATTGCTGGTCTCTTTTTCTTCACAATATTCGCAATGTAATTTGAATTAACTAAAGTATACCCTACCGTAAGTCAAATGTCCATCCCCCCTTGATACCCCGATATTCCCTACCTCGTATCCATATTCTGTAGGTGTCTGAGTATTTGCAAATAGTATTGTGCGGTTAAGGGTGGTATCACTGCATTTTAAATAAAGTGTATAAGTATTATTATGCAGACTGCGCACATCAATTGGAACTGTAAAAGTGGAAGACTCCCCGCTGTTCCATAGGTGTGGATCAGTATCAATAGGTACTTTAGCGACACAATCCCCAGTTAGATCTGAAACTACATATACGTTTGCCTCAAGAGGACGGTAACAATTTGAGAAGCCTACATTTCGAATTGTTACCGTCAGCATTCCAGTATCATCAAATAGCGGATGAAATTTAAACGATGAACTGTCAAGAACATATCTGTAGCCTAGATGACGTTCAATATAGTCATATCCACTCATTCCATTCCAAACATCGTCAGTTCCATTTACTATAGTTTCTTTCCATTTATTTAATACAGTACTATCATAGTCACTGTTTAGATAAGACACATGCATTTGCGAAAGATCTTTTACAGCGTTATCAAAGTCATTATATACATTATCAATAATCACCTCGCCGCCATTTGGTACATAACGGCATAGGTCATTCTGAAAGGCAAGCTCATCTTCGCGTGTCCATGCATCACTATAATTTGTATTCAAATTCGCGGCCGCCTTATCCCCGTAAGTGCCTGTATCATTTGCAGAGCCAAGCATTCCGTCATTATACAAACCTAGACGTGAAGCCAAGGAAGACAAAAAAATTGGCTGTGGGCAATGCGGTACTTTGGTGTCACGATACTCGCTTACAATGGTTCTCCACTGCGCAGGAGTGCGAACCGAAAGAAAAATAGAAGGATCAATAACATTGTCCAACTTTTAAATTAGCGTTTCCATCTCACCATTTCCCATATGTGTTGTATTATTCATTTCGCCCCAGTTTCCGACGAAAATTCCCTGCATAATGTAGACAGATGAGGCATACTTATTTACGATTGGTCCAACCTGTTCCATATGTATTAAAATCTGTGACAACTCATTTGGTTCACTTTCTAAATTTTGACCATCCCAATCATATAAGAAGCGCAAAATTAGCTGACTGCCTGTCTTAGTCCATGCAGACAAAATAGAATCAATTTGGCTAAGTGCATTATCAGAAAGATCACAATTTTCCATAATTTTTCAGATTAATTTCAATCAGTGATAGTTCAAAAGAAGAGCTGTTTGAATCAATTGCAGCATTTGCCTCAGGCAGTGAAAAAGTGGCATCCTCTGCCAACATATAGCCGCGAATCGAGTACAAGCCAACATATGGATTTTTGATTGTATCACCAGATTCAGAATAGCTATATGGTGTGTAATCGACAAAACATAGACGGCTATTCACCCAAAATAACGAAACAGCAATCAGTACAATAAGAACAACTATGATACTAACAATAACAGAACAAGGACGATGAGAATGTTTTTGCTTCAAGATGAGACTCCTTTTTAATAAACCCAATCAAGTTAGGTATATATCAGCTATATTAGCATCAATTTTATTAATTTGCAAATATGTTTTCCTTTGAAGAAGGATTAGCTTGCATGTCTTGAATTTGTCTTGTATACTGTCAGTATTAGAAAATGAAGTTAAAGAAAAATAGGCGGAGTAGAAATTTTATGCAGGAATTATTTTTAAATAGTGAAGCATCGGTTCAGTCTGACCGTATTTTATATACCCCATCTTTATTTGCGCGCAGTGCACTTCTTAATTTGCAGGAAGTAGGGTCGCTGAAGGCACGCAGTCCACATACATCTACCAGATCGGGGCTGACATCATATTTATATTTCCTTGTTTTGGATGGAGAAGGAAGTTTAACGTATGAAGGACGTCAATATCAGCTAAAACAGGGAGATTGTGTCTTCTTTATTGATTGTCAAAAACCATACAGTCACAGTACATCAGAAAATTTATGGTCACTTGCATGGTGCCATTTTTATGGAACAAGTATGACGGCAATTTATGAAAAATATAAAGAACGAGGTGGATTGCCAATATTTCACCCGGAGAATAGTAAAGTATTTGAAGAACTTTTGAAGCAGTTGTATAAGCTTGCAGGATCATCTGATTATATACGTGATATGCGAATTAATGAAAGTTTGAGCACACTTTTAACACTTCTTATGCAGGAATCTTGGAATCCTGATAATTCAGCAATTTCAAAGAAGCGTATGGAGCTAGTTTCTGTAAAAAATTATATGGACGAGCATTATGTTGAGAAAATTACATTAGATGATTTAGAGGCGCAATTTTTTATTAATAAGTATTATCTTTTGAAAATTTTTAAGGAAACGTATGGAGTGACGATCAGCAGCTATCTGATTTCAAGGCGTATTACAAGGGCAAAACAGCTGCTTCGTTTTACACAAATGACGATAGATGAGGTTGGATGTGCTGTTGGAATGGATGGAGCGGGCTATTTTAGCAGAATGTTTAAAGATTGTTCTTGCAGATGCAAATTTTCCGCTTGATACGTATGAAAAAGATCGTTTTATTTTGATGGAAGTGGTTCCGGGAGATCCAGTAGTTCCGGTGATTTGGGATGAATATAAAAAAATTTTAAATGAGCCAGTGGAGACAGGGTGCGTCCAGCAAAGGGGATGCAATCTGATAGGTGGAAATCTTATCAAATAAGCTGCTAAACACAGCATTTGAAGCGAGTCTTGAGTGTATTACAGATGCAGAATATTCTATGATATGTGTGGAGCAAACGATGAATTTCAAAGAAGCAAAATAAGCATGTGTCGGAAGAACCAGTCAAATTGTTACAGTTTACGTGAGTTGCAAAGTGTAATTTCAAATTGATGGGTTCTTCTTTTTTATGAAAAATTTGGAGGGAAAGATGCAAATTCGAGAAGTTACAGTGGGATGTTTTCTATCAGCAACAATAGTGCTTGTAGGAGTGTTATGGACGTTGGTTGTTAAGAATATTGAGTTACAGAAAAATAGTCTTTTAGATAATGAAGAAATCCAAACAATAGAAAGTGAGACGGGGTGGAAGCAGCAGGGTTCTGACTGGTATTATTATGATGAAAGTGGGAATCCAGTTCAAAACGAATGGGTCGAGCAGTATTATTATATTGGCGAAGATGGGAAAATGGTTCGAAATCAATATGTGGATCGTTTTTTTGTGTCACAATATGGAAACTGGAATCCAAGATTTGAAGCACCATATTGGTTAATGCATGGAGAATGGAAAAAGAATGGCAATGTTTGGATCTATCAGTATAATGGTATTGTTCAAACTATGAATTTTTCACAAATCAGGAGTATTTGTAGACTTGGGTATGATACGAGCAATGAAAAGACACCACCAGAGCAAAGTAAAGAAGCGTATCGCTTGGCAGCTGAAAAAGGTTTTACAATCGTGTTGTGTGATTTATGTTTTACGAAGGATCATGTTCCAGTATGTTTTCATGATGAGTATATCAATCGAATTGCCAGAGATCAGAGTGGACAGGAATTAGAAGAGAAGATCAGAATAAGTGATCTGACATATGAGGACACAATCAATATGATTTTGGTATATATAAGGGAAAATCATACGAAGGAACACATCTTTTAAAATTAGAAGAAATGTTGGAACTTGCTCAGCAATTGAATCTGGAATTGTATATTGAAATTAAAGCGGGGAGCAAAGAAGAAATTAAACAGGCTGTAGAATTGACGAAACAATATGATTTGAAACTATCGTGGGCGGGTACTAAGTATGATGAATGTTCAGCTGTGGTAGAAGCAGATGATACAGCCAGAGTTTCAACAATGCCTCGAATGATAAGAGATTCAGAGATAGAAGAACTTTTAAGTTTAAAGAGGGAAAATAATAAGGTCTTTTTCTTCACATACGATACGGCAATGCTGACAGACGAGGTGTTAAGTAAATTAAAGAAAGAAGGGATTCCGTTTGAAATGGGAACAATTGACTCTGAGATAGAGATTGTAAACTATTTAACGGAAAATTATCAGTATTGCACAGGTATCGAAAGTAACAAAATTGTCGCAGCGAACATTGATCTTGATCAGGTTTTGCAAGATTGAAAAAGAAAATATTGTTATGGTAAATATTGATGAGTTGTAGTACAATTATTTAAAGTGAATTTGTCAACAAACACTGAAAATTATTGTCAGGAAGGTGGTATGTTCACTTGATCTGGCAGAAACACTCAAAAGGAGAATAAGATGGGAGAAGGGACGTATAAATGGAAATGCGGTATTAAATTGGATTAGCTATAATATCTTTATTTTTCCATTGGCTGGTTATTTTTTTGAACATCGGATGAAAGAATTTTGGAATAAGAAAAAGGTTCTTTTTCTCTGGGGAATCAATATAGGTGTGATTTTATTTTCCTGTTATTTAACGTATTTCAAAGCAAAAACTTCCCAAAGTGATGATATCATGTATTCGCAGACATTTCACAATACGTTTGTTCTTGTTAACGGAATCGCTCTATTTGTTACATTGCAGTACATAAATAGTCATACAAATCTTTTCTTAAAAATGGAAAAAAACAAGAACAAGTGGATTGTGTATAAAAAATAAAATTCAATGACAGGAAACTCAAAGTATGATATGATAACCTTGTCAAAAATAGGACGTAAAAATTGAAAAGGGAGGAAAGAAAATGCAAAAGAAAAAAGGAAGGCAAATTCTGGCAGTAATAATGGCGACAATGATGGCTGCGCAGTCAGCAAATGCCGCTAGCTGGGTACAGGATTATGTTGGCTGGTGGTGGCAGGATAATGATAATTCGTATCCAGTCAACCAATGGAGGGAAGTGAATGGAGCCTGGTATTGGTTTGATGACAATGGTTACATGGCAACAGGCTGGAAGGAAATCCGTGGAGCTTGGTACTGGCTTGATGAAACGGTGCGATGGCAACAGGTTGGAAGGAGATTGGTGGAGCTTGGTATTATTTAGAAGATTCCGGTGTGATGGCAACCACTAAATGGATTGGCAGTTATTATGTACAGGTGGATGGAACAATGGCAACTGATAAGTGGATTGGCAGTTACTATGTAGATGCTTCTGGTCTTTGGATCAAGACGGAAACAGAACATGATTGGCAAAATTATACACTAAGCCAAACGAAGTATGGGTATGCATGTAACTGGTGTTATAAGGACATTACTGATTATGATGATTACTATGACTGTCATATGTCGTTCCATACACATATATTTTATCTGTTTCCATCCTATTATGTTTGCGCAAACTGTGGAAAGCTACAGCATCGTCACAACTGGACTTATAAAAGACCTACTTTTTGGGCAAATTCAGATGAAATTGCTATAAAGGTTACTGGAAGTGCTGGGGTTGTGGTCATCAAAGCGCGGATGGCGTAAATGTTGAACCAATCCTTGTCTCAGATGAAGGATATGAATATGGCGCGATTGGTCATTGGACAACACCATTTAATTTTGAGAAGGACTCAAATGAATGGATTATTGAGGATGAGTATTGGCAGCCAGCAGATGACAGACCTCATATAGATATTATCTCTATAAAAGGAAGATTGTCGATGGCTCCTGGTGATACGTATCAATATAATGTTAGCTTTACACCAGCAAATCCAGTAGAGGGAAAAGAGGTTACTTGGGAGAGCAGTGATCCAGATGTTGTGTCAATTGATGAAAATGGCTATGCGACAGCCTTGAAAATTGGAACTGCTACTATTACAGCAACATCTTCAAGACGCACTGCAACTTGTTTTATCCGGGTTACAGAAGTCGCTGTTGGACATGTAAAGTCCGCAACACTATTGATTGGCGGTCAGAGTGAGGCAGATGGCTCATTGAAAATTAAAAAAGGAAGATATATGGCATCAATTCAGACCGATCCAGAGCAAGCTACTTATGACGTATCATATCAAATTGAGCAGAATGACCCCAAGGGTTATATTGCTAGAATTGTTGGAAGTAGTTATATGTTACCCAAAATGTATTGGGAGGATGGCATATCATATACAGATTCTGAGACAGAAATGAGCTTTTGGGATGTAGGAACAGTAGTTGTGACTGCGACCGTTACTGATATCAATGGAAATAGGTTTCAGTTGTCGCAGGAGGTAATCATTGAGTAATGGGGGAAGTTCTGATGGGGCAAAGAAAAATAAAAATCAGGAGGTTTACATGCAGAAGGAAAGATATGAAGGAATTGATGGATTGAAGGCATATGCTATTATTGGAATTGCAATTATGCATGTTCTTGCAAATGGCGAATATGGATTGCAAGGCTTTGTGTTTGAACAGCTGATACCATCGTTTCCAGATCTTGTTCTCCTTTTCTTAGTGATTAGTGGTTTTGGTATGTGCTGTGGCTATTATCAGAAAATCATTGATCAAAAAATTAGTATAGAGGATTTTTATAAAAAGAGATATAGCAAAATTTGGCCATACTTTGCGTTGCTTTGTCTATTGGATTTTGCAGTTTCCCCAAGCAAAGAGTCACTGATTGAGGTATTTGCCAATTTGACGTTGTGTCAGGGGCTTTTGCCAAATGCAGATATTTCGGTGATTGGTGTGAGTTGGACGTTGGCAGTGATTTTTGTATTCTATATGCTGTTTCCGTTTTTCTGCTTTTTACTTGGAAATAAGAAAAGGGCATGGGGTGTAGCGATCATAGCACTTGTGTTTAATTATGTGAGTGGTGCTTACTTTGATGCTGGAAGAAGAAATATTGTCTATGACGCGATTTACTTTATTGCTGGTGGCCTGATTTTCCTTTATCGACAAGAGATTGCTGCGTTTACTGCAAAATATAAAATTGTGGTTGGTCTGGTCTTGTTGGGAGGCTGCATTGTTTATTGTATTGTGGGAAACGGTACAATTATGGTCTTAAGTCTTTGTGTAGTGGCGCTGTCCTATACGATTGGATGTAAAAAGAAGGGAATCCTGATTAATCCGGTCGCAAAGTTTCTGGGAGGAATCAGCTTCGAGATTTACCTGTGCCATATGGTAATTTATCGTGTACTAGAAAAATTGCATTTGATTCATGTATTTGAGAATGAACTGTTATCATACATTTTCACATCTGTCGCAGTGGTATGTGGTTCAGTTGTATTCTCAGTATGTGTGAAGTGGTTTTTAAATAAATTTGAGTCGATTTTGAAAGAAAAGTATTGCAAAAAGTTAGTTAGTTGAGCATTTCAGAACTATACAATCGCACTCTTTTATGATAGTATAGGAAGGCAATTATTTAAGGAGGTAAGAAAGCTAGAAAAAGGAGAAAATATGTTTCAAAAAGTAACAAAAGAATTAAAAAAGAATAAGGTGCTGAAAGCAGGAATTGGCTATACAATAGGCAATTATTTCCTGAAGGGCCTCGGATTTATTACCGTTCCCATTTTTTCCAGACTGATGGCGGTGTCTGACTATGGTATTTATAATACATTTTTGTCTTATGAGGGAATGTTATATCTTTTTATTGGACTAGCGCTGCACAGCAGTATTAAAAATGCAAAGTATAAGTATGGTGATGAAAGGCTTGATAGCTTTACCTCATCAATCACTATATTCCCGCTTATAATTTCCTGTATCGCATTGATCATGGGAAATCTGTTTCTTCCAGTGATTAACAAATTTCTTTCAATTGGAAGAGTGGAGTATAACTTACTGATTATATTGTGTTTGTGTTCAAGTTTGCTGTACGTTTACCAGTCGAGATTAGTTCTTGAATATAACTCAAAAAGTTATATGAAGATGTCCTATTTTAATGCATTAAGCAGTGTTGCAATGTCAATAATATTAATGCTGACATTGTTTAAGGATCAGAAATATCTTGGAAGAATTTGTGGATCTGTTATTCCGATGTCTATTTTGGCTGTTTGGATTCTTTACAGTCTGTATTCAAAGGCAAGACCAAAAAGAAACAAAGAATATTGGAAGTTTGCATTAAAAATTAGTCTTCCGATTATTCCTCATGGCGTTGGCCAGATTATATTGTCATCCTTTGACCGAGTAATGATTACAAACTACATTGGCAGTATGGCGGCAGGTTTGTATAGCTTTGCGTATACGATCTATTCCATTATTTTAGTAGCAGGAGACTCTATTAGTACCGTATATGAGCCATGGGCATACGAGCAATTTGCAGAGAAGAGATATGACATTGTAAGAAAACGAAGCACGATATATATTGTGTTGCTAGCAGTTGTATGTTCTGGAACAATGTTGATTGCACCAGAGTTGGTAAGGATCCTGGGTTCTCAGAAATATGTAGATGCGATTCCGGCAGTTACGCCGATTCTTGGTGCTGGATTTTTTGCGATGGCTTATAATATTCCTTCAACCGTTGAGTATTATTATGGAAAGACTTCCTTTATTGCAGTTGGAACCGTTCTTGCAGCTGTACTTAATGTTACTACAAACGCAATATTTATTCCTCAATACGGATATTTAGCAGCAGCATATACAACACTGGGCAGCTATATGGTATATTTCATTTTTCATTGTATTATTGCTCATCGAATTATTGGACAAAATATATTTTCAATAAAGGTATTACTGACAACAGTTGCAGGTGTCTCTGTGATTGGTGTTATTTCACTATATTATCAAAATAATTATATTGTGAGATATTCCTTTGCAGCAGCTGTTGTAGTGGTTGTGTTAGTCTGGCTGAAAAAGGGCGCTTTGGCTGATTTCGGGTTTAATGTTGGTATAGGAAAAAGGTCTTGACATTGGATTGTTAATGTAAGATAATAAAATAGAATATTGCTAGATAAAAATTTTGTTTAGGTAGGCTAGTTAAGTGTTGAGAAAAAGATAGAAAAATTTGAGGATGGATAGAAAAATGCAACCAAAAAAAGAAGTACAGCATGTGTACCTAGTAGGCGCAAAGTCTCTAGGAGCATATGGTGGGTATGAAACGTTTGTGTACAAACTTACAGAGCATCATCGAGATAATCAGAATATTAAGTATCATGTTGCTTGTAAGGCAAATGGTGATGGTGCTATGGACGAAACAAAGTTTGAGGGCGTGACCGAGATTAATGATCATGAATTCGAACTTCATAATGCCCATTGCTTTAAAATTAGTGTTCCGCAGATCGGAGCAGCGCAGGCAATTTATTATGATGTAGCTGCATTAAAGGCGTGCTGTGAGCATATTCAAAAAAACAATATTCCACATCCGATTGTTTATATAATGGCATGTCGAATTGGACCATTTGCAGGTCATTATTATAGGAAGATACACAAATTGGGTGGTACAGTGTATCTGAATCCAGATGGACATGAATGGATGCGAGCAAAATGGTCGGCACCAGTTCGGAAATATTGGAAAATTTCGGAACAGATGATGGTGAAGTATTGTGATTTGGCCATTTGCGATTCTGTGAATATTGAAAAATATATTCATAAGTGTTATGATGGCAAGGGAATCAGGGGTAAGAATCCAAAGACTACATTTATAGCTTATGGAGCAGACTTAACGCTCAGCAAATTAGCGGATGATGATAAAAAGCTGGTAAATTGGTACAAGGAAAAGGATTTGACTCCGAAGAACTACTATCTTGTGGTTGGTCGTTTTGTACCAGAGAATTCCTTTGAAGTGATGATTCGAGAGTTCATGAAGAGTCATAGTCGCAAAGATTTTGCAATTATAACAAATGTCAATGATAAATTTTTGAATCAATTAGAGGAAAAACTACACTTTAAAAGCGATAAGCGAATCAAGTTTGTAGGAACGGTGTATGATCAGGAATTGCTGAAGAAAATTCGAGAGAATGCGTATGCATATTTCCATGGACATACAGTAGGTGGTACGAATCCCTCATTGATTGAGGCACTAGGCAGTACTGATTTAAACTTACTTGTAGATGTTGTTTTTAATAGGGAAGTGGCTGAAGACTGTGCATTGTATTGGAGTCGCGATGATGGGGCTTTGGCAAAACTGATTGATCAGGCTGATGAGTTGAACGCAGATGAAATCACAAAGTTAGGGCAGAAGGCTAAGAAGCGAGTTGCACAGGAATATACATGGGATAAAATCTGTGGGCAGTATGAAAAAGTATTTATGGAAGCAGATAAGAAGAGATAAAACAATGCGAATATTACATTATGCACTAGGATTTCCACCATATCGTAGTGGTGGATTGACAAAATGGTGTGTTGATTTGATGATACAGCAGGCGAAGGAAGGACATTGTGTTGCGATGCTTTGGCCTGGGCAGATGGGAATGTTAAATAAAAAAATAGCGATAAAAAAACAAGAGGACGTTTGCTTGAAAGAGCAAAGGCTTCAGAGTTTTGAAGTTATTAATCCATTACCAGTTTCCTTTGATGAAGGAATAGCAGATTTCTCTGCATTTACGGCAAATGCAGGGACAGTTGCATATGATAAATTTTTAGATGCTGTTCAGCCTGATGTTATTCATGTGCATACATTGATGGGACTTCATAAAAGCTTTTTACAGGCAGCAAAGAGAAGGAGAATTCGTCTTATATTTACTGCGCATGATTTCTTTCCAGTTTGTCCGAAGGTAACAATGTTCCGTCATGGCGTAATTTGCAGCAATGTAAAAAATTGTGAAGAGTGTGGTGTGTGCAATGCAACGGCACTAAGTTTAAAGAAAATACAGATTTTGCAATCACCGCTGTATCGCAGATTGAAAGATTCATTCATTGTCAAAAAACTAAGAAAAAAGCATAGAGATGGATATTTAAGTGAGGCAACTGCGGATGATTCAGCGGTACCTGTTGGTAGCGCTGAGGATTATAAGAAGTTGCGAAATTACTATTATTCACTCTTAAAACTGATGGATATTATTCACTATAATAGTAGTGTGACAAAAAGTGTTTATGAAGCGGTATTTGATCTTCCAAAGAATTGCATTGTAACGATTACACATGCAGATATTACAGACAACAGGCGGATCAAAAAGTTTTCTGATGATCAGCTTCATATTCGTTATTTAGGACCACAAAGTGGAGCAAAAGGCTACTTTTTATTAAAAGAAGCGTTAGACCAATTGTGGGAGAAAAAACAGAATTTCTGCCTTGATGTACATTTTCAGCCAATTGAAATGGCACCGTATATGGAAGTACATCCGCGATATGCTTATGAAGAATTAACGAAGATATTTGAACAAACAGATGTTTTGGTAACGCCAAGTATCTGGTTTGAAACATTTGGGTTTACTGTATTAGAAGCATTGAGTTATGGTGTTCCCGTTGTAATTAGTGGAACAGTTGGGGCAAAGGATATTCTCGTAGATGGTGCAGGTATAGTAGTTGACAATCTTACACCAGATCGTCTGTGTGACACATTGATAAATCTTACAACGCTGATTTAAAGAAAATGAATGAAATTATAGTTCAAAAACAGCCAATTATGCAGATTGAAGCAATGTCGAAGCAGATTGAACTGATTGTTACGGATGGAATTTATAACATCGGTAAAGAAAACTAGAAATGGGAAATGTAATATGAATATCACAGTGGTTGTTTTGCATTATGAGAATATAAAGGATACAAGGGAGTGTCTGGATTCTTTGAAGAAATATTTAGATGACACAAAGAACAATATAAATATTGTTGTAGTTGACAATGGATCAATAAAAGAAAAGACTGCAGCAATTGAAAAAGAGTATTTGAATGATAAGATTCATTTTATTGAGTCTGGTGAAAATTTAGGCTTTGCAAAGGGAAATAATATAGGATTTCACTATGCAAAGTATGAACTTCATTCGGATATTATAATTTTAGCAAACAACGATTTGATTTTTCAACAAGTAGATTTTATGGATCAGATTGAAAAGGAAATGACAGAGAATCACATAGATGTTGCTGGTCCGAGAATCATCTCGTTGGTTGATCATAAGAATCAGAATCCAGTTCCATATGTGCATCCGGATCTTGCGTCAGTTAAAAAAAAGAATTTTTAAGCTCCAAGTTCTGCGAATGATGTGTTATTTTGGGGTGGATAAGTTTTTTCAAAGTATTTTTTCCAAGAAATATAGCGCTGACGTAAAATCGGATAACTATCAGTTGCATGGTGCCTGCTTAATTATGGCCAATAACTATGTGAAAAATTATGATGGACTGTATCCAAAAACGTTCATGTATATGGAGGAGGATATCCTAAAGTATATTACAAAAAGAGACCACCTTGTTATGAAGTATTTTGATAGTGCAGAAGTCTTTCATAAAGAGGGATCTTCGACAGGAAAAATCTACGGAGCAGGAAGAAAAAAGAGGTCATTTTATTATAAATGGAATATTGATGGATGCAAGAAGCTGAGACACTGATGGAATCTGGGAGAGATAAATGAAGCTAACAAAACAAAGAAAAATATTATTAGAAGCATTAATAACACTTCAGTTGATTAACTATATGGTTGGAACAATCATATTGAAAGACTTTTTTTTAGTCAAATATTTACGAGATGCTATTGTAGTTGTGTTATTATTTGAAATTGCACGAGACAGAAGAAAAAAAATGCAGTTTGGAACAATTACGACATGTTTCTTGGTGTTTGTATTCTGTGAACTTTTTGGTATGATACAAGGCGAGTCTTTGCGCATTGTATTATTGGTGACAAGAAGATATGCAATTCCGTTGGCAGTGCTGTTTATTGTTAGCCAAATTGATTTCAATGGTGAAGAGCGAGGATTCCTTGTATATATTTTATATTTGATTGTTGCATTATCAATATTTGGTGTTTTTCAGGCACAGGTATTGGGTGATGGTTTCTTGAGAAAATTGGGCTATCCAGTCGAGTACTCACATGGATATGGACGAGATATGCTGTATAATTCTTTCTATTTTGGTGGATTGGGTATACAGCGAGTGGTTGCTACACTGAGCAGTTCAAATATTTGTGCATTGGCATTGGGAGCATCATTACTTTATTTTTTAGTATGGAACCCGATTTTTAATGTGAAATATGAGGCAATTATGATCATTTGCATCGCAGTTGCATTTCTTCTTACGTTTTCACGTTCAAACATATTGTTTTTTGTTATTGTAGCTATTTTAATTTCGAAGTATATTCCATATAAAAAATATATTCTTGCAGGAATTGGATTTGCTGTGTTGATCGTTTTGATTTTGGGTATTATTCAAGGACAGGATGGAATTATTTATAAACTATGGATGTGGGTCCAGTCTACTTTAAATATGACAGAGGACTCCGCGGCAGGAAGATCTGGAATATGGCAGACTGCATTGGCACAAGTATTGAAAAGCCCATTGGGAATCGGATTTGGCCATGTAGGGGCAATTGGATATGATAGTGAACTCGTTTTTCTTGCGGAAAATTCTTATTTAACAATTGCTTTGGATACTGGCTGGATTGGTGTGGTCAGTTATGTGGCTGCGTTGGTAATGATTGTTTTGAAATTATATAGTAATGCAGTAATGTATGGAAAAGCAGGAAATGAGAAGGGAAAAAGAATCTGTGTGGCTGGCTATGCAGTATTGATTTATCTGATGGGAGTAATGCTGTTCTCCAATCATATTCAGGATATGGAGGTTGTAACACTAGTTTATATGTATGTTGGTATTGGACTTTCATATGTTCGATACAATGGAGGTATAAACGAAAAAATAGTAAATCATTCATAATTCGTAAAATTTGTAAGCGAGGGAATAATTGATGAAAGAATTGTCAATTCAGGAAATTCATGAGGGAACACTTGGCATATTAAAGAAAATAATAGATATTTGCGATAAAGTTGGAGTGAACTATTATCTAGCATACGGATCTTTAATCGGTGCAGTGCGTCATGGGGGCTTTATTCCATGGATGATGATTTGGATATTGTAATGCTTCGCCCTGACTATGAGGTATTCTGCCAGTATTGTATGAAGCATGAACAAGAACTGTATCCGTTCAAGCTAATTAATAGACAAAGTGAAAAAAAATATCCTTATAATATTGCTCGATTTAATGATCTGCGATATAAGGCTGTTTACGAGAATGTTCAGGAATATGACTCTGGAATGTTTATTGATGTGTATCCGTTAGACGGGGCAGGTCATATGACAGAATCAGAGGTGAGAAGTCTTGATAAAAAGAGAGACTACTTAATGAAAATGATTCTGTGGAGCATAGATGATCATTATGAACCATCTAAGCATAATAAGTGGTACCGCTCTGCGATTAAATACTTTGTACGAAGTTATGCAAAATTTAAGGGAAGCGATTATTTCCTAAACAAAATGGAAGATCTGAAAAATCAATATGAATTTGACAGCAGTGAGTATGTGGCAGAAATGGTATGGGATATTAAGACGGTTCTGTGCAAAAAAAGTTGGTTTGGAGAAGGTCAGATGATTCAATTTGAAGACATCAAGGTAAAGGCGCCAAAAGATATTGATAGTTTCCTAAAAGTATACTATGGGGATTATATGAAGCTGCCACCAGTTGAACAAAGAGTTCCAAGTCATGGATATGCACTCTATAAAAGAGAATAGTATTGTGCGGTTAAGGGTGGTATCAGTATCATAAGAAGCGCAAAATTAGCTGACTGCCTGTCTTAGTACACGCAGACAAAATAGAATCAATTTAGGTGTATACCGACCAAACAAAAAAAGTCTTGCTGAAATCCTAAAAACAATGTATACTGTTTTCGTTGAGGAGGTATGTTTTATGGAGACAATCAAGAATGTATTAGTTGGACAGTCAGGTGGACCGACGGCAGTAATTAATGCAAGCCTTGCAGGTGTTTATGAGACAGCAAGGGCGATGGCGCAGAGCATGTATATGGTATGCGCTATGGAATACAGGGACTGCTTCAGGAGCAGATCGTTGATTTAAATGAGTGTCTTAGCGATAAGATGGATATTGAGCTGTTAAAGCGTACACCGGCAAGCTATTTGGGCAGCTGTCGTTTTCGTTTGCCAAATCCGGATGTGGATGAGGAACCATATAAACAGCTGTTTCACTTATTTGAAAAATACGAGATTGGCGCTGTATTCTATATCGGCGGCAATGACTCGATGGATACGATTGCGAGACTGGCAGCGTACGGTGCTAAGGTAAAAAGCAGCATTCGCTTTATCGGTGTTCCAAAGACAATCGATAATGATTTAATGTTTACTGATCACACACCGGGCTATGGAAGTGCAGCAAAGTATATTGCGGCAACGATCAAAGGAATTATCTGCGATTCAAGTGTCTATAACCTGAATAGTGTAACAGTAGTTGAGATTATGGGCCGTCATACAGGATGGCTGGCAGGTGCAGCAAGTCTGGCAGCAGGTGCAGACTGCAATGGACCAGATATGATTCTTCTGCCGGAGCGCGCGTTTGATGAGAAAGCATTTCTTGCAAAGGTTTCACAGCTTGAAAAAGAGCGTCATACGCTTGTGATTGCAGTGAGCGAGGGTGTGAAGAACAAGGATGGAGAGTTTTTATGTGATCTTGTATCTGGACCTGGTGCAGTGGATGCATTTGGTCACAAGGCTGCACTTTCCGGTACGGCTCGTTACCTTGCAGATTTGATTAAGGCTCATCTTGGATGTAAGACAAGAGCAGTTGAGCTGTCAGTTTTGCAGCGCTGTGCTTCTCCGCTTGCAAGCCGTACTGATGTGACAGAGGCATATCAGGTAGGCGGTGCTGCTGTGGAAGCTGCTTTTCGCGGTGAAACTGGAAAGATGTGCACGATTTATCGTGTATCAGATATTCCGTACTGTACAGAGACTGGTCTGACTGATGTAAGCCGTGTGGCAAACAAGGAAAAATGTGTGCCGGATGAGTGGATTAGCGAGGATGGCATGCATGTAACACCAGAGTTTGCACGTTATGCAAGACCGTTAATTCAGGCAGAGCTGCATCCATTCTATGTAGATGGTGTGCCGCGTCACCTGCATCTGTAAAAATTTCAGAGTAGTCTGCACGGTTAAGTGATGTAAAGGAGAAAGCATATGGCAGATACTGTAGTTCGCAAGCATATCATTTTTTACGGCAGAGTGCAGGATGTAGGTTTTCGTTATTTCTCAGTTTATAAGGCAAGGCTTCTTGGCCTTGCCGGCTGGGTAAAAAATTTAGATGATGGAAGCGTAGAGATGGAGGTGCAGGGAAAAGAAGCTGAAATTGATACGCTGATCCAATTTTTAGATGGGCACCGCTGGATTCGCATTGATGCTATGGATGTAGAAAATATTGCGGTGATACCGGATCACGATTTTGTTGAGAGATAAGCGTGCACGCAAGGAACCATTCAGACGTATCTGCTGCCGTTTTAATGGGAGGTTTTATGTGGTATGTCATTCAGACGAGCACTGGAAGGGAAGAAAAGATAAAGCAGGAGTGTGAGCAGCGCATAAGTAAGGATGTGCTTTCACATTGTGTTCTTCCGTTGTATGAGGAGAAGATAAAGTATAAGGGACAGTGGCATATTCAGAAGAAAAAGCTGTTTCCGGGATATCTGTTTCTTATATCAGAAAATTTGGATGAGCTGCATGAGCAGTTAAAAAGAGTAGAAGCTATGACAAAGCTTTTGGGGGCTGGAGATGATATCATTGCGCTGACGCAAAATGAAATTGATTTTCTACTTCGTTTTGCGGGTGATGAGGAGCTTGTAAAGATGTCACAGGGAATGATTATCGGTGATAAGGTTGTCATTTTGTCTGGGCCGCTTAAGGTATGGAGTCCACTATCCAAAGGATTGATCGCCACAAACGAAAGGCATGGCTGAATCTGGAAATGTTTGGACGACAGCAGTTAGTTGAGGTTGGTGTGGAAATTGTAAAAAAAGTTGCATGTGAAACGTAAGCGTTAGAGGAGAGAGACATCATGTGTGGAATTGTTGGTTATACTGGACATCTTCAGGCTGCTCCTATTCTTTTGGATGGTCTGTCAAAACTGGAGTATCGAGGCTACGATTCAGCAGGACTTGCTGTTCGCAACGGAGAAAAGAAAACAGAGATTGTTAAGGCAAAGGGGCGATTAAAATCTCTGGCAGAAAAAACAGATAACGGTAATGCACTTATTGGTACATGCGGTATTGGTCATACCAGATGGGCAACGCACGGTGAACCGAGTGAGACTAATGCACATCCGCATATGTCAGATGATGGCAATGTGGTTGGTGTTCACAATGGTATTATTGAAAATTATCAGGAGTTAAAGGAAAAGCTTGTTCGCAAGGGTTACAGCTTTTATTCATCTACTGATACTGAGGTTGCAGTTAAGCTTATTGATTATTATTATAAGAAGTACGAGCACACACCGGTAGACGCGATCAATCACGCACTTGTGCGTATTCGCGGTTCATATGCACTTGCTATGATGTTTGAAGATTATCCGGGCGAGATTTATGTGGCAAGAAAAGACAGCCCGATGATTCTTGGTGTGACAGATGGCGACTGCTTTGTGGCATCTGATGTTCCGGCAATTCTTAAATACACACGTACTGTCTATTATATTGGCAATCTGGAAATGGCACGTATGGCAGATGGTGCGATCACCTTTTACAATTTGGATGGTGATGAGATTGAGAAGCAGCCGACACAGATCGAGTGGGATGCAGAGGCAGCTGAGAAAGCTGGCTTTGAGCACTTTATGATTAAGGAGATTCACGAGCAGCCGAAGGCAGTTCATGACACCATAAATTCAGTTGTAAAGGATGGCGCTATTGATTTGTCTGAAGTTGGACTGACAGAGGAGCAGATTAAAAATATCAGCCAGATTTATATTGTTGCATGTGGTTCTGCTTATCATGTAGGAGTAGCATGTCAGTATGTCTTTGAAGATCTGGCAGAAATTCCTGTTCGCGTGGAGCTTGCATCTGAGTTTCGTTACCGCAAAATGGTACTTGATCCAAATGGCCTTGTCATAATTGTCAGTCAGTCAGGAGAGACGGCAGATAGTCTTGCTGCGCTTCGTCTGGCAAAGAAAAAGGGCGTGAAGACGCTTGGTATTGTCAACGTGGTGGGAAGCTCTATTGCTAGAGAGGCAGACAATGTTTTCTATACGCTTGCAGGACCAGAGATTGCAGTAGCAACGACAAAGGCATACAGCACACAGCTTATTGCAGGATATTGTCTGGCTGTTCAGTTTGCAAAGGTCAGAGGAAGCATTGATGATACACAGTATGCGCACTTAATTGATGAGATGCAGCAGCTTCCAGATAAGATCGCAAAGATCTTAGAGGATAAGGAGCGCATTCAGTGGTTTGCGGCAAAGCAGGCAAATGCAGGTGATATTTTCTTTATTGGCAGAGGAATTGATTATGCTATCAGTCTTGAGGGCAGTCTTAAGATGAAGGAGATAAGCTACATCCACTCTGAGGCTTATGCGGCAGGTGAATTAAAGCATGGAACTATAAGTCTTATTGAGGATGGAACTCTTTGTAATTGGTGTTTTAACTCAGTCTGAGCTTTATGAGAAAACAGTTTCCAATATGGTAGAGTTGCAAGAGCGCGGTGCCTATTTGATGGGACTGACAACATATGGAAATTATAACATTGAAGATACTGTATCCTTTACTGTATATATTCCAAAGACGGACGAACATTTTGCAACTAGTCTTGCAGTTATTCCGCTGCAGCTTATGGCTACTATGTCAGTGTCGCAAAGGGACTTGATGTAGATAAGCCGAGAAACTTAGCAAAGAGTGTTACAGTTGAGTAAAGAAGTGATTAAAAAATAAAGTAACTATTCAGAACCCCATTCGCAAAATCGCATCTTCGATGCTTCTATTTTGCTCATGTGGTTACCTCGCCATATAAAATTGCTATTCTGTCTGAATGCAAGCATTCACAGAAAGCAATTTTGCA
>ENA-OQAZ01000618-OQAZ01000618.1-human-gut-metagenome-genome-assembly--contig:-NODE-618-length-19288-cov-2.382078_pt1 | contig 19288 bp, 24 predicted proteins | sample MGYA00242737_ERZ504531 | MGnify/ENA primary metagenome ERZ504531 (study PRJEB26092, sample SAMD00036244) | human gut metagenome | host: Homo sapiens | study: EMG produced TPA metagenomics assembly of... | reverse complement strand
AAGCGTTTTTGTTCGCGTCCGTTGTCCGGTTCCCGGACCGCCACGATCGGAATCGTGGCATGGTTCCGGTTCTGCCGGCCGGCCCGTCGGGGTTGGCCGTTGTATTGGTTTTGCGGTGGTCATGGCCCAGGTGAGACGCCCGGTCCCTTTCCGAACCCGGAGCTAAGGCCTGGTCGCGGCGATGGTACTGCACTCGAGAGGGTGTGGGAGAGTAGCACGCCGCCGCATTCAACGTCGGGTTCCCGTCGAGCGTGACGCTCCGGGAACCCCCTTTTTTGTCTTCCGGTTCGTGTTTCCCGCGGCGCGCGGGAGGCTCCCAATCCACAACACCCTTGCATCGCATGGTCCGTCAGCGTGACTGTTAGTAATGATGTGATGAGGCTCACGCGTTACGCCCGCGCGGGTTCCAGAGAATCACGTTACGATGGAAAACGGCAGAAGCCCGATAATTGACAATCAGCGAAAGGACCGATGATGACTCTCCTGCAGCATGAACTGACCGATTTTAAGGTGAACGCGTTCCAGAACAACGAGTTCCATGAGGTGACCAAGGCTGATGTGCTCGGCCACTGGTCCCTGTTCTTCTTCTACCCGGCTGATTTCACCTTCGTGTGCCCCACTGAACTTGAGGATCTGGCCCGCAACTACGCCAAGTTCAAGGAAATTGGATGCGAGGTCTACTCTGTCTCCTGCGACACCCACTTCGTGCACAAGGCATGGCATGACGCCAATGAAAAGATCGCCAAGATTCAATATCCGATGCTTGCCGACCCGACCGCTCTATTGGCCAAGGATCTCGACACCTACAACGAAGTCGATGGCATGGCCGAACGCGGTGACTTCATCGTGAGTCCCGAAGGTAAGGTCGTGGCTTATGAAGTCATCTCTTCCAATGTGGCCGCAATGCCGAAGAACTGCTACGCCGTGTGCAAGCTTCTCAGTTCGTCCACGAACATGGCGATCAGGTTTGCCCTGCCAACTGGACTCCAGGCGAGGACACTATTGAACCTAGCCTTGATCTTGTTGGTCAACTGTGATCGTCGCTTGACGGACGGCTTGTCAAGCTAATCCGACGGGGTGCCCAGGAGAATCCTCCGGGCACCTCCTGAATAGCCAGATCAAGGCACGAAGGAGTCGTTATGTCTCGAAATGATTTGTACGATGTCATAGTCATCGGCGGCGGTCCCGCTGGTCTGACGGCGGGATTGTATTTGGCCCGTGCCCGATATCGCGTACTGATTCTCGAGAAAGATGATTTTGGCGGACAGATCACCATCACCAATGAGGTGGTCAACTATCCGGGCGTTGGCCGCACCACTGGCCGTGCGCTTACCCAGACCATGCGTCAACAGGCGCAGGATTTCGGCGCTGAATTCCTTTCCGCCGAAGCCATCGGCCTCGACGTGCATGGCGATGTCAAAACCGTGCATACTTCGCGCGGCGACTTGAAAGCTTTTGGTATTCTCATCGCCACCGGTGCCAGCCACGCAAACTAGGGTTCGAAGGGGAGTCCGAATATGCTGGCCGCGGTGTGGCCTACTGTGCCACCTGCGATGGCGAGTTCTTTGCCGGCAAGGAAGTACTGGTGGTCGGCGGAGGGTTCGCAGCAGCCGAGGAATCCGTGTTTCTGACCACATACGCCTCCAAAGTTACCGTTCTCGTACGGGAACAGGACTTCACTTGCGACGCTGCGGTGGCCGCCGCAGCAAAAAACAATCCGAAGATCGACGTGCGTTACCAGGTCGAGCTGCAAGGTGTCACTGCCGGGCAAGGTGGTTTACGTGAAGCTTCGATCCTAAACCGGGCCACTGGCCAGACCGAAACGTGGAAACCTGCTGACGGTGGCACGTTCGGCGTGTTCGTGTTCGCAGGATATGTGCCCGCCACGAATCTGGTGCGCGGCGTGGTGGAACTGGACGATTATGGTTACGTGGTCACGCACGGCTATCTCGAAACCTCGGTGCCGGGCGTGTATGCAGCCGGTGATCTGCGGGCCAAGAACCTGCGACAAGTGGTTACTGCCACCGCCGATGGCGCTATTGCCGCAGTGGAGTTGGAACGGTACGCCAAGCGGATGAGCGAGAAAACCGGTTTGACGCCACAGCGCCCGGTCTCTTGCGCCTACGAGCAGTCCACAACGAAGACAGATGCTGCCTCGTTGGACGCTACAGCGCCTACACCTACGCCTGCGCCCGCCACCAAACGCAACGCCGATGCCGCGGCGAACGCCGTTAGGAAGCCCGGCGAATTGTTCTCCGACGCCACCAGACAGCAGCTCAACGTGGTCTTTGGCCGCATGTCTCGGCCGGTCACGCTTGCTCTGGAACTGGACGATACGCCGCTGTCCACGGAACTGCGGGGATTCATCGATGCGTTGGTCGCGCTGTCCGGTGGCAAGCTGAAATCGACGGTGGATGATGGTGAGTACGAGAAGGATGATACGGGTCGTGCGGTATTCGACGTCGACAGCGTGCTGCCGGCAGCGCTCCATGCGTGCGCATGGTGGTGGATGGCGAGCCGACTGGTCTCGCCTTCCATGGCGTGCCTTCCGGTCATGAATTTAATTCGTTCGTGTTGGGCCTGTACAACGTGGCTGGTCCTGGTCAGCCGTTGGGCGATGATCTGATCGAACGGGCAAAGTCCATTGCAAGCCCGCTGAGTATCATGATTCTCGTCTCGCTCACCTGCACGATGTGCCCGGAGACAGTGCTCGCCTCCCAACGCCTCGCCTCGCTAAACCCTGCCGTGCGCGCCGAGGCTACGACGTTTCGCATTTTCCTGAGCTTAAGGACCAATACGGCGCAATGAGCGTGCCCTGCATCGTCATCAACCGTGGTGGCGAGCAGACCGTCGAATTCGGCAAGAAGAGCATTCCTCAGATGCTCGAATTGGTTGGCGCGTAACAAGCGTGTGACAAACGGTGATAAGCGCGTGAGCACGCTTCGGCCCACGGGATTCCGTCGCCTGATTCTGTGAACCGAATGCCACGCGATGACGAATATGCCGGAATCAGGTTTTGGCTTGATTCCGGGCATATTTATATGCGATGGCGCAGGCACCCAGTTCGTGGGATTATCCGCTGTAATCCCACGAACTAGGAACCACGAACCTATGGGGGACTAGGCGACGGCGACGCGCTTGCCTGCGGCCTTGACCAGCGAAATACTGATCAGCGCGATTATGAACAGCACGATGAGTACCGGAATCAACGCGGCATAACGGTGCGCCTGATCGGGGGTGTGCGTGACGACGAACGACGCCAGCTGATTGCCGGACAAGCCGGCGAATGCCCAGGCGCTCAAGGTCAGCCCATGCGTGGTGGATACGGTTTTCGTGCCGAAGTGCTGATCGAGCAGTACCGGCAGGGTGGAGAAGCCGCCGCCGTATCCGGCGTTGACGAGGAACAGCATCATCAACACGGCCCACAACAAAGCGCGGTCGATACTGTTAGTGCAAACCTGCAGCAGGCATACGGCGATCGATATCACGAAAATCACCTGATATACGGTTTCGCGGCGTTTGAGGTGATCGGACAGCGTGGAGAAGCCCACGCGGCCGGCGGTGTTGAACACGGAATCCACGGCGAGCACCAAACCGATAATGCCGGAAATGGCGGCCGCGAACGCGCTCGGGCTTAGCGGAGCGTACTGCGGGAACGCTTCAGCACATCATGCAGGATGTCTTTCTCTTGGCTGATAAGAGCTAGACCACAGGTGATGTTGATGTAGAAGGCGAGCCAGATGCCCCAGAACACGGGTTTCTTAAGAATCGAGACGCGGCTGACATAGGAGGTCGCGGGATCATAGACCCAGCCGGCGGGGCGGCGTATGAGCAGGAATCCCACGAGCATCATTATCGCGTAAACCACGGCGAGCGTATAGAACATGTTCACCAGGCCGATCGAGCCGATCAGGTATTCCATCACCGGACTAGCAATGGCTTTGGCCAAGCCGAAACCGGCGACTGCGATACCGGTGGCGAGGCCCTTGTTGTCGGCGAACCACAGCATCAGGTTCTTGACCGGGGTCAGGTAGCCGATGCCCAGGCCGACACCCATGATCGCGCCGTAGCAGATGAACACGCCGGGCAGGAATCCCAAGGCGATGCTCACGCCCGTACCGGCGAAACCGACCACAAAGCAGACCATTGAGATAAGAGCAGATTTCTTGATGTTTTTCTCAACCATCGGCCCGGCGAATGCAGCGGACATGCCGAGAAAGAAGATGGCGAGAGAGAAGCCCCATTCCACGGAGGCGGGGCTGGCGTGAAGCTGGTCCGCGATCAACTGCTTGAACACGCTCCAGCAATAGACGGTGCCGATTGGGATATGGATCAATAGTGCGGGGATGATTGCGCTGGTCCAACGATTCTTGGTAAACCTTGCCATGTATAGGCGAATCCTTTCGCAACTGGCGTACGATGACCTGCCGGTTGGAACAAGAGGAGTTTCGTCGAGGAAACGGATGCACACCACATGTACTGCGAACAATTCGCTGAACATCTTTGGTGTTGTTTTCATCGGCGCCGCTGGCTCTTGTCGACGCCGACAAACAGCACTATAACGCCGTTACGGTGATTCCGTGGCCGATTATCGTGGGTTGTGACCGTGAGCTTATTCACATCGAAAACGGTTATGGAACGGTATCAATGTGAGTAAACTTGTGCTGCTGAACCATGAAAGCCTGACGGTTGAGTTTACAAGCGAGGCATCCCGACCTCAGATTGACGATGAGCTCGTGGACAACGTGGTGGCGTTGGCCAATACCGAAAAAACGGGTCGTTGTACCTTGGCATCGAAGACAACGGCACGGTAACCGGTGTTAGCAGGGAACATCGCAGCGTTGACGGGCTGGCGGTGTTTATCTTCTTCAGCAAGACGGTGCCGCAGGTCGCGTGGTGCGTGCTGAAATCATCCATGCGGACAACGGGTTGCCGGTGGCGTGTATCGAGGTAGACCGCAACTTGCAGATTGTGTCCAGTATCCAGGGGCGGGACAGCGCCGTCTGAAGGCGGATGGAACGCCCGAGGTGGTGCCGCTGTTCCCGAGCCGGTTCTCAGTCGCTATCCCAGTTGCGCAACTACGACTACAGCGCCCAGCCCGCGCGGAATCACGATTGGACGACTGGGATCCTGTCGCGCGCGAACGGTTGCGCGACAGGATTCGTCTCACCAATTCCGGCGATACATTGCTGCTGTTAGATGACGATGACCTCGACCATGCGTTGTTGATGGTGGTGGACGGTCCCTACGGTCCGCAACCATCGCTTGCCGGAGTGCTGGCCATCGGCAAGGTGGATGCGATCCGACGTTCCATGCCCATGGCATCGGAAGTGTTTCAAGTGATGAAAGGGGCGTCTTTGGCCGTCAACGCCGAGCCCTTCGCGGATGCCGTTGGTTGATATGTTCTCGCACATCAACGCATTGAAGCCTTGGAATCCGAATCACGAAATCATGAGCGGTCTGGTTCATGTCAATCTGCCTGATTTTGGCCGTCAGGCGTTCCGTGAGGCAATGGCCAATGCGTTCTGCGATCCTTCGTCGCCATTGAGCAATGGCATTGTCGGGAAAGTTGGACGAAGTCGGCGAAGCGGATAGGTGGATTTGGGAACGGCTGGGGCATATATGGGAACGCCTCGGCTGCTGGACCGGTTCATCACAGCAGCCGAGGCGTTTGATAAAGACTCAAATCTTACTTGCTGAAAACCTTCTTGAACAAGGTGTCGGTGGCGCCCTGTCGAACGGCATCGTCGCTTCATCGCCGTTGCGGCAGGTATGACCGGTGACGCGACCGCCGCCGACATGACCGCCGCGAACATCCACACCTTCGAAGTCTGCGCCTTCTATGTGCCGCTCGACCTGATCGTGCTCAGCCTGCTGGTGTTCATGTTCAAGGTGAAGATCAACGAGAAGATGCACGCCGAAATCGTCGAGCAGCTCGAAGCCAAGCTCGCGGCCGGTGAGATCCCCGACGAGGAAGTCAAGACGGTCGAGACGGTTGAAGCGTCAACGAGAAGGCCAAGATTCTGACCGAATAAATAACCAATACTTGCCACTCCTTCCTTTCTCTCTGATGGAGGCCCCAATTTCGATTGGGGCCTCCATTGGTATATGCACTGTTTTATAGCCGTTCAAAGTTTGTCAAATGAACAAAACGACCGATGTCCCGGAGCATAATGCAACCAATGTTGTTTCGTTTTTTCGCTCAAGGCATATCTTGCCATGTTCCGAGGTGAACCATGTATTTTGGCGAATGACCAATCGAAGAATCGAATTAGATTTCATTGTCTCGGATGAGAAGGTCCCAGCTTCACAGGGGGTATTAATGACATTCATCTCACGAGCGGCGCGCTATGTGCTCAGAAAGCGAGTGCGCACCGCAGTGCTGTTCATTGTGCTGACCATCATAACGGCGAGTATGCTGTCCGCAACCGCAGTTTCTCGGGCAGCGCAACATGAGGCCGGACAGATTGAGAAACAGGCGGTCGGCGGATTCGTGCTGGCCAGTAACCTGCAAGGCAGCATGCTGACACCTCGCGGAGGCGGAATGGTTCGTCCCGCTGATGTGCAACGAATCTCGAAGCTGTCCGGTGTTGACTCGTACATGGTCAGGCAGAACGCCACCGCCGATCTCGTGGGAGCCAGCGTGGTGAAGGTCCCCGGCGGCGATGATTACGATGCGGAGAAAGAACAGCAGTTCGGCAATACGGCCAACGTCATAGGCACAAACGATTCGTCGAAACTCAATGTGTTCACGTCGCACACGCTCGGCATGGTCGACGGACGTCATCTCAAGGCATCCGATAAGCATATGTCGATGGTCCATGAGGATCTCGCCAAAACCAATGGGCTTAAAGTCGGCGATACCCTCACGCTCAAGGCCAATCCATATGATGCCGACAATGAGTCGCATTCGACGGCAACCGTCAAAACCACCATCGTTGGAATATTCAAAGGAGACAGCGACAGAAAGGTATCCAGCCGCGCGGAACTCACCTCCAACACTGTGTACACCGATTTGGACACTACAAGTACTCTGTACCAGTACAAGGCCGGCAAGGAAATATATCAGGATGCCACTTTCGTTCTGGACAAGGGTGTCGACGTGGAGAAAACCATGGAAGCGGCGAAGAAGCTTCCAGTGGATTGGAACAACTACCAGATCACACGCAATGACCAATATACGTCGAGCATGCTGAATGCCGCCCGAGGTGTGCGTTCCATGATGCTCGGCGCTTTGATCGGCGTGACCATTTCGGCCGTGATAGTTCTCAGTCTCATGCTCTTACTGTGGATGAACGACCGACGTCAGGAGATGGGCGTACTGGTGTCCCTTGGCATCGGCAAGCCATCCCTGATCGCCCAATATCTAACCGAGATGATTCTGATCGGTCTGCCGTCCCTGGCCCTCGGATGGTTGTGCGCACGAGGAGTGGCCCAATGGCTTGGCACTTCGGCCCTCCGTTCCGTGAACGCCTCCGCGGCGAAGGAGCTGAGCAGCATGGGGCAGGTTGGCGGCGATCTCGAATCCAATATGTCGGTTCGTACCTTGGACTCGCTCACGGTATCGATCGACACGACTGCCGTACTGTATGTGTCGCTCGGCCTGCTGGCGGTGATGCTGGTATGCGTCGCCATATCGTGCATACCGATGCTGCGCAAGTCGCCGCGAAGCCTGTCGGAGCTCCGATGACGGGCATGAACGTGTGGAATCGTGCCACGCTGGCAATCGTGCGTAAACCGGTACGCAGCGGAATCATCGGACTGCTGATGCTGATGGTTTTCACCAGTCTTGTGGCTCAGGTCGGAGTGTCAACGGCACTTCAGAAAATGTCCGACGATATCGGCAGAAGCATGGGAATAGGTTTTACTGTCGACACAGGCGAGAATCCTGCAAGTCTAAAGGAAGCGAGCCGGTTCTCGCGCATCCCCGGCGTAGGAAAAACCGTTTACGAGCGTAAGACCTTGGCAGGGTGGATGGAGCGCATCCGGTTGTCCCCGAACATGGTCCTCGGCTGGATTCCGGTCTATCCACGCAGGTCAGCGTGCTGGGCACCACTGACTCCTCGTTGTCCGAAGAATTCCAAAGCGGTCTGTACCGGTTGGAACAAGGACACCACATTTCAGGTAATGGCCGGAACGTACTGATTCACCGGGATTTCGCACGTGAGAATGGGCTATCGGTGGGATCAACACTCCGGCTCAGTCAGGAAGACCGCGATTCCACCGTTCGCGTGGCCGGAATCTTCTCTGGCAATGTGCAGGCACAGAGCCCTATGCCATCGGACGCATCGGAGAATCTTATCTATGCGGGTGCCAAGTGGTTTCCGCGCTGACTGGAGAGGAACGGGTCGGCACGATCCGGTGTCTTTCGGATAATCCGCAGGCTCTCTCCGCCGCAGTGGCCCAAGCGAAAAAAATCGCTGGAAGCAAGTATGGCGTCACCGATGACTCGGCGCGGCTTTCCGGCGTGCTGCAGTCGGTGGAAACGGTGCGCGACCTGGTTCGTATGGTGCTGTTGTCCGTTTGCTTGGCTGATGTGTTGGTACTGGGCATGGCGCTTGTCTTCTGGATCCGCTCACGTATTCATGAGATAGGCACCCTTCTGGCTCTCGGCATCGGCAAGATGCAGATTATCGCCCAGTTCGCAATCGAAACCGGTCTCATGGCTGTGGTCGCAGCCCTGTGCTCGCTGGGCACGGGTTCCCTGTTGTCTGGATACGTGTCCTCGCTCCTGTTGCACGATTCTGGAGTCGCGCCTCTTGAATCATTGCAGGTGGAGGCTCTGCCGCCAGAACAGACGCTGCTCATCCTGCTGCTCGGATGCGCGGTCATCGCGATTGCGCTTGCCGTGTCGTGCGCCGCAGTGCTGGCTAAATCCCCGAAATCCATTCTTTCCTCTATGCGTTAGGAGATATTAATCATGACTATCTGTCTGCAATTGGACCATGTCAATTACTCATATGGCGCGGCGAAGATCCGCGTTCTTTCGGACGTGAACGCTGATTTCGAATCCGGAAAGATGTATGCGATAACCGGTCCGTCGGGAGCGGGAAAGAGCACACTGCTGTCCCTGTTGGCTGGTCTGGATGCCCCCTCTGATGGAGTGGTCCGTTTCGAGGGTGAGGATATAGCTACGACGGGTTATTCAAAGCACCGTCGCGAGCACGTGTCCTTGGTGTTCCAGGACCATAATCTGATCGACTATCTCACTCCCGAAGAGAATCTGCGCCTGGTCAATCCCAAGGCCGATATGAAGATCCTCGAGGATTTGGGACTGAGCCGTGAGGAATCGAAGCGCAACATCATGCACCTGTCGGGCGGTCAACGTCAGCGAGTGGCGGTCGCCGTGCCTAGTGGCGCCCGGCCGCGCGATTCTGGCGGATGAACCGACTGGCAGCCTGGATCCGGAAATGACTGATGAGGTGATTGATCTTTTGCGGCATGCCGCTCATCAACTCGGTAAATGTGTCATTGTGGTGACGCATTCCAAGCGTGTCGCCGATTCCGCCGATGCCGTTTACACTCTCAGGCACAAGAAGCTAACCAAGGCATAGTTCGCTCGTACAGGCCGTCTCTTCCGTCCGAACAGCGATCCACCATCAATGGCCTCTCGGACTTCCATTACGGCAGGGGGCCCTCTTGACGCGTGGCTGCTGCGCCACGTAATGAACGCGTTGGGCCGCGGCATCGCCGCCGCTGCCTACGTGTCCATGGGTGGGGCGGCATGCTGGCCGGCTTCTACTTGCTGTCCGCGAACAACGTGGCTGGGGCGACGTGCACGGGCACGTGGTGGTTCGTTATTACAACGGCAGTTCTCGATAAACCAAATCGTCACGGACTGCAAAGCCCTGCCGTTCCCAGAAATCGTTGCCGGCGTCGTTGTCTGCGGGCACCCCGACAGCGACTTTCGGCAGGCCGATCGCACGAAGCGTTTCAACCACGCGGCCCACCAACATCGAGCCAATGCCTCTACCACGTGCGTCGGGGTCGACCGCCGTGTGGTAGATGCGCGACCGTCTTCCGTCGTTGCCGGCAAGAATCGCGCCAATGATTCTTCCGGCATCGTCCTCGGCTACGAAACAGGTGTCGGGATTGCGTTTGAGAAACGTCTTTATCGCATCCTTGCAATCGTCTATGTCCCTCATAGTGAAACCTGTGCATCGTGTCCACAGTCCGTATACCAGCGAATAATCCTCGATTTTCATATGGCGTATGGTCATTGTGATCGGTTCGGTCATATTTCCTTCTTTCCTTCTTAAACGCCAACTCCGATTCTCGCATCGTTCGCGGTATTTCCCGTGCGGGTATGTCATATTTGCGTTGCGCGGCCGTCTGCAGCGCGCGTGTCGGGGAAGCGCCCTGAAGGATAATCCGTCGATTTTCGGGGATACTCCGGATGTGAACACACGGCAACGGCATGGTGAACTGTGCTTAACTGGAATCATGCATATGAAGAACGGAAGTATTGCGAGAGCGACGGCTGTGGTAATCGCAACCGCCATATTGTGCGGCATTGTGCCTATGATTGGCGTCGCACTGCGCAATTCGGCAATCGCAACAATGCGTGAAACCAATATTTTGCAGGCTTTAGCGGCGCTGCCAGAAGGGTTGCGCGACTGCTCCACGGTACTTGCGTACCTGTTTTCAACGGTAGGCTGCATTGCAATCGTTGCCGCGCTTGCCGCTGTCGATTTGCGTATTACCGGCAGCAGGCGCGTCGTCATCCGCGATGTCGTCGTGTCGGCGGCGCCGATACTGTACGTGACCGGCGTCAAATGGCTGGTCGAACGCCCCCGTCCGATCACGTCCGTCGGCAGTGGTCTGTTGCCGGGCGATCCAAGCTTTCCGAGTGGTCACACGGCAGCCGCGGTGATCGTATCGGTCATGATGATTCTTACCGTGCGTAATTTCACGCGCAAACGCTTTCCCGACGGAGAAGATGACGGGCGTGCAAACGGAAGACGGGTGTTTCTCCGCAGGGCGGTCATCGGCGCTGTCGCGCTTGTCGTGGCGGTCGCCTGTTCTCGATTGCTGCTCGGCTTGCACTATCCGACCGACGTGATTATTTCCGCCACCATCTGTCCACTCATTTCCTACGCCGTATGGTGTGTATGGAACGCATACGAAAGCGCGGCGGAGCGGTAAAAACGTATCTGCCATGTGAGTTCCTTTGATCCCGAAATCAGTTTAGGAATATCCGATTGTGCGGGCAAAACGACAGGTTGTGTAATGGAGCGCAGGTTGGCGGCGAAAGGCTGGTTCAATCAAACTAGCGGCGGATGCTCACATGCGATGCAGCCAAGAACATCCGCAACAAGAACAGCGCAGGCTCAGGGAGGGCCAAGCGGGTTCGAGGAGTTAGTGCAAGGGAGAACCAATGGAACTCGAAGAACTTTCGGTCGTTGAAAAGGCCGCAATGCTTTCCGGTGGATCCGAATGGGATTCGCGAGGCAACGACCGCGCAGACATCCCCAGCTTCGTGATGAGCGACGGCCCCCACGGCGTGCGCCGCCAGCTCGGCGAAGGCGATCATCTCTCATCGGCGCATCCAAGCCGGCCACCTGCTTCCCGACCGCAGGAACCGTGGCCAATTCTTGGGATCCGGCGCTCGCCGAAGAAATGGGCGAGGCCCTCGGCAGCGAAGCGCACGATCTTGACGTGAACGTGCTGCTCGGCCCGGGTCTGAACATCAAGCGCAACCCGCTGTGCGGACGTAACTTCGAATACTATTCCGAAGATCCGATCGTCGCCGGACGTATGGCGGCAGGCTGATCCGCGGCATCCAGAGCAACGGCATCTCCGCATGCCCGAAGCATTTCGCGGTCAACAGCCAGGAACTGCGCCGCCAGGCCAGCAACTCCGTGGTCGATGAGCGTACCATGCGCGAACTGTATCTGACCGGTTTCGAAATCGCAGTGCGTGAAGCCAAGCCGCTGACCATCATGACCTCCTACAACGAGATCAACGGCGTCTACGCGCACGAAAACAAGCATTTGCTCCAGGAGATTCTGCGCGACGAATGGGGCTTCGACGGCATGGTCGTCTCCGACTGGGGCGGATCCAACTCCGCGGTCGCAGCAGTCAAGGCAGGCGGATCGCTGGAAATGCCGTCTCCGGGCTTCACTTCCGTGCGTGAGCTGGAAGGCGCGGTCAAGGCGGGAACCCTGTCTGAAGCCGATATCAACGCGCGTGCCGCAGAAGTCGCAAAAATCGCGGCAGCGACCAAGCTGGTCGGTGTTGGACGTAACGATCTGCTCAAAGACGATATCGCAGCAGCGCATCACGACGTGGCACGCAAGGTGGCCGAAGGCTCCAGTGTGCTGTTGAAGAACGATAACGCGACCCTCGCCATTCAAGGCCGGCACCCGCGTGGCGGTGATCGGCGATATGGCCGCAACCGCACGTTATCAGGGTTCCGGCTCCTCCAAGGTGAACGCCACCAAGGAAGAGAACATTCTTGAAGAGGTCAAGAACGCCGAAGGCCTCGTGCTTGCCGGCTATGAGCAGGGCTATGACCGCCAGGGCAAGGCTGACCGCGTGCTCGTGGAAGACGCAGTCGCGCTGGCTGGCAAGGAAAGCGTTGATGTGGTGCTTGCAGTCGTCGGTCTTGACGAACGCAGCGAATCCGAAGGCCTTGACCGTTCCACCATGGCGATTCCGCAGGTGCAGAACATCTGGTCGAAGCGCTGAAGGGCGCGGGCAAGCCGATCGTGGTCGTGCTTGTCGCCGGCTCTCCGGTGGAACTGCCGTGGATTGACGACGTTGCCGCAGTGCTTTACGTGGGTCTGTCGGGTCAGGCCGGCGCTTCCGCGACCGTGCGCGCGCTGACCGGTGAGATCAATCCGTCCGGCCACTTGGCTGAAACCTGGCCGATGCATTACGAGGATTGCCCGAGCTCCGGTTGGTATCCGGCGATTGGTCGCGATGCGATCTATCGCGAAGGCCCGTTCGTTGGCTACCGTTATTACGAGACCGCCGGTGTGCCCGTGCGCTTCCCGTTCGGTTACGGCTTGAGCTACTCCACGTTCACCTACAGTGCCGCCACTGCTGGTGAGAACGGCATTGACGTGATGGTCAGCAACGATTCCGATGTTGCCGGTTCGACCGTTGTACAGCTGTACGTGCGCGGTCCGCAGGGTGGTGTGTTGCGTCCCGATCGCGAACTCAAGGGCTTCGCCAAGGTTTCGCTTGCCGCACACGAAAGCAAGAGCGTGCACATCGATTTCGACCGTTATACCTTCCGTCACTTCGACGTTGCCAGCAACGAATGGAAGACGGAAACCGGCGAGTGGACGCTGATGGTGGGCGACAACGCCGAACACCTGCCGCTTACGATTCCGCACACCGTCGCAGGCGATGTCAATCCGGTTGCCGCGGATACTGCGCTCGGCCATTATCTCAGCGGCCACGTCAAGGAAGTGACCGACGCGAAATGGCCGTGCTGTTCGGCCATGAGGTTGTGGCACCGGGCAAGCCGGTGACGTTCGGCGTGAACGATCCGATCATGTCGTGGGTGGATTCCAAGGGCTTCGTGCACGTACCGTCGCCAAGACGCTCACCAAGCAGGAGGCCAAGATTCGTCAGAAGACCGGCGCTCCGGACCTCAACACCCTGTTCATCCTGAACATGCCTCCGCGAGCCATGAGCAAGATGACCCAAGGCATGGTCGATTCCGCGATGGTCGACGCCATCGTCAAAATCGCCAACGGACACACCTTCCGCGGATTGGGCGGCGTCATCGCCGGCTTCTTCCGCAACCAATCCGCAAACAAGCGTACTGCAAAGGAGCTGAACAATGACTGATAACAACGCAACGCAGCCGGCCAAGAAGGTCGGTCCGATCCGCCAGTGGATCAAGGACCACCCGAACATCTGGGAGTTCATCCTGTTCAACGTGCTGTCGAACATCTCCACCATCACCCGTTTCGTGGTGACGTGGATCGGCACCGCCATCTTCATCAGTGGCATGGGCCTGACGCAGCCGTTCCACTTCCTGATCTTCAACTACGACACTCAGGGCAACGGTCTGGGCGGCTTTCTCACCTTCCTGCTTGCCGAGGCGCTCGCCCAGGTGGTGAACTTCTTCGTGCAGATGAAGTGGGTGTTCAAGTCTGACTCCAGCTTCAAGGACGCCGCTTGGAAGTACGTGATCCTCGCCGTGATCATCGTGGTTGTGAACCTTGTGCTGCCGGGCTATGTGACCGGTCTGTGCCAGGGTTGGGGCATGGGCGCTGGCATTGCTGGCACCATCGCTTCCGTGTCAACACCCTGCTCGCCGTGATCGTGAGCTACCCGCTGCTCAAGTTCTGGGTTATGCCGAAGAACAAGGACTCCAAGGAGGCCGCCAAGTAATCCTTCATAGCTGACTTCCTTTTCTTCCTCTCCTCAACCCGCCCGGTCTTCCCTCTTTCCCGGGCGGGTTTTCTTATGACCTTTTGCTGCTTTCTTGTGATTTCTCAATATCGAAAGTGTGATCGTCAGCAGTGCTGGCGGCGTAAAATCGAAAGTAAGATTGGCGTAAACTTGAAAGTCAAAACAGCGTAAAATCGAAAACGGGATTGGCGTAAACTTGAAAGTGCGGAATGATGAGTGATTTGGCGAGGTCCTAAAGCTTCGTCAACCATTAAACGGGGTCGTTCTCTTCCTCTCTCATGACCTCGTTGGAAAAGCCCTGCATAGCTGCGGGGCTTTTCTTTTTGCTCAGAAAGACATACGCTAACCGGCCCCAGCAAATGAACGTTTTTTGTTCTTTTGTCAACCTCTTCCGTATAGTTGTATGCAGTAACCTCCCGAAAGGGGATTGCGAATCTATGAGGGGAAACAATGAGCTCGGAATTGAAGTTCGTCCGTTGCGGGTTTAACGGAGGAACAGAACGGGAATCTGGACGGCAGTGCCTGTCTTTGAAGCGTTGCCTTGCTTCGGTTATTGCTGTTTCCTTGTCCATCGTGTGCATGGTGCCTGCAGCATATGCTCAGAATATAGACGATGTGAGTAGCTCTCCTAACGCCGTAATTTCTGAGGGGGGGGGTAATACTGTCGTAGCTGCTCCTTCTGCTCGCAATGTCAACGTTGACGATAAGACGTCAGAAGAGGCCAATACATCAAACGGTGCGCCAACACCTTCCGAAACGAATCAAGACGCACAGCAGGATTCATCTCCTTCATCTTCTACTACTGGTGATTCTTCCGAATCCTCAAATGGTGCGACAGACAATAAGGCGGACGACTCAGCAGAAGCTACCGCTGGCAATTCCACTAATGATGGAGCCCAAACGCAGGCTCCAAACGATGCTTCTTCTCAAGATGCCAAGAACGATTCCTCAAATGCGACGGATCAATCGCCGGCGAAGGCCGATGTGCAGGTCGCCGCGACGGCGCTTGGCGGCCGTGACTTTGAGGGTCAGGTCACCAAGGAGATCAACGGCAAGACTACATCCTGATTGGTAACGAGCAGCAGCTGCGTGCGATTGGTTCTGGCAAGAAGGTTATTGGCCGCATCAACAAGGTCACGCAGACTTGCATGCAGCAAGGAGCCCTCAATTATCAGTGGGTGGACGGCACGCCGTCTTCCGAATACGCCGGTGACGCCGATCTCTCCGATTCAGATATTTTGCGCGATACTGATGCCTCCGACCACGACAGTCCACTGCTGGCATGCACGGCGTTAAGCGTCAACAGGACCCGCACCAAGTATTACGGCGTGGGTGCTGATGGCACGCAAACGGACTACTCCGCTGCCAACACCGGCCTGACCTATTCCGCAGACGCCAACTACCTGATCTTCCGTGACATCGACCTGTCCAAGAACGCGGCAGATACCAACAACACCGAGTGGACTCCGCTCATGTTCTCCGGCACTATGCTCGGTGCGGTCTCCAATGACGGCGACACCGAAGCCAGCCTGTGGAAGGCTGTTGGGCCGATGGCGCAAGCGTGGTTCACGCTACCGCAGCTCGGCCGGTCATCAGCCATGTGGTCGTCAATCAGAAAGATATGGTCTCTAATGTCAAAGGCGACCAGCTGGATGTCAGCAAGCAGCAGGGCATCGGCTTCTTCGCCTCGATCACGAACAAGACCGTGATGAACAGCAACAGTCTGGGCAGCGCCGGTACGGCCGTGGTGTCGAACCTCAAGCTGCAGGATGTGTCGGTGACGAATCATACGAGTGAATCGTATATTCCGCCGACCTTGCTCGGTATGCTCACTTCGGCAGTGGGATTACTGCTCGACACACTGTTGAAGGCGTTAAAACTATTGACATTCGGACAAGTAGATCTTGACCTCAATCTTCAAGGTCTGCTCACCCTGCACAAAGACAATCCTTCCAACCTCGCCACGGGTGCATTTGCCGGCCGTATCTACGGGGACACCAAGGTTACGGACTGCGAGGTAGCAGATGTTTCGGTATCTAGCGTAAGCCGTATGACCGGTGGTTTCGTGGGATATGTTGAGGGCGCAACCCGATACGATGCAGTCTCCGGCATCGTAGGAGCGCTCACCAATGTACTCTCGAAGATCTTGGGTGTCATCCCGTTCCTCGGGCTGGGCGATTTGGTGGACTGGTTGCTGTCCGGCACGCTCGGGCTGAATGCCTTGATTCCGGTTGGCTACTACAACCCGGTTATCTCGAATAGTTCGGTGAACGGGTTCAAAAAGAACGTGGTGATCGGCAACAAGGACAACCCGCAGGCCGGCGGCTTTGTCGGTGCACAGATTGGTGCAATCATTGAGAACTCTTCGGTGACGAGCACGAATGGTTTCACCGTGCGGGCAACGCAATATGCCGGTGGTTTTGCCGGAATAAGTCGCAACGGCAACGTGGGCGGTCTGATTAACTCGCTTGGCGTCGACTTGCTGTCTGCGCTGCGTCCGCAGAGCCTCATCGAAAACAGTGGCCTGACCGTCGACGGCGATGGCAAGGTCACTGTATCTGCCACGGACTATGCCGGTGGATTTAGCGGCGCGATGGCCAATGCCTACGCGGTCAATAATACGATTTCAGCCACGGCTGCCGTGTCTACTGATAAATCCCACGCCGGAGGATTCACCGGATTCGCCTCCGTGGGATGGGGCCTGGAACTCGGTACGGACGATACCACGAATGCATCGCTGTTGAAACAGCTCACTAAGGCTGTGACTAATTTGCTGAGCAGCAATAACGGCGCAGGAGAACTGCTATCCATCGTCGGTGTGAATCCTTCTGTGATTCTCGGCACGCAGATGAAGGGCTCCCTCACCGTTAAGGCTGGTGGCGATTACGCGGGCGGTCTCGTGGGCGAAGGATCGGGCACGGTGATCGGCGACTCCTCACAGGATCATCTCAAGAACCTTACGTTCTGGAAGTACAACAATCCTCGTGACTTCCCTCAGCAGCGCTCCACCACCATAGAAGGCCTTGAATCGGTCACGGCCACGCTCCTACGCGGGTGGCATCGCCGGCAATCTGCAACCGACAACGGTAGCTGGGTTGCTCAACAGTGTGGTGAAAATTGGCGATATCGCCACGCTCAAGAAGTTCGACCAGTTTGCCGCGTTCACCGTGGAGAACATGTCTGTCACCGCTCCGGCATCCGGTTTGACGGTGAAGGCCGGTTCATACTATGCGGGCGGTGCCATCGGATGCGCCACCGGCGGCGACGTGGCCAACACGAACCTTACCAATCTGGCCACGGTCTCGGCCAGGGGAGAAGCCGGCGGTTTTATTGGCTTCTCTGGACCAGGCGATGCCATCGGTGCTGGCGGTCTCAATGTGCTTGGGCTTATCAAGCTTTCCGGTCTGCTATCGGTTGCCCAATATTCTTCGGTTGCAGTCACTGCATCGAATGTGAACGGCATCGCCAACGGATTCACGGTCAAGGCGACCGGCAAGAACGAGAACAACGAGACCACCGATTACGCTGCGGGCGGTTTCTATGGTCAGGCCAACAGCACCAAGACCCGGGAAAGCCATGTGACGAACCTCAAATCGGTCACAGCCGATACCAGCACGTCCGATGGCATCGCGGGTGGTTTCGTGGGCTTCTCCACCACCGGCGGCCTCGCCGACGCACTTAGCAACGCCGATGATTCCAGCGTGTTGGACAACCTCATCAAGGGCGGACTGCTGTCCGTGAACGACCTGCTCGGTGCCATGCCGTATCTGATTCCAAGCTATACGGATACCACCGTGACGTACGTCAACGGCGGTTACGTCGAAGGTGATATCGCGGGCGGCTATGCGGGAAACTTCCAAAGCGGCAAGGTCAATCAGTCTCCGAAACCGATCTCGAGAACGACTCAACGCTGGCAGACGTGCAGTCCCGCGTTCAAGCCAACCCCGTGGCCGTTGTCAACCTTGACCATGTGACCGGCGGCGCATACGCAGGTGGTTTCGGCGGCAAGGTCGTTTCCGGCGCGCTCGCTTCGGCTGGCAACGGCGGCCTGAGTTTGCTCGGCAAATTCGGTACGGTGGATCTCGCCAACCTGTTGCAGGTGGTGCAGGGCTATGTGCCGTTCATCTCCTACGCGGGTGTGCATTCCGATGCCACCACCGTGGAGGCAACTAGCGGTAACAAGATTTCCGACCCGGATGATCCCGGCTTCACCGTTTCCGCCACTCGATTTGATCAGTCCGATACGCAATCCGGTTCCGCCGGCGGCTACATTGGATACGGTTCCGGTGTGCAGGTGTCCCATTCCAGTGTGACCCAACTGCGCCGTACTGATGTCAAGGCACCGAAGAATCTGGAAACCACCGGATCCATCGACGACACCTATCTGAGCAAAGACAGCTCGTATGCAGTCACCGCCGCTCGGTATGCCGGCGGCTACATCGGCAAAATGGACATCGGCTCGGCGGCGGCCGTGGGCGGCGGCTTGAGCCTGCTCGGCCAGAACGTCAATCTCAACGATGTACTCAGTGTGCTGGATGTCGTCGTCTCGACGATTGAACATTCCGATGTGACCGGCGGCATCGGCGGATACTCCGTGCTGGCCGGCACGGCAGACCATAGGAACGCCAACAACAAGCCCGATCCACTGGGTATGGCCGGCGGCTTCGCCGGAGACATCGAAGGCGGCCATATTCAGGACTCGAGCTCGCATGAGTCGTATACATCATCGGCCAGGTTTCGGCCGGCGGCTACGTGGGCACCATGCAGCCGGGAGCCGTGGCAAACGTACTCGGCGACGGCAGCGTGCTCAAGAAGCTCGTCAACCTCGACAACCTGCTCTCGCTCGTGCAGGACTTCGTGCCGACGATTCGCAACAGCTCGACCGATGCCACAGTGTGCGGCGGCGCGGTGCGCG
>ENA-OQAZ01000617-OQAZ01000617.1-human-gut-metagenome-genome-assembly--contig:-NODE-617-length-19289-cov-5.864680_pt1 | contig 19289 bp, 23 predicted proteins | sample MGYA00242737_ERZ504531 | MGnify/ENA primary metagenome ERZ504531 (study PRJEB26092, sample SAMD00036244) | human gut metagenome | host: Homo sapiens | study: EMG produced TPA metagenomics assembly of... | reverse complement strand
CGGGTTGCGCAGGGGGTGCCCAAAGGAAACGTGCTGGTTTGTTTTGGGCGGCGCTTTCTGCTTGCGCTCGTCCTGCCCGTCCTGCTACGGTTGCTCCCGCCCTGGATCACCCCCGCCCGGTGGAGCGACTTTTCCTACTGGGGCGGCTTGCTGCCCGCAGTGGGCAAAGCCATAGAAACCGGCTTTTCCCTGAACCCCTGTGCCAAGGATGTCCTCGCCAAATGGAACACGCTGGGGCTTCTCATTGCCGCAACGCTCGCCAATGCTGCGGCCGGAAAGCTGATGCTCAGCAGGCAGCAAAAAAACTCCACAAATTTATGAAACCAATCCACCTTATCTTACGGATAATATTTGTAAGATAAGGTGGATTTTTATGATAATCGCAGTTTGTGACCCGAAAGGGATTGCTATCGAAGCGATAAAGACGATATTGTACCATGATAAAGGACTTTCAGACCGTATCAGTCGTATTTATGAGTTTTGGAATATGGAACAGTTGCTGGATGCCAGCAGAGATAGTTCTTTCGACTGCATTGTTTTTCCCAATTACTGCAATTCCCACAATAGTGTAGTGTGCAGTTTATCCTGCGGATATAATCGGTTCCCGCTTGTTGAACATGATCCGAGGTACACTCTCATTGTACGGGATATTCTCTATTGGGAAACGGCACGTTCCCTTTGGACGCAGTACTTGAAGGCAATTCCTGGCAAGGAGGAAAAAGTAAAGAGAGCCATCAGAGGGATACTGGCGGACTACGAAAAGGAAGAACGTGACATCATCTATTTGGAAAGCAAAAACCATTGTGTCCTTGTCCATTTGGATGGCATACGCCAAACGCCGGAAGGCTCTCCGTCGTTCTATGCTACATTGGACGAAGCGGAACATGAATTTGCTTCATCTGCATTCTTACGAATCCATAAAAGTTACCTTATAAACGGAGATCATATTCTACAAATGTCTAATTACAAGGTCCTTCTGGATACAGGAATGACATTGAAAGGATCAAGGAAATATTTCAGCAAGGCAAAATTGGAATTTTACCGAGGCCGTTAACTATATGGCAAAGCATAAGTATTCGAACTTCAAGAGGCTATTCATCAAATGATTCAAGCAGAAGCTTCCACGCACGGTGAATTCGACTTTTCACGGTGGCTTCACTGGTTTTTGTCATTTCTGAAATTTCTTTAATTGAATAGCCTTTAACGCGAAGCGTAAGCGCTTGCCGATATATAATTGGCATTGAAGAAAGAATTGAAACGTAAAGTTAAACTCGACCGTGCCAACAAAAGCATCCTGCTCCGGGCGCTGGGCGATATCTACTACGGCCAGCGCGCCCGCGGCGGCAGTGCCGAAGAAACGGGACGGCTCATCCTGCGGGTGAACAATCTGCCCGCAGGCGGCAAGCTGACGATGTCGGCGGCAGAGTATCGGCTGGCAAAAGCAGCCTCAACCAACTGCGCACCCAGCGCTTGGCTGAGGGCGGCTATACCGATGCCGTGGATGACGCGCTGACCCGGTTGCTGCACGCGCACACCCCGCTGCTGCTCTGGTGAAGAAGATGCAGAACGGGCAAGAGAATGGAAAATGTAAATATCGGACAAACAGGAACGAAAAAAAGTGAAAAAGAAATAAAAATACTTATGAAAAAGTACAAGATGCCAGATTCGATTTGTGATAACCCAAAGCAGCAAATTGGATATTGGTTTGAGAATGGCGTGCAGTTATCGGGGGGACAATGGCAACGGCTTGCAATTTGCAGAACAATGGCAAGAGATAATGAAATCCTCTTGCTAGATGAACCAAATGCGGCGTTAGATGCAATCACATTTAGAATGTTGTACAATGAAATTAATGCTCAAGCAAACAGAAAAGTATGTGTGATGTTATTACAACATTTTGTGAACTTCATTGGAGGAAACGAAGAAATTTGCGTATTTAACGATGGAAGGTTGATTTCTCGTGGAAACAATGATAACTATATGATACATGTAGAATCTAATAAGGAACTATATGATGCCCAGCAGTAAAGATAAACAAATTTAAAGAAAGCTATGATAAATTAAAACGATTGGAGAGGCAACCGATCATGAAAAGCAGAAGAAAGCATGGCTTCCAGTTTATGACTATACTATATTTTATGATAGTATTTAGTATGTGTGTATCTCGTTTTAACGTGATTATGACAATTATGGGTGGTCAACTAACACGGGTGGAAGAAATTAATCTACTGCCGTTCCATAGTGTTAGAGAGAACTTGCAATATGGTCGCAATCCTATTTCATGGGATATGCTTTATAATATGGTAATGTTTGTACCGTTTGGAATAATTTACTGCTATTACCAGAAGCATTTTCGCGTATATAAGGCAGTTGGAATGTCATGCTTGACAACATTCTTCATAGAAAGTGCGCAGTTCATTCTAAAAACCGGTGTCGTAGATTTACGAAAATAGGTGGTTTGTATAAAACATCTAAATTCGCAAGTATCACAGGTAGAGGGACATTTTGTTCGTCAAGATAGTAGTTACACTTGCAGGTTTCCCCAGCGTGCAACACTGCCGAGCTGCTACCTAGCTAAGGGGAACACTACCTCTTACATTTTGTAAGGGTGACTTACCGTGAGGCAACAAACATTAAAATTTGTTGCCTCATTTTAAGGCCTAATTTGGTTGACCACCTATTTTCGAATAGAAAATCGCCTAATTTTGCAAATATCCGAAGTTTTTTGCTTTTTCTTTGCAAATTGTGCGTCAAAATCATTGATTCCTCTCTGTTTAGTAATTGAAAGAATTCTTTCGACAAACAAAACAGGGAGTATTTTTATGCCATTCAAAAGACAAAAATCCAATGTATCCCCGCATTACCACGACACTCGGACACTTTTGAGGAAGTATCGGGATGTTATGTGGAATTTGGAAGTATCCGATCTCGATTTGCAGGAGGAATTCAAGGCCGAATATGGTCTGTCCTCGGATGCACTGTTTGTGGACAACGAGGTCAACAAGGGCGGCAATCGGCTGGAAAACTATGCTCGTGCCCTGGAACGCAGCAAAAAGATGATGCAGATTATCGACACCGCAATCGACCTGATGCGTCGCAAGCACAAAAAAGGCGAGTTTTATTACTGGATTTTGTACTACGCCTATCTCTCCCCGCAGCAGTGCGAGAATGCGGGTGCAATTTTGCAGTCGCTCGAAACCAAGGGAATCTCCATTTCTCTGCGCACCTACTATGTCCACCGGGATGAAGCTATCGAGGTTCTCAGTTCGATTTTGTGGGGCTACACCTCCCAAGATTGCGAGAAAATCACCAATCTGCTTACCCCCGATTGAACCTGCACAACATCCGCAATACATCCGCAGAGCGAAAGCCTTTTTTCCTGCACAGTCAATTTGTTATTATGGTAATGGTCTACTTTTGGCAGCTCATAAAGCATTTTTACACACAGGAGGTTTCAATGATCAAGAAAAACACGTATTCTTTTTACCATAAGCGCATAAAGACAGCCCTTTGCGCTGTCCTATGCAGCGCGCTGACCGCAATGCCCGCTTTTGCAACCGGCGAGGATAATTCCGCCGCAACAACCACAACCGTCTGGACAAAGGCCAGCGAGATCATGCAGGATGTCTACTCGCAAATCATTTCTATCTCCACCGTCACTGCCGTGGTCTGCGCCGCCGTTGCCCTGCTACTGATGAACTTTTCCAAGAACGGCAAGACCGTGGATGACTCTCGCGCATGGCTCAAGCGCATTGCCATCACTTGGGTGATTCTGAACGGTCTCGGCTTCATCATGCTTATGTCACGCCGTTCTTTCAGGGCGGCACTTGGAATCCGTAACTACGCGTAATTGCAACGAGGAGGTGAACGCCTTTGGGCATTTTAGACGGTATTGTCGATTGGCTGGCAACGCAGGTGATGAACCTGCTGGATTTGGCATCTACCTCGGTACTCGGCGCATTGGGCTGCAATATGGACACGTTCAAGCGGTACTTCCCTGCTGCTTCGGCTATGTATGAAATCTTCATTTGGACGGCCATCGGGCTGGTACTGCTGAACCTGGTGTGGCAGCTTTACCGCTGCTATGGTGCCGGGTTTGACATCGATACCGAGAATCCCATCAATCTGGTGGTGCGTTCTGTGATTTTTCTGCTGCTGATTTGGTACTGCGACGACATCGTCAACCTTGCCTTGCAGATCGGCGGCACGCCCTACAACTGGATTTTGGACAGCAGCCTGCCCGGCGTGCAGTTTGGAGACTTCAATTCCGTACTGCTCGTCATCATTGGCGTGATTGCCAACGGCTCAGTAGCGCTGATTGCTCTGATCCTTGTTGTGATTCTTGCATGGAATTACTTAAAGCTGCTTTTGGAAGCTGCCGAGCGATATGTTGTGCTGGGAATTCTGGTCTTTACTGCGCCGCTTGCCTTTGCCATGGGTGCGGCGCGCGGCACAAACAACATTTTCAAAAGCTGGTGCCGGATGTTCGGCGGGCAGCTTCTGCTGCTGATTATGAATGCATGGTGCTTGAAGCTGTTCGTCAATATGGTCGGGGAATTTCTCGCCAATCCGCTGTCCTTATAGGAGATTTTTTACGTGAAAAAAACTCTTTTTTCCTTATTCGCCGCTGTCAGCCTTGCTCTCCTGTATTGCCCGGTTGCTTTTGCTTTGACCGAGGATGAAGCTGCTGCGGCCGTGGACGCACAGGGCAAGGATGCCGTATCCGGCAATCTGTTCCTGTGGCTGCTGTGCGCTATCGCTTTTTTGAAAGTTAGCACCAAACTGGACGGCATCCTGCACTCATTGGGCATCGGCGTTTCGCGTTCGCCTGGCTCAATGCTGTCCGAGGCATTGCTGGCTTTCCGTGGTTTTGAAATCGGCAAAGCTTTATGGGGCTGGGCGCTGCAAAAGCCGCCGCCACAACTGCTGCCACAAAAACCACACCCGGCAACACCTTTGCAGGCGGGCTCTCCGGCATGGTGAGTCGTCATATACAGCAAAGCACCGCAAGCTCCATCAGCGGGCAATGCGGCGGCATCGGTGCATCCTTGGGCGGAACCATGTATCACAACAGCTTGGCAAAGATGGCGGTTTTGCCAGCAAGGTCATCGGCTCCATCGCCACCGGGCAAACCAGCGGCTGCATTACAGGTGACAGCGCCGTGGAAGCGCTCAATGGTTATTTCGCAGGTACCAGCGACATGGACGCTATGCAGATTCCTGCCACCGGTGAAAATATTCCCACTGCAATGGCAACAGCTGAAAGCGATGCCGTAACAGACTCTCCTATCCCCGCCACGCCGCTGGCGCTGGAGGGCGATAGCACGGTTGATGTTTCGCCTACCCGCGACAGCGAAATTACCATGCACGCCGGTGGCAGTCCTGCTGTTACGGAGCAGACCACCATTCCCACTTCGTCCTCTATTCAGCAGGCCGCCATGAACCGCGTGTTGCTGGGGCAGATGGGCAACAGTGTCACGGACGTAGAAATCGGCGGCGGAAAGATTCAGGGGCGCGAGATCATCCCCGGACGCGGTCAGATTCAGTTTGCCATGTACAACGCCCGTCAGTATGAGAAGCCGGAGGGTCACTTCACAGAACAGACATCTCGCGATGGTGAAAAGTGGTACAAGGTTTACGCCACGACCCACGTAGAAAAAACGCCCACCATTCAGGACGAACGTGGGCGTATGCAGTATGATGAGCGCAAGGTCGCCGCCATGCCAAAAGCCCCGGCGCGGAGACACTAAATGATTGAAAATGATACTCAAAATTCACGGCAGGCAGCCTCAGCAGCACTTCGTAACGCGCCCAAACTTGCCAAAATCGCGCAAGCGGGAGTGCAGGGCGGCCCCGCTGGGGCTGCTGCCGAAGCTGTGGTGCAGTATCGCAAGGAAGTACTGGTCGTTGTCATTGCTGTCTTGCTGCTGCCGGTTCTGGTTCTGCTCATGCTTCCCGGTGCGATTTTCGGCACGCTAACGCAGCCCAGTACGGCGGTCAACAACGATTTAGAAGTTGCCGCCAACGTGATACAGCTTCGCAATGCCGTATCGGATATTTTGCAGGAAGCCTACGAGGATACCCTTGCCGAAATAGAATCCGGGCGTGCAAACCTTACCTACAGCGATGTGGTCGATTCCGTGGGCGGTCATGTCTCCTACAATGCCTTTCAGCTCATTTCCATGTATTGCGCCTATCAAGGAGAGGACGACTATACCAAAATCAGCCTAACTGACCTTTCTGAACAGGTGCAAGCGCACCAGACAGAATATTATGCCTACACCACTTCCGAGGAAGTCCGCACTGAGCCTGTGCAGAAAGAAGTGCGTGGGCAGACTATAACTGTACAAGAGGATCACACCTACACCGTTTTCGCGCTTTCCTATGTGGGCGATGACTACTTTGCCGACACGGTCTGGCAGCTTGACGACAAGCAGAAAAGCTATGCCGATGCCTATGCGCATAACCTGACCGTCTACCTCCACGAAATTGAAGAACGCGAAGGTATCTCGATTCTGGGACAAATCAACGATGCACTTATTGATGATGACTCCCCTGCCCCCAACGGCGTGTTCGGCAATCCGTTCAATGACCCCAACTGGGAACAGCACATTACTTCTTTCTTTGGTAAACGTGATGATGTCGGCATTCCCGGCAAGGATACCACCAACCATAATGGCATGGACATTGCGTATCCTTACGGCACACCAATTCTGGCGGTGGAGGCCGGTACGGTCATAAAGGCCGGCTACCATGTCAGTTATGGAAATTATCTCGTCATCAACACGGCGGCGGGTATTGCACCTTTACGCCCATTGCAGCCAGCTTTTGGCTCAGGTTGCGATACGGTGAACAAATACGACACCATTGCCAAAGTCGGTGCTACCGGCGATGTGACCGGAAATCATCTGCATATCTGCGTCATTATCGACGGGGTCTACGTCAACCCAAAAGGGTATCTGCACTAAAACAAAGAGGGCTGTTTCTGCCAACACGCAGGAGCAGCCCTCCTATTTTTTATTTATCCGAACAATACAGACAAATAATCTGTCCTGCCGTCCAATACTCGAAGAATCTCTATCGTGCCGCTTTCTTCATCCACATGGTAGAAAATCAGCTGCTTTGACACCACGAAATAACGCACATCTGTGGTGATCTCAAACTTTTCTGCCAGTGCCGCGCCCATATAAGGATTATCCGCCAGCAGGGATATTGCTTTCAGCAGTGCCGTCACCAGCTTTTTGGCGGCTTTGGGATTTTTCAGCCGTCCGGCGATGTAGTCGCGGGTTGCTTCCATATCCTTAACGGCGGTTCTTTTATAGATTACCCTCATTTCTCTACTCCGAACATCTTGTATACTTCATCCTCGGAGTAAGAAACAGGGTCATCCTGCGCTTCCTGCAACTGCTTTGTCAGGCGGGAGAGTGCTTTTGCCTTGATGATCTCCGCGTTGTCCTCGGTTACGGCAAAGGGAAAGCCTCCCGCATTCAGCGACTGCTGGAAAAACACGTTGATGGCATCGGTCAGGGTAAGGCCGTTCTTTGCATACACAGATTCCAGTTCCTGCTTGATTTCCGGGTTGATGCGAACACGGAACACATCCGTTTTGGCTGCCGAAACAATATTTTCCATAAAACAAACTCCCTTCCTGCCGTGGTTTTCTTCTTATCTCCATTATACGTTCATCTTGTCGGGTTGTCAATCTATGTAGCTACATTGATGCCACAAATATGCATTTGAAAATTTATCTGCCGAAATGCAGTAAATCAGCACACCATCCGCACAGCAAAAGTCTTTTTTGCTGCAATATGACTCTGCTATAATAGTATCGTCAAAATTGAACAGAAACGCAAGAGCGCCTTTTTTCGAGGGCGCTCTTTTTGTTTGGAGGTGGTCGAAATTTCACGCGAAGAGCGGGATGTTTACCTGATCCCGCAGAATTTTGTGGACACCGGCACGATTCTCGGCGGTACGGTCAAGCTGCGCAATGCAGTGGAGGCAGCTGTGTTTGCTGTGGGCAGTGCAGTACCGCTGTTTTATCTACCGCTGGCGTTCAATATTCGGCTGATGATTGTCATTGCGGTGTCGGTGCCGCTGGGCGTTTTCGGTGTGGTCGGCATTGGCGGCGATAGCCTGACCCAGTTTGTGGCACACTGGTTCCGCTTTATGAAGCGCCGCCGTATCGTTACGCCTACACCGCAGGGCAATCTCGAAGCCAACCGACATCGGCATCTGCGGTTCATCAGCAAGCGGTACCGTGTTGTCTACTATGACGACCCGGATACCCTGCCCCACAACGCGCAGGTCTTACAGCGCAAGGCAGACCGCCACGGAAAGCTGGTAAAGCGGCAGACGCTCTACGATTTGCTGCCCATCGAGAAAATCGAGAACGGCATCCTGCACACCACAGATGACCACTACATCAAAATTCTGGAAATCGACCCCATCAACTTCCTGCTGCGCTCCCCACGGGAGCAGCGCAGCGTCATCTACTCGTTCGCCAGCCTTTTGAAAGTCAGCCCAGTGCGGCTGCAATTCAAGTCATTCTCCCGCAAGGCCGATGTTAATGCCTATCTGGACAAGCTGCGGCGGGATGCCGCCAACGAACCGGACGCAGCGGTGCGTAAGCGCCACATGAGCTATATCCGCTTTGTCAAGCGGCTCGGTTTCCGCGATGCTGTTAGCCGTCGCTTCTTCGTGATTTTCCAGTACGAAGCCCCTACGAATGAGCGGAACATCGCCTACGCTGAGATTGTCTCCACGCTCGAAACCACCGCCCGAAACTTTCGTACCTATCTGGCGCAGTGCGGCAATGCCATCGTGGAACACGAAAATGAGGACGAGTTCCTCACCGACGTTTTCTATACCTTATTAAATAGCGAACGGCGGTACAGGTGCCATTGCAGGAGCGCATCCAAGATGTGCTTGCCAGCTATCTGGCCCAAAACGATGTCACCGCGCTGGACAAAATACCGCCTGCCGCCTTTATGATTCCGCCCTCACTAGATTTGAAGCATGGGCGTTATCTCTATATGGACGGCACATACCACGCCTACTTGATGATTCCCGCCGATGGCTACCGCGCACAGGTCACAGCCGGGTGGATGGCCCTGCTGGTGAACGCCGGCGAGGGCATTGATGTGGATCTGTTTCTGGAACGACAGCCCAAAGAACGCATGATGCAGAAAATCGGGCAGCAGATTCGCATCAACCGCAGCAAAATCAAGGACACCAGCGACACAAACTCGGACTTTGATGACCTCTCCAACGCTATCCGTTCCGGCTACTACCTGAAAGACGGCCTCGCCAACAACGAGGATTTCGACTACGCCGCCATCCTCGTGACCGTCACCGCGGCCAGCGTCAAGGATTTGGAATGGCGCATCGGGAGATACGCAAGCTCATGGTCTCACAGGATATGAATTTGCAGCTGTGCAATTTCCGGCAGGAGGCGGCCTTCCTCTCTTCTCTACCGCTGTGCGCCCCGGATGCGGCACTGTTCAAGAAATACCGCCGCAATATCCTTACCTCCACCGCAGCCAGCTTTTATCCGTTCGTCAGCTTTGAGTTGTGCGACACCAACGGCGTATTACTGGGTGTGAATAAATATAATAACTCTCTCGTCAGTCTCGATAACTTCAACACCCGCATCTATAAAAACGCAAATATGGCAATCCTCGGCACCTCCGGCGCTGGCAAGACGTTCACCATGCAGCTTATCGCCCGCCGTATGCGGTTGGCTGGAACACCGGTTTACATCATTGCACCGCTGAAAGGGCATGAGTTTTATAGGCAGGCCAAGGCGTTGAAAGGCACCATTATTCGCATCGTGCCGGGCAGCCCGGACTGTATCAACGTCATGGAGATTCGCAAAAAACGACCACACCAGCAGCGAACTGCTGGATGGTCCCATGCCGGAGCAGTCGGAGCTGGCCGCTAAGATTCAGAAACTGCACATTTTCTTTTCCTTGCTGATCCCCGATTTGAACAACGAAGAGCGCCAGTTATTGGACGAAGCCATCGTTATAACGTACCGAAACAAGGGCATCACCTACGACAATGCCAGTCTGGATGACCCGGCAAACCCCGGTCAATACCGCGAAATGCCGATTTTGGGCGACCTGCACACTGTTTTGTCCGCCGCCCCGGAAACGCGGCGTATCGCCAATATTCTGAATCGTCTTGTACACGGCTCGGCATCAAGCTTCAACCGCCAGACGAACGTGAAACTTGACAACAGCTATGTTGTCATCGACATCAGTGAGTTGTCCGGCGATCTGCTGACCGTGGGTATGTACATCGGGCTGGATTATATGTGGGATAAGGCCAAAGAGGACCTGACCCGCCGCAAGCAGATTTTTATAGATGAGGTTTGGCAAATCATCGGCGCATCGTCCAACGCTTTGGCGGCCAACTATGTATTCGAGGCCGTCAAGACGATTCGCGGCTATGGCGGCGGTGTGCTGGTTGCCACGCAGGATTTGAACGACTTCTTTTCCTTGGAAGATGGAAAATACGGCCGCGGCATCCTGAACAACTGCAAAATCAAAATCATTCTGAATCTGGAGGAAGAGGAAGCGCAGCGTGTACAGAGCGTCTTGAAGCTGACAGATGCCGAAATCGACAACATTACCCGCTTCGAGCGCGGCAGTGCGCTAATCGTCACAAACTCCAACAATGTCACCGTTGATATGCGATGCAGCGAGGAAGAAAAGGACCTGATTACCACAGACCGGGACGAGCTGCGCCGCATTGTAGAACGCAAAATGCAAAATCAAACCGAAACGGAGGAATCCTAATGAAAAAACCTGTTATCGCCGCCCTGTGCTGTCTGCTGGCGCTGGGCACCGCCACTGTTGCCTTTGCCGAGGAGCCCACACCCACCCCTGCCCCGGAACTGGTGGAATTGTCGCCGGAAGAGACCGCGCCGCAGTTTTATCCAGACAGTATCTCATGGCAGGAGGACGGCGGCCAACTGCTTGTCGTCAAACAGTACAGCGTACCGTATGGCACGGCCGTTACTGACCTGACCGAAAGCGGTATGCAGTGGGGCGGTGCCGATTACACCTTATGGGGTGTCACCGAGTCGGTAGAGGGTGGTGTGACCGAGGAAAAAGAGGTCACGCAGGATTTTGAATTGTCCGTGCGCAGCGCCGATGCCGAAACCGCTCGCAATGACGTGAAAGAATCTGTGGCCTACGACGATGAGTACGGCTTTTCCGGCTCGCTGACCTTGCAGGACATTACGATTGGTGAAACCTTGCAGGCGGACAGCACCTACATGGCAACGGCACACTACGCCGGAACGGTCACCCGTACCGAAGCCGGAACCGTGCATTACACACTGCTGTACGCCCCAGTTTCTGTGCCTGTGGTGGCTGCTGCGGCAGAAAGTGGCATCACCCCTGCCCTGTTGATTATGGGGATTGCCTGCGCATTGCTCTTTATCGCGGTGCTGCTGATTATCACCCACCTGCTGCGCAAAGAACCCTCCCATGCGGCAGGACCCGCAAAGCCCACCACTGCGCCGAAAGTCTATGTACCGTCCGGGGACATTGTCCTTGGCGGTAGAAATGAGGATGACGATGAAGAAAATCTCTGATTGGGCAAAAGTTCTGCTGCCGCTGGTCGGCAGCGGGATGGTTCTGCACTACCTGTTCCTATGGCATGAGCGCCGCCATGCGGTGGTGCTGCACAAAGAAGTCTACCACAAACCGCACCATTAAGGAGGAAAACACCATGATTGCACAATGCCTTTACCAGTCCGACCCGAAGAATCTTGCCAGTATGGGCAGACAGCGCCTCGCTTGTCAGCGCGCTGCTCGCAAATTGCAGTGGGGCGTACAGAAAGAGCGCATTTCCGAGACAAACGAGCCCGTGCCGCTGCTCATGCGCCCCGCCGTCAAGGAAATTCTGCAGGATGCCGAGCAGCACCGCTTCGATGTGCTGCTGATTGGTAACCGGGATTCTCTCTGTTGTGATGTGGCCGACATGGAGAGCTTTTTGACTGTGCTGAACTCGTTCAACATCCACATCTTTGCCGGCGACCAGGGCAACTGGGTCGAGCCGAACGGCCGTCACTACGCCCCCCTGCCCCGCCTGCCGTGGCAGGAGGATGATGTTGCGGAGGTGCCGCAGTGAGAGAAAAATTCAAGCGCTTCTGCGATACCGCCAATCCCGATTTTCTGCGTCTTATCATCATTTTTGTTTTGGTTGGGCTGCTGTTGGCCGAGTTCTTGCTCTTCGGACGTTCCGGTGATGGTGCTTCTATCCTGCCATCATGGGCACAGGCTGAGCACGTGGAGCCACCCGATGAACGACTTGCCGCCGCGCAGAAAGAAAATCCGGACACCGTGGCGTGGATTACGATTCCCGGCACCAATATTGACGCGCCTGTGCAGCAGTACGGTGACAATGACTATTATCTGCGTCGTGATGAAAAAGGCACTGAGGATTACCACGCTGCCTCTATGCCGACTACGCCTGCCGCATGGATAGTGGCGTAAAAGTTTCTCGCAATCTGATTTTTTACGGCCACACCTTTACCGACGAAGACTATACCGGCGGGTTTGAGGATCTGCACAAATACCGCGTGTTCGAGTTTGGGCAGGAGAACCCGTACATTTATGTCTCGCTGGCAGATGAAAAGCTGACCTATCAGATTTTCAGTGTGTGGGTCTGCGATTCAAACGCCGATACCGACTGCATTCAGGCTGACCCGGACGATGCGGCATTTCAGCAGATTTTGGACAAGGCTGTTGCCGGCTGTGCGTTCGACTACGGTGTGGACGTGACGACCGCTGACCATATCTTGACGCTCTCCACCTGCACGGCAGACCCCAACAGCCGCCTGTTGTCGTTGCCAAGCTGATTGACGGAGGTGATATAGATGTAGCATCGTGATTTTTCGCATTTGATGTAAAAATAATACGAAGGAGCTATGCAAATGCAATATAAACGCAAACATCGCTTATCTGCGGCGCTTATGGCGGGTGCTATGTGCTGCACGATGATTCCCGCCGCCTCGGCCGATGAGATTGCCACGCCGGAAACGGCAGAAGCCGCAGCCGCAGAAGCCACCAACCAAGTAGAACAGCCTGCGGCATCGGACGGCGGGCTGTCCGTGGAAGAAATCCAATCTCGGATGTATCCCAGCTTGCCGCAGACGGCTACCGGGTACTACCTCGACTCCAACGGTCTGCCGGTGCTGACCGGTGAGACAAAAATCAGCATCGAGGGTTGGGGCGATGAGGATTACCGTGACTACGATGCCGACAGCACGATTCAAGTCGCACTTGATGAGGGATTGCTCAATACCGACAGCGCCACAGCCTCTTTTCCCCGCATGGACGGTGAGGACTACGCCATCGTCCCCATCAGTATGCAGGTGCTGTATCCTGCCAACGGCGGCAGTGCGGACATCACATTGCCCGACAATGTAGAACTGCTGGGATACAGCTTCACCAGTGGCGACCTGTGTGCCGCCACCGAAGAAGAACGCCAGCGGCAGCTCCATTATGATTTTTCCGAAGGCACGGCATCGGTGGCGGGCATCTATGTCAAAGCTACCGAGGATTTCAGCGTTACGCTGACCTATACAGACTCGGAAAAGAGCCTGACAAAAGCGCTCCATGTCACGCTCGACGATTCTGCGCCGTTCCCTGGCATCCTGCAGGATCGTTTTGCACAAGAGGCACAACCTGCCACCTGCTCGGCAGACGCAGGTGTTGCAGCTTACGCAAGTTTGCAGGTCACGCAATGCGTTTACACCAGCGTGGGCTGGATGAACTATCTCGGCGGGCAGCCGCCCTGTGTGCCGATAGCGGCAAATGGGCGTGGGGACCCGGTGCAACCTATGCCAACAAGTATCCGCCGGTAGCAAATTATTTCTCGGCGGGCAGTGTCTGGGTATTGGCCTCGTTCTTTGGTAAAGGCTGGACAGCGGATCAGGCAACCATGTGGCACAGGGCTTCAACAGCGGCGCACCGTCCGCGGTTTCTGCTTGCGAGGTCGAGGATGCCACCGACAACAACGCCTATCTTGACCGCCTTGCGTGGCAGGCAGAGCAGTTTCCGGACAGCCTTGCCGGTGAAATCGTGAACGGTGCGGCGACCTATGCCGATGATACCGCCGAAACGGTGTACATTGGAACACTGTACGTTCCTAGCAACGCTGCGTGGCAGCGGTTTGTCATTCTGGATTATACCCCGGTCACGCTGGGCGGAGATAACGAGATCCCCGAACTTACTCCGGAAGGCCAGCCCATAGATAAACCGTGGAGCGCCAGCTATGAGCGCACCGAAACGCTGGATTTTTCGTATACCATCAACACAAACAAAATTCAGTTGGAGACTCTCGAAAAAGTTGACGGTGCAGGCATTGACATCGCCCCGATTCTGGATGGCATCCCTTCCGATATCAACGGTGGCAGTTGGACGATTACCCCGGCTGGCAAGCAGTCGGTAACCACTTCTGGCCACACGCAGGATAACAGCTACCATCTCAATGGCGGCGATGCCTCCGCTACATGGACGGTGCATTACAGCGTCAGCAAGTCGGCATCCCAAAGCGGCAGCGTAACGGCCAACAGTGAGCAGGATGCAGACGCACAGGCATCTGCGGCACAATCTGCTGCGCAGAGCGCCTGTGAAAGTCAGGTCAATGGTGAAATCGAAGCAGCGCTGTCGGCGGTACACGGATACTTCGATAGCCTGAAATTCAGCTATGACGAGGTCACCATCCCGCACGGTTTTGATTCAACGCCCGGTGCGCTGGGCAGCCACCAGACCATTACGGTTCCTGCCAACAGTTCCAACGACTATAAAATGCAGAACGATGAATGGTCGGTAAAAGTCAGCGTCGACAAAATCGACAGCGAAACCAAGCAGCGCATCAAGGGTGATGCTGAGTTTAAGATTTTCGAGTGGGATACCGTCCGGCAGTGCTATATTCCGACAGGCGGGTATAACCAGTACAAAGTCGAGCGCCAGTCGGATGGCACCTATAAGGTCATCAACCACAGTGGCTATGCAAACGGCTCGGATAATGTTTACTTTACCCAGCGCAACGAGGGCCGTTTTGTCATTGTCGAGCGCCGCGCTCCCAGCGGGTACTACGGCGATTGGACGGATGTAGCCAATCCCGGCACGGCTGGTTCCGTGTTGGGCAAACGCGCCTACGCCTTTGAAATCACCAAGGCACTGGACGGTCAGACCATCCAGTTGGGCAACGCCGATTACAACGCCGACGTTGGTACAGCCAATGAGGGCGGCACCCTTATCGACACCGGCGAGGGCATTGTTAGCATTACGTTCGGTGACCGCAACGGCGACAAAGCCTATAATACTGACCCTACCGACATCGCCAGCAACGAGGATTCCTACACCATGCACGCCGATGTCGACACCATGCAGAACGACCGCACTCTCGGCAGCATCACTCTCTCCAAAGCAGACTTTGATGCCGCCCGGTATCTGGCCGCAGGAGTAATGGCGACTCAACGCTTGAAGGTGCCGTGTACGACCTGTATGCCGCCGAGGACATTCTTCATCCGAACGGCGTTTCCGGCATTGTCGATTACTCCAAGATCACCGATTCCAGCGGCAACCCCATCTGGCATACCACCGTGCTTACCAACGGCGCATGGAAGTCCGACTATCTCCCGGTGCTGAAAAAGGATTACCTTGTAGCCTCCGCCGCCATCAAGGACGGCAAGCTGGCGTTTTCTAATCTCTACTTAGGTCGTTACTACCTTGTGGAGCGCGCCACCGGCATCGTGATCCCCGTGGATTCCAACGGGCAGTATTATCTTTCCGGCAAGTATCCCCTGCTCAACAAAAAGCTGGAGCCTACCGACAGCTATGCCGCCCTCGCCAGCAATGGCACAGAATACATCGACTATGTCTACCGCAACCAATATTCTGCTGTTGCCGAGAGTCGCGCCTTAGACGGCAGCAAGACCTATGACGGCTACTACCTGTCCTTTGCGAAAGGCTATCTCTGTGATGAAGTCAACCACTATCAATCCCTTACTTATGCAGATGAATCCACTTACGTTGTCCGCGCTGAAGATCAGACGCAGGACGAAGTACTGAAATCCGGGTTCAGTCTGCAAAAGCTGGTGTCCACCACCGGTCAGCCCTCCCCTGCCATTAAGCTGGGCGGTGCCGGGTTCAAAGTGTACCGTGTATCGCTGCTGAGCAAGGCAGACCAGTTTGCCCAAAACGCCGATGGCAGTTACGATACCGCCAGCATTCTGGATGTCTACCGTAAATCCAGCTACGATCAGGACACGCTGAAATTTGATTTTTCTGACGAAGAACAGGCTGTTGCCACGATGTACGAGAGTGACACCGCCGTCGTCACCCGCTATAACGCAACCTTGACCGCAGACGGCGATTTTGCCAACGGGCAGGGTCTTGGCTGGGTGCCGACCAACAATGCGCAAGAATATCGCTTATCCGAGATCTTCACGAACGAGGAAGGCATCCTGCGTGTGCAGGGGCTTCCTTACGGCCAGTACATCGTCGTGGAAACCACCGTACCGAAGGATGTTTTTCAGGCTGAACCGTTCCTTATCAATGTCAATGCATCCAGCCCGCAGAGCAGCTTTACTGTGCCTGCCGGCAGCATCACAACGCCCAGCGGCAGCTACATAACCTACAACATTCTGGATGAAGAGTTGGAGGCTACTTGCAGCTTGTCAAAATCGACATTGAGACGGGCAAGCCTGTCAAAATTGCCGACACTGCGTTCAACATTTACTACATTGCCGAGGACGGCCGTGAAACCCTTGTGGAGATGAACGACCCGAAATCCGGCAATGCCTGGGCAAAGACCAGCACTTTCTATACCGATTCCAACGGCGAAATGAAGACCCCGGAAAAACTGCCGCTGGGCAGGTACCGCATCGTCGAGATCGAAGGTCCACGCGGGTATTTCAACGACCGCCAGTACAATGTCGTGTTTGAGCTGACCTCGGACCGTGTGTATCAGGTCAGCGGCGGCAGCGCCGACGGCATGGACGACTACGTCATCACTGAAAACTACTATAACCACGAGACATTGGGGCAAATCAAAATCCGCAAAATTGGTAACGTGCTGACCGGGTACGAAAACGGACAGTTCGTGTACGAGTCCGATAACCTTGCCAATGCCACCTATGAGATCCACGCGCAGGGCGATATTCCCACGCCGGACAATCAAGCACACTCTGGTACGCAGATGGCGACCTTGTCGCTACCGTTACCACTGCCGAAGACGGGCAGGTGGACGAAGTCCGATTCAGCCCCACGCGGACACTCGCCACCTATGATTTCTTGAAAGTAACCCACGATGGCACGAAAGGCGAAGTCACTATCACGCTGCCGCTGGGTACCTACACGATTTCCGAGGTGCAGGCCCCTTACGGTTTTGTCCACACCGACCACACTTACACCGTGGTGCTGGACTGGGACAACCAGTATAACGACCTCGTTCTTGCAAAAAGCATCATCGACCACACGCAGGACGGTGATGTTGTGTACGACTACTCTATTATAAATGTAGGCAACGCCAATGCCGAGCAGATTGAAAAGCAGGTTCTTGTCTTTGAGAATGCCCGTGTGCTGCCGATCGTTGAGGAGGGCAAAGTCGGTGTCGGGCTGTATAAGCTGGATCGCGACACCTGCGATTTGACCGATGAAGCGCCCTATACAGACGGCTGTAAGACCCGCGCCTCCCTTTTGAACGGCGGCAGCAACCGCGCCGACATCCCGGCTGATGCCAATATGGTCGCGGGCGCCGTCTATGAGCTGTACACCGCAGACGACATTTACAGTATTTCCGGCGAGCTGCTGGCCGCCGCCGATACTCTGCTGGGCACAGCCACCACCGATGAAAACGGCCTTGCCTATTTTGATGTAGACGTTCCTCTGCGCGGTGAACATTACGGCGGCAGCGATGCCCACGACTGTACGACCAACAGCGGCCGCTACTATCTGCGTGAAATCAGCGTGCCGGACGGCTACCTGATTGAGCAGAGTGTGATTCCCGTTGAGTTCACCTATGAAAACCAGTTCATTGCATGGCAGGTCGTTGACTGCCTGCACTCCGACAAGCAGACCACCGTGGAGATTGACAAGCGCGCTTTCACTTCTGATTCCGATGACACCTTTGCCCTGACCGGTGCCACGTTGACCGTGACCGATTGGAACGGCAATGTGGTGGACAGCTGGGAGAGCAGCGATACGGCTCATGTGATTTGCGGGCTGCATCTTTCCCACGACTTTGCCTGGAACCGCGATACCTCAAAAGTCTATACCTTGGCCGAGACTTGTCCGGCAGACGGCTATACCACCGCCCGCTCGATTCAGTTCCGCTTGGAGCAGGCCACGGACGATAATGCCTACTTGCAGGAAACGGCGGTCTGGGTTCTGCATGAATCCGAAGATACAGCATACCAGTCTGGCAGCATTATCTCCCCCACCGCGTTTTCCGACGATACCGTGGCTACGATTTCCGCCAAGCTGCGCGCTTTCTGGGATAAGCTGCTGGGCAAGAATCCCGATGCAGACGGCGTTGTCATTGCCAACTGGTACTGCGTGAACGGCACACTGGTGGTGAATTTCACCGATGCCGCCAATGACCGCGCCATTGCCAAGTGCCTGCGGGAGAGCGATTTCTCCGATTTGACGTTTGATAAGGTCTACTTGACCGGCGCGGCGGCTCCTGCATTCTTTGCCGATAAGCAGGTTGCCGACAAGCCTACCGATGCCGAAATCACCTACTCTGCAAGTTGGATTCTGCTGAAGGATTCCGATGGGTTCAGCCAGACCGTTACAATGCTGGATGCCCCGACCCGCGTAAAAATCAGCAAAGCTGATATTACGACTCACGAAGAAATCCCCGGTGCCACGCTGCGCGTTCTGGACAAGAACGGCAATGTTGTAGACGAATGGGTATCCGAAAACACACCGCACTACATAGAGGCTGTGCTGGTTGCGGGCGAAACCTATACGCTGGAAGAAACGCTCGTACCCGATAATTCCGGGTATGTGCCTGCCAATGCCGTTCAGTTCACGGTCGAGGATGACGGCGAGGTCCAGCACGTTTTCATGCAGGACGACTACACGAAAGTGCAGATTTCTAAGACCGACATTGCCACTGGCAAGGAGATCAGCGGTGCAAAGCTGAAATCACGGACGCAGACGGCAAAATCGTTGCTGAATGGGTCACGGGACGGCGCACCTCACTATATGGAGCGCATCCCAATGGGTACGACACCCTGACCGAGACGATCGGCTCCCACCG
>ENA-OQAZ01000616-OQAZ01000616.1-human-gut-metagenome-genome-assembly--contig:-NODE-616-length-19290-cov-5.904243_pt1 | contig 19290 bp, 23 predicted proteins | sample MGYA00242737_ERZ504531 | MGnify/ENA primary metagenome ERZ504531 (study PRJEB26092, sample SAMD00036244) | human gut metagenome | host: Homo sapiens | study: EMG produced TPA metagenomics assembly of... | reverse complement strand
AAGAAAATCAAAAAGAGGTCGATGCCGTAATTGAACTCCCGCAGCAAAAAATTCTGTGCGAAGTCAAATACAAAAACAATTCGCATATACCGCAGACGGATGGCATTGTAGAATTGTGCAATGATCCTAAAGCTGGCATTACAGATGCCTTTGTCATCACGAAGCAGCTGGAGGACTTTGGCGTGACGCGCCATGAAACTTCTCCTAAAATCTATCGAATTCCTGCTATTGCATTTTTGTACCTTATTGGCAAGGAAGAATCCGATGGAATGAGTGGCAGACTTTAAACCCTGCATTTTCCCATTGCACCCAACCGCATAATGTGTGATGGTGGAAAAAACACAGCGACCGTTTTGCTTTTCAGCAAGGCGGTCATTTCTTTTATCCGAAAGAAGGTGAAACCTTGAATCAAAACTGGATCGTAGAAAACCTGAACAATGCCTTTTCCACTTGGAACGGCAAATTAACAGAGCTTTGGGGGCTGGTGACTACCAGCCCCAAACTTTTAAGGGTGGCGCAGTATGGGGCGTGATGCAAAGCCTGCACAATGCGATGATCGGCATAGGCTATGCGCTGATCGTGCTGTTCTTTGCCATATCGCTGTTCAAAAACACTGCCAACTTCCATGAACTCAAACGCCCGGAGGCTGCTGTGCATTACCTTATTCGCTTTGTGGCAGCCAAAACCTTGGTGGGTTACGGCATGGACATCATGCTCAATATCTTTTCCGTCTGCAACGGCATTGTTTCCGATATGGCTGCCGGTATGGGCGGCATCTCACAGGCGATGGTCGCACTGCCCGGTGAGGTGCAGTCTGCCATTGAAAATGTCGCTTCTTAGCCAGCATCCCTTTGTGGCTCGTCACGATTCTGGCAGTCTGTTCATCACAGTGCTGTCGTTCGTGATGATTCTCACCGTGTACGGGCGGTTCTTTCGCCTGTATATGTACACGGCGCTGGCTCCCTTGCCCCTGGCGAGCTTTGCCGGGGAAAGCACACAGTCGGTCGGCATTTCCTTTATTAAGAGCTATGTCGGCGTCTGCTTGGAGGGTGCTGTCATCGTGCTGGCGTGTGTCATCTACGCCGCTTTTGTCAGCACGCCCACAGTTTCAGGCGGCGAGGCAACCACAATGGTGTGGAGTTATCTGACCGAAATTATCTTCAATATGCTTGTGCTGGTCGGGCTGATCAAAGGCTCTGACCGTATTATTCACGAAATGATGGGGTTGTAAAAGTATGCAGATACCGATCAATAAAGACATTCGGCGCTACCAAGAGGAAATCTTTATGGGGCTGACCCTGCGCCAGTTACTTTGTTCCGGCATCGCCATTGGGTTGGCGGTGCTGATTTATTTATGGGCAAAACCGCTGTTGGGGCAGGAAACCGCCAGCTGGCTGTGTATCCTTGCCGCGGCACCCATTGCCGCCGCGGGATTTTTAAGCTATGACGGGCTGCCGTTTGAAAAGTTTGTTATCATCGTGTTGGAAAGCACGATTCTGTGCAGCGGTTGGCGGGTATGGAAAACCGAACTGCACCCCAAACATAAGAGTAAAGGCAAGGTGAAGAAGATTGCGTTTAAGTGAGTATGCGTCCACCCAAAGAACCTACGGCAGCCGCAAGGTGCCGCGCAGTGTGCAGCAGAGCATCCCCATCGACCAAATTTACGAGGACGGGACATGGCGCTGCGGCAATGTGTACAGCCAGATGTGGTCCATGCCGGACATCAACTTTACGATGAGCGATGAGGACAATAAAGCAAAAATACTTAACCTGCTCGGCAAGGTGTATATGGGTGTGCCTTCTGACTGCTGGCTGAAAATCTGCATTGTCAGCCAGCGCATGGACGAGAAGTCCTTCCGCGAAAATGTTTTGCTGCACCGCAACCTTGACGGCTTGGATAAGTGGCGCGTAGAACGCAACCGCCGAATCCGACAATGCGTCCAAGACGCGGGCAATGTGGTGCAGCACAAGTATCTGATTCTATCCACCAACAAACAGAATGTCACCGATGCCCGCAGCCGTCTGCGGCAGGTGCAGGGCAACCTTCTGGCGGAGCTTTCCAATCTGGGCTGTACAATCAAACCTATGACAAACAATGAACGATTGGAGGTGCTGCACAACTTTTTTCGCCGCGGCGAGGAAGGGCGCTTTCAGTTCAGCTTTGATGACTACGGAAAATTGGGCAACGATTTCCGCAACACGATTGCACCCGATGCGATGCGTTGTACCACCCAATATGCGAAGATTGACGACGGATTTGCCAAGGCGATGACGATTGCGCAGTATCCGCAGCAGCTGAGCGATAATTTTGTGGCGACGCTGCTCCAACAGGTGCCGTACATCGTTCTCAGCATTGATATTACGCCGGTAGAAACCGAGGATGCAATGCGGGAAATCGAGGCTTCTCAAATGAAGATTGACTCCGAAAAGTACCGTGCAAACCGACGCAACGTAGAAAATCTCGACTTTATGGCAACCATCTCCCGCGCAACCAGCAGCAGGAAAAATACACCGCTGAAATCCGCAATGCCATCTGTGAGGGTGACCAACAGGTATTTATGGTGCTTTTGAGTGTGGCGTTCTTTGCGGACACCTTGGAGGAAATCAAACAGGAAACCGACGCACTGCAATCGGCAGCTGCCAACTTTAACTGCCGCTTTACCGAGATGCGCTTTCAGCAGGAAAACTGCTTTAACACCGCGATGCCCTATGGCTGCGCCGTGTCGAAAGCAGCCACATGATGCTGACCCGCAGCGTCACAGCGCTGGTGCCGTTTGTGGCGCAGGAGGTACAATCCCCGCAGGGTATCTTCTACGGCAGAAACGCAATTACCGGCAACCTGATCGTGGGCGACCGTACCAAGCTCATCAACGGCAATGCGATGGTGATTGCCACCTCCGGCAGCGGCAAATCCATGAGCGTGAAGATGGAAATTATAATGGAGTTTTTGCGCTGGCCGAACGCGCGGTTCATTCTGGTGGACCCGGAAAATGAATATGAGCTGCTGGTCAAGGCGCTGGGCGGCGAGGCGATCAAGGTGTCTGTGGACAGCCGGACATACTTTAATCCGCTGGATTATCATTACGACCCCAAGACCGATGTGCCGCCCGATGTTGCCAAAATTGAGTTTGTACTGTCGATGCTGGACAAGCTGATCGGCGAGAATGGGCATCTTCAGCCGGAGGACAGAAGCCTGATTGCTGCCAGCCTCAAAAACATTTATAAACCGCTGATTGCCTCTGGCTACACAGCGCCCTGCCCGACGCTCGGTGATTTGTATCGGGATTTGAACAAATCAACCTGCGCCGTGCAAAGCAGCTGGCGTTGATGCTGGATGTATTCGCCAACGGCAGCTTGCAGGCGTTTTCCCACACCACCAATGTGGATATGAACAACCGCCTGATTTGCTTTAATATCCAAAGCCTGGGCGACCAGCTCCGCCCGATTGCCATGATGTCCCTGCTGGAGTTCATCAATATGCAGGTGATGACCAACCGCCGCAAGGACGCCACGGCGGCAACATGGATCTACTTTGATGAGATTCATGTGCTGTTAAAGGACCCGATGAGTTCCAATTTCCTGTATTCCTCTTGGAAAAGATTCCGAAAGTACAATGCCTACGCCACCGGCATCTCGCAGGATATTCAGGACTATCTGGATAACCCCGTGGCGTATGCGCTGCTTTCCAACAGCGAGTTTGTCATTATGCTGCGGCAATCGAAAAGTCTGGAAGCCTTGGAACGCCTGTACGGGCTGTCCAAGCCGCAGCTGGAATTTCTGCGCAACGCCAGCGAGGGACACGGCATTATCAAGATGGGCAACAGCATGATACCGTTCTCCAATCTGGAACCCAAGGATACGGCGTGTATAAGCTCATCACGACCAAACCGGGTGAGGCAACCGCAGAGAAATGATTTTGCATAAAGAAAAGGTGGGTCGAAGCCCGCCTTAGAGTCAGTGGCAGTTTAGTACTGCCAGATATTGTTTTCTAAATCACGCAGACGCGCTTTGTAGTCGTTAATAAGCGCCTGCGTGTTTTCTGTATCGGGAAAGCTGACAATATAGCCATCCTCGGATTCATGAAAGCCGACAAGACCCGCAAGCCCTGCCATCTCCGCAACCTTAACCAAGGTGTGGTAATCATACTCACTGTTGTTTATATGTAAAATCATGGGGTTCTCCTAACTGCTGCTGTTTGTTGCGGATCTGTTCGACAAACTGGAATTTCATAAACGCATTTGCTTCTTAAATGCAAACATTCCCTCATTGCCATCGCCGACAAAATCGTCCGGTGTATCCGGCATAGGGTGTTTTTCATTAAAAAATTCTGTAATATGAAAGCCGCAGACATTCACATAAAAATGAATATTGCGCTTATCAAAGTACGGCGTACAGGTTTCCCATACTTTCGTGTTTGGATACCGGAGCCAAAGCTGCCAAGTGAGGCTGTTGTGATGTTTGATCAAGCAGTGTGATCCTAAAAAAGCATAATTCTTATTCAAGCAAGCACTTGATTTATTTTACGGAGTCTGATATGCTATTATAGGAAACACTGGATAATGCACAGAAATGGGGGATTATGTTTTGAGGGAAGAAAAGAAAGCCGAAAAGAGGAAGGATCTTGTAGGCATCTGCCTTGACTGCTTTGTCGAAAAGGGACTGACCGTTGCCACGACAAAGGCCCTCTGTAAGGCGGCAAAACTGCAAAACGGCGGCATCTACTATTACTTCTCCACCAAAGAGGAAATCGTTCTTGCCTGCGCCGAGGAAGCGATCAGTCGAATTGAAAAAGCTGCGTTTGCCATCGTGTTTGAAGATATTAGTGACATCAAAAGCATGATGGATCATCTCGGTGAGCTGGCGGATAAAATGTCGCCTACCATGCGCTTTCTGGTCAGCGTATGTGTGTCGCGCGAATACGGAGAAAAGGTAAAGCCTTCCCTTGTGCGGCTCGCGGCAAGATACCCTTATTACACGGGCAGGATTGCGGAGATCCTCGACTGCACCGACGAAGAGGTTGCGCCGTTCGTTCATCTGTCGATCCTTGCCATCAACAATTATATGATCTTTGCCGAGCGAGCGCTGTTTGACCCACAAATCGAAGCGGTCAAAAAAGAGCTTTCAAGGCTTGCAGAAAGAAAGGGGCGGAATAATCGATAGTTTACCATAAAGAGAAAATCACAAACGACTTCATAGTCAATCCATACGCACAAACCGTTCCGAGGCGATGACCAAAACAGAAAAGAATCATAGGAGGACAACATGAAAAAGATACTTGCAATTCTACTATCGCTGCTTACGCTGCTTTCCTGTGGGCTTCTTTCCGCCTGCTCTGCCGAAAAAACGCAGCCGGATACATTGGATACTGAAACCGTGTGGGAAACGGTCAGCGAAGCATACATCTATGCGTTCCCGCTGGTGCTGACCGACGCAACCAAAACATTATCGACCAATACGGACGGAACCATGACTGGCCGTGCGCCCATCAATCAGTTCAACCATGCAAAAAAGCTGGCGGACGCCTCTTTCCGCACCGTTGTGACGCCGAACGTCGATACCGTCTATTCGCAGGCGTGGCTTGACATCAGTGAAGAGCCTATGGTCTTCGTTCTGCCGGAGACAGATCGCTTCTGCAATGTGCAGCTTCTGGATGCGTGGACGAACACCGCTGCCGTGCTGGACAAGGCGGGTGCTTATGCCATCGCGCTTCCCGACTGGGAGGGCGAGCTGCCCGACGGTGTGACGCGCGTGGACGTCACGCCACCGCAACGATGTGTCGATCACCCGCACGGTGTTGTCCGGGAACGAGGATCTGCCCAATGTCTATGCCATTCAGGAGCAGATGCAGCTCCTGCCTCTTTCGGCTTATGTACAGGGAGGCGAGTATGCCGCACCGCAGGGAGCTTATAAAGAGGAAAATGACTTTGTTCCCGTGAACAAGGTGCTTTCCATGACGCCAGCAGAGTTTTTCAATACAGCGAACGCTCTGATGCAGGTCAACCCGCCCGCCGATGCGGATGAGGAGCTGCTGAAGAAGCTCTCCGTCATCAATGTGGGCGCGGGCAAGACCTTCGACGCCGCCTCCTGGGCGAAGGAGCTGCCGAGCGCTGGACGCAGATGCTTCAGGGGCTTCGCGCCACGCTTGCCGCCGACGGCGCGAAGTATGCGCAGAAACTCGGTCAGTGGATCTATTACGGCAAGCCCATCGGCGACTTCGGCACGGAGTACACCTACCGCGCGATGGTAGCGCTGGTGGGGCTTGGCGCCAACACCGTGGACGTGGCGATCTATCCCAAGACCACGGTGGATGAGAACGGCGCAGCGCTGACCGGAGAAAAGACGTATACGCTCCATTTTGAAACCCTTCCTCCCACGCTGGAAGGCGGCTTCTGGTCCGTGACCGCCTACGGAGAGGATGATTTCCTCATTGACAATTCCATCGACCGCTACTGCATCAACGACCGCTCCGACTTCAAGCTGAATGCGGACGGCACATTGGATATTATCCTGTCCAAGGATGCACCGGAAGACACCTCTAACTGGCTGCCTGTTTCCGACGGGGAATTTCATCTGTTCATGCGGATCTATGTACCGGATATGACAGCACTGGATAGCTGGCAGCCGCCTGTTATCCGCGAACAATAAGGAAATGGAGAAAGAATGGCTATGAAACGTATTGCAGCAATGCTTCTTGCATCGGTACTGCTGCTGTACTGCGTCGGCTGTGCGCAGGATGGGCGCAAAGAGCCGGACGAGGAAAAGGCAGACCTGGGTCTGACCGCCGAGGTCAAGCCCGCCACAGACTTTACGGCAAAGGCAAATGCCGCCGTCTACGATGAACTTGACTTCGATGATAAGCAGGAATATGAATTCGCCACCCGCGGACTGATCGACGCGCCGGAAACACTGGAACTGAAGGACGAGGATGGGACGATCCTCTGGAGTCAGGAAGCCTATGCGTTCCTGGATGATTACGAAAAAGCGCCTGACAGCGTGAATCCCAGCCTCTGGGAGAACACGAAGAACAATCACGCCTATGGACTTTTTGAAGTGACGGATGGCATCTATCAGGTCCGCGGCTATGACATGGCAAACCTCACTGTTGTCAAGGGCGATACCGGCTGGATCGTCTTTGACACGCTGATGAGCGTGGAGTGCAGTCAGGCTGCCATGCAGCTGATCGAAAAGAATCTTGGTAAATTCCCGGTCAAGGCCGTCATCATCTCTCATTCCCACGCCGACCATTTTGGCGGCATCGCTGGCGTGATGGCGAAAGAGGATAAGGCAGACGAGACACTTTCTATTGAAGACCAGCTCGCCAGCGGCAAGATCCCCGTGATCACGCCTATGGGCTTCACGGAGCACTCCGTGAAGGAAAATGTCTACGCCGGTAAGGGTATGGGCCGCCGCAGCAATTATCAGTATGGCATCCTTCTGACCCCCGGCGTGACCGGCAAGCTGGCGCAGGGCATCGGCATGGGACAGTCCACCGGAACGGTCTCGTTCATGACGCCCAGCTATGAAATCATGCAGTCCGGCGAAAAGCTGACGATCGACGGTGTGGAGCTGGAGTTCCAGCTCACGCCGGGTACGGAAGCACCCTCCGAAATGAACACATGGCTGCCCCAGTACAAGGCACTGTGGATGGCGGAAAACTGCACAGGCACGCTCCACAATCTCTACACACTGCGCGGCGCGGAGGTGCGCGACGGCGCGGCATGGGCAAGCTATATCACCGAGGCCATCTCCCTGTACGGCAAGGAGGCGGAGGTCATCTTCCAGTCCCACAACTGGCCGCACTGGGGCAATGACGTGGTGAACGACTACATGGTCAACACAGCTGCCGTGTATAAGTACATCAACGACCAGACCCTAACCTATATCAATCAGGCTACACCAGTGACGAGATCTCCAACATGATCGAGTTGCCGGAAGCACTCAACAAGATCTGGTACACCCGCCAGTACTACGGGACCGTCGCCCACAACGCCAAGGCGGTCTACCAGAAGTTCATGGCTGGTATGACAGCAACCCTGTCAACCTGAACCCCCTCATGCCCAGCGACAGCGCAAAAAAATGGGTGGAGTATCTGGGGGATGTTGACAAGGTCCTGCAAATGGCAAAGGCGGATTTTGACAAGGGTGAATATCAGTGGGTCGCCGAGGTCACAAACACCATCGTCTTTGCCGATCCAACGAACACCGATGCGCGGCTTCTGTGCGCCGATGCACTGGAGCAGCTGGGGTATCAGGCGGAGTCCGGCCCGTGGCGCAACGAATATCTGACCGCCGCACAGGAGCTGCGCCATGGAAACGCCAATTTTACCGCCTCCACCAAGTCTACCGGCGACATGGTCAAAGCTCTCTCCGCACCCATGCTGTTTGACTACATGGCCATTGTCATGGACAAGCAGGCGCTGGCTGACCGCGACTTCACCATGAACGTGATTCTGCCTGACGTGGGCGAACAGCACATGCTCCGCGTGAAGAACGGTGTGTTGCTGGTCTATGCAGATACCCTGTCTGATGATGCGGACGTGTCCATCACCTGCCCGAAAAACGCGCTCTTTGCGATCCTGACCAACAATCAGGAAACGGTTGCAAAGGCCGTCAAGGTCGAGGGCAACGCAGAGCTGCTGACGCTGATGATGGAGAATATGAACCAGCTCCCGATTACCGGGACCAACCCCTTCAACATCATCGAGCCGGTAACGGCTTCGCGGGGCGGTCCGTGGGAAGACCGCCCCGCTCGAGAGAAAACAGCAAGATGCTTTCAACGCAAATCAAAAGCTGTCTGTTTCTGTTGGAAACAGACAGCTTTTGCAACCTTACGGTTGCCCTGCACACCCGAATCTGTCAGCCAACAGTAGAAAGTTGAATTACTTCCTTATCACTGTTAAGCTGAAATGCACCCCTGACCAGTATAAACGCCTGATGCAGGAGCGCAGCGCCGCCAACCGTGGGGAGCGCTGAGTATGGAGTACAAGCGCAAGCGCTGATACGCGCGGCATTGCAAAAAGCCGAAAGCAAGCACAAGCAGACGGTGCGGCAGGCGGAATCGGCAGCAGATACCGAGCAGCAGACGCCGGAAGAATACGCCCAGACGGTTGTTACCGAAAAAACTGCACAGGCGGCAGAGAACCTGCAAAGCAAGGCGCTGGACACAGGACGAATCAGCTACCGTCAGTTCCGACTTTTGCAGGAAAAGCACCAGCGTATGCCAACCACACACGCCGCCCAGCCCGCTGAAACAGAAAATACCCCCTTGGGGCAATCCGCTGACAAGAGAGAAACCTTCAAGCGCCAGCGCTTTCGGCAAAAGGCGCTGGATAAGCAGGAGATCAAAACGCCCGATTCCTACCGTGACAAAATGCAGGCGCTGAAACGCCAACACCTCACGCGTGAAACGGTGCGCCGCCATCTGGAAAAGCAGGCGGGCGGCACGGTGCTTGGCAGCAGCGTCAGACTGCCCGATACTGTCCCTGTCTTTTCCGGCGGCATCAGACAAGCCGCGCAGGGCAGGATTCGCACGGTGCTGCAAGCTGCGCGGCTGCGGCGGTGATTGGCTCACCGATGGGCATTTTGTTTGCCGATGAATCCGGCGACCCGAACAGCATCCGCATTGCCGAAATCGTTGCCGAAACCAATGCCGACTTCGGCACGGCGATCAACGACATTGTATCGGCGCACCCAGAATGCAGCGAAACCACGATGGAATACAACTATGAGGACGGTCACACTTGGGCAAGTTACTGGCCCGAAGTGCTGGCCGTCTTTGCTGTACAGAACAACCTGAATAACGACGGTGATGTGGTCGTCATAGACGAAGGCAAGAAGCAGTTGATTCAGGGCACCTTTTGGGCGATGCACGAAATAAGCGCCGAGGTGGAGGAAATAACCGCCACGCCAGAACCGACCGAGGACGAACCCGACCCGGAGCCAGTCACGGAGTACATTCTGCACATCACGGTCAGCAGCAAATCGGTGGAGGCGCTGGCGGATCTGTACCACTTTACGCAAGACCAGCGGGAGATTTTGCAGCAGCTGCTTTCCGAGGAAATGCGCCCCAGTCTGCTTGCCCTGTGCGGCGGGATTGCTGTTGCGGACGGTGAATTGTGCTGGCCGCTGCCGGGGCATACTTATATATCCTGCCACTTCGGGGAAGTGGACGCCTACGGCAATGCCGGGCATCGCGGCACGGATATTCCCGCACCGGAGGGAACACCTATTTTGGCTGCCCACAGCGGTACGGTGCTGGTCAGCGGCTGGAACGACAGCTACGGCAATCAGGTGTTGCTGGATAACGGTGCGGGTTTGTCCACGCGGTACGCCCATATGACGCAAACTGCCGTTACCGCAGGGGAAGCGGTAACGGCAGGGCAGGTGATTGGGTATGTGGGCAGCACAGGCGACAGCACCGGCAACCACCTGCATTTTGAGGTAATGCAAGGCGGGATTCGGGTTGATCCGCTGAGTTTGGTGTGTTAAATGTTTTCGCCCCAAAAGCTTGAGCATAAAGCGCCAAGGCAAGCAGAAAGCCACCATTGCACAAAATCATTCCTGTTTCTTTGCCACAACGACAAATCTTCCCTCGTCTGTGTGGTAACTGCAGGTGGAAAGTGTAAGCAGCTGTTCCCCATACTGCGCATTTACTCCGGTGTCATACAGCGCCGCTTTTTGCACCTGCTCCACATAGGCTGCAAAGTCCGCCTCGTTCGACAGGTCGGCGTATTGGTAATACCGAAACACCCTGCTATCCTCTTGGCTGTAAACCTGTGAATAAAATGCCGCCATTACCGTGTAATCCGCACATCCGGTTGCGGTATTCAGCGTAATGGTGGGGTGTGCCTCGCAGTAGGCAGGCTTTGCATAGGTTTGCAGCGAGCCGAACATGGTTCCATCCTTCATATAATGGCCATAGATGATGTAGTTGCCGCAGCCGTCGTAACATCTGGCGTCCAAAAACGGTACGCCGCGCAGTGAATAGACCCCCTCAAAATCTCTGCGAAGATAATACTCCGGTTCCTCAGGCGTGTGCATGACAGGATAACTCAACGCCGTGTCGTCAATTTTTATCCATCCCCAAAAGTCCGGGTTCTTTTCCTTCAGGGCGTTATATTCCTGCGCCGCTTTTTCCTTTGCGGACTGCTCTGTTTGTACGGCTGCGGTCTTGGAGTTTTCTCCGCCATGGTTATTTGCCTGCTCTGTTATCCTTTCAAGCGCACGAAATGCCTGCTGCTGCCGCACACCTTCCCCATAATAGGTCAGCAACATTCCCGCAGACAGCAGAAACACAAGCGTGAAAACAGCCATCATAAGGTGCTTACGATTTGCTTTTTCATCTTGTCTCCTTCGTTCTTTGCTGTCTGCTGACAGCACTACACTAATTATATAAATTATGGGGTGAACCGCTCGAATTGTCAAGTGCTTTTTTCGGGAGAATATATCGTAAAGCCGAAGATAAGCGCGCTGTACGACCCCTTCAAAAGGACCAAATTTCATACTTTGGAATGATTTACTTTTCCCCTTCGGATGATATAATTTAACTATTATAGTGTGGCATTTTCCCCGTTCTTCACCCAAAAGGAGTTAAAATTGACCGGAAATATTCTGATAAAACCATCTGTGCAGCAAAAATTTGACAGCGTTATGCAAAGCGGCCGCATTCTTTTTTTCAGTGCGCCCTGCGGCTTTGGCAAAACGGCGCTGGCCAATGCGCTGCTGTGCGGGCATCGGACGCTGCGGCTGTGTGCCGATGCGCCGGATTTTACGCTGCGCACACTGCCGGAAAACTGGGATGTCCTTTTGATCGACGACTTTCAGCTTTTGCAGGAGCAGGAAACCGCGCAGACGCTCTGTGAACTGATCCGTGCCAACCCGGCGCGCCGGTTTGTGTTCCTCTCCCGCGGGGTGCCGCCGTCGTACTTGACGGCCTTCCAGTACACGGGTCTTATGACCACGCTGGAGCCGGACGACCTTCTTTTTGACCGCGAGGATATACGCGGCTTTTTTGCTGCCCGCAAGGCAGCCGTGACGGAAAGCGAAATCAACGGCATCCTGAAAGAATCCATCGGCTACCCGCTGGGCGTCGCCGTTACGGCGCGGTGTATGTCCGGCGGCAAGCCGTTCGCCCCGGAAATCGTAGCGCAGGCTTACCGGGAGGTGTTCAGCTACTTCGAGGATGCCATCTATCGCCGGTTCGATCTTCCGGTGCGGCATTTTTTGCTGGATCTTGCCCCCTTTGAGCGCTTTGATTTGGAAATGGCGCGGATGGTCAGCGGCGACCCCCGCGCCGGGAATCTGCTGGACTGGCTGCTGCACAACACAACAATGCTGCGTTATGACGATGTGCGGCACTTCCACTTCTGGCCGCAGTTCCGCGCCTTCCTTCTCTGGGAGATGGAAAAGGAATGCAGCGAGGAAAAGCGCCGCGCCGTTTTCAGCCGCGGGGCGCTTTACTACGAGCTGAAAGAGGATTATGCCCACGCGCTGGAATGCTACACCAAAAGCGGGGATCACGCCAAAATATCCGAGCTGCTGATCCGCAATTCCGAGCTGCACCCCGGCATGGGACATTACAGCGAGATGGAAAAGTATTACCGCGCTCTGCCGGAAAGCGAAATCTTGGCTTCGCCTTCCCTGATGCAGGGAATGAGTATGCTTTGCGCCCTGGCAATGGACTATGAAGGCTCGGAACGGTGGTATGGGGCGCTAAAGAACTTTGCCGACTGCCGTAAAAAACAGGACCCTGCCGCCAGACAGGCTCGCAGCCGCCTTGCATGGCTGGATATTTCCCTGCCGCAGCGCGGTGTGGAGGGCTGATAAAAACAATCCCGGCCGTGTTCCGGCTGCTGACCGATAAAGAAATAACGCTGCCGTCTTTTTCCGTGACCAGTACCTTGCCCAGCATTATGAACGGCGGCAAGGATTTTTCAGAGTGGAGCAAAAAGGACGATCTTTTGTATCGGACGCTTCGCACCCCGGTAGAGGCCGTGCTGAAAAAAGACGGCGTAGGCTGGCGGACTGCGCCGTTGCTGAAAGCAAATTTGAAAAGGGCGAAAACATCACCGAGCGTATGCTTGCGCTGATCCCGCAGGTGAGTGAGATCCAGCAAAAGGGAACGCCGGATATAGAGTTTGCCGTGAACGGGCTGCTGGCGCGCTGCCAGCTGTCCAAGGGGCAGGCGGCAGATGCCCGCCGCACGATTGAAACGCTGCGTGCCCGGTTTGAAGCGCAGGGGTTGACCCGCTTTTTGCCGAATATGGACGCGATGCTCTGCCGGATGGCACTGCACTGTGACGATCAGGACAGTGCCGACGAGTGGTACCGCACAAAAGCGCCGCGCGACCCCATGCACCTGAACGTAATGAAGCGGTATCAATACCTGACGCAAGCCATGGTTGAAATTGCGCAGAACCGCCCGGACGCCGCCCTGCTGACGCTTTCGCCGCTGGAACGCTACATACAGGCTGCGGGCGGCATATTGACGGCATCCACCTGAACATTCTGTGCGCCCTTGCCCTGTACCGGAAAAAGGACGACGCATGGCGGGCGCGGCTTACGGCAGCGCTGGATACGGCGGCAGAGTACAGCTTTATCACGCCCGTCAGCGTGTACAGCGCCGCCGTGCTGCCCCTTTTGGAAAAGCTGAACCGGAACGATGATACAAAATGGTACAAGCGCCTTATGGCCGCCGTGCGGACACAGGCGACCTATTATCCGCGCTTTCTTGCCCCGCGCATGAGGGCGGCGAAGGAGCTTACCCCTACGGAATTACAGATACTACGCTTGATTTGCGCGGACAAAAGCAATGCCGAGATCGCGCAGATCATGGACGTGAAGCTGCCCACGGTAAAGACCCATGTGAGCCATATTTTAGAAAAACTGGGTGTAAAGCGGCGCAGCGAAGCCAAAACCGCAGCCAAAAAGCTGTGGCTTATTTCCGACCACTGATGTCAAACGGAGGAAAACCTGATGAAAAAACGTGTATTGAGCCTGTTTCTGGCGATCACCCTCTGCCTGACCCTGACCCCCACCGGGGCGCTGGCAGCAGAGGGACAGCCGCCGGAACAGATGGTCACTGCAACGCAGGAAGCGGAAACCGACGCGGGTGAGAATGCCTCGCCCGCGAACCCCGAAGAAAACCCGACAGAGGATGCGCCTGCGGCTGCCGAGAAAAATACCGCAGACGAAGAAACCGGCAAAGAAGCCGGGCAGAATGAGCCGACTATGGAGGGGAAAAACGAACTCCCCGCCCTTAACAATGCGGGGCAGGACGCCGCAGGCGGTGGGATCTATGTAGCCCCCGGAAGCCCGACAGAAGGGGGCGGCGGCACGTATATCTCCGGAGAAGACACGCGGACAGAGATTTGGTGCACAAGCAAGCCCGATTCCATTGGCCGCAGCTATGACGGCACGACGGACGGCGGCACGATTCCAATCGACTTGACGTTTACAGACGGCACAAATGAAATCAAACTCAAAGAAGGAACGGGCTTTACCGCCAAGAAGACGTTCGATTCCGCGGACGCGGGATGGCATACCGTCACTGTGGAAATCGCGCTAATCGGCGAAGCGCGGTAAAGTACAAGCTCAAGGCGGGCGAAGAAACGTTTACGATTGGCGGCAACATCAACAAGGCCTATCCCAAGCTGACCGTGTCTCTTTCCCAGACGGCTTGCACGGCGGGCGAAAAACTTCTTCCGCTTCTGTCTGTCGAGGGTGCTCCGGAAGACGCCGAGGTGACATATTATTATCTGGCTTCCGCGTTAAAAAGCTGGGCGGGCTCTTCTGACGTAGAGGGTAGCGATGCCATGCCCAAGATTGACGAGAACACTGCAATCAGCGAACCCGGCACATATTACGTCTATGCCAAGACCGGCGAAACCAAGAACTACGAAGAGGAACGGTCAACAACTGCGGAACTCACAGTCAACGAGGCTGTCGTTGAGGCCGCTTCGGTAACAAAAAAAGACGGCACGGATGGAGGCACATACGAATCCCTCCCGGCGGCACTGAACGCGGCGCAGAACGGCGATACCGTCACACTGCTAAGCGACGTAGACCTGGGCGAGACATATGTGACCATCAGCAAGAGCATCACCTTCGACCTGAACGGCAAAACGCTGTCCAGCTCCAAGACGTGGTCATCTGACGGCGTTCTGCTGGTCAAAAATGCCACCGTAACGGTGAAGAACGGTACAGTAAAAGCCACAGGAATCGGCAGCTGCGCCATCCGCGCGTACAGATCCGGTGCGAGCATGACGCTGGAAGCTGTGACCGCCACAGTAACGAGCAATAAAAGCAGTGTGATGGTGGGCGACTTCGGCTCTGCTGTCATCAAAAGCGGCGACTATCAGGGACTGTACGTAGGTGCAAAAAGTCAAGTCACACTGAAAGGCGGTACGTTCCGCCCCTACATGGATACCATGACAAACGAGAATGTCAAAAGCATTTTCTGGAAGGTGAACGAGACCACCGACGCCACCAGCCGCGACTGCATGGAACTTCTGGGAGATGGCTGTGTCTATGTGGATGAGAACAGAACACAGGTGCGCACCGGCGGCGGCTTCAACACGGTCGTGACCGTTCAGCAGGGTACGGCCATAGATGCGCCGGTTGCAAAGATCGGAAATGTGGAATACGCTTCTCTGTCGAAGGCGATCGATGCCGTCCAGAACGGCGGGACCATCACGCTGCTGGATGATCTTGATCTGGGCAACGGCGCGGTGCTGCAGGTAGGTTCTTCCCAAAAGAACTTCACCATTGATTTGGACAACCATACCCTGAGTGCCGACGGTGCCTGCCTGATCATGCTGCACAACGGAAGCCAGCTGACGCTGAAAAACGGCACGCTGGATGGCAGCAGATGCACGAGCTATGAGGGCGTTCTTTACATCTCATCCAATAGCGGCCCGAAGCTGACACTGGAAAATGTGACCGCAAAGAGCGGAACTGTACCGGATACCTTGAATGGTCAACGGTCCGTCTTGCTGGCATATGTGACCTATGGCACGGTGGAGTTTGACGGCGGCACGTACACCGGCGGTGTGCTGTTAAAAACAGATGGCAACGCCGTGCTGAAAAGCGGCACGTTCCGGAAGGGCACTAACAACTACAGCATCAAAACAGAGGATAGCGGCAAGCATCTTTCCGACTATCTGGACGAAAGCCTGTTCTGGAATGGTGACACAGTGCTCGATCTGAGCAGCGAGACCCAAACGGCAGACGAAGTGACCGTGCGCCCGTGCGAGCACAACTGGGAAAACGGCAAGTGTACCGTCTGCCAGAAGGTCTGCGATCACGGCTCGGCGGATGGAAAATCCATGACGGAGGATCCCTGCCACACCTGTGGGATGAAAGCCGCAGCACAGGTCGATATCACCGGTTCGGACGCAAAGTATTTCCCGAGCTTCACCGATGCGCTCGTTTACGCGACCAAAAACAACGGCTGCACACTGAAGCTGCTGGCGGACGTGACCGGAACTACGGTGATGATCAACAATCCGTTCCTCTTCGATCTGAACGGTCACAACGTCGATGCGCTGAGCGTGGACGCCAGAGCGACGATCAAGGACTCCGGTACGACGAAGGCAGAATTGGTAAGGTGACGGTTTCCAATGAAAAGGTGACCGATCTGACCCTCGGCGACCTGCTGGAGGAGGGCTATGCCTTCAAGTACGAAACCGGTTATTGGGCGGATGACAGCCACAAGGAAACAATAAGTGGCTTAAAGTCACCGTGGAGAAAGCGCCCATCCAGAGTGTCAAGATATACGCGAAGGATAAGAATCATAAAGAAGTCCCGACGACCATGGCATATGGCACGACGGGAGAGGTAACGCTGGTCTCAAGCTGCCGAATGGGCGAAACGAGCGGAGCGGACCTTAGCTATTTGTGGTATAAGCTCGAGGGGGCTGCGGCGACAGCACCGCTGGAAGGGGCAACTGGCGCAAATTACACACTGCCCGACAATCTCGCCGCGGGAACGCACACCTATCTCCTCATCTGCACCAGCGGCGGCTATTCCAAGAGCGCGGAGATCACCATCACCGTTACGCCGGTCAGCCTTGAGGCGCGGAGGTAACAGTCGAGAACCCGACCTATAACGGTCAAAAACAATTCCCGGCGGTCACGGTCAAGCTCGACGAAAATACAACGTTGACCAAAGGCACAGACTTCTACGTGGATGCCACGATGCAGGCCAACGCGGGCAGCTATACGCTGACTGTCAATGGCAACGGCAACTACTCTGGCAAGATTGAAAACGTGGAATGGAAGATCGAGCCGATGAAGATCGACAGCGTCATGGTTTCCTCTGCTATTTCCAAAGTCTATGACGGCACGGCGGAAATTAACATGAGCGCAAACGAATGGGCAACGGCTCTGAAATTCAAAACGCTTTCTGCTTCTGGCGTCGTCGATGTTCCGAGTGAAGCTACACCATTTCGGATGCGTACTTTGTTAAGAAGAGTGGTGAAGAAACCATCTATTCGCCGGATGCCGGTGAGAAGTATGGGATCACCTTCAAAATAACACTCAACGACGACAACTATGTGCTTCAGACCTATGGTGAGGACACTCCTTCAACATCGAAGGTAATCACACAATCCGGCGGCGCGACCTTTACCATCAAGCAAGCCACTGTGACCTCACCGGGTGAGATCACGCAGCTTGTTTTCAACGATCTGGCAAAGACCTACACGATCGATCTGGCCAAGCTCCTGCCGAAGCTGTCTGAGGGCTGCGAGTATGGCGATATCCAGTATCAAGGGTGTGATTACCATTTTACGGATAGCACCTACCTCGACAGCAACAACGGTATGTCCGTGTCAGAGGAAGGCATTCTGACTCTGCCCACTGTGTCTGCGCACACCTCAGATGTTAACACACAAATCGGCACGATAACCGTCCCGGTTGTGACCACGAACTATCAGAATTTCGAGTTTACCATCAAGGTCTACATTAGCGCAAGGATTCCCCCCAATGCATCGGGCGTCACCGTCAGCGCGTCGGATATCACCTACGGCCAGATGCTGAACGAAAGTAAGCTTACGGCCACCGGCACGATGAAACACCCCGGCACCGGAGAAGAGGTCAAGGGCACGTTCGCGTGGACGAACCCTGAAGCCAAACCCGGCGCAGCTGGCGACTATACGGCTTCGTGGACGTTCACCCCGGCTGCGGGCTACGAGGAATACGCCCCCGCGACCGGAACTGTGACCATCAAGGTGAACAAGGCTACCCCCACCTTCACCGCTCCCACGGCGCAGGAAAATCTGACCTATACCGGACAGGAGCAGGCGCTGATTACTGCGGGCATGACGGACCATGGCACCATGCTGTACAGCCTGACCGAGAACGGCACATACAGCCAGGACATCCCTACCGGCACCGATGCCGGAGCATATACCGTGTGGTATCGGGTGATTGGCGATGCAAACCACAACGATACCGCACCCGCCAGCGTGGCGGTCAGCATTGGGAAGAAGCCGCTGACGATCACCGGGGTAACGGTTGCGCCCAAGCCTTATGATGGCACGACAAACGCGGACATCTCCAGCGTGACCTTCGACAACGTGACCTTGAACCGAGGCACAGACTACACCGTCACCGCCAGCTTTGACGATGCCGGTGTGGGCAACGGCAAGAACGTCACTGCACAGTGACCTTGACGGAGCAGACCGCGAAGAATTACGCCCTGGAGCAGAGCAGCTTCCCTACCACTGGCAGCATCACCAAGGCCGCTGCGCCTGACTTCACCAAGGAAACCGCGCTGACCATTGTAAACGGCCACGAAAAGACCTACACTGTGACGCTCCCAGCCCTGCCCACGCTGGAAACTCCCAAAGCGTACGGTGCGCTCACCTATGAGATCGGCGAAATCAAACTAAATGACGGCTACTACACCAGCGGCGCGAAGGTGGAAAATGGCGAGCTGACCCTGCCCATTCAGAAAAACGACGTGGAAACCACCGGCTCTGTGGGCACAGTGACCGTGGTAATCAAGAGCATAAACTATAAGGACATCACTCTGACTGTCAATGTCAACGCGGTGAATCAAATCACCCCCGTGCCGGACGGCACAATCACCGCAAGCGAGATTACCTACGGTGACACACTGAGCAAGAGCACCATCACAGGCACGATGCAAGACCCCAACACGCGTGATGCGGTCAACGGCACGTTTACATGGCTCACACCTGACGAGAAACTCAAGGCGGGTAGCATAATGCCAAGTGGATATTCACCCCCGATGAGTCCAACGGTGAAATACACGAACGAACACCGGC
>ENA-OQAZ01000614-OQAZ01000614.1-human-gut-metagenome-genome-assembly--contig:-NODE-614-length-19310-cov-5.861388_pt1 | contig 19310 bp, 21 predicted proteins | sample MGYA00242737_ERZ504531 | MGnify/ENA primary metagenome ERZ504531 (study PRJEB26092, sample SAMD00036244) | human gut metagenome | host: Homo sapiens | study: EMG produced TPA metagenomics assembly of... | reverse complement strand
ATCCGTTTTCCTTCCTTCTCCATCCATCCTGCCTTCATTTAGTCATGCATGATTCCGTGGTAGTTATTCGGGCTTCAACATGGCTTGCTGCCTTACCCACATGCATGACCTCATATGAGATTTCTGTTCGTCAGACCAGAGATTTGCCCGTGAGTTAGTATATTCCTCACATCCAGCTTCCTTCAGATCCATCTCACGATGGACACCCTTGCTTTCGGCTATATCCTTCCCACTACCGGCGGATTCGGGACTTTAACCCGTTAGAAACGTGCGCCGCTAGGCGCACAAGACAAAAAATACCGTCAGGGAACATCTCCCTGACGGTATTTTTATTTGACCTGATTTATTTTTACAGTGCCTTGATTCTCTCAAGTGCCTTTACTGTGTTCTCATAGTTTCCGAAAGCAGTCAATCTGAAGTATCCCTCTCCGCTTGGTCCAAAGCCTGAGCCAGGTGTACCTACACGTTGCATTCTCAAGCAGGTAATCGAAGAACTCCCATGATGTCATCTGATCCGGTGTCTTGAGCCAGATGTATGGTGCATTTACTCCGCCGTATACTGTAAAGCCTGCCTCTGCAAGACCTGTCTTTATTGTCTTTGCATTGTTCATGTAGTATGCTACCTGATCCTTAAGCTGTGCTTTTCCGGCATCTGAGTAAACTGCCTCGCCTGCTCTCTGCACGATGTATGGTGCACCGTTGAACTTGGTTCCGTGACGGCGTGCCCACATAGCATGAAGTGATACATCACCACACTTAAGCTCCTTAGGTACTACTGTGAAGCCAAGACGCACGCCTGTAAAGCCGGCGTTCTTTGAGAAGCTTCTAAGCTCGATGGCACATGTCTTTGCACCGTTACACTCATAGATTGAATGTGGCACATCTGCTTCGCTGATATATGCTCATAGGCTGCATCAAAGATAATTACTGAGCCATTCTTGTTTGCATAATCAACCCATACCTGTAACTGCTCCTTTTTGAGAGTTGTTCCTGTTGGGTTGTTTGGCAGACACAGATAAATCATATCCGGTACTTCCTTTGGAAGCTCCGGAACAAAGCCGTTATCTGCTGTTGACGGCATATAGATTACATTGCTCCAGGTCTCTGTCTGAGCATCATATGTGCCTGTTCTTCCTGCCATAACATTGGAATCAACATATACAGGGTAAACAGGATCTGTAACAGCGATGCGGCTGTTTGCTGAGAAAAGCTCCTGGATGTTGGCTGAATCACTCTTTGCTCCGTCTGAAACAAAAATCTCATCAGCTGAAATATCGCATCCTCTTGCTTTGTAGTCGTTGTCTGAAATTGCTTTTCTGAGGAACTCATATCCGAGGTCAGGTGCGTATCCGTGGAATGTAGCTGCATTTCCCATCTCATCAACAGCCTTGTGCAGTGCATCGATGATAGCAGGTGCAAGCGGCTGTGTTACATCGCCGATTCCAAGCCTTATTATCTCTTTATCCGGATTTGCCTCCTGATAAGCTGCAACCTTTTTAGCTATTGTGCTGAAAAGGTAGCTTCCCGGTAATTTCTGAAAGTTATCATTAATCTGAAACATGTTTATCTCTCCTTTGTTACTTTACAATAAGTCTAATTTATCACTTTACCATGCAAGTGTAAATATATTTTTTTATCATTATTTTTTTAGTAACTGTTCAAGCCTTTGCAGCTACTATCATACGCTCTTCTGTCTGGCTTCATAAAACGCACACTACACCTCAGTCATAAGGCTTAGTATCATCTGTGCTGTTTCCACAAGACCGGTGCCGTTATCCATGCTTCGCTTCTGGATATACCGGTGTGCTTCCTCCTCTGAGAATCCATTTCGTTCCATCAGTACAGCCTTTGCACTGCTTAGCATCTCCTGATCCTCCTTTGAACGTACCTTAGGCCTTTGCCTGAGCTTTTTCCTGCGGCGCGTTATCGTGTAATCCATCATCTCAACAGTCTGCAAAAGCTCATGCACTTTTAGTGGCATGGATAATGACATCAGATTTATCCACATTTTTTTTCCATGATACCCGCTGCCGACGCTATGAGAAGCATCTGAAACTCCTTAGGCATATACTCGTATATCTCACTGTACATCATGTCTGAAAATCTGTATCCGCATATGATGATTCCCATATTCAGTCCGTTCATGCTCGAAAGTGCTGAAGCTCCTGTATTTGCAACCGCCGTGACTGTATAACCGCTCTGCGCTAATATTTTTTTGATTGAATTGGCTACTTCCTTTTTAGGAAATGCTATAACAATATTATTCACGGTTTGTTACATCCTTTAAAATTTGTACAGATATTCATCTATTTCCCATTGGGTAACCGCAGCTCTGTAATCGTTCCACTCTGCCTCTTTTGCCTCTATATACTTGTCGTAGATATGTTCACCCAGTATCTCGCGGATAAAATCATCTGACTTAAGACACTCAACCGCCTCATGTAAATCAGCAGGAAGTGATTCAATTCCTAGTCTCTTTTTATCCTGTTCTGTGAGCTCAAATACATTCTCACGAAGCTCCGCATCCGGCTGTATCTTGTTCTTTATGCCGTCAATTCCTGCTGCCAGGCACAGTGCCAGAACCAGATACGGATTTGCTGAAGGATCAGGGTTTCTAAGCTCCACTCTCCTTCCCTCACCTCTTGCTGCAGGGATTCTGATAAGCGGACTTCTGTTTGTAGCTGACCAGGTGATATAAATCGGTGCCTCATAGCCCGGCACAAAGCGCTTATATGAATTGACGATTGGATTAGTGATGACCGTCATGCCCTTCATATGCTTCATGATACCGCCTATGAAGTAGTATGCCTCCTCGCTGAGTCCAAGCTTATCCTCCTCATTGTCAAATATATTGACACCATCCTTTGAAAGTGACATGTTGATATGCATTCCCGAGCCGCTCACACCATGCTTTGGCTTTGGCATGAAGCTGGCAAAAAGTCCGTGCCGCTTTGCGATTGTCTTTATAGCAAGCTTAAAGGTCATGATATTGTCGGCGGTATGAAGTGCCTCCTCATACTTGAAATCAATCTCATGCTGTGCAGGTGCCACCTCATGATGTGATGCCTCTATCTCAAAATCCATATCCTCAAGAGTTAGAACCATGTCTCTTCTTGCGTTTTCTCCCAAATCATTTGGTCCCAAGTCAAAGTACCCTGCTCTCTCATGCGAGATGGTGGTAGGCTGTCCGTTCTCGTCCAGGTGGAAAAGGAAAAACTCACACTCCGGACCTACATTAAATATATAGCCCATCTGCTTTGCCTTTTCAATCTGTTTCTTTAATATATAGCGCGGGTCTCCCTCAAACGGTGTACCATCCGCCATATAGACATCACAGATGATTCGTGCGACCTTGCCCTGCTGTGGTCTCCATGGAAAAATCATAAAAGTGTCAAGATCCGGGTACAGATACATATCTGACTCCTCTATCCTCACAAAGCCCTCTATTGACGAGCCGTCGAACATACACTTGTTGTCGAGTGCCTTCTCAAGCTGGCTGGCTGTAATTGCCACATTTTTTAATGTTCCAAAGATATCCGTAAACTGTAAACGGATAAACTCAATATCCTCCTCATCCACTATGCGGATAATATCATTCTTACTGTATTTTGCCATTTTAAATCTCCTTATTATTGCAAAAAGCTATAACCTTATCGTACTCCATCTCACCGCCAAACAAATCAAGAGCACTGCCTATTGTCACATTCAGATGGTTCTGTCCAAGCTGCCTGATGCATTTTAAATCGTCAAAGGATGACACACCGCCTGCATATGTGACCGGTATCCTTCCCCAGCTGCCAAGCATGGCGACAAGTTCCTTTTCAATGCCGTTCACCCTGCCCTCAACATCCACTGCATGTACCAGAAACTCGCAGCAATATGAGGATAGCTTATCCAAAAGCTCTGTGGTCACTGCCTCATCCGTGAAGTTTTGCCAGCGGTCAGTCACTATATAATACTGTCCATCCTTTTTGCGACATGACAGATCAAGCACCAGCCTGTCACTGCCCACAGTATCTTCAAGCCTGTTTAGATTTGCATAGTTTATCCTGCCGTCTTTAAATACGTAGGATGTCACAATAACTGCTGCTGCACCGGCATCTATAAACTCCATCGCATTGTCTGCGGTGATGCCGCCACCTACCTGTAAGCCCTGCGGATACGCTTCAAGCGCCATAACAGCCTGCTCCTTTGTATCCTCATAATACTCGCTGTCCACAGAATTGAGTAGAATGATATGACCGCCCTTTATGCCCGATTTCCTATACATATCTGCATAAAACCGGCTGTCCTGCTCTGAGACGAAGTTCTCACTGGCAAAATCGCCCCTGTCTTTTAATGAACCACCGACAATCTGCTTCACTTTTCCATTGTGAATGTCGATGCATGGTCGAAATTCCATATTTTTCTCCCTGGTTTAGTTTATTGTGGCTCAAAAATCGTTACTATCCACGCCTTAGCGTAACGTGCAAACATTGCCTTAAAGCCACTTAATATAAAATATAACATAATTTTTACTTTATTTGCAAAAGACTTACATTAGTTTTACTAATAAATAATATAATAATTTCATATCGGGCTTATAACTGCTTGACACCCACTCTTTAATTTGCTATCATCATACAAATTACATTAGTATATAAAGTATACCAGTATAATAACATAAGAAAGAGAGGAATTTAAAAATGGGTACTATTATCGGCGAAGGAATTACATTTGATGACGTTCTCTTAGTTCCACAATATTCTGAGGTAACACCAAATATGATTGAGCTTCAGACACATCTTACTAAGAAGATTGTCCTTAACATTCCTATGATGAGTGCTGCAATGGATACAGTCACAGAATCAAAAATGGCTATCGCAATGGCTAGACAGGGTGGTATCGGAATCATCCACAAAAATATGTCTATTGAGGCACAGGCAGACGAAGTCGATAAGGTAAAGCGTTCAGAAAACGGCGTTATTACCGATCCGTTCTATCTTTCTCCAGACCATACATTACAGGATGCAGACAACCTTATGGCCAAGTTCAAGATATCAGGTGTGCCAATCACAAAGGACGGCAAGCTTGTCGGCATCATCACAAACCGTGATCTGAAGTTTGAGACAGACTTCACAAAGAAGATTTCAGAGTCTATGACTTCTGAGAATCTCATTACAGCTCCTGAGGGCATCACTCTCGATGAAGCAAAGAAGATTCTTGCAAAGGCAAGAAAGGAAAAGCTCCCTATCGTAGACAAGGACTACAACCTCAAGGGACTTATCACTATAAAGGATATCGAGAAGCAGATTAAGTATCCTCTTTCAGCAAAGGATGATCAGGGCCGTCTCCTCTGCGGTGCCGGAGTAGGTATCACAGGCAATATGATGGAGCGTGTTGATGCTCTTGTTAAGTCTCATGTTGATGTCATCGTTGTTGACTCAGCTCACGGACATTCAAAGAACATACTTGAGGCTGTTAAGAAGATTAAGGCTGCTTATCCGGATCTTCAGATAATCGCCGGAAATATCGCAACAGGTGCTGCTGCCAAGGCTCTTATCGAGGCCGGTGCAGATGCAGTAAAGGTTGGTATCGGACCTGGTTCTATCTGTACAACACGTGTCGTTGCCGGTATTGGTGTACCACAGATTACAGCTATCATGGACTGTTACAAGGTTGCTAAGGAGTATGGAGTTCCTGTTATCGCAGATGGTGGTATCAAGTACTCAGGTGATATGACAAAGGCTCTCGCAGCCGGTGCCAACGTATGTATGATGGGCTCAATGTTCGCAGGCTGTGATGAGGCTCCGGGAACCTTCGAGCTTTATCAGGGAAGAAAATACAAGGTATATCGTGGCATGGGTTCTATCGCTGCCATGGAAAACGGAAGCAAAGACCGTTACTTCCAGGAGGGCGCTAAGAAGCTCGTTCCTGAAGGAGTTGAGGGTCGTGTAGCTACAAGGGAACTCTTGAGGATACAGTATTCCAGCTTGTTGGTGGTATCCGCTCAGGAATGGGCTACTGCGGTTGCAAGACAATCGAAGATCTTAAAGAGAACGGACAGTTTGTCAAGATTACTGCTGCTTCTCTCAAGGAGAGCCACCCTCATGATATCCATATCACAAAAGAGGCTCCTAACTACAGCACAGACGATAAATAAACACATTCATTAATTCATATTACGAGGTAAAATATTTGGACGCTGACGACATATCGCAGATTATATTCTTATTAATACTATTAGCACTCTCCGCATTTTTTTCATCTTCGGAGACCGCTCTTACTACCGTAAACAAAATACGTATGAGAACCCTGGCTGAGGCTGGCAACACAAAAGCCAAAAAGGTGCTCAAGGTGACTGAGAACTCTCCAAAGATGCTCTCAGCCATCCTTATCGGCAACAACATCGTAAATCTTTCAGCATCATCGCTCACCACCTCGCTTGCCATCAAGCTGTTTGGCAGCGTCGGAGCAGGTGTCGCAACCGGAATACTTACATTCCTCATACTGATCTTCGGAGAGGTCTCTCCGAAGACACTTGCGACCATAAAGGCTGACAAGATTTCACTCTCAATCGCAGGCTTTATATCAGTGCTCATGGTAGTGCTGACACCTGTAATATTTATCATCAACAAGCTTTCACTCGGGGTCATTTTCCTCTTTGGAATAAGACAGAGCGATGCCAAACGCGTCATGACCGAGGAGGAGCTTCGTACAATCGTTGATGTAGGACAGGAGGACGGTGTCATCGAGGATGAAGAGCGTGATATGATTCACAATGTATTCGATTTTGGAGATGCCGAGGCCAAGGAGGTCATGGTTCCGCGTATTGATATGACGTTTGTCCATGTTGATTCTACTTATGATGATTTGATTTCCATATTCAGAGAGGATAAATTCACCAGACTCCCTGTGTATGACGAAAGCACTGACAACGTAATCGGTATTGTAAATGTGAAGGATCTGCTACTCCTTAAGGATGAGGATAAAGAGCATTTTTCCATCAGGAATATCATGCGTGAGCCTTACTTTACATATGAGCACAAGAATACAGCGAATCTGTTTCTCGAGATGCGCGAATCATCTATATCGCTTGCCATTGTCTTAGATGAATACGGTGTCACAGCCGGACTCATCACACTTGAGGATCTCTTAGAGGAAATAGTCGGTGAGATTCGTGATGAATACGACTCTGACGAGCAGGATGATATCACAAGAATAAATGACTACGAATACATAGTTCTTGGCTCTGCCAATCTCGAGGATGTAAGCGATGAGCTTGGTCTGCACCTCGAATCAGACGACTATGACACAATCGGTGGCTACTGCCTTGAAAAGCTTGACCACCTGCCTGAAAAAAATGAAATAATCATCACTGATGACAATATCCTTCTCCGCATAGACTGTTGATAAAAACCGAATCGAAAAGGTCTAATATCAAATTGCCAAGGCCTGCCGAAGAAGGGAATTAAATTCAGGATCGTTTAACCAGCGGGAGTTCTCCATGAGACCTCCTGCTTTATTTTTGCTGTAATACAAATACCATTCTTCATACGTTAGTTATCCTCCATTGGCTGATCTGCTACAATAGTCTTTTTGCAGCTTATTTTCTTTGTCACACCTGTAGGAAGCTTGAACTCCTCCTCTATTCCTGCTGAAATAATGCCCTTTTCCATATCACATACATAGACTGTGGCAATTGCAGTACCGCCTGCTGTAAGCCTCTCATTAATGTCCTCTATGACAGCTTTTTCCACATCATAGCTGCTGACGGGCTTTTTATCCACGATATACATATTTGGCTCGTAATATCTGTTCATAGCACCCGAAAGTGCTAATGACAGACTCTTTTCCATCTGGTTCTCCCTGACTGTCATATTGTATACACTAAGCCCAAGCATCGCTGTATACAATACAATAAGACAGCCTATTACTCCAAGTACTACATTTTTCATTCTATACGCCTGCTACCTTTCTATTAATTGGAACACTTATCCTAACCTGATCCTTTGTGCCATCATAGAGGCTGTTGATAAAAACCGAATCGGAAATGTCTATATCAAATTGCCAAGGCCTGCCGAAGAAGGGAATTAAATTCAGGATCGTTTAACCAGCGGGAGTTCTCCATGAGGCTCCTGCTTTATTTTTGCCATAATACTTTTCGCTTATGAATCTAATCTTTCCAAAGGCTTTGGTTCTCTCCTTGACCTGAGTATCTGTAAATATGATGGATATAGTCTTTTGCGTGATATTTCCATAGCTGTCCTTTGCCTCAAGCACTATCTCTATGATATCCTTGTCACGTGCACTTTCTATTTTACGGTAATCAAAATTTTTCACTTTCAGATAATTTATCTCGTTATCGCCAAACGCAATATCACCATCCTCCACATCCGTTGCAGATATAAGGCTTCCTATCAGCTGCTCTGTTATACTGCCATTCCTTGCCTGCTTAATCGAAAAGAACATATCATCCGCCTCTATGGTAGCTCATGCTCCCAAAGTGCATACATACGTATTACCGCCTTATCTGTATACTCTATCCCCAGTATCCTGCATAAATCAGCTACCTGTATACTCTCTCCCGGCGCATATTTTATATCAGGATACTCTTCTCCTAAAATCCAGCCTATACACATATGCTGGCTTGGCAATGTCACCATATCACTATACTTCACAGTGGCAGATACACCGGTATCATATTCTATGGTATACTCGTTTTCCTGCCATACTGCGTATATATCTTTCGACGGTCTGTTTGACTCAATCCAGCTGTTTGCCACACCACACAATAACGGATATACGGCAGTCGTATCATACGAATTATTTCCCCAGCCACACATATGATACCCGGCCATCTGCCAGCCCACAGCCGGAAAAGCCTGATTGATGCCTCCATATGTGTAGCTCTTTGAGGTCTTTTCTGAATCAGACGCACTCGTATTCCGCCAGAATGTCACAGCTATAGTACCTGCCCTTGCGTATGCCGTATAAGTACCACCCGAATTCACATAAAAACCATATGATGATAAGCTCATTGACGAATCATTGTTCCAATTCGTGAAATCATATCCGGCAGAACTGCTTGCACTGATTGTCACATATGTACCATAGCAGTATGTACCTCCCCCTGATACACTGCTTATGCCTGTAGACTTCCTGACATCAATTGTATGAAACAGTCCTCTCACCGTCTTGCCATAATACGAATACAGTGCTGAGAGTGCGCTGTCCGTCCAGTTTGCCGCTTTGGATATACCTGCATATGTAGTATAAACCTTTCCCCAGGAAGGACCATTATCATTCATGCCACCCTTGTTCTTGCCATTTACTCGAAGCACCATGCAGGCATCGAGGATGATGGTGCATGAGCCGGAGCTAAGGGCATTGAGAGTCTGCGTACTCAATCTCTTTCTCATTACATTCAAAGAAATTGAATACATAAGATATTCCTTTCCATTTGACTTTTTCTGATATTTTAGTTTCATATACTTTCCAGGCATTTGATAATAAACTGTCTGAATTACATTTCCACTGGTATTTTTTACACTAAGCTTATATCCAATTGTCCTATATTTTGTTCCTGAAGTAGATATATTTCCTGCCGAACAAAAATAAATTTCTCCATCTGATTTACTAGTTGGTTTAAAAACGGCACTATTACCATATGTATTATAAAACTTGACAGGCTCGCTCCACACATCGGCAAAAATATCATCGCAAGCATAATTAATAAGCATGAACATTAAGACACATATACCTGCTATTACTCTTATTATATAATTTTTCATATTTTTCCTTTGCAAACGTTAATTAATTGTTGTCCAATTAAAATATTCCAGCTTCCCACATATAACAAATCAGATAACCATACTCATCATATTCCCCTTTAGTGTATAATCCAGTAAAATTATAGAATCCATTGCTTTCATCCAATGCTGACTTATAATCTGGAATATCATTCTTTGAAGGATAAATACATCTGTAAGCCTCTGAAACACCTGCTGAACACATCTCTAATCCCCATTCATTTTTTACCTTTTGAGCAAATAAATCTGCCAGTTCTCCCTCAGATATACTTCCATCTGTCCACTGTTTCACCAACGAATCAATATACGCCTTCTGCTCCCCACTCATGCCATTTCCAGCCTTACTGCCATAAAATATCCATCCCGGTGCAACATACTCATTTTTTGGTGCTTCCGGCTGCGCGGGCTCACTTTGAGCCGGCTCAGGTGCGACTGTCTGATTTGATGCTGCCGGTTTTGAATCGTTACCTGCAGGTTGTTGTGTGTTATTGCTGTCTGTAGATGTGTTATTGCTGCCTGTAGATGTCTTTTTATCTGCTGCTGTTTTGTCTTCTGATGATTTGTCAGAAGATTTATCTAACGCTGTATTTGCATTATCTGAATTACCGGCTGCCGGTGTGGAATTATCATTGGTATCTGATTGCGTACCGTTATTTTGCTTATTATCTTTATCAACTACATTTGTTTCCTTCAATGCATCCTTTTTCACAAGCTCAAGTGTCTCGCTTTCTGCTACAATATCCTGCGTATTTTCAGTCACACTGACAGACCTGGAATCCTTTTTCTTCCCCTTTTCTCCTGATTTTGAGCTTACTGCCACTGCTATACATATGATAAGAATTATTGCTATTATCACTGCCGGTATAATAAATAAAAGTCTGTGTTGTTTTTCATTTTTCATTTTATATATCCGCTACCTTTCTATTAATTGGAATACTTATCCTCACATGATCTTGTGCCGTTTTGCAGGTTATCCTGACATGCATATCATACACACCATAATCCGGAAAGCTAAGTGACGAGCCATCGGCTGATATGCTGCCTGTACAGTCATTTCTGCCCGAATCATACAGGGCATAAACTTCAAGCTTATCCAGATTATCCTCATGCGCTGTAACATCAAGCAGGTCATATACACTGTAGCTTACTGCATTCTGACGCATTTTCTCCTTTAGCTCAATACCCGGAACCGGTATATTTTTCATGCTGTCATAGCTGTCGTTTGCGCTATCGCTGCTCAATATATCCTGTGGCGCAAATGCCACACTCATTTTGTTCTTCAGAGCCCCAAATCCCGACAGCAGCGCAATTCCCACAATCACCGCCACTATCATGGCTCCATATGTCTGCATTATCTCCTTCATCTATAGTCTCCCGATTATTTAAATTGCACTGTTACCCCATATATTTATGAGCTGCGCAAGCATGCCTCCCTGAGCCAGCACAATATTTCCCATCAACACGAGAAATGCACTTGTGGCGGCCGCTGCAATCAGCACGCCTCCATACTGTCTGAATACTTCTTTCATGTTCTCTTACCTTTACATACTTTTTAACCAATTCAGTTACTATCACAGCAGAGTAGACACATACACGAGCACACCGATTACTCCACTGCCTAAAAGAAGCATAATAACGCTTCCTCCCAATTCTTCTATTAAAAGCTCCATCTGTTTTCCTCCTCTTATACAGCCATATCCACAAGAAACGTACTACAACGCATATCCGCTCAGCACATGCTCCTGCTTAATTCCGAAAAATGCTACCGCGTAAGTGAACTTAAGCTCCACTCTTGCCTTTTCTATCTCATCTGACGAAGCGATTTGTGATGCGTCTGTGACTGTCCTTATGGAATTGTCTGTCATATACAGTTTAAGCTCCAGTGTATCTCCGGCTTTTGATGCATTTTCAAAGCAGGTCTGCGCAACCGAGCTGTCATAATCACTGTCCTCAAGCTCATTGATGATCTGCGCATGTAGGTTCTGTGCCTCAACTACAGTCATAAATCCCGACAGCACACCTGATGATGTAACCACCATAAACATAATCAAAAACACCCCTAAAAAGGTCTTCATTATCTGACTCACAACACACCCCCTACACTACCTTGTATGATAAAAAGCTTATAAGGAAAATAGCCATATCAACTATCATCTTAAATGATGCTGTGATAACAGGAGCCAAAAACAAAAGATACATGCCGGCGGTCTTATCCTTAAGCCTCGCGGTGTCTGCTACATCAAGCATCTCCAGATTCTTCGTAATCAGCTCATCAATCTGACTTCCGCAATTGCCACTATTTCCAATCGAAACAGCATATAGCATGCCCATGGCTGCGTTTATCTCCGGCAGGTTCAAACAGTCGAGAAATCTGTGATACGGGTCAGAGCTCTCCGGCTCCACGTCCAGTCTCTCCACAAGCGTATTTACCTCTTCCTTAAGTATCACCGGTATATGCTCTCTCGACTTCTGTATGGCTACCTGCACATTTTCACTCTGAATCAATAGGGCGAGGTCCATCAGCCACTTGGGAAATGCACTCTTTACATCCGCTATCAGATTTTTCTTCATAAGCCTGTGACCTATACGGTGCTGATTCAGACATATAAGAGCTGCTCCCATAGCTGCCACAGCCGGCCATTGTCTGTCAGTATACAGTAAAAATGCACTGGCTAACGCCGGTATAATAGCCATAAGAATTGACGTACGAAGCTCCTTTGCCGGATTGTATGCCTTGTATTCATCAAGCTTTTTGGCATGCTTATCATCCTCCGGCAGCAGATCAATTCCAAGATAATCCACTTCAAGAAATTTCTGCCCCCAGAGTATGATTAAATCATCAAGCACTATAAGAGCTGCAGACAGTATCTGCACAATGATATTGCTGCTGATATCCATGCTCAAAACCGGTAGATAAAGTATGATTCCACTAATGATAACAGAGGTCACAACTGACAGGATAATCTGATGAAACATCCTCTGTCTGTCCTCTATATTGCGCAGTATCCTGCGCTCCCATGCACTCTTATCCTTAAGCAGTATCCTGGCTGATTCTTTAATATCACCTCCATAGTACTCAGCGTGTGCCATAAACTCGTGTGCATTTACTATTCGGTTGCACTTGTACTCATCTTCAATAATCCTCATAGCATCCACAAACACCTCTGTCTCATCAAACGTGAGCATCATATGATCAATAGCCCTGCTCACAGTCTCCTTCATATGACCATCTGCCAGTGTGCTCTTTACATCCTCAAATGCACGGATTATCTTCTGCTCCTTCAAAAACGAATACAGCAGGGTGTCAATATACAGCGATACATCCAGAAAGCGCTTTCGCGCTTCCTGAAATCTTTGGCCTTTGATTCGGTGAAAATGCTGCATAACAAGAAGAAAAACAAGTACCACAGCTGTACACACCAGTTTAGCTTGAGCAGAAGATGCAGCACATATGTCAGAAATAAAATCAATATATACGTCATTCCTAAGCCTCCCTCTCCTCACTCATCATGGCCTCATTCATCCGTATCTCATTGACAAAGGACTCGCCAAACGGCTCATTCACACCCTCTCTTTTAAATCTGCGAAGTATGACCTTTGGTATATCGTGAGTCACTATCTGTCCGTCTGATACAAGCATAAACACATGATTTGTATAGTTTTCCCTGTAGAAAAAGCACACCTGGTCTATGTATCTGTACACCACTCCGTCTTCATTTCTTCTCTTGCGGATTAAAATTCCCACATCAAGTGCCTGATATATGTCATTCTCCATACGCTCTGCATCCACACGGCTCTCTAGCATATTGAGTATTCTGTCCGGTATATTGCGCACATCATCCGTGTGGAGTGTCGTCATGCCACGCACACCGGTGCTCCAGCTCTGCAGCAGATATTTTACCTCCTTTGACCGTGCCTCTGAGAGCATAATCCACTTTGGATTCATTCTAAGACATGACTTGATAGCCTCAGAGTAGCCAAACACATCCTCACTCACCTTCATCTCTATACAGTCCTTGCCCGGATTTGTCTCGGCATAACGTATCTCAAGAGTATCCTCAATTGTAATCACGCGCTCATTCGCCGGTATAAACTGTGAGAAAAACTTCACGCACTCCGTCTTTCCGATGCCCGGCATCCCGCAAAAGGTGATATTCATCTTGGTCTTTACGCAGTTTATCAGTACAGCTAAAAGCTCCTCCGAGCAGAATTTCTCAGCAATTGCAGATTCTGCTGTCAGTCTGATAAGCGGCGGTGTCTTTCGTATGCTGATGCTCCTGCCCGACTTCGCAACCGATTCATGCAGTATCGTCACACGAAGCTCGCTCGTCTCGGCCTCAAGCTCCGGATTTCTCTTATTGAACTGCCTGCTTACGACATTGGCGATGCGCTGTGTAAACTGCTCCACAAAAGCAGGTGTCATATACTGTGTGACAAACTGCTGATTGGCCCTGAAACGCTCATTGAATATATTTGTAAGCCATATTTCTTTGCCGTTATAATCTATATCCGTTATCTCATTGCTGGCTACAAAGCTCCAAAGCGGTCCAAAATATTCTTTTCCAAGCTCCATGTACCACCTCTTATTTGACACTCATATTGGCATGATTTGAAAAGTTTGTAATCAGATCACTAAATGTCTTTCCTACTATGCCTGTTGCATCAGAGCCTATAACCGCTGTTACAACGAGGATGATTGATAAAATTGCTACAACTGTTATAAGTATTCCGCCATATTCCTGAAAAATTTCCTTCATAATATTTAAATCCTTTCTTTATCTAAGTCTAAAATAATAGTGTTAAATAATAAAATAATAGTGTTAAATAAAATCAAAAATCAAATATATGAAACTAAAAATCAAGGGAAAAAAATAGTGGCCGAAATGCCACAAAAAGAAACCTGCATAGAACATATGCAAGACACAATTTAAAAAGATATTTATATCTTACACAAAAATCGGGATTTGTAAATACCAAATCCCGAAAAAATGTGCACAAATATTCATTTAGTTTTTATACATATATCACATACTTATTTTAGATAAATATGCCAATTATAGGTCTACCCGTTAGGACATAACAGAGAATTGCATATCTATCCGTTAAGACATAACAGTGATTTATGCCTCGAGCAGCTTATTTACGCTGACAAGACGTGTGACAACAACAAACACCTCTGCAGCCTTTTTCAGCTCATCAAGTGATGGATATGTCGGAGCAATTCTTATCACGCTGTCATCCGGATCCTTCTTGTAAGGGAAAGGAGAGCCTGCACCTGTCATTGTGACACCAGCTTCCTTGCACTTTGCAACGATTTCCTTTGCACAGCCTGAAAGAGCCTCAAATCCGAAGAAGTATCCACCAAGCGGCTTAACCCATGTTCCGATGCCTCTTGAAGCAATTTCATCTGTGAGGATATTCTCAACCAGCTCGAATTTAGGTCTGATAAGAGCTGCATGCTTTGCCATATGAGCCTTGATACCATCTACATCCTTAAAGAATCTCGCATGACGAAGCTGATTAATCTTGTCGTGTCCTATTGTCTGTATAGTAAGGCGCTTCTTGATATCCTCACGGTTTTTCTCAGATGTGCATATACCAGCCACGCCTGCACCAGGGAATGTCACCTTACTTGTTGAGCAGAACTCAAATACCATATCAGGGTTTCCCTCTTTCTCGCAGAGCTCAAGGATATTTGGAATCTCTGCCTGCTTATCATCATAGAGATGATGAATTGTGTATGCATTGTCCCAGAAGATTCTAAAATCATCTGCTGCAGGCTTAAGCTTTGCAAAGCGCTCAACTGTCTCATCAGAGTATACAACACCCTGTGGGTTAGAGTATTTTGGAACACACCAGATTCCCTTTACAGAGGCATCGTTATTGACATATTTCTCAACCATATCCATGTCAGGACCATCCTCAGTCATAGGGATGTTTATCATCTCAACTCCAAACTCCTCTGTGATTGCAAAGTGCCTGTCATAGCCCGGTACAGGACAGAGGAACTTCACCTTGTCAAGCTTGCACCATGGTGTATTGCCGCAAAGACCAAAGATAAATGCACGTGAAACCTGATCATACATGATATTGAGACTTGAGTTTCCATATACTATAGCCTGCTCAGGCTTTGCTCCTACCATGCCTGCGATAAGGGCCTTTGCTCAGGAATTCCGTCCAGACATGCATAGTTTCTCACATCAAGTCCTGATTCACTTTTCATATCACTGTCTGATTTCAAGACATCGAGCATAGGGAGTGAGAGGTCAAGCTGGTCTGCTCCCGGCTTTCCACGCGACATGTCAAGGCTTAAGCCAAGATTCTTAATCTTCTCGTACTCAGCCTCAAGTGCTGTCTTTTCCTGCATTAACTCTTCCTTTGTCATTTCTGTATACTTTTTCATTTAAAGATCCTCCTGGTCTGATTTTTCTAAATATTTATCTTATTATCAACTATTTGCAATTATTCAAGCTTCATCTATACACTTTCATGTATCACAGTCTCTGTGAAGCTCATCCATGTGTGCTTTTATCTTTGCCTCATAGCCTATATCCGTAGGCTTGTAAAACACTCTGTCTGTAAGGCCATCCGGCAGATACTGCTGCTTCACATAGTGATTTGGATAGTCGTGTGCGTATTTGTACCCGACTCCGTGCCCGAGCTTTTCTGCCGCACCGTAATGGGCATCCTGCAGATGTGCCGGAACAGCCGGTGTCTTAGTCTGCTTCACGCAGCTCATTGCTGCCGATATCGCATTATATGATGCATTGCTCTTTGGCGCGCATGCCATGTATGTGACAGCCTGTGACAGAATAATCTGTGCCTCCGGCATTCCAACGCGCTCGACCTCTGCCGCCGCCGATGCCGCTACAACCATAGCCATCGGGTCTGCATTGCCTATATCCTCCGATGCAAGTATCATGATTCGTCTTGCGATAAATTTCACATCTTCTCCGGCATAAAGCATCCTCGCCAGATAATAGACCGCCGCGTCCGGGTCTGAGCCGCGCATGCTCTTTATAAAAGCAGATATGGTATCGTAATGGTTATCCCCCTTCTTATCATAGGAGATAACTCTTTTTTGTATACATTCGCTCGCCACATCGATAGTGATATGAATGATGCCATCGTCTGACCTGTCCGTGGTCAGTACACCAAGCTCAATCGCTGTGAGCGCCGCTCTCGCATCTCCGTTTGACACATCTGCAAGGAAATCCAGTGCATCATCATCTATCTGTGCATTGTATGCACCCATGCCCTTTTCTGTGTCAGTCAGTGCTCTCTTAAGAAGTACTTTTATATCATCCGTTGACAGCTTTTTAAGCTCAAAAATGACTGAGCGTGAAAGCAAGGCTCCGTTTACCTCAAAGTAAGGATTCTCAGTGGTAGCTCCTATCAGAATAATGGTGCCATCCTCCACAAACGGAAGCAGATAATCCTGCTGCCCCTTGTTGAAGCGATGTATCTCGTCGATAAAAAGTATCGTCTTCTTCTGATACATTCCCTGATTATTCTTCGCCTGCTCCACGACCTCTTCCATGTCCTTCTTGCCTGCAGAGGTTACATTAATCTGCATAAACTCAGCACTGGTAGTGTGGGCTATGACCTTTGCCAAAGTAGTCTTTCCGGTGCCCGGCGGCCCGTAAAAGATGATGGAGCTGAGCTTATCGGCTTTAATCGCACGATACAAAAGCTTGTCCTTCCCAACTATGTGCTGCTGCCCGACCACCTCATCAAGTGTTGTCGGACGCATCCTAGAAGCTAAGGGACCGCTTGTCTCCTTATTCTGTTCTCTCATGTAATCAAATAAATCCATATCATCCCCGCCTGAAATGCATATTTGATATATCTGTTATATCATTTTGCAATTTCTTTTAGCAAAAAATTCATTTTGCATTGATACAATCGGCAATTACGTGTTTTATAAGTGCTAATTATGCATAAAAAAGTGGTGCAAAATTCATTTCCTTATAATAAGATACATGAATTTGCACCACTTTACAACACCAAATTTAATTTTCTACGAAATGACTAATATTTGCCCTTTAATGCAGGATAAAACTGCTTAAATTTTGCATAGCCCTTCTCATATTTTTCGACAAGCTGTGGACTTGGCATGGTTGTATCCTTCTTTCTCACAATAGCCGCTGCCGCAGCCTCCACATTTTCAAAGCAGCCGTTTGCAACTGCAGCCAGTATTGCACCGCCGTATGCCGGTCCTTCCTCGACCTCTACCGTGTCAACCTGCATATTCATAACGTTTGCAACTATCTTTCTCCAAAGCACACTCTTTGCACCCCCACCACAGATTGTTGTGCTTTTTGGTGCCACACCAAGGCTCTTTGCCACCTCAAGTGAATCTCGAAGACCATATGCCACACCCTCAAACACAGCCTGCAGCATGTCGGCTCTGTCAGTATCCATGCTCATCCCGATAAACGCTGCCCTTGCAGACGGATCATTGTGCGGAGAGCGCTCTCCCATCAGATAAGGCAGAAAATACACATGATTCTCACCAAGTCTGCCATCCTCCTCAAGAGGCTTCTGCTCATTCACAAAGTCATCGGAATGAAGGATATCCTTCATCCACCAGTTGTTGCAGCTTGCAGCCGAGAGCATGCAGCCCATCAGATGATAGCCGCCGTCAGCATGGTCAAACGAATGAAGCGCATTGTGCGAATCCACTCTGAACTCATCACTTGTAATGAAAAGTGTGCCGCTTGTTCCAAGAGAGAGGTTGCACTTTCCGGCTCCAACCGTACCTGTGCCTATAGCTGCAGCCGCATTATCTCCTGCCCCGGCTGCAACTATGCAGTCTTTAGGAAAGCCAAGCTCACATGCCACATCAGCTTTCAGAGTGCCTGTCTTTTCACTGCTCTCATAAAGCCCAGGAAGCCACTCCTCTCTTACATCGCATATGTCAAGCATCTCCTTTGACCAGCACTTGTTTTTGACATCCAGAAGAAGCATTCCCGATGCATCAGAATAATCGGTACTAAATACACCAGTCATGCGGTATGCAATATAATCCTTTGGCAGCATAAGCTTTTTTATTCTGGCAAAGTTTTCCGGTTCATTTGCTTTTAGCCATAAAATCTTTGGCGCTGTAAATCCGGCAAACGCTATATTTCCGGTGAGCTCAGACAGCTTTTCTTTTCCTATTACATTATTTAAATAGTCTGTCTCCTTCTGTGTTCTTCCGTCATTCCAAAGTATAGCAGGTCTTATTACATTGTCGTTTTCATCCAATACGACAAGTCCATGCATCTGACCGCCGAAGCTGATTCCAGCAACAGCGCTCCTGTCAAAATCTTTAGTCAGCTCTATAAGCCCAGCCACGGTCTGCTCCCACCAGTCACATGGATTCTGCTCTGACCAGCCCGGCTTTGGAAAGCTGATTGGATACTCCTTTGAGACTATATTTAATACCTTCCGCTCTCATCCATGAGCAGAAGCTTTACTGCACTTGTGCCTAAATCCACACCTATATATAGCATATCTATTCTCCATTCACGCAAT
>ENA-OQAZ01000613-OQAZ01000613.1-human-gut-metagenome-genome-assembly--contig:-NODE-613-length-19311-cov-4.179629_pt1 | contig 19311 bp, 28 predicted proteins | sample MGYA00242737_ERZ504531 | MGnify/ENA primary metagenome ERZ504531 (study PRJEB26092, sample SAMD00036244) | human gut metagenome | host: Homo sapiens | study: EMG produced TPA metagenomics assembly of... | reverse complement strand
CCACCCGAACGGCCGCCATTGGCTGCGTGGCCCTGGCGGCAGCGGCAATGACTATGTGCGCAACTTCGGCACGCAGGCGCAGTTCCTGGACCTTGACGCACAGCTGGCCGCACAGCCGTTCGCAGCGGACGTCATCCGCACGCCCCAGGGCTGCGGCATCGACATCTATGCGGCGGGCATCGACGCCCAGGTCGCCAACGGCATCCCCAAATGGCGGCGCGTGCCTTCTGCGGCGGCACAACGGCCTACACGCTGTCGATTCTCGAGGCCGTGTGCAGCACCTTCAGGCACCGTCTGCGCATCACTGCCGATGACCGCCAATTGGAGGACACCTTCATGATGCTGGCGGTCTGCAACGGCTAGCAGTACGGCGGCGGCTACTGCGCCGCGCCCCACGCCAGCATGACCGACGGTCTGCTGGATGTGGTGCTGCTGCGGCCCGTGCCGCGTTTAAAGCTGCCGGGGCTGCTGGGCAGCTACAAAAAAGGGGAGCACCTTTCGGAGGGTGACACCGTCACCGAAAAATTCGCCCCGTACATGACGTTTTTCCGTACAGGCAGCATTGACATAGAGGTGCTGGACGGCAACCCGCTCATCACAACGCTGGACGGCGAGTGCTCGCCCCAGCTGCGAATGCACGCGGAGATCGCGCACAGTGCGGCGCGCATCCTGCTGCCGCCGGAGCTTGCCGCAAACGCAAACAAGACGCCTGTTCTGCAGGCTATGGGAGAGTAAGAATGTCTGAAAAAGTAAAGATCAAGATCGCCCGCAATGTGGTGCATCTGCCGGCCATCGCCCTGCGCGGCTGGTGGTTTTCCCCAACAATGTAGTCCATTTTGAGGTGGGCCGCACCAAGTCCATTGCCGCCATCGAGGCCGCCATGCACGCCAACAGCAGCGTCTTTCTCGTCGCCCAGCGCGAGATGGATGAGGAAGAACCGGCCCTTCACGACCTGTATGCCTACGGTGTCATTGCCGAAATCAAGCAGGTGCTGCGCGTCTCCGACGACCTCGTGAAGGTCCTCGTCGAGGGCAAGACCCGTGCCCGTCTGCTGGAACTGGACGCCGGCGAAAAGTATCTGCAGGCCACGGTACGCCCCGTGGCTGTGCGCGGCATCCCTGCCGACAAGCGCAACCAGGTCGAGGCTCTCGTCCGCAGCCTGAAGGACTGCTTTGAGGAGTACCTGTCCTACAGCCCGCAAATTTCCAAGGATGTCGTCTATAACATCGTTTCCTCCGATTCGCCGCTGTATTTAAGCGAGTATATGCCCGCCAACCTCTTGTTCAAGTATGAGGATAAGCAGGTTATCCTGAACGAATCGACTGCTGGGCCGCCTCGAAAAGCTGCTGACCCTGCTGCGGCAGGAATGCCAGATCATGGACATCGAGCGCGACCTGGACGACAAGGTCAACGCCCGCATGGACAAGGGCCAGCGCGAATACTACCTGCGTGAGCAGATGAATGTCATCAGCGAGGAGCTCGGCGACGCCGAGGACACCCGCGCCGAGGCCGATACATACCGCGAAAAGGTCAAGGCACTGAACCTTGATGAAGAATCCACCGAAAAGCTGCTGAAAGAGTGTGACCGTCTGGCCCGTATGCAGGCAGCAGCGCCGAGAGCGGCGTTATCCGCAGCTATCTGGATGCCTGCCTGGCCCTGCCGTGGCACACCGCCACCGAGGACGACCTTGACCAGGCCCACGCCCGCAAGGTGCTGGACCGTGAGCACTACGGCCTGCAGAAGGTCAAGGAGCGCATTCTCGAGCTGCTGGCTGTGCGCAAGCTGAATCAGGACGTCAAGGGGCAGATCATCTGCCTTGTCGGCCCTCCGGCGTCGGCAAAACGAGCATTGCGCACTCCATTGCCGAGTGCATGGACCGCAAATTTGCCCGCATGAGCTTGGGCGGCGTCCACGATGAAGCCGAGATCCGCGGCCACCGCCGCACCTACATCGGTGCGATGCCGGGCCGCATCATCAGCGCCATCACGACGGCCAAGTCCACGAACCCGGTCATCCTGCTCGACGAGATCGACAAGCTGGCGGGCGACTACAAGGGAGACCCGTCCAGCGCACTGCTCGAGGTGCTGGACCCCGAGCAGAACCGTACCTTTAAGGATAACTACCTCGATATTCCGTTTGATTTGAGCGAGGTGCTCTTTATCACGACGGCGAACGATGCCTCCACGATCCCCGGCCCGCTCTATGACCGCATGGATGTCATCGAGCTGCCCAGCTACACCCGCACCGAAAAATTCAACATCGCCAAGCGCCATCTGCTGCCCAAGCAGCTGAAAAACAACGGCCTGGAGGGGCGCGTGACCCTGACGGGCAGCGCATTGTATGCCATCATCGACGGCTACACCCGCGAGGCCGGCGTGCGCAATCTGGAACGCACCATCACGTCGGTGCTGCGCAAATGTGCGCAGAAGATCGCGGCAGGGGAGGCCGAGAAGATCAGCGTTTCCGCAGCGATGGTCAAGGAGTTGCTCGGCCCCGAGAAGATCAAGCCGACGTTTATCTCCCGCAAAGACGCCGTGGGCATTGCCAACGGTCTGGCGTGGACGAGTGTCGGCGGCGAGATGCTGCCTGTTGAGTCGCCGTCATCCCGAACGGCTCCGGCAAAATCGAGATCACCGGCAGCCTCGGCGATGTCATGAAGGAGAGCGCCCAGCTCGCCGTGACCTACGCCAAGGTCCACGCCGAAGAATACGGCATCACGCCCGACAAGTTCAAGAACACCGACCTGCACATCCATGCCCCCGAGGGCGCTGTGCCGAAGGACGGCCCCTCCGCGGGTGTCACACTGACGACGGCGCTGATTTCGGCGCTGTCCGGTATCCCGGTCAACCACGACCTGGCCATGACCGGAGAGATCACGCTGCACGGCAACGTGCTGCCCATCGGCGGTCTGAAGGAAAAGAGTATGGCGGCCTTCCGCGAGGGCATCTCGACGGTGCTCATCCCCAGGGACAACGCCAGCGACCTGTATGAGGTGGACGCCGAGGTCAAGGAGAAGGTGCGCTTCATCCCCGTGGGCACTCTGTCCGAGGTGCTGAAGCACGCCCTTGTGCGCCCGGGCCGCACCCCCGCCCGCGCTGTCCGTGGTGTGCCGCAGGCAACCTCTCTCATCGCCAACGACAAGCCCGCCGAGGGACATAAGGAACCCGCCGCGGTGATGTAATTCGCCTTGAACGCCGCTCTGCAGGGACGGAGGCCCGCACCCGCCCGCGGTCGATGACGGGCATCGCCCCTACAGCAACCCCCGTAGGGCGGATTCCATATCCGCCCGCACTACGCCGTGCCGCGCATGCAGGGGGCGGCGTCCTCGACGCCCCGCGATACACAGAACACCCAAAACATAAAGGAACACCCATGAACTACAACAACAGCGAATTTCTCGCGTCCTACGGTCTGTCCCGCCAGCTGCCGGACAGTGACCGCCCTGAAATCGTATTCTCGGGCCGCTCCAACGTTGGCAAGTCGAGCCTCATCAATAAGCTCTGCAACCGCAAGAAGCTGGCCCGCGTCAGCGCCACGCCGGGCAAAACGGCAACCATCAACTTCTACCGCGTTGATACGGCCTACTTTGTTGACCTGCCCGGCTACGGCTACGCCAAGGTCTCCAACGCCGAGCGCGAGCGGTGGGACGATTTGATCAACAGCTATTTTGAGGCGGATCGTGCCGTCTGCCTGCTTGTCCAGCTGCTGGACAGCCGCCACGCGCCCAGCGCTGACGATGTGCAGATGCTTGAGTACCTGCACTACCACCGCATTCCGTTTGTGGCCGCGCTGACCAAGGGCGACAAGCAGAAAAAGAGCGAGATGGCCGCCCGCAAAGAAGAATTTGAAAAGATCTGCGCTCCCTACGGCTGCCAGGGCGTTGTGCTGACCAGCGCCGAGAACGGCTGGGCATGGACGAGCTGCGCGCGCTGCTTGAGGCCAGCATGACCCCCGAGACAGAGGACTGACCGATGGCCTACAACGAGTTTGCCTATTTCTACGACGAGTTCAACGGCGAGGCTGACTATGACGCGCTTTACGGCTATATTACCGACGAGCTGAAGGCCCACGGCATCACAGACGGCATCCTGGCCGACCTGGGCTGCGGCACCGGCGATCTGACCCTGATGCTGACCCAGGCAGGGTATGATGTCATCGGCATTGACCGCTCCGAGGAGATGCTCAGTGTCCTGCGCGAAAAGGCCGACGAGCTGGGCCTGACGGGCCGCTTGCTGCTGCTGAAGCAGGACCTGCTGGACCTGGACCTGTACGGCACGATCCGCGCCGCGGTGTCCACGTTTGACACCTACAGCCACATTGGCCCGCAGGAAAATTTTGAGAAGGCCATCCGCAAGGCTGCCTACTTTATGGAGCGGGGCGGCGTGTTCATTTTTGACTTGAACACGCCCTATAAGCACCGGCACATTCTGGCAGGCCAGACCTTTGACATCGAGGCCGAGGACGCCGACTGCCACTGGTCGAACCGCTACGACGAGACGGCGCAGCGGGTGGATATTACCATCAACATTGACTACCACGAGACGGGGGAGCACTTCCGCGAGGCATTCAGCGAGTACAGCTACGCGCTGGACACCGTGTGCGCCCTGTTGGAAAAGTACGGCTTCGCCGTGGCCAAAATCGCCGACGGCGAGAGCTTTGGCCCGGTGCGCGGCGACAGCCGCGCTGGATCATCACGGCTGTCAAGCAATACACACAAGAGGAAAAAGCGAATGGAACAGAATCATAACATGCTGCGCGGTATCTCCGAAAACGGCGGTATCGTGTTTTACGGTGTTGACTCTACGGAAATCGTCCGCGAGATGGAGCGCCTGCACAAGACCAGCGCCGTCACCACCGCTGCCTGGGTCGCCTGCTGACGGCAGCTCGATGATGGGTATTATGCTCAAAAGCACCCAGGACTCGGTGACGCTGCAGATCAAGGGCGGCGGCCCCGCAGGCCGCCTGCTGGCCGTTTCCGACGGCACCGGCAACGTCAAGGCTACGTCGAGCATCCCGTTGTGGAACTTCCCCCGCGGGCTGACGGCCATCTGAATGTCGGCGCCGCCGTCGGCAAGGACGGCACGCTGGACGTCATCCGTGACTTGGGTATGCGCGAGCCGTACATCGGCCAGGTGCCGCTGACCTCCGGTGAGATCGCGAGGACATCACGACCTATTTTGCTATCAGTGAGCAGGTGCCCACTGTCTGCGCGCTGGGCGTGCTCGTCGATAAGGACCTGAGCGTCCGCTGCGCGGGCGGCTTTGTCGTGCAGCTGCTGCCCGGCGCAACCGAGGAGGAGATCGAGCACCTCGAGAAGAACATCAAGGCAATGCCCAGCGTGACGACAATGCTCGAGGAGGGCAAGAGCGTCCGCGATATGCTGGAGCTGGCTCTGGCCGGCTTTGCACCCGATATTCTCGACAGCTACCATGTGACCTACAAGTGCGACTGCGGCCTTGAGCGCGTTGAAAAGATGATCCGCTCCCTTGGCAAAAAGGAGGTCGAGCGCATGCGCGACGAGGACCCCGTTGCCGAGGTGAACTGCCAGTTCTGCAACAAGAATTATAAGGTGGATCTGAATGAACTGCTCAAAAACTGGCCTTCCACCGCCGAAAATGTGCCGAGCGAAAACGCATAAAAATTTATGCAAAAAAATGTAAAAAACGCTTGACTTTTCCGCTCATATAGTTTATAATAACAAACGTCGCCCGGAGAGAGCGATTGAGCAAAAACTCTCCAACATGCGGCCGTAGCTCATCTGGTAGAGCGCCACCTTGCCAAGGTGGAGGTAGCGAGTTCGAGCCTCGTCGGCCGCTCCATTATGGGGAAGTTTAGCTCAGCTGGGAGAGCATCTGCCTTACAAGCAGAGGGTCAGCGGTTCGAGCCCGTTAACTTCCACTTAATATGGCCCGGTAGTTCAGTTGGTTAGAACGCTAGCCTGTCACGCTAGAGGTCGTCAGTTCGAGCCTGATTCGGGTCGCCATTTGCCTCTGTAGCTCAGTCGGTAGAGCAGGGGACTGAAAATCCCCGTGTCATTGGTTCGATTCCGATCGGAGGCACCATTCTTGTGTATTCTTCGCAAAGAATACACATCCTGCGGCCGTAGCTCATCTGGTAGAGCGCCACCTTGCCAAGGTGGAGGTAGCGAGTTCGAGCCTCGTCGGCCGCTCCAAAAAAACAGTGGAGATTGGTAAATATCAGTTTTCACTTATATGGTGACGTGGCCAAGTGGTAAGGCAAAGGTCTGCAAAACCTTCATTCACCAGTTCAAATCTGGTCGTCACCTCCATAAGACTGTGATGAAAAAGATGTCACAGCCTTTTTCTTTGCTGTATCGTCGAAAATCGGCGATTTCGCCAACCAGTTTTCAGGTTGCTTTTTGTAGAGATGTCCAACCATTTTTAGGAGGTTGGACACTTTTATTGCCCCGTCTTCCCGCAAAATTCTGAATGATGGCAGGGGAGGGGGCAATTTTTTTGAGAAAAAAACAGAATAAATCCTGCTGTTTTCAGAATGTTTTCAATTTCCCCGCAGCCAATTTCCTGTTGGCTGCGGGGATTTTTCGCTTTTTCGACAGTTTTCAGTTTGTTTTCAAGTTTTCCATTTTATAGCTATTATAATAAGGAGGATTTCCACTATGAGCATCATTATCGGCATCGACCACGGCTACTACGCTATCAAGACAGCGCATTGTTCATTCCCGGCTGGGCTGACAAGCTAACCAAGTTCGGCATTCACTTTGATATGTCCAGCCCGGCAGTCAACAAGCCGCTGGTACCGGATTCCCGCCCGGAGGTCATCCGCGCCTCGGTGGAAGCATCGCTGAAACGGCTGAACACCGACCATATTGACCTGTACTACCAGCACCGCCTTGACCCGAAAGTGCCTATCGAGGAAGTGGCCAGGGTCATGGCCGACCTGATCCGCGAGGGCAAAATTACCCACTGGGGCTTGTCCGAAGCAAACGCGGAAACCATCCGCCGCGCCCACGCAGTTTGCCCGGTCACGGCAATCCAGAATCGCTACTCCATGATGGCGCGCTGGTACGAGGAACTGTTCCCGATGCTGGAAGAACTGCACATCGGCTATGTGGCATTTTCACCGCTGGCAAACGGCTTCCTTTCGGGGAAGTATGACAAAAATACCCGGTTTGAAGCCGGTACAGACTACCGCAGCGTGATGCCGCAATTTCAGCCGGAGGGTATCGACCAGAACCGCGCCCTGCTGGACCTGCTGAACAAACTGGCAGGGAGAAGAACGCCACGCCAGCCCAAATCTCGCTGGCATGGATGCTATGCAAGAAGCCTTATATTGTGCCGATTCCCGGTACCCGCAAGGCTGCACGCCTGCAAGAAAACGCCGGTGCTGCCGACGTCTGCCTTTCTGCCGCAGAGGTGCAGGCCATTGATACAGCACTGGGCGGCATGGAAATGTCGCAGGTGTTCGGCGGCAGCCGTGTGGTGCAGTAAAGCACTATTTTCACATAAATTCCCCGCAATCTTCACACCGTATCGGTTGACGAACCACACTTTTTCGCCTAAAATAAAGGTAAAATAGGTAAAAAATGCGATAGGGGGGCAAACCGCTATGATGTACAATACGCAGTTGGATACGTTTTTGAAAGTGGCAGAGCTGGGCAGCTTTAATAAAGCCGCCGATGCGCTGTACATCACGCCGCCTGCCGTTACCAAGCAGATCAACCTACTGGAAGAAGACTTGGGCGTTACGCTGTTTGTGCGCAGCCACCGCGGCTTGAAGCTGACCCCGGCGGGCAGTCCTTTTGCAAGGATGCCAAGTACATCATTGACTACTGCGAAGCCTCGCTGGAACGTGCCAAATGCGCGATGATTGCAGACAGCAAGGTGGTGCGTATCGGTATTTCGCCCATGACGCCCCAACCGCTGGTGAATGTCTGGCCGAAGATTCAGCAAGAGTGCGCCGACATCAAATTCCAGCTGGTGCCGTTTTTCAATACGCCGGAGAATGCACGCGAAATCCTGAAAAACCTCGGCCAAAACATTGACGTGGTGGGCGGCATTTTTGACGATACGCTGCTCGACCTGCGCCAGTGTGCGGGCACACAGCTTGCAATGGTACCCATCTGCTGCGCCGTGGCACTGCACCATCCGCTGGCACAAAAGGACCATCTGGAGGTCAGCGACCTGTACGGCCAGAATTTTATGCTGATGCGCCGCGGCTGGAGCCACCATGTGGATGAACTGCGCGATGACTTGTGGAAAAACCACCCGCAGGTCCGCATTGTGGACTTCGATTTTTACAGCGTGGATGTGTTCAACAAATGCGGAAATGATGGTGCGTTGCTTATGGCCATCCCACAGTGGCAGCAGGTACATCCGATGCTGAAAATCCTGCCCGTGAACTGGAACCATGAGGTCCCTTACGGCCTGCTGCACGCCGAGAAGCCGACCCTGGCCGTAAAGCAGTTCATTGCCGCTATGCAGAAAGCGCTGGCCGAGTAAAAACCGACAGGTACATACTGATTAACAAACAGAGTCTTCCGCCGAAGGCTCTGTTTTCTTATACTACTTATAAAAAGGGGGAATAGGCAATGAAAAAATCATCCTCTTTCCGTGGCGCAGCGTATAGCTGCGCCCTTGCGATGCTGTTGTCCGGCTGCGGGTCAGTGCCCGCAGCGCCGCCGCAAACCACACCGAAAACCGCCGAGACTGCCACCGCACAGCCCTATACCGGCAGCACACGGGTGCAGGATGTGATAAACGATGCCGCGTTTGTCGACTATGGCCGCCTGATTTTCCCGGTGGACCTGACAATTCCCGCTGACCTGACGCTGGAAAATCTTGACGAAATTTTGATCTGGTACAATAATGTCAACCCGGACCGCACGGTGGAAATTGCCAACTATCTGCACGATCAGGCCGAAGCGGAAAACACCATTTTTTACGACATTTACACCGATGCCGAAAAAGCCGCCGACCCCGCCAAGGAAGATACCGGGCTGTTCTTCTTCCGGGGTGAACCGGGAGCAAAAACAGCGATTCTGAACGCAGGCGGCGGGTTTATGTATGTGGCCGCTATGCAGGACAGCTTCCCCCATGCGCTGGAGCTTTCCAAGCGGGGCTATAACGCCTTTGCCCTGATTTACCGTCCCGGCGCAGAGACGGCTTGTGAAGATCTGGCCCGCGCCATAGCCTTTTTACACGACAACGCCGAGGAACTGCAAATTGACATGGACGGCTACTCGTTGTGGGACGGCTCCGCCGGGGCGCGCATGGCTGCGTGGCTGGGCAGCTACGGCACAGCAGCCTTTGGTGAAAAGGAATACCCGCGCCCCGGTGCGGTCATTATGCAGTACACGGGTTTGTCCGAAGTGTATGGCAACGAGCCGCCGACCTACAACTGCGTAGCACAGCGGACGGCATTGCCAACTACCGCATCATGCAGCGCCGCATTGAGCCATTCTCCGGCAGGGAACACCCGCCGAAATCGACATCTATCCGGGTCTTGGCCACGGCTTTGGCTTGGGCGAGAGTACAGTGGCCGAGGCTGGCTCGACCACGCCGTGACATTCTGGCAGGAAAATATTTGAATAGGGAACACAAAGCGCAGATGTGTCCAAACAAGGAACCCCTGCGCTTTTACTATGTGCTGGGCATAAACCTGTAAGTATATACTTGTAAACGAAGTGAATCTTCTGTTTTGGTTGCTGCAACGCTATAATAAAGGCACAAAGCAGCTGCTGGATGAAATAACCAAACAAAACAGAAGGAGTAGAATCATGGCAAGTAAGTACGATGGTCTTGCCCGCATCATCATTCAGAATGTTGGCGGCAAGGCAAACATTATTTCCCTGACCCACTGCGTTACCCGCCTGCGTTTCAAGCTCAAGGATGAGAGCAAAGCCAACACCGACATCCTCAAATCCACGGATGGCATCGTCACGGTCATGCAGACCGGCGGTCAGTATCAGATCGTCATCGGCAACCATGTCGGCGCTGTGTATGACACGGTCTGCCAGGTCGGCCATTTTACCAGCGATATGAAGCTGGCAGAAGAAGCAGTCGATGAAAAGAAACTTTCCCCCGGCGCGGCGCTGATTGACCTGATCTCCGGCACCTTCCTGCCGGTGCTGGGCGTGCTGTCCGGCGTCGGCATCATCCGCGCCTGCTGGCAGTGGCATCTTTCTTTGGCCTGCTGACTGCCACCGACGGCACCTATGTCATCCTAAACGCTGTCGGCACCAGCTTCTTCTACTTCCTGCCTATCATCCTTGGCATGACGGCGGCGGAGAAGATGGGCGGCAACAAGTTCATTGGCATCTCCATCGGCTGCTCGATGTGCTACCCGGCCATTGTGGAGCTGAGCAATGCCGAGGCCATCGGCACCGCCTTTGCGGGCACCATCTTTGCTACCCAGTATTACACCACATTCCTCGGTATCCCCGTGCTGCTGCCCTCCGGCGGTTACACCTCTACCGTTGTGCCGATTATCGTGGCGGTTTTCTTCGCGGTTAAGCTGGAAAAGCTGCTGCAAAAGGTCATCCCCAACGTCGTCAAGATGTTCTTCGTTCCGCTGTTCACGCTGATCATCATTGTCCCGCTGACCTTCCTCGTTATCGGCCCCATCACCGGCATCCTCTGCGCCTCATCACCCAGCTGTTCAATACCATCTTCGGCGTCAGTGGTCTGCTGGCCGGTGCAATCCTCGGCGGCATGTTCCAGGTCTTTGTTATCTTCGGCCTGCACTGGGGTCTGACCCCGCTGGCCCTGACCAGCATGGCGGCTGTCGGCTATGACAACATCATTCCCACGGCCATGCCTGCTACCTTTGTCCAGACTGCCACGGTTCTGGCTATCTACCTGAAATCCAAGGATGAGAAGCTCAAGAAAGTGGCGCTGCCCGCCTTTATCTCCGGCCTGTTCGGCATCACTGAGCCCGCTATCTACGGTGTCACCCTGCCCAAGAAAAAGCCGTTCGTCATTTCCTGCCTTGCCTCCGCTGTCAGCGGTGCCATCATGGGCGGCCTTGGCGTTAAGCGTTACTCTATGGGCGGTCTGGGTATCTTTGCACTGGCTACCTACCTGAACCCGGAGACCCAGAGCTTCTACGATGTAAGCTGGTCCGTGGTCGCTATCCTTGTCGGCATGGCTGTCTCTTTTGTCATCACCTTTATCACCTACAAGGATGAAGTCAAGGCTGAGCCTACCGCCGCGGAAGTGGCCGCCGCCGAAGCAGAATAAAAGGAGCTTACCATGCAAGCAAACCACGGATTCCGCAAAGATTTCCTTTGGGGCGGCGCTACCGCTGCTAACCAGTTGGAGGGTGCGTGGGATACAGACGGCCGCGGCCCCTCCACCGATGACGTGCTGACCGGCGGCACGGCCACCGAGCCGCGCTACCTGACCTATCGCAATCAGGACGGTACCACCGGCAAAATTTCCATGATCGATCTGCACGATCTGCCAAAGGGCGCAGCCTTCACCGTGCTGCCCGATGTCTGGTACCCGAACCATGAGGGCATCGACTTCTACCACCACTACAAAGAGGACATCGCCCTCTTTGCCGAGATGGGCTTTACCGCCTACCGTATGTCCATTGCGTGGAGCCGCATTTTCCCCAATGGCGATGAGCAGACCCCCAACGAAAAGGGCCTTGCCTTTTACGATGCTGTTTTCGATGAGTGCCATAAGTACGGAATTGAACCATCGTGACCATCAGCACTATGAAATGCCGCTGGGTCTTGTCAATAAGTGGGGCGCATGGCGCGACCGCCGCACCATCGACTGCTATCTGCGCTATGCCGAAACGCTGTTCCGCCGCTATAGGGGCAAGGTCAAATACTGGATCACCTTCAATGAAATCAACAGCATGAACGTGACCGGCTGGCTCGGCGCGGGCGTGACCTCCTGTGACCCGGCGGTCATGCTGCCCGCCGCCCACTATCAGCTGGTGGCTTCGGCCAAGGCGGTCAAGCTCGCACATGAGATCGACCCCGAAAACAAGCTGGGCTGCATGGTCGCCATCAGTCAGGCCGTGGTTTACCCGGCAGACTGCGCCCCCGCCAATGTGCATAAGGCATGGGAACGCGCCCAAAAATGCTATTTCTTCACCGATGTGCAGGCCCGCGGCTATTACCCCAGCTACCAGCTGCGCCGCTATGAGCGCGAGGGCATCCATATCGACTGCACCGAGGAAGATAAGCAGGCGCTGGCACAGGGCACGGTGGATTTTATCAGCTTCAGCTATTACCGCAGCACCACCGTCAGCACCGACCCCAACGCTCCGTGGGTCGCCCCAAACTCCCCGCTGAAAGAAACGCTGGGTGTCAAGAACCCCTACCTGAAAGCCACCGATTGGGCTGGGCCATCGACCGATGGGCCTGCGCATCGCGCTGGATCAGGTTTACGACCGTTACCAGAAGCCGATTTTGATTGCCGAAAACGGCCTTGGTGCGCTGGATGTCCGCGAGGCAGACGGCAGCGTGAACGATGACTACCGCATCGAATATCTGAAAAAGCACATCGAAGCCATGCACGATGCCGTGGCCGAGGATGGGGTAGATCTGATGGGCTACACTATGTGGGGGCCGATCGACCTTGTGTCGGCTTCCACCGGCGAGATGCGCAAGCGTTACGGCTTTATCTATGTGGATAAACAGGACGATGCCACCGGCACGCTGGCGCGCAGCCGCAAAAAGTCTTTTTACTGGTACAAAAAAGTGATTGAAAGCAATGGTGAGATTCTTTGAGTGAAACAAAACGCACGGGGCTGCCGTATGCTTTCGTGATCTGCCTGTGCGGTATCCTGTCCATGTTCTGCGTGGGCGCTGTGGCAGGCTCCATTACCGCGTATCTGCCGTATATCATTGAGTACGGCGGCCTGACCCAGACGCAGGGCTCCAGCATTTTTACAATTGTCTGCCTTGTCTCGCTGATCGTTACCTCCGTTTTGCTGGAGCCGTACTACCGCCGATTTTCTTACCGCACAGGTCTGGCGCTGGCATTGGCAGGTGCGGCGGTGGATTACTTGATTTACAGCTTTTCCACCGGGTATGTCGGCTTTGTGTGCGGCGCGCTGCTGGGCGGTGTGGTATATGCGCTGGCCGGTATGGTGCCGGTGTCCATCGTCATCAACGCGTGGTTTGCTGACCACACGGCGCTGGCGCTGGGGCTTTGTGCCGCGGGCACGGGCGCTGCGTCCATCACGATTCCCATGATTTTGTCCGCGCTGATTGAGCGTGTCTCGCTGCCCGGCGTGTTCCGTGTGATGGCTGTGTTGATGGCCATTATCGCGGCTGCGGTGCTTTTGCTTCTCCGTGACCGCCCGCAGCAGATGGGGCTGACTGCCTATGGCACGCCCCACAGCGCGGAGCAAGTCACCGCCCCCGCAGGCCGTGATGCTGACCGCCGCACGATGCTGTGCATGCTGTTGGGCATTCTGATGCTGGGTGCGGTAACAGGCGGCGGCTACCAGCACGTTTCGGTGCTGTACACCGTGGCGGGGTTCAGTGATTTGCAGGTTTCGCGGATGCTGTCTTTGGGCGGTGCTGATGATTGCGGGCAAATGCCTGTTTGGTGTCATCACCGACCGTTTCGGCACAAGCCGCACGGCGTATCTGTTCTTTGCGTTCCTTACGGGCGGCTGGCTGCTTTGCTGCCTTGCCGGGCGGCAGAGTATGCCGCTGGCGGTGCTGTCTGTTGTGTTCATCAACTTAGGCATGGCGCTGTCCACGGTAGGCTTATCTGCCATTGCCCGCAGCATTTCGTCCGAGCAGGGCTTCGGCCGCGCGGCAAGAATTTCCAGAGCTTTACGATGATCGGCTCCATCGCGTTCAACACGATTCCCGGCATCATTGCGGATGCCGCAGGCAGCTACATTCCGGCCTATTGGATCGTGACGGCCATCACGCTGGCATCGCTGGCGCTGGTGGCAGCCGCCTTTATCCGCTACAACAAAAAAGTATCATAGAGGGAAAATAGAATATGCAGAGCTTTACCTACACCATTACCGAGCCTGTCGGCATCCATGCCCGCCCGGCCGGACTGCTGGTCAAGGAGATCAAAAACTATCAGAGTACCGTCACGGTCACCAAGGGGGACAAATCCGTCAACGCGCTCAAGCTTATGGCCCTGATGGGCATGGGCATCAAGTGCGGCGATACCGTCACCGTCACGGTGGAGGGCAGTGATGAGGACACGACTGCCCCGGCACTGAAACAGTTCTTTGAGACCAACCTGTAATTGTCACACCCGGCAGGGATTACACTTGCCGGGTGTGTTTTTTGTGAAAAGCAAAAAATACGCTTGGCTTAAAGCTGACTTCAAGTTTTACAATGGTGCTGTCACCCAAAAGGCTGTAAAAACCTTTGGGTTAATACAGCACAACAAATCGAATATTCCGCTTTGCAGCGGGATGTTTTATACTAAAGGCAGAAAGCAGGAAAGGAGCTTATCACTATGAACAACTTCATTTTTGAAAACACCACCAAGGTCTATTTTGGGCAGGGCGGCGTAAAAGAGTATCTGGAAAGCCTGCTGGCCAATTACGGCTCCAATGTGCTGCTGCCTACGGCGGCGGTTCCATCAAGCGCAACGGTGTGTATGCGGAAGTCACCGACATCCTGCACCGCGCGGGCAAAAATGTCGTCGAGTTCTCCGGCATCATGTCCAACCCCACCTACGCCAAAGTGCAGGAGGGCGCGAAGCTGGCAAAAGAAAACCATGTTGACTTGATTCTGGCGGTTGGCGGCGGCTCGGTCTCCGACTGCTGCAAGGTCGTTTCCGCGCAGGCCATGCTGGGCGAGGACCTGTGGGAGTTTGAGTACGCCAAGCATGACCGCCCCTCGAAGTTCATCCCGCTGGCACCATCGTCACGGTGTTCGGCACTGGCTCCGAGATGAACAACGGCGCGGTCATCACCCACGAGGACAAAAAGATCAAGGGCGCACTCTGGGGCGCACAGGCAGATTTTGCCTTCCTCGACCCCAACTACTCTATGTCCGTGCCGTTTAAGCAGGTCATCTCCGGCGCGTTCGATACGCTGAGCCACGCGATGGAGACTTATTTTGGCAAGCCGGACGAGAACAACCTCTCCGATGACATCAACGAGGCCGTCATGCGCAGCACCATCCGCAACATTCGTGTGCTGCTGACCGACCACAACAACTACGCCGCCCGCAGCGAACTGGCGTGGGCCTCCGCGATGGCCGAGAACAGCATCCTGAAAATCGGCAAAGTCACCGATTTCCAGTGCCATATTCTGGAGCATCAGCTGGGTGCTACACCAACTGCAACCACGGCGCAGGGCTAGCGGTGCTCCACCCAGTGCTGTACCGCCACATTTGCGAGGCCAACACTGCACGGTTTGCCCGCTTTGCCGTGAACGTCTGGGGCATCGACCGGAGGGCAAAACCGAGGTGGAACTGGCCCACGCAGGTGTTGAAGCGCTGGCCGCCTTTATTAAAGAAATCGGCTACCCACGACCTTTGCAGAACTGGGCATCCCCGCTGATACCGATTTTGCGGCTATTGCCAAATCTACTGTGCGCACCGGCGGCTGCTGCAAAGAACTGACCGACGACGAACTGCTGGAAATCCTGAACGAGTGCCGCTGAAAGGAGCGTTACCTATGGAATATATCACTTTGAATAATGGCGTGAAAATGCCCACCGAGGGCATCGGAACCTTTCTGCTGACCCCGGACGAAGCTGAAAGTGCTGTTGTCAGCGCCCTGCACAGTGGTGCAACGCTGATCGATACTGCCAACGCCTATGTGAATGAAAAGGCTGTGGGCCGGGCCATGAAAGCCTCCGGCTTGCAGCGCGAGGAGATTTTCCTTGAAACCAAGCTGTGGCCCAGCTTCTACAAGGATGCCGATGCAATAGACAAGACGCTGGCCCGTCTGGACACAGATTATATTGACCTGCTGCTGATTCACCAGCCCGCAGGCGATTATGTCGCCGGGTATCGCCAGATGGAAAAAGCCTACAAAGAGGGGAAAGTCCGTGCCATCGGCCTGTCCAATTTCAACATTAAACAGATGGAAAAAATCTTCTCCATCTGCGAGGTGCAGCCCACAGTTTTGCAGACCGAGGTTCACCCTTACAACCAAGAGCCGGAACTCAAGGCATATTTGAAAGCGCATGGCATGGTCATTCAGGCATGGTATCCGCTGGGCCACGCCGACAAAGCCCTACTGAATGAGCCACTGTTCACGAGTCTTGCTGCCAAGTACGATAAGAGTAATGCCCAGATCATCCTGCGCTGGCACGTGCAGGCGGGCAACATCGTCATCCCCGGCTCCAAGAATCCTGATCACATTCGCGACAACTTCAATATTTACGACTTCGCCCTGACGGACGAGGAAATGCAGCAGATTGCCGCGTTGAACAAGAATAAGCGTTACTATGAGGCCAACGCCGCCAAGCTGGCTGCCTACGCTTGATGGTTCCGCCGGTTGACAAACAAAAGTGAGCTGCTTTTATGAAACGCCTTTTTTCTCTTTTGACCGCCGCCGTGCTGGCTGTCAGTTTGGCTGCCTGCGGCAGCAGTGCATCTTCTGCCACCGCCACGCCTACGCCGACCACCGAACCCACCCCGGCACCGACCGAGCAATCTGCCCCGGCAGAATCCGAAACGAGCGAAACCGTAGACTCCACCGAAGAAACCACCACAGACGGTAAGGCGCTGGTCGTTTACTACTCCGCCACCGGTACCACCGAGCGTGTTGCCCAGTTGATTGCCGATGCCATCGGCGCAGACCTGTTCGAAGTCGAGCCTGCCGAACCGTACACCACCGCTGACCTCAACTATTCCGACAAAAACAGCCGCGTCTCCCGCGAACATGACGATGAATCTGCGGGATGTGGCGCTGGTTTCCACCGAGGTTCCCGACTGGGACAGCTACGGCACCGTATTCATCGGCTATCCCATCTGGTGGGGCGGTGCCGCGTGGTCGATGAACGGTTTTGTGACCGCCAATGATTTTACCGGCAAGACCGTCATCCCGTTTGCCACTGCTGCCAGTTCCGGCATGGGTGACAGCGGCACCGACCTTGCTAAACTGGCAGGCACCGGCGACTGGCTGGACGGCCAGCGGTTCTTCTCCTCCACCACCGCAGACGATATTCAAAGCTGGCTTGACACGTTGGGCCTGTAAAGGAGTTTTTCTCATGCGTAAAAATTTTGGTACGAATCCATACTTTTTCCCGCTGCCAGTGCTAATCGTGGGCAGCTATGACGGCGACGGCAACGCCAATGCATGAACGCCGCATGGGGCGGTCTGTACGATGCCGATCAGGTCATCCTCTGCTTGAGCGCGGGTCACAAGACCACCCAGAACATCCTCAAAAACGGCGCGTTTACCGTCAGCTTCGGTACACTGCCGCAGATGAAGCCCTGCGATTATGTGGGCCTTGTCTCCGCCAACAACACGCCGGACAAGATGGAAAAGGCGGGCTTTACCACGAAAAAGAGTGAGTTTGTCAACGCCCCGGTCATTCAGGAACTGCCTGTTGCACTGGAATGCAGCTTTGTTAAAAAGACGGCGGACGGCAACATTGTCGGCAGATCGTCAACATCAGTGCCGATGAATCCGCACTGGATGAAAACGGTCAAATCAGCGCCGATCTCATGCAGGTTCTGAGCTATGACCCTGTGGAGCGCAGCTACCGTGTGCTGGGCAAGACCGTGGGCAAGGCTTTCGCTGTCGGCAGCGAACTGAAATAACCATTCTCCATACAAGCATTTTTCTAATACACACGAAAAGCCCCGGCTCGTTCGGGGCTTTTCGTGTAATCGAAAGGAATCTTTCATGCGTCCAATCTATTTTATCGCCTTAGCGGCTCTATTTTTGGTTGGCTGCGGGGCAGCCGCAGGCGGCGGTGAACCCGGCCATCCTATGTCCACACCGGAGCAGGAATCGATTCTTGAAAATATCACGATTACAGCGGGAGACACTGTGCTGGACGGTGTCCTGTTTGATAATGAGACTGCCCGCGCACTGGCAGAGCGCCTGCCGTTGACCGTCTCGCTGTGGGACCCGGCAGAAAACTTTGCCAAAGCCTTTGACCTGGACGACCCGCTGCCAGATGCCGCAGCACATACCCGCAGTTATGAATTGGGAGGGCTGGCCTACTGGGATAACGGCCCTCGGTGGCGATTTTCTACAATGACGATTTGCTGGAAACCATCGTGCCGGTTACACCATCGGAAAAATCACATCCTCGGTGGAAGTTTTTGAGGATTACGGCGGCGCTGTCACGATTGAAAAGGCTGAGAACGCCCCGGCACAGACTGCGGAAAGCGGCACGATCCCCGCAGAATTGCAGTCCATCCCGGACGGCTACCGCACCCCGGCCGAGCAGCAGGGAAAACTCGAAAAGCTTACCTATGATACATGGGAATCGTTCACCTACGCTGAACACACGCAAAGGCTGACGAAAGAGGCGTGGGTCTACCTGCCTTACGGCTATGACGATACAAAACCCTACAACGTCTTTTATTTGAGTCACGGCGGGTGGAGCGATGAAACGACCTTGATGGGTACCGCGGATGACCCCGGCAGCTTCAAAAATGTCATCGACCACGCCATACAAGACGGTAAAATGCAGCCGATGATCCTTGTTATGCCGACTTACAACAATACCAGTCCGCAGGACAGCGGCAATTACAGCCTTGCCGTGCAGCTTACCGACCGGTTCCACAACGAGCTGGTCAACGACTTGATTCCCGCCGTGGAAAGCAAGTACAGCACCTACGCGCAGGATACAACTCCGCAGGGATTGCGGGCATCCCGCGACCATCGCGGCTTTGGCGGTTTCTCGATGGGGTCCGTCAACACATGGGCAACTTTCCGCTATGCGCTGGACTACTTCCGCTATTTTATGCCGATGAGTGGCAGCTATTCTTTAGATGGCAGCTACATGGCGAGCCTTGCCAAAGCGCAGGGGTATGGCCCACAGGATTTCTTTATCTTTGCAGCCTCCGGCACAAATGACTTCGCTTACAGGGCGTTTAAAGCGCAGATCATGACAATGGCAGGGGATTCTGACGGCTTCTTCACGCTGGCGGATTCTGAACTCGGCGGCAACCTTTCGTTCCGGGAGCATGAGGGCTACGAGCATAACGCGACAGCGTGTGATGAGTACACCTACAACGGGCTGTGCTTTTTCTGGAATGCCAGCCAACCCACAGGTTAATACTGCAAAACCAAGAGAAAATTCTCATTCTACCAAAGAAAATTTATAATAGAGACAAAGGAGGTATTTCCATGAAACTGAAACAGACTTTTGCCGTACTGCTGGCAGCCGGGGCGTTGGTGCTGACGGCTTGC
>ENA-OQAZ01000612-OQAZ01000612.1-human-gut-metagenome-genome-assembly--contig:-NODE-612-length-19334-cov-4.342531_pt1 | contig 19334 bp, 20 predicted proteins | sample MGYA00242737_ERZ504531 | MGnify/ENA primary metagenome ERZ504531 (study PRJEB26092, sample SAMD00036244) | human gut metagenome | host: Homo sapiens | study: EMG produced TPA metagenomics assembly of... | reverse complement strand
GAAACAGGCCATCCTTTCCCAACTCAACGGGGCGCTTCAGGCCGCCGCGCGTCGCAGCTACCGCAAGGAGCAGCGCGACCTTTCCAAGGAGGGCATCGCGTCGGACATCCGCGTGCCCTACACCAGCAGCGGGGAATCCGCCCTCGGCGCGGCCAACGCGGCGCGCCAGCTGGCCGTGGCCATGCTGCAGGACCCCGAGCAGGTGCCCTACGTCCGTGCGCGGCTGGATATGTCCACCGTGCTGGTGCCCGAGATGCAGCGCGCGCTGGAGGCAATTTTCCGCTGTGTGGACGAGCACCTGCCGCTGAACCAGACGTCATTACAGCAAATGCTGGATGAGGCCGCGTTCCAGCAGCTGGCCCACGGGCAGGCGTACAACCACGACATCCGTCTGCAAAGGCAGGATATTGATATGTATCTGGACCGCTTGCAGACCGCCAAGCCGATCGGTGAGCAGGTCAAGGGTATGAGCGACGGCCAGCTGGAAAGCTACTTTGCAAACCTCGGCAAAAAGAAGGGCGCCCGCCCCGCCGAGACAGACGAATAACGACATTCCGACATACTTTGTCAAACAATAGAAAACCAAAAGGAGAACGTACTTATGGCAGAAAAGAAAGATCCGATCCGCAGCCTGATCGACACGGGCCGCCGCGCCGGTAAGCTGACCAGCAGTGAGATCAGCGACGCAATGGAGGAAAATGGCAACGTTCTTGACGTAGAAGCGATGGAAAAGCTCTACGAGGAGCTGGAAAGCAACGGCATCGAGATCGTCGACGACACGCCCGTTGACGTCAGCAGCGCCTTGCCTAGCTCCGAGGAGGCGCGGACGACTACGAGGACGGCCTGACTGCCGACGGCATCACGATTGACGACCCGGTCAAGGTCTACCTGAAGGAAATTGGCCGCGTGCCGCTGCTGTCCCCCGAGGAGGAAACCGAGCTGGCACTGAAAATTCAGCCGGCGGTCCCGATGGCGAGAAGGCCAAGCAGCGCCTGAGCGAGGCCAACCTGCGTCTGGTCGTCTCCATCGCCAAGCGCTATGTGGCCGCGGCATGCAGTTCCTGGATCTGATCCAGGAAGCAACCTGGGCCTGATCAAGCTGTCGAAAAGTTTGACCACACCAAGGCTTCAAGTTCTCCACCTACGCAACGTGGTGGATCCGCCAGGCCATCACCCGCGCCATCGCCGACCAGGCCCGCACCATCCGCATCCCCGTGCACATGGTCGAGACGATCAACAAGGTCAAGAAGGTGTCCAGCCAGCTGCTGCATGAGTACGGCCACGACCCCAGCGCCGAGGAGATCGCCGAGCGCCTTGACATGCCCGTGGATAAGTCCGCGAGATCATGCGCGTCGCACAGGAACCCGTCAGTCTGGAGACGCCCATCGGTGAGGAAGAGGACAGCCATCTGGCGACTTCATCCCCGACGATGACGCACCCGTGCCCGCCGAGGCCGCCAGCCAGACCCTGCTGAAGGAGCAGCTGGCCGACGTGCTCAAGACCCTGACCCCGCGTGAGGAAAAGGTCCTGCGCCTGCGCTTCGGCCTGGAGGATGGCCGCCCCCGCACGCTGGAGGAGGTCGGCAAGGAGTTCAACGTCACCCGTGAACGCATCCGCCAGATCGAAGCCAAGGCCCTGCGCAAGCTCCGCCACCCCAGCCGCAGCAAGAAACTGCGGGATTTCCTGGATTGATTTGATACGTGAATAAAAGTACCCCCGCTGCTTGTGAAAATGAGCAGGGCGGGGCTTTGGTTTGTGTGGGTGTTATGGCCGCTCTGTAGGGGCGGCTGCAATGTTCCACGGGCGAGCAATGCTCACCCCTACAAGGCGTCAAACAAAATTTATGCCTTATTCCTTGCAATACACCTCAATCGCTTTCGCTGCAAACTCCGCGGTGCCGGGGCCGCCTGCGGCGTTGATGTTGGCGGTGAACTCTCCGCCTGCGCCGTACATTTGGCCGAGCTGGGCGAAAATCTCCTTTGTGCAGGTGTAGTAGTGCTCGGTGATGAAAGCTTGTAGCTTGGCGGCCTGCGCCTGCACGGCGGGGTTGCCGATGGGCAGGTTTTGCAGTGCGCCGAACCCGGCGGTCAACGCCATCAGCTGATTGTTTATATCGCCGCTCTCCTGCACCGTGCGTTCGGCGACGTTCTGCTCAAACTCGCGGTAGGCGGGGGTGTCGCCCCAAGATTCCTTGGCGCGGCGGGTGTACTCGTCAATGCGGGTTGTATCAAATTCTTTGAATTGCATAGTGTGTCCTCCTGCGGCTTGCAAAGTCCGCGCCAGCCGTATCAAATCTTCCAAGTGCTGCTTTTTCAGCGTGAGAAGCTCAATTTGCTGGCGCAGAGCCTTGCGGCGGTCAAAATTCGGGTTGTCCAAAATGGTGCGGATGTCCCGCAAGGGAAACTCCAGCTCCCGAAACAGCAAAATCTGCTGCAAACGTTCCAGCGCTGCATCGTCATATAGCCTGTAGCCGCTCTCGGTGCGCATGGCGGGCAGCAGACCCAGCTTATCATAGTATTGCAGCGTGCGTATGCTTATGCCTGTCAGTCGGCTGGCTTCTTTTACGGTCATCATGATAAAACCCTCGTTTCCTTTGCGGTACTGCCATCATACACCCTGACGTTGCGTCAGAGTCAAGTGTTTCTTGAAAAAAAGTGTAATTGAAAACTTTCCGCGTCTGTGTTACACTTGCCTTTGTGCGAATTACGAAATTGGGAGGAAACAGGAGAATCATGGAACAAAAACAAAACAGAAGTTCGTTTTCCGGCAAGCTCGGCTTTGTGCTGTCGGCTGCCGGGGCGTCGGTGGGGCTGGGCAATATCTGGCGGTTCCCGTATCTGGCGGCTAAGTACGGCGGCGGTATTTTTCTGCTGATCTATATTGTGCTGGCGCTGACGTTCGGCTACACGATGATCATGGCCGAGACTGCCCTGGGCCGCATGACCCACAAAAGCCCGGTCAGCGCTTACGGCACGTTTGCCAAGCCCGGCAAAAAGAACGGATTCCTCGGCTTTGGCGGCTGGATCAACGCCATTATCCCGGTGCTGATCGTGCCGTACTACTCGGTCATCGGCGGCTGGGTCATCAAATATCTGTTTGAATATCTGCGCGGCAACGCCCAGGGCCTTGCGGAGGACGGCTATTTCAGCGCGTTTATTGCAGACGGCGCGTCCGCCGAGGTCTGCTTCCTGCTGTTTGCGTTCTTTACGCTGGGCATCATCTTTGCGGGCGTGCGCAACGGCGTGGAGCGCGTCTCCAGGCTCATGATGCCGGTGCTGGTCGTGCTGTCGGTCATCATTGCGGTCTACTCGGTCACGCGGCCCGGCGCACTGGCGGGTGTTGCCTATTTCCTGGTGCCCAACCCGGCCAACTTCTCGTGGATGACCGTCGTCACGGCCATGGGGCAGATGTTCTACTCGCTGTCCATCGCCATGGGCATTCTTGTCACGTTCGGCTCCTACATGAAGAAGGATGTCTCGATTGAGGAATCCACCGAGCACGTCGAGATTTTCGACACGCTCATCGCCGTCATGGCGGGCCTGATGATCATTCCGGCGGTGTTTGCTTTCTCCGGCGGCGACCCCGACACGCTGCAGGCCGGTCCCGCGCTGATGTTCATTACGATCCCGAAAGTCTTTGCCAGCATGGGGCTGGGCACGGTGTGGGTGTGCTGTTCTTTGTGCTTGTGCTGTTTGCAGCGGTCACCAGCTCGATTGCCCTGACCGAGAGCGCCGTCTCAACGTTTGAGGATGAGTTGGCTGGGGCCGCAAAAAGGCCACGGTGCTCGTCGGCGTCATCATGGTGGCGCTGGGCACGCTGTCCAGCCTGGGCTACGGCCCGCTGGCGGGGGTCACGGTCATTGGGATGCAGTTCCTCGACTTCTTCGACTTCCTGACGAACTCGGTCATGATGCCGATTGCGGCCATTGCGACCTGTCTGCTCGTCTCCCGCGTCATCGGCGTGGACAAGATCGAGCAGGAGGTTGAGCTGGACGGCCAGCCCTTCCGCCGCAAGAGGATTTTCCGCTTCATGATCCGCTGGCTCTGCCCGGTCTTTGCCGCCGTCATTCTGGCAAGCTCGGTGGCCAATGCGTTTGGAATCATTAAAATGTGACAGAAAAGGACCGTCTCCGGGTGTGGAGACGGTCCTTTTTTGTTTTATTAGAGATGCAGGGCAAGGCTCCGCGGCGGATATGGAATCCGCCCCTACGGCCTCCGAGGCCGCAGGCACCCGCAGCCTGTCCGAAAAAAGTGCATCGTAGGGGCGAGCACTGCTCGCCCGCAGAAGCGTTGCGGCAGCCGGAGCGCTGCCAGGCCGTCGGGGGCACGCCGCCCTACGATGCTTCTATTTCTTCTCCGGCTTGTACCGCAGCACCTTCTCCGAAAAATGCCTTGTAAAGAACTGCACGAACGGTCCTAACCCGAAGGCGCAGATCAGGTGCCCAGCCCGATCAGTCCGCCCAACAGGAAGGCAAGCACCGCACACAGCGCATCGGTGAACACGCGGCAGCCGAAGTAGGGGACAGGCAGCTGGTCCGCCAGCATCAGCGAGAGCGCGTCATACGGCGCGACGCCTAAATCCGCCGTCTGGTACAGCGAGCACCCCAGCGCGATGACCAACACCGCCACAGCGACCCAAAGCAGCTGCACCGGCAGCGTGTCGGCAGAGCCAAAGACGGCGGTCATCGCGTCGCCGGTAAACGTGACGATGAACCCGATGCAGAAGCTGTTGATGATGGTGCCAAGCCCGATGTACCGCCGCCCCCAAAGCAGCTGCGGCACGAAAAGGCAGAGGTTCATCAGCACATTCTCGATGCTGAACGGCAGGCCGACCAGCTCCGCCAACCGCAGGTTCAGCGCACTGATAGAGTCGTTGCCCAGACGCGAGAACTTGAACACCGCAATGCCGATGCCGATGATGACGACGCCCGCAATCATGCCAAGGATGCGCCGCAGGGTGATTTTCTGGCCGAGAAGATTCATGTACAAAACGCCTTTCCAATTATAATAAGGATTCTGTATAGTACTATCCCGTAAAACCACCCCGCCTGTCAAGAGACAACCTGTTTAAAATATCACACCCAACCTTGTGAAAACTGCCAAAAACCGCACCCTGTAACCGCTGTACCGAATTTGTCAAGCGTAGGGAAACGGTGCAAAATCAGCAAATTGCCGAAATTTTGTTACACCCACCCGGGCGTTCGATGAAACGAAAAAACTTCATAAAAAAGCCGAAAAACCCTTGACAGCAAGCCATTTACCCTGTATACTAAAACAGTATCACAAAAATGGAATAGAGCGCCCTAAAGGAATTTTGCAAAATCTGTAAAATCAAAAAGTTTGTGAAAAACGACGAATATGCCGCAGTTTCACAGCCGCCTTTCGGGTTGCTTTCGCCAACTTTGTCAATCTATGGAATAGGAGTGGTCGCGTTTTATGGTAAAGGTCAAGCCCGTACAAAACGGCAGAACGACCCGCATGAGCTTTTCCCGCATCAACGAAGTGATTGGTATGCCCAATCTGATCGAGATCCAGAAAAACTCTTACAACTGGTTCCTGGAGGAGGGCCTGCATGAGGTCTTCCACGACATTGCCGCGATCGAGGACTACACCGGCAACCTCGTGCTGGAGTTCGTCGATTACCGGCTGGACAAGAACCCCAAGTATTCTATTAAAGAATGCAAAGAGCGGGATGCCACGTATGCGGCACCCCTGTACGTCACGGCCCGTCTGTTCAACAAGCAGACCGGCGAGGTGAAGGAGCAGGAGATCTTCATGGGCGACTTCCCGCTCATGACCGACGCCGGTACCTTCATCTCCAACGGTGCCGAGCGTGCCATCGTCTCCCAGTTGGTCCGTTCTCCCGGCGTTTTCTACGGTTCCAGCAAGGACCGTACCGGCAAGGACCTGTTCACCGCTACCATGAACCCCAACCGCGGTGCCTGGCTGGAGTATGAGACGGACTCCTCTGACGTTTACTACGTCCGTATCGATAAGAACCGCAAGCTGCCCGTTACCACGCTGCTGCGTGCCCTGGGCCTGTCCACCGATGAGCAGATCAAGCAGTTCTTCGGCGATTCCGAGCCGAAGATCAACGCCTCTCTCGAGAAGGACATCACCCACAACACCGAGGAGGGCCTGCTCGAGGTCTACCGCAAGCTGCGCCCCGGTGAGCCCCCGACGGTGGAAAACTCCCGCGCGCACCTGAACAACCTGTTCTTTGACCCGCGCCGTTACGACCTGGCTCGTTTTGGCCGCTATAAGATGAACAACAAGCTCAGCCTGACCCGCCGCATTGCCGGTTATAAGGCTGCCGAGGACATCATCGCCCCGCTGACCGGCGAGCTGCTGGCCGCCAAGGGCGAGAAGATCAACATGGCCAAGGCCGAGGAAATCGATAACGCCGGTGTTACCCGCGTTACCATCCTCGTTGAGAAGAAGGGCGAGGAGCCCCGTCCGTTCATTGTCATCTCCAACGGCTGCGTCAACGCCCAGAACTTCTTCAGCTTCGACGTCGAGGCCGAGGCCGGTGTCAATGAGCGCGCCAACTTTGCCGAGATCCGCAAGATCCTCGACACCACCTCCGATGTGGAGGAGCAGAAGGAGCTGCTGCGCCAGAACACGATGTTCTGATCAGTCGCACCGTCACCGTCGATGACATCTTTGCCTCCGTCAACTACCTGCTGGGCCTTGACCATGGCATCGGCACCACCGATGAGATCGACCATCTGGCAACCGCCGCGTCCGCAGCGTCGGTGAGCTGCTGCAGAACCAGTTCCGCATCGGCTTCTCCCGCATGGAGCGCGTCATCCGTGAGCGCATGACCCTGCAGAATCAGGAAAACGGCGAGATCACCCCGCAGAGCCTCGTCAACATCCGCCCTGTCGTCGCCGCCATCAAGGAGTTCATCGGTTCCAGCCCGCTGTCCCAGTTCATGGACCAGAACAACCCGCTGGCCGAGCTGACCCACAAGCGCCGTCTGTCCGCTCTGGGCCCCGGCGGTCTGTCCCGTGACCGCGCAGGCTTCGAGGTCCGCGACGTTCACTACACCCACTATGGCCGTCTGTGCCCCATCGAGACGCCTGAAGGCCGAACATCGGTCTGATCTCCTATCTGGCCACCTACGCCAAGATCAACAAGTACGGCTTCGTTGAGGCCCCGTACCGCAAGGTCGACAAGGCCACCGGCACTGTCACCGATGAGGTCGTCTATATGACCGCCGACGAGGAGGACGAGTATATCGTCGCTCAGGCCAACGAGCCGCTGGACGAGAACAACCACTTCGTCCGTCCCCGCGTCTCCGGCCGCCACCGCAACGACATCCAGGAGTTCGACGCTTCTCAGGTCGACTACATGGACGTTTCTCCGCGTATGATGGTTTCCGTCGCTACGGCCTGCATCCCGTTCCTCGAGAACGACGACTGCAACCGTGCACTGATGGGCTCCAACATGCAGCGTCAGGCCGTGCCTCTGATGGTCACCCAGCAGCCGCTGGTCGCCACCGGCATGGAGTACAAGGCCGCCACCGACTCCGGTGTCTGCGTCCTGGCCGCCCATGACGGCACCGTTGAGTATGTCGACGCCGACAAGATCATTGTCCGCTGCGCCGACGGCTCCGCCGACACCTATGAACTCATCAAGTTCATGCGCTCCAACCAGGGCAACTGCAACAACCAGCGCCCCATCGTCAATGTGGGCGAGACCGTCAAGGCCGGCGACGTGCTGGCCGACGGCCCCGCGACCCGCAACGGCGAGATCAGCCTGGCAAGAACGCCCTGACTCGGGCTTCATGACCTGGGAGGCTACAACTACGAGGACGCCGTCCTGCTGAACGAGAAGCTCGTCCGCGAGGATGTCTACACCTCCATCCACATTGAAGAATATGAGACCGAGGCCCGCGACACGAAGCTCGGACCCGAGGAGATCACCCGCGACATCCCGAACGTCGGCGATGACGCGCTGAAGGACTCGATGACCGCGGCATCATCCGCATCGGTGCCGAGGTCAAGACCGGCGACATCCTCGTCGGCAAGGTCACCCCGAAGGGCGAGACCGAGCTGACCGCCGAGGAGCGCCTGCTGCGCGCCATCTTCGGCGAGAAGGCCCGCGAGGTCCGCGACACCTCCTGCGTGTGCCCACGGCGCCTACGGCATCGTTGTCGACGTCAAGGTCTTTACCCCCGAGAACAGCGACGAGCTGCAGCCCGGCGTGCGTATGTGCGTGCGCTGCTACATCGCCCAGAAGCGTAAGATCAGCGTCGGCGATAAGATGGCAGGCCGTCACGGCAACAAGGGTGTTGTTTCCCGCATTCTGCCGCAGGAGGATATGCCCTTCCTGCCCGACGGCACCCCGCTGGACATCGTGCTGAACCCCCTGGGCGTTCCCTCCCGTATGAACATCGGTCAGGTCCTGGAGGTCAACCTGGGCTACGTTGCCAAGCACTGCTGGAAGGTCCAGACCCCCGTCTTTGACGGTGCGCACGAGTCCGACCTGCGCGACTGCTTCGCCGAGGCCCGCGAGAAGTGGCACGGCGAAAATGCGCCCGAGTACCCGACCCACCTGGACCGCCTGATGGGCGAGAAAGCCATGTCATCGACTTCTCCAAGATCGATCTGACCGACGACGGCAAGACCACCCTGTATGATGGCCGTACCGGTGAACAGTTCCCCAGCAAGGTCACGGTAGGCTATATGTACTACCTGAAGCTGCATCACCTGGTTGACGATAAGATCCATGCCCGTTCCACCGGCCCCTACTCCATGGTCACCCAGCAGCCTCTGGGCGGCAAGGCGCAGTTCGGCGGCCAGCGCTTCGGCGAGATGGAAGTCTGGGCGCTGGAAGCTTACGGCGCCGCTTACACCCTGCAGGAGATCCTGACCATCAAGTCCGACGACGTCGTGGGCCGTGTCAAGACCTACGAAGCTATCGTCAAGGGCGAGCCGATCCCGCGCCCCGGTATCCCCGAGAGCTTCCGCGTTATGCTCAAAGAGCTGCAGAGCCTTGGCCTGGATATTGTTGTGCAGGATAAGGAAGGCAACGCCGTCGATATGCGTCAGGAGTTTGACGACGATGACAGCAGCTTTGAGAACAATGACTACGACCTGGGCGATAACGTCATGGTCGAGAGTGAGCTGCAGGACGATTACAGCGTCAAGGACGCCGACGAAGGCTTTGACGATGATCTGGATGAGGATGCCGGCCCCACGGCTGACGACCTTGCCGCCATCGAGTCTGATTCCTTCGACGATTGATCGAATTGCATCGTGTGTCATATTGAATTTGAGAGGGTTCGCTGAATGGAAAATAAAGAATTCGATTCTATTAAGATCGGCCTTGCTCCCCGGACCAGATCCGTGCCTGGAGCTACGGCGAGGTCACCAAGCCCGAAACCATCAACTACCGCACCCTGAAGCCGGAGCGCGACGGCCTGTACTGCGAGCGCATTTTTGGACCTACCAAGGACTGGGAATGCCACTGCGGCAAGTATAAGCGCATCCGCTACAAGGGTAAGATCTGCGACAAGTGCGGCGTCGAGGTCACCCGCGCCAAGGTCCGCCGTGAGCGCATGGGCCACATCGAGCTGGCCGCGCCTGTCTCGCACATCTGGTATTTCAAGGGCATTCCCAGCCGCATCGGCCTGATGCTGGACATCAGCCCCCGTCAGCTGGACAAGGTCCTGTATTTCGCCAACTACATTGTCACCGACCCCGGCTTCACGCCGCTGGAGAAAAAGCAGCTGCTGACCGAGCGCGAGTACAAGGAGATGCGCGAAAAGTACGAGGATACGTTTGAAGCCGGTATGGGTGCCGAAGCCATCCAGAAGCTGCTGGCCGAGATCGACCTCGACAAGCTGAGCAAGGAGCTGCGTGAGGAGCTCGAGCACGCGAACGGCCAGAAGCGCGTCCGCCTGCTGAAGCGCCTTGAGTGTGTCGAGAGTTTCCTCGAGAGCAACCAGCGCCCCGAGTGGATGATCATGACGGTCATCCCCGTCATTCCGCCGGATCTGCGCCCCCTGCTGCAGCTGGACGGCGGCCGCTTTGCGACCTCCGACCTGAACGATCTGTACCGCCGCGTCATCAACCGCAACAACCGCCTGAAGCGTCTGCTGGAGCTCGGTGCGCCCGACATCATCGTCCGCAACGAGAAGCGTATGCTGCAGGAGCCGTTGACGCCCTGATCGACAATGGCCGCCGCGGCCGCCCGGTCACCGGCGCGAACAACCGCGCACTGAAGTCCCTGTCCGATATGCTGAAGGGCAAGCAGGGCCGCTTCCGCCAGAACCTGCTGGGCAAGCGTGTTGACTACTCCGGCCGTTCCGTTATCGTCGTCGGCCCCGAGCTGAAGATGTATCAGTGCGGTCTGCCCAAGGAGATGGCCCTCGAGCTGTTCAAGCCCTTCGTCATGAAGGATCTGGTCGAGAAGGAGAAGGCCAACAACATCAAGTCTGCCCGCAAGATGGTCGAGCGCGCCCGCCCCGAGGTCTGGGATTCTCTCGAGACCGTCATCAAGGGCCACCCCGTCCTGCTGAACCGTGCACCTACGCTGCACCGTCTGGGCATTCAGGCCTTTGAGCCTGTCCTGGTCGAGGGCCGTGCCATCAAGCTGCACCCCCTGGTCTGCACCCCCTTCAACGCTGACTTCGACGGCGACCAGATGGCTGTCCACCTGCCGCTGTCCACCGAGGCCCAGCGCGAGGCCAAGATGCTGATGCTGGCCTCCGGCAACCTGCTGAAGCCCTCTGACGGTGAGCCCGTCACTGTGCCCACGCAGGATATGATCCTGGGCAGCTACTACCTGACCCTCGTCAACCCCGACGATAAGGGCCACGGCAAGATCTTCCGCGACGAGGACGAGGCCATGATGGCCTATTCCGAGGGCCTTATCACGCTGCAGGCACCCATCAAGGTGCGCCGCACGATGGTCTTTGACGGCGTTGCGGAGACCGGCCTGGTCGATACCACGATGGGTCAGATCATCTTCAACACCCCCATCCCGCAGGATCTTGGCTACGTGGATCGCACCAATCCCGCCACCAAGTTCGACTACGAGATGAACCCCCGCACCCTCAAGATCGCATCCGGCGGCAAGAGCGACAAGCTGACGAAGAAGGGCCTGCCCGACATCATCAGCCGCTGCCTGACGAAGCACGGCACCAAGACCTGCGCCATGATGCTGGATCAGATCAAGGCTCAGGGCTACAAGTACTCTACTGTCTGCCATCACCGTCGCTGTTCCCGATGCTATTATGCCTGACGAGAAGCCGGAAATTCTGCTGCCGCCGATAAGAAGATCGAGAAGGTCATGAAGAACTTCAACCGCGGCCTGATCTCCGATGAGGAGCGCTACCGCAAGACGGTTGAGATCTGGCAGGCCGCCACGGAGGAGGTCTCCGAGGCTCTGAGCGAAAACCTGAAGAAGAACCACCAGCGCAACCCCATCTATATGATGTCCGATTCCGGTGCCCGTGGTTCTATGGACCAGATCAAGCAGCTGGCCGGTATGCGCGGCCTGCTGGCCAATACTGCCGGTAAGACGCTGGAGATGCCTATCCGCGCCAACTACCGTGAGGGCCTGAATATCCTGGAATACTTCATCTCTTCCCGAGGCGCTCGTAAGGGTCTGGCCGATACCGCTCTGCGTACCGCTGACTCCGGCTACCTGACCCGCCGTCTGGTCGATGTCTCTCAGGAAGTCATCATCCGCGAGGAGGACTGCCACGCTACCGAGGCATCTGGTCCGCGAGATCAGCGAGGGCAACTCTGTTGTCGAGAGCTTCAAGGAGCGTCTGAACGGCCGCTACTCCCTGCATGATGTGCACGATCCCGCCACGGGTGAGCTGCTCGTCAGCAAGGAAAAGATGATGGATATGTTCGACGCCGAGAAGATCGTCAACGCCGGTATTACCGAGCTGGAGATCCGCTCCGTCATGACCTGCCGTGCGCACGTCGCGTCTGCGCCCACTGCTACGGTTCCAACATGTCCAACGGTGAATGCGTTAAGGTCGGTGAGTCTGTCGGTATCATTGCCGCAGAGTCCATCGGTGAGCCCGGTACCCAGCTGACCATGCGTACCTTCCATACCGGCGGTATCGCATCTGCCGAAGACATCACCCAGGGTCTTCCCCGCGTTGAGGAACTGTTTGAGAGCCGCCGCCCGAAGGCGATGGCCATCATGTCCGAGATCGCCGGTACGGTCCACATCGACGATACCAAAAAGAGCCGCCATGCCGAGATCACCGGCACGGACGAGAACGGCGCTCCGGTTACCAAGAGCTACCTGATTCCGTTCGGCCAGCGCCTCAAGGTCATGGAAGGCGACGAGGTCGCCAAGGGCGCACTGCTGACCGAGGGTCATGCTTACCCGCAGGACATCCTCGCCATCCAGGGCCCCATCGCCACCCAGAACTACCTGATCAGCGAGGTCCAGAAGGTCTACCGTCTGCAGGGCGTTGACATCAACGATAAGCATATCGAGGTCATCGTCCGCCAGATGATGCGTAAGGTCCGCATTGAGGATTCCGGCTCCAGCGACTTTATCATGGGCAGCATCGTGAACCGCCGCGATGTCATGATCAAGAACGAGGAGATCCAGGCCCGCATTGATGCCGGTGAGACTGATCTGAAGCTGGTTCAGGCCAGCCAGGTCCTGCTTGGCATCACCAAGTCCAGTCTGGCTACCGACTCCTTCCTGTCCGCTGCGTCCTTCCAGGAAACCACCCGTGTCCTGACCGAGGCCGCTATCAAGGGCAAGGTCGACCCGCTGGCCGGCCTGAAGGAGAACGTCATCATCGGTAAGCTCATCCCCGCCGGTACTGGTCTGCCGGAGGTCGAGGAGGAGCTCGTCCAGGCCGAGATTGCCCGCGACGCCGCCGAGGCAGCCTACGACCACTAAATAAACCGCAAAGGATTCCCGCCGCCACGGCGGGAATCCTTTTTTGCATACCGTCCGTGATTGACACACACACGCAGGCAGGTTATAATAAATAGAAAAAGCAAAGGGAAGTGAGAACATGCTGTTTCTGCAATATCCGCCGTGCTCCACCTGCCAAAAGGCAAAAAAGTGGCTCGACGACCACGGCATCGAGTACACCGCCCGCCACATTAAAGAGGACAACCCCACCGCCAATGAGCTGCGCGAATGGGTCGCCCGCAGCGGCCTGCCCCTCAAGAGGTTCTTCAACACGAGCGGCCTAGTCTACAAAAATCTGGCCTGAAGGATAAGCTGCCAACCATGACCGAGGACGAGCAGATCGCCCTGCTGGCGTCGGACGGTATGCTCGTCAAGCGTCCGCTGCTGGTGGGCGACGATTTTGTCCTGCCCGGCTTTAAGCCGGCCGAGTGGGAAAACGCTCTTTTGTAACCTGTAGGGCAGATGCCTGCATCCGCCCGCGGAGCTTTGCGGCAACCGCACGACTCCCGGGTCGTTGAGGACGCCGACCCCTACATCCTCAGCATAGCAAAACATTTTATAACAAGGAGAAAACTATGGCCGAAATTCTAAAAGAACGCAGTGAACTGGACCCGCAATTTCAGTGGGACCTGACCCCGATGTTCGAGAGCGACGCCGCGTGGGAGACCGCGCTGGACAGCCTCGACGCGGACATTGAAAGCCTGGCGGCCTTCGCCGGTAAGCTGACCGATGCCGTCACGATTGGCGCATACCTCGACGCATCCACCGAGGTGGGCCGCAAGGTCGAGCGCCTCTACTGCTACGCCTCCCAGCGCCATGACGAGGACACCCGCGACGACAAGGCCCAGAGCATGTACGCCCGCATCGGCAGCAAGTACGTCAAGATGGCCGCCGCGCTGTCCTTTGCCCAGCCGGAGATCCTGTCCCTGCCCGAGGAGACGCTGACCGCCATCGTCAACGATCCCGCCGTCGCGGACTACAAATTCAACCTCGAGGATCTGCTGCGCGGCAAGCCCCACACCCTGACCAAGGCTGAAGAAAAGCTGCTGGCCAGCTTCGGCGAAGTCATGTCTGCGCCGTCCGAGATCTACCACAATCTGGAGGACGCCGACCTGCTGTTTGATGCCGTCAAGGACGCAGCGGTGAGACCGTCGAGGTCACCGGCTCCAACTTTGTGCCGCTGGAGATGAGCACGGACCGCACCCTGCGAGAGAACGCCTTCCACAGCTACTACAAGAGCTACCGCGAGCACATCAACACCTTCGCCGCGTCCTACGCCGGTGCCATCAAGGCTGCCACCGCCGAGGCCGCCGCCCGCAATTACCCGTCCTCCCGGCGCGATGGCCATGGCGGGGGAGAATGTGCCCGCTGAGGTCTACGACAACCTCGTCGCCACGGTCCGCAAGCATATTCCCGCCATGCACCGCTATGTCCGCCTGCGCAAAAAGATGCTGGGCGTTGACGCGCTGCACTTCTATGACGTCTACGCTCCGCTGGTCGGCGATCTGAAAAAATCCTACAGCTACGAGACCGCACAGGAGATGGTCCTGAAGGCCGTTGCGCCCTTGGGCGAGGACTACCAGGCAACCGTCCGCAAGGCCTATGCCGAGCGCTGGGTCGACGTTTATCCAAACCGCGGCAAGCGCGGCGGCGCGTACTCAGGCGGCTGCTATGACTCCAACCCCTATATCCTGCTGAATTTCAGCGGCACGCTGGACAGTGTCTCGACGCTGGCACATGAGATGGGCCATACGATCCACAGCTGGCGCTCCCGCCAGCATCAGCCGCCGCAGTACGCGGACTACACGCTGTTTGTCGCCGAGGTCGCGTCCACCGTCAACGAGAATCTGCTCATTGAACAGCTGCTTGCCAACGAGAACGACCCCCAGACCCGCCTCTATCTGCTGAACCAGTATCTGGAAAACTTCAAGGGCACGGTCTATCGCCAGACGATGTTTGCCGAGTTCGAGCGCGAGGCCCACGCCATGGTCGAGCGCGGCGAAGCCCTGAACGCCGCCGCCCTGAACGCTCTGTACAAACGCCTTGTCACCGACTATTTCGGCAACGATATGGTCATCGACGACGAGATCCAGTATGAGTGGGCACGCATCCCACACTTCTACCGCCCGTTCTACGTTTACAAGTATGCCACCGGCTACTCCACCGCTGTCGCCCTGTCCGAGGGCATCCTGAAAGAGGGCGAGCCCGCCGTCAAGCGCTACAAGGAGTTCCTCTCCATGGGCGGCAGTGCTTACCCGCTGGACGAGCTGCGCCACGCCGGTGTTGACCTGGCCACCCCGGCCCCCGTGGACGCCGCCCTCGAGAAGTTCGAGCGCATCCTCGACGATGCCGAGGCCACGCTGGCAAAGCTGCAGTAAACCCCATTTGCCCGTTGCCCCTACCCCACTGGCCTCCTCTGCGAGGGGGCCCCGCCCACAGGCGGTGAGGGAGAGAACTTTGTGGTCGCCCGAAATAGTTAGGGTCGCCGCAAGGCTCTCTCCCACCGGCCCTGCGGGGCCACCTCCCTCGCAGAGGGAGGCAAGAAAATAGCAACAAAAAAGCGGAGCGCCTTTCCCGGCGCTCCGCTCCTATTATAATAAGGTAGAATTACTTGCCCAGCACGGCCTTGATGTAGGCGGCCTCACGTGCGGCGATCTGATCCTGATACGCCTTCACGGCCTTCGCATAGGCGGCCTCGCGTGCATCAGCTTGGCCTGCGTGGCCTTGCCTGCGGCAATTACCGCGGCGACGCGCGCGTCAGCCTGGGACTGGGCAGCCTTGCCCGCAGCGATGACGGCCAGACAGTCTGCATCGGCCTTCGCCTGGGCACTTGGCGGCCTTCAGAATTGCGGCGCTGTCGGCGTCTGCCTTGGCCTTTGCATTCTTGGAATAAGCATCCACCGCTGCAGTGTAGGCAGCTTCCTTCGCGGCAATCTGAGCCTGGTAGGCCTTGACGGCGGCGATATAATCGCTGTTGGCATCTGCAAAAACAGGTACAGCGAAGGCGGATACCATGCACAGGGAAATCAGGATAGCAAGCAGTTTCTTCATTGTCAGGACCTCCTCAAAAATGTAGCGTCAGAACTTGCATGGCCGGAACTGTTCCGGTTTTGTCTGTATCTTCATTATAACAAAACAGGGTACACAATGCAACAGAAATCGACTCGTCAAGTCCATGAATCTGGCGGCTTGTTTTTGTGCAAAATGTATATTTGTCTCTGATGAATAGACAAAACGTGCACGGACGGCGGCCGGACGCGCGGCGGCGGGGGGAGACGGTCCGCTTCATTCTATGCGCGGACTTACCAAAATGCAACGCTGCCGCCCAAACCGGCGCAAGATTTGCACATTTTGCTTCAGAAATGAAAAATTCTCCGTATTGCACGATTTTTTCAAGATTTTTTTGGCAATACTCTTGACATTCCGGCCGGGATGCTGTAATATAATCATTGCGTGAGATGCGGGGTATAGTGCGGCCATCTGGCCGGACGACCCGCAAAAAGCGCGTGAATAAGTGAAGAAAGGAGAAAAGAAATGCCTACTTTTAACCAGCTCGTGCGCAAAGGCCGTGAGGTTCTGGTCAAAAAGAGCACCGCGCCTGCCCTTCTGAAGAGCTACAACTCCCAGAAAAAGGAGTACACCAACCTCAACAGCCCGCAGAAGCGTGGTGTCTGCACTGCCGTGCGTACCATGACCCCCAAGAAGCCTAACTCTGCTCTGCGTAAAGTTGCCCGTGTCCGCCTGACGAATGGTATCGAGGTCACCTCTTACATTCCCGGTATCGGCCATAACCTGCAGGAGCACAGCGTTGTTCTGATCCGCGGCGGTCGTGTCAAGGATCTGCCCGGTGTCCGTTACCACATCATCCGTGGTACTCTGGATACCCAGGGTGTTGCGAACCGTAACCAGGCCCGCAGCAAATACGGTGCTAAGCGCCCCAAGGCCGGTGCCAAGAAGTAAGGAAACATCTTTTCGCCATAAAATAGGCCAACGCCTTTTTTGTGGCACAACGGGAGTTTCTTAACTTTCGAGTACCGATGATATCATTTATGTGAAGGAGGGAAGAAAGATGCCCAGAAGAGGTAATGTCGCGAAACGCGAAGTTCTGGCCGATCCTATTTACAATTCCAAGGTTGTCACCCGCCTGGTCAACTACATCATGCTGGATGGCAAGAAAGGTGTTGCGCAGGAGATCGTTTACGATGCATTCGACATCGTGAAGGAAAAGACCGGCAACGACCCGCTCGAGATGTTCGAGAAGGCAATGGAGAACATCATGCCTAACCTCGAGTGCAAGACCCGCCGTGTCGGCGGCGCTAACTATCAGGTTCCTCTGGAAGTTAGCCCTGCCCGCCGCGAGACCCTCGGCCTGCGCTGGCTGACCGCTTACAGCCGCGCCCGTGGCGAGAAGACTATGTCTGCTCGTCTGGCTGCTGAGATCATCGACGCCACCAACGGTGTCGGCGGCTCTGTCAAGAAGCGCGAGGATACGCACAAGATGGCCGAGGCAACAAGGCTTTTGCCACTATCGTTATTGATTCGCTGTCGAGGAGGTATAAGCCATGGCTACGCCGAGAGATGTATCTCTGCAAATGACCCGTAACATCGGTATCATGGCCCACATCGACGCAGGTAAGACCACCACCACCGAGCGCATCCTGTACTACACCGGTATCAACCATAAGATCGGTGAGGTTCATGACGGCGCTGCTACGATGGACTGGATGGAACAGGAGCAGGAGCGTGGTATCACCATCACTTCCGCTGCTACCACCTGCTATTGGAGCCATACCGAGACCCAGCACGATCCGGCTCTCTTCAAGAAGAACCGTCATCGTATCAACATCATCGACACCCCGGGTCACGTTGACTTCACTGTTGAGGTTCAGCGTTCTCTGCGCGTTCTGGACGGTTCCGTTACCGTTCTGGCCGCTAAGGGCGGTGTTGAGCCGCAGTCTGAGACCGTTTGGCGTCAGGCTGACGAGTACAAGGTTCCCCGCATGGTGTACGTCAACAAGATGGACACCATGGGTGCCGATTTCTACCGCTGCGTTCAGATGCTCCATGATCGTCTGCACGCCAACGGTGTGCCCATCCAGCTGCCCGTCGGTCAGGAGGATACCTTCAAGGGTATTATCGACCTGATCGATATGCAGGCTGACATCTACTATGATGACATGGGCAATGACGTCCGCGTTGAGCTATCCCCGAGGATATGCAGGAGAAGGCTCAGGAGTACCATGACAAGCTGATCGAGCTGTTGCCGAGACCGACGAAGAGCTCATGATGAAGTACCTGGACGGCGAAGAGCTGACCAAGGAAGAAATCAAGGCGGCTCTGCGTAAGGCTACCATCTCTAACGAGATCGTTCCCGTTGTCTGCGGCTCCTCCTACAAGAACCGCGGCGTTCAGAAGCTGCTGGATGCCATTGTTGACTACATGCCGGCTCCTACCGACGTTGCAGCCATCAAGGGCACCAACCCCGAGACCGGTGAGGAGGAGGATCGTATCTCCTCCGACGACCAGCCGTTCGCAGCTCTGGCCTTCAAGATCATGACTGACCCGTATGTCGGTAAGCTCTGCTTCTTCCGTGTGTACTCCGGTACGCTGGACGCAGGCACCACCGTCTACAACTCTGTCAAGGATAACAACGAGCGTATCGGCCGTATCCTGCAGATGCACGCCAACAACCGTAAGGACATCGACACCGTTTACGCGGGCGATATTGCGGCTGCTGTCGGTCTGAAGAATACCACCACCGGTGACACGCTGTGCGACGAGAAGCACCCCATCATTCTGGAGTCCATGAACTTCCCGGAGCCCGTTATCCGCGTTGCCATCGAGCCCAAGACCAAGGCCGGCTCTGAGAAGATGGGCATTGCGCTGGCAAAGCTCGCTGAAGAAGACCCGACCTTCCGCACCTGGACCGATGAGGAGACCGGCCAGACGATCATCGCCGGCATGGGCGAGCTCCATCTGGAGATCATCGTTGACCGTCTGCTCCGTGAGTTCAAGGTCGAGGCCAACGTTGGCGCTCCCCAGGTTGCTTACCGCGAGACCATTCGCAAGGAAGCCAACCAGGAGACCAAGTACGCCCGTCAGTCCGGCGGTAAGGGCCAGTATGGTCACGTTAAGATCAAGCTGGAGCCAACCCCGGCAAGGGTTATGAGTTCGTCAACGGTGTCGTTGGCGGCGCTATCCCGAAGGAATATATCCCCGCTGTTGACAATGGTATCCAGGGCGCGATGAAGTCCGGTGTTCTCGCCGGCTATCCCGTCGTTGATGTCAAGGTCACCTGTGGGATGGTTCTTATCATGAGGTCGACTCCTCTGAAATGGCGTTCTCCATGCTGGTTCTATGCATTCAAGGATGCCATGAAGAAGTGCGATCCCGTCATCATGGAGCCCATCATGAAGTCAATGTATCG
>ENA-OQAZ01000611-OQAZ01000611.1-human-gut-metagenome-genome-assembly--contig:-NODE-611-length-19362-cov-3.242579_pt1 | contig 19362 bp, 24 predicted proteins | sample MGYA00242737_ERZ504531 | MGnify/ENA primary metagenome ERZ504531 (study PRJEB26092, sample SAMD00036244) | human gut metagenome | host: Homo sapiens | study: EMG produced TPA metagenomics assembly of... | reverse complement strand
TCCCCGGTCATGCTTTTTGGCTGTGCCTTTAAATTTTCCGGGATTTTGACGATTATGATGCCTAACAGTTCAAAGTGTTGATTTCCAGTCTTTGAGGACTTTTTCGAAGCACCTGCTGATTTGCCTTGCGACGGCATCGCATAGTAGTAGGATTCTTTGTATTCTTCATCACTGCATCCAATGTCTCATATGTGAGCATCCAGTGATCGGACGTTGGCATGATCGGATGGTTTTTCTGTTTGTTTTCTATTCGCTTCTGGATCTTTGTGCGGGCCGGGTCGTTTGCAGGCAGACTCTGCAGCTGCTTTGTGAGTCGGTCAACATCTTTCTGAAGCTTTTCGTTTGCCATCTCAATACCAATGCGTACAGTCTCTAAAACCTCTTTCTCGTTGGCAGTGCGTTTATCCGGTGCTTTTTTCAGTCCGGTACGCAGGTTACGAATGATAAAGTTTACTGAATTTCGCAAGTTTTTTGCAAGGTGAGTCTGGCACTCGAAATAAGATGCCAGCTTTGGCATCCTGTTCTGATCCACAAAGATTGATATGGTATGCATAAAAGACCCTCCTTTTCAAAAACGTGAGAATGTAGTTGACTATACTTATATTATACGATAAAATATAGGTAAAATCAAGCAATATATGAACTTTTTGAATTGTTTCATTTTAAAACGAGAGAGGTACTATTATGAGAACAAATAAGAATGGTGTCAACAAAGACCAAAAGGACAAAGTAAAGAAAGACGGGTACAACAGGGGACAGCATTGTGTTTACTGTCTTACCTATCATATGATTTTTGTCACACATTACCGAAAGCCTGTGATTAACGACGAAATGAGTGCTGCCATGAAAGAATTTTCGAATCATATGGCAGAGCAATTTCGTGGAAAAGTTTTATCCGCAGAGACAGACAGAGATCATATCCACCTGCTGGTATCACTGCCACCGAATACCAACATATCCATCTTTGTAAGAAGCATCAAGACTCAGTTATCCAGAGAGATGCGCAAGCGTTTTCCGGAACAGATCAAACAGTATATCCACGGGGACGATACCTCATTCTGGAGCCGCAGCTACTTTATCGCAACTACCGGAAGTGTTTCTCTTGAAACATTAAAGCAATATATCGAATCACAGCGTTCTGAAGAACATCAAGCCGGGAAAAACTAGCAATTCCAGAAGAAAACCCTGTTGGAATGATGGTTGCGTTGTTTGTAATCGGCGCATTCATCCCTGGGACGTCTTGCGAACGGCCAGGGTTTTCTGCGCTGAAACATTATAATCCTGTATCATCAAACTGTGGAATAAAGCTTTCCTTTGCAGTCTCACCTTCTTGTATAAATCCATTTTCCACACCCAAATCAATTGCATAGTCCACAACCTCATCATATTCCTTCTGCGTGATCGTGCGGCCAAGATTTTTAAAGCGCTTCTCAATTCCCGGCATCGGTGTGTATTGGTTCATAATACTTATATAGATCTGATCACCGTATGTCTCATATAGATAACGAATGGCTTCTTTTGACTCTTTTATATGGCCTGGCAAAATCAAATGACGCACAATCACACCTCGCTTCATCATATCTCTCTCATCAAATTTTGCATCTCCAGTTTGCTTTACCATCTGTGCAAGAGCACGCTTTGCTATCTCTGGATAATCTGGTGCATTAGAATAGCGCGCAGCCATCTCACTGCTTATATACTTAAAATCTGGCAAAAAAAATATCCACAATTCCATCAAGTGCCTCAATTGCCTCAACCTTTTCATATCCGCTCGAGTTATAGACAATTGGAATTGTCAATCCACTCTTCCTTGCTCGCTTTATGCTCTCAATGACAATTGGCAGATAATGGCCTGCCGTCACGAGATTGATATTATTTGCCTTTTTTTCCTGAAGCTCCATGTAAATCTCGCAAAGCCTATCTTGTGTAATTGTCCTGCCAGAATGACCAAGCGCAATTTCTCTATTCTGACAATATACACAGCCTAAACTACAGCCTGAAAAAAATACAGCGCCTGATCCCTCATCACCAGAGATGCATGGCTCCTCCCACATATGAAGGGCAGCTCTTGCTGCCGTTATTGTGTTTCCAACTTTACAGGCACCAAAACCACGCGTACGGTCAGCACCACACTCGCGCGGACACAGCCTGCATTTAGTCCAATCTACCGTAAAATGCTTATTTTCTTCCATTTTTTTGTCTCCATATTTAACTTTTTCTTACAATTCCCAAAAAGCTGTTGTGTTTCTCTCAAAAAGCTATATGATAGAATTGATTGTAATGATTTTACTTTATTACCACTTACCCATTATACTTTATCATGGAGGTGCTATCATGTATTTTGATGCACATTTTATTTTTAACACCTTCCGATCTCGTGGGGTTTTTATGTTTGTGCTTTGTCTTATGATCCTTTGCTCTGTGCGTCCCTCTTTTGCAGCAGAAGCCGAAGCTACGCTGCAGGCGGAAACTACAGACGATTCTACTATTGAGACAGCTGGTATTGTCAGCGAACATGGTCAGTTAAGTGTCTCGTCATCTGGATTTGTAGTGGACAAAAATCAATCTGTCTTCCAAATTCAGGGTATAAGTACACACAATTTGGCTTGGTATCCGGAGTATGTAAATGTCGATACATTTCGCAAACTTCGTGATGAGTTCAATATCAACACAATCCGCCTTGCCATGTACACAGCAGAAGATGGCGGCTATTGCGTCAGCGATGACACTGCAAGACAGCAAATGCTTGCCTGTCTGACTTCTGGTATTGAAGCTGCCATACAGTTGGATATGTATGTGATCGTAGACTGGCATATTCTTTCAGATTCCAACCCAAATCTCTACAAAGAAACTGCCCTTTCTTTCTTCGAAAGGATTGCTTCCACTTATGGTGACAAACCAAATATTTTGTATGAGATCTGCAATGAGCCAAACGGTGACACCTCATGGGACGAAATCAAAAGCTACTCTGTTGACGTGATTGACCGCATTCGTATGTATGCACCGCAAAGCATTGTAATTGTTGGTACCCCAACCTGGAGTCAGGATGTGGATATTGCTTCTTCATCTCCAATTGAGCGCACCAATCTCCTTTATAGTCTTCATTTTTATGCGGCAACCCACAAGGAAGATCTACAAAGCAAGATGCAGACCGCACTCACAAATGGTCTTCCTGTCTTTGTATCAGAATTTGGCATTACGGAGGCTTCCGGAAGCGGAATCGTTGATACCACAAGCGCTGATACCTGGATGAAACTGTTAAATGAAAACGGCATTGGCTACATTTACTGGAATCTTTCAAACAAAGACGAAGCCTGTGCTCTTCTTCGTTCCTCGTGCACATCATTATCCGACTGGACTTTTGATGATTACTCGCCTGCCGGACAATGGTTTTTACAGAATCAGCAAAATAATGCTTCAATTTATGACAAAGCAGTTGCCGCTCCAACAGCGGCTGTCGACACTCCTACTACACTTTACGCAAGTGATGATTATTGGAGCTTTAGCAATGGCTGCAATGTTTCTGTAAGCCTTACTGATACCTGGGCTGATACATCCATGCAGTATGCCTCTTATGATGTAACTGTTTCAAATACATCTTCTTCTGATGTAACAAACTGGCGTTTTCGCATCACCTGGAATGAGGAAATTTCACCAAAGGAATACTGGTCATGTGAAATCGGCGGCTCTGGAAATAATCGTCTTTTCATTCCAGTAGACTATAACACGACCATCCCGGCAGGCTCTTATATCACCTTTGGAATGATCGTGTATGGTGTTCAGTCACCTGAACTGACAAATATCACCTTTGAATAAAACTAGGAGCTTTTTGATGAAATCAAAATATACAAAAAAACAACGTGTTCTTGCCATTTTAGGCATCATACTTTTAGTCGGACTTTATCTCGCAGCACTTATCGCTTCGTTCTTTAACAGCCCGACTGCACAGGGATTTTTATGTAGTGCTTTATTCTGTACATTCTTTATCCCAATCGTTATCTATCTTCTTCAGTTTTTTGCAAAGAAAAATTCTTCGTCACCAGATGACGACGATAAATCATTTAGGAAATAAATTTCCGATTAAAGGGGTCTTCGGACCTCTTTTTTTTCGATTTTCCTCAATCACTTCATCATCAATATCAATATAATAACGCTCATATGCATTCACTACACGTGTTTCATTATACTTACACTCTCTTTTATAACGTCCTCCGTAATTGGCATGCACATGACCATGTACAAACAAAAGTGGCTTATAACAGTCCATTAAGTCCCTGAATACCTGAAATCCTTGTGAGGAATGTCATCACCGTCATTTAACTGATACGCCGGCGCATGCGTAACAAGAATGTCAAAGCCATCTTTCTTTCGCAGCTTAAAACGCATCTTATTCACACGCTTTTTCATCTCCTTTTCCGTGAACATGTTACTTCCCTCTTTGTAGCGCATTGATCCCCCAAGACCAAGCAAACGTACACCATGAAACTCAAAAATATCATCTTCAATGCAGATACAGCCATCAGGAGGTGTCATCTCATATTTTGCATCATGATTTCCCCTCACATAAATCACAGGTGCCTTTGTAAATGTTGCCAGAAAGGACAGATATTTGGGATTTAAGTCTCCGCACGAAACAATCAGATCCACATTTTCAAGCATCGACTTATCAAAATAGTCCCACAGCGCCTTCGACTCGATATCTGCAATTACCAGTATTCTCATTCCTACCTCTACCTCTGCCATAATCCAGCGCAGCTATACTTCGCTGCGCCTTCATAACCGCTTTTTCTACTCTTCTATATTATCTACACCCTGAACCTCAACTTACAGCCTTGCATCCTCATTTAATTTGTTCCAATGCGGCAGACTGCCATTCACATTATCGGCCAGCCATCTCATGTTAATAATTTCTTCTGGTGTCAGTGAACGATTGTCATCGCTTTGTACAATACCATCCTGTGAATACAGCTCTCCTGAAAACGGACTAAAGCCACCTTCCATAATTTGATGCTGCATAAACTCAACCAACTGTCTTGTTTTTACCGGAACCTTAGGCGAACAAATGAAATCAACAACACCTGCTGACATTCCCCACCAGTAATTAAGTGCAACACCGTCTGAGCCTGCACTGTCCCAAGCACCATTTTGCACAGTCTCGACAAGCTTTTTATAAAGCGCACCCCAGTTCCATATCACGCTGTCAAATTTTCCGGCTTCATCTTTTCTATATTAACTAAACCAAAATAGCGTGACGGTGAATTAGGTACAATCATCTCAAGGCATGATACAAGATTTACTTCATTTGCCTTAAAGTCCTCAAGAATTTCCTGTTTGCTGCGCACTGTCGTCCACTCCAACTGAATCGTTGCATTTGGATTAACCATCTTCACGCCAATCGCAAATGCATTTATATTGCAATCATACCGCAGATCGGATAATCAGCCATATAGCCAATCTTTCCATTTTTACACAATGCTCCTGCTACAAGTCCTGATAAGAACTTTGCCTCAAACAAGCGTGCATAGTAGGTGCGTATACACTGATGATTTGTATCAACAGAACAATTCAAAATCTTGACAGATGGATTTTTTATCGCTGTCTTTATGCTCCTTCAAGAAACTGCGGCGTTGTTGTAAATATAATGTTGCATTTTTTTTCAATTGCATCATCAAGTGTATTTTCAAGTTCTGCTCCCTGTGAAACATCATTATAAGAGATTGTTTCAACCTTTCCCTTAAACTGTTCCTCAAGATACATGCGTCCAAGTTCATGACCATATATCCATGCAGAATCCTGTGGATTTTTATCATGTACAAATGCAATCTTTAAATACTTTGTTCCTGGAGACAACAGATAATCAAACAGATTTTTCTTTGGTGCTTCCTGTGGCTCTGTTTTAATCTCAGAAGGATTTCCCTTTGCCTGAAGCAAAATCTCATCCCACATCTTTGCAAGTTCTGATTTAATTTGAGACGGGAGTTTTTCCTCCTTATGAGGATCACATGGATATAACTCTAAATACATCAAAAAGGCATCTGCTGTCGGAATCGGCGGTCGTTCTCCTCCCTTTTCCTTATATACCTTTTCAAAGCGGACATACAAAGAGCGGACCTCCATGCGATCATCGTCTGTCCATCTATAATCTGCCTCAAATCCAAGTTTTTCCAATAAAATCCGATAGCTTCCAAGCTTGCTGAATATAATGTAATTAACCTTAGAGTATTTATAAAATGCCAGAAACTCAAAGTACAGGCGGTTCTCCGGCTCATCTGTCCTCTTTGGAATAATACGAGTTACATTGCCCTGCACACTAGGTGCACCGCAAAACTTTAACACACTTACACGCTTATTACCCTCTAATACATAGTAGCGGTTCATAAACTCATAACACTTAATTGGATCATGTATTCCTTCTTCCAGATGGGCATTATAGAGTGCCTGCCACTTGGCTGCAAACTCTGATTCCTCATCGAGCAGCGGCATAAAGTTCGGTGCAAATGCAGTACGTCTTCCTGCCGTAAAGGTTCCCACAATCAATTCCGATGGAATGGAACAAATTCCCAGATCTTCCTCTGCCACCACATCCGTATGAGACAAAAGTTCCTCAAGCACTTGCAAATACGGATATTTTCCTTCCGACAGATATCTTGCATAGCTTCTCTCACCCTTTTTCAGCGCCTTCTGATAATCCTCTCTTGCCATATTCAGCCACACACCTTTCTGTTCTTTAAGTCTCTTGCTCTTTGCAGCTTTATTTTACATCATTTTATCTGCTGTTACAAGTATTCTTAAGAAAACCTTTCAATCCTTATGAATCCGTGTTTTTTCTTGCTTTTTTTTTAGAAACAAAGTACAATAAAATTAACTTATGCATCAGGAGGACTTATTATGAAAAAATCTCGTTTCATTCCTGCTTTTTTACTTTCTGCAGCACTTTTATCTGGACTTGCAGGATGCAAAAAAGAAACTGAATATTATAATCCAAACGCACAGACCTCATCTGTGACAGAAACACAAACTGAACTGCAAACAGAACCTTCCACACAAGCTTCTACAGAAGAATCTACTGAGGCATCCACTGAGGCTTCTACTGAAGAAAGCACTGAGGCTTCAACCGAAGAATCCACTGCTGTTCCTGTCGTTTCCAAAGAACTTGCTGTAGGTGACATTTGGTATGTAAATACCGATTCCCTTAATATCCGCGATTACCCTTCTACTGAAGGCAATAAAATTGGGGAGCTTTATCGCGGTGAGGAAGTTCGAATCCTGCTCTTGCAGAAAATGGATGGGTTCAGATTCACAGTGCAACAATGGACGGCTATGTAAAAGCAGATTTTCTTGTATCTTCTCCAGATCAGGTAGATGGTGCAGCGGCAGATGTCGCTGCATCTGCTGCGCCAGCCTCAAACGAAACATCAAATGCAAACACATCTTCTTCAAACGGACATATTGTATGCATTGATGCAGGTCATCAGCAGGCAGGCATCAGCGAACAGGAACCAAACGGTCCTGGCTCTTCTGTAATGAAGGCTAAGCTACTACTGGAACGAGCGGCGTAGCTACTGGTCTTGCCGAGTATCAATTAAACTTGGATGTCTCTCAAATGCTCCAACAAGAGCTTTTAAACCGTGGCTATCAGGTTGTAATGATCCGTACAACAAATGACTGCGCTATGAGCAATGCTGAGCGTGCTGTATATGCAAATGAAAGCGGCGCTGAAATCTTTGTCCGCATCCATGCAAACAGCTCCAATGATCCTTCTGTAAATGGCGCTATGTTCTATGCTCCATCATCAGCAAATTCTTATCTGTCTGCTGATGTAATATCTGCAAGCAACACACTTGCTTCTACAATGCTTTCTTTTTATTGCTCCACAACAGGTCTTGCAAACAAAGGAGTTCTTCAGGATGATAATATGACAGGTATCAACTGGTGTACTATTCCTGTCACAATCGTAGAAATGGGCTTTATGTCTAACCCTGAGGAGGACCAAAAGATGGCAAATCCTGAGTTTCAGGCTGTAATTGCACAGGGTCTTGCAAACGGTATTGACGCTTACTTTGGGAGATAATTAATTATGGCTGTTCAGATCTATTACCAACTGATCCGTGACATCGTAATTGACGAACAGCTGCTTTCCATGCTGCAGCCGCAGCGCAGAAAGCAGCTGTTTTCTTTTCGTTTGGAATCTGATCAAAAACGCTGCGCAGCAGCCGGGCTTCTTCTTTGGAAACATATTTATCATAAGCACCCAGAGCACTTCACCGTCTCTTACAATGCATCCGGAAAGCCCAGTGTAGCAAATGCGCCTTTTTCAATCTCTCACACAGCAATGACTTTGTCATGCTTGCCATCAGCGACACGCCCGTTGGATGTGACATTGAAAAACTTCATAAAGCGGTTCTTTCACACCATGTTTTTCACCCAAATGAACTTAATGCACTTTCTAATCTTCCTTCAGGAGATATACAAAACCATGAATTTCTTCGCCTGTGGACAGCAAAAGAAGCCTTCTTAAAAGCCATAGGCACAGGTATTGATGCAAAAGCTTCCTCATACGATTTTAGTAAAAGCAATACCATCTCTCTCTATGATGGTTCATTTTGGAAACTCGAACATCATACAGTTTGCGATTTTCCTGACTATCTTTCGTGTGTTTGCTATAAATGCTTGCAATAAAAAGAAATATCATTTACACTTTAAGCATTACAAGTCAGGCGTTCACATTACACCTGCCCTATGTTTTATTATTCAGAAACGAGGATTGTTTTTATGACTGCTTATGCTCATCTGTTACTGTATTTCTTTTTCTACAGCTTTGTCGGCTGGATTTGGGAATCCAGCTATGTATCTATTCTCACAAAACGGCTGACGAACCGAGGTTTTTTAACTGGTCCAATGCTTCCGATCTATGGAATCGGCGCTGTAGTCATGCTCTGTGCCACCTACCCAGTGCAATCGTCTGACGTTGGTATTTTTCTGCTTGGACTTATTGCAGCCACAATGCTTGAATACGTTACCGGTGTCGTTATGGAAGCACTTTTTCAGGTTCGTTACTGGGATTACAGTGACAAAAAGTTTAATATACAGGGACATATCTGCCTAGCTCCTCGCTTGCATGGGGTGTTTTTACACTTCTTTTGATCCGTGTCGTTCATCCGCGCATATCGGCTTTATTAGAAAGGATTCCTCAAAGTGTATGCTTTGGCGCTCTTTTTGTGATCACTATAGTTTTTTCAATCGACTTTGCTTCCTCCTTCCATGCTGCTATGGATCTGCGTCAGATTCTTGAATCTATTACTAATCTAAAATCAGATGCAGAAAAGCTTCGTGAACGCTTTATTGTACTTACTGATTCCGTAAGCGAGACGCTTCGCGATAAGATTGGCACTATAAAAAAGCCGGAGAGCTCTCGTATTGAGGAATTTCAGACTTCTGTTTCTGAATACCTCGAAAAGCTTTACTCTCTTGTTCCAAAGGAAAAAACAGCCGATGTTATTCGACTCAAAGAACGCTTTGCCTATTTAGGTGAACTGAAAAATGCTATCTCAAAGCGTATGGATTTTCGTAAGATTATCCTTTTAAAAGGAAACCCAATGCTTACTTCAAAAAAATATGCCGATGCCCTTAATTCCTTAAAAGAGCAGATTGGACTTAATAAAAATAAATAAGAAAAAGGCCAACAAAAAACGATGACGCATATCTTAAAAAGCGTCATCGTTTTTCTATAAGCTTACTAAATCTTTATAAAGTAATTCCAATATAAGCTGCTGCAAGTTTTATCAATATAAGTTATAAACTTGATCAAATACTCTTCAATACGCTCTAACAAGCTATATTGAACTGTCGATTCTTCTTGTACAGCAACCTCTGTCTGTGAAACACTTTCTTCTGTCTGTTCTTGCGTCTGTGCTTCAGTTTCAAAACGTCTCAGGCTCATTTAATTTCTCTGCTTCATGAGATTCCTGTTCTTCAGTCTGTGTACTTTCTGGCTCTGTATCAGCTGAATAAATATTTGTTTCATCAATAGTTACTTCCTCAGCCTGATATTGACTAAGCGCTACATTCATCAAATCTACTGTATAGCTTGCACTGCTGTAAACTGCCGCTGAATTATATTTCCAATTCAATACGCCTTTTTCAACATAATAAGATTTACCATTGTAAATACAGCTTCCAGTATAATTCCAGTTGACCTGTCCCTTTGTAATGTAATACCATACTCCGCTGTGCTGACAAAGACCTGTATAGTTCCAGTCTAACGCACCATTTTTATGTAAAACCAAATCGTATCATACTGACAAAGGCCAGTATACTCCCAATCAACTGAACCTTGTCTTACATAATACCACACTCCATTATACTGAGCTAACCCAGTATAACTCCAATCTGCTGTTCCACCCTTCACATAATACCAGCTGCCATTATAAACTGACAAACCTGAATATGCAGTATTACGTACACCTTTTTGAACATAGTACCAGTTTCCACCATTATAAATAAGACCTGAATAACTTGTATTCTGCACACCATTAATTAAATACACCTGATCACTTCCAGATGCTGCAAAACCAGTATAGCTTGTGTCAACCTGATTATTAGTATAATAGCGCCATACCCCATCCGAATCCTTTAAAAGACCATTTTTACTGGTAACAGTATTTTGTCCTGCATATGCAGTCTGACTAAAGACTGGATACAAGAATACACAATCTACACTAGTCGTCCATTTTCCACTTGGAATATGAGTATTTCCAAATTTCTTTGTTCCAAATGCTGCTGATGAGTATGTTTCTGAACCTACTAAGAAAAAGTCGTACATAGTGGTAGACTGATCATCCCACGTAGCATCCACTGCGTACCATACGCCATTTTCCATTTGAACATAATTCCACATATGATATTCTCCACTGTCTGTTACACCAGTAACAAGCACACATGGAATACCATATTTATTGCACTGGAGCTTCATCATCTTTGCATATCCAGCACAAACAGTTTCAATCTTTCCATCACCATCTGCGTCATAATATAGACTATATGGCGTCTGATAATACGGATTTCCGATATTTTGCATATTATTTTCATAGCTGACCATACTGCAAATCTTGTCATGAACTGCCTTTACTTTATCATATGTAGTTGCATTTGCTGGAAGCATAGCATCAATCTGTGATTTTGTTCCATCAAACAATGGATTTACTTTACTTCCTGTAAGTACCCCAGTATCCTTAGTAGGTGTTATGGTAAATGTACTTCCTGCAAGCTCAAGATCTGTTATAATACTTGTTTCGCCTGACTCGAACAGCGGTGTATATACGCTATAACCAATAGTATATTTTGCACCTGAAAGCCATACTAACTCTGGATGATCATATGTCAATGCTAAATATGCTGGAGTTACATAACTGCCAAGCCATGCAAAAATTGCCTGCTTTGTTTCTTCTGAATATACAGCCTTACCATTGGCTCCCTTTGTTACCTTCTGATTTTCAAAAATTTTTGTCAGGTTCAACTTCATCTTTGCTGTACTGGCACTACTTTTATTTGCTTCGTAAATCGCATTATAGATACGCTTAGATGTTGCATCAAGCTGATCATAATAGTTTCCAGTTGCTGTACTGATTCCTGCCATTCCTAAATAAATTGGATTTCTGTCTACTATCATATCAAATGAAAATGTCTTTACAAACTCATCTCCAATTTCATAAATATCAGAATCCATATCTTCATCAGTTGAATCTACAAATGCATCCGTTGAGCACTCAGTTGTCTCATCCTCACTATTAGATTCCTGTACCAGTTCTGGCAAATTCTCATTTACTGTTTCCTGAGTCTGTTCTTCTATACTTTCACTTGCCGTTTCCTGAGTCTGTTCTTGTGTACTTTCGCTTTCTGCTTCCTGAGTCTGTTCTTGTGTACTTTCGCTTTCTGCTTCCTGAGTCTGTTCTTCTATACTTTCAGTTATCGTTTCTGACGTCAGTTCTAATATTTCGGGATCAGTACCATTAACTAGTTCCTCTGATAACTCAGAAGATGATTCTGACAATATTTCCTGACTTAGTACTTCCTGCGATGTTTGTTCTTCTTGTGCATAAGTTGCCGATCCTGCCAATATAACAAAAGCAGTAAACAACGATGCGGCTCGTTTCAATAATACCTTATTTTTTCTCATCCAGTACTCCCTCTTCCTATTGTATCTCTAGACAATTACTTCTTAATACTAAAAAATCACAGAGTTTCCCCTGCAATTTTTAACTGCAGCTGGCTGACATTTTACAGTCCCTATAGCTTTGCGTCACTGCCTTTCGACAGTTTTGCCAAACTTTTTTTTTGTGAAAAATCATCAAATGACTCTCCATTGTAACCTATCTCCATTTTTATTAGTATCACGCATCGCCTTTTCTGTCAATAACTTTCTTCCAGATTCTTAATAATATGACTCTTTTCAGTGCTTGACAGGCAATTTAAGCTTGTCTTATAATAAATTATAATACAAGCGCACACTTCACTATGGGGCAAAAAGTTTCACCCTATTTTTCATTATATCATTTTTCCCCTGTGAAAAAAAGTCTTATTTGCGCGGAAATGAGGTTTTTATGAAACATTACGATATTATTATTATCGGCGCCGGTCCTGGCGGTATTTTCTCCGCATACGAACTGGCAACCAAACGCCTGATTTAAAAATCGCTGTATTTGAGGCTGGAAATCGTCTTGAGAAAAGAAAGTGCCCAATTGACGGCAAGCGCGTAACAAAATGTATACACTGCAAAACCTGTGCTATCATGAATGGCTTTGGCGGTGCCGGTGCTTTCTCTGATGGAAAATATAATATTACGAATGAATTTGGCGGCACACTTTACGAGTACATTGGAAAAAACAAAGCAACGGAACTTATGGAATATGTTGATGAAATCAATATGGCCTACGGTGGCGAGGGCACACGCCTATACTCTTCTGCAAATTCCAGCTTTAAACGTGTCTGTCTGCAGAACAACCTTCACCTTCTTGAGGCATCTGTCCGTCATCTCGGAACAGACAAAAACTATGAAGTTCTCAGTAACCTTTATAATTTGTTAAAAGACAAGGTTAGTTTCTATTTCATGACACCAGTTCAGAATGTTGCAATCATGGACAATGGTGACTATGAGATTATTACAGAGAACGAGAAATATACATGTGAGAAATGTATTATCTCCGTTGGTCGAAGTGGAAGCAAATGGATGGAGCAAATCTGCCATAACCTTGAAATTCCAACAAATTCAAGCCGTGTTGACATTGGTGTTCGCGTAGAGCTTCCTGCTGAGGTATTTGCCCCGATCACAGATGAGCTCTATGAAAGTAAGATTGTATACCAGACTGAAAAATATCAGGATCGTGTGCGTACCTTCTGCATGAATCCAAAGGGCGCTGTAGTTACAGAAAATACAAATGGTATTATCACAGTAAACGGGCACAGCTATGAAAATCCTGCCCTTCACACAAAGAATACAAACTTTGCTCTGCTTGTTTCCAAACACTTCACTGAACCGTTTAAGGACAGCAATGAATACGGTGAGAGTATAGCTCGTCTGTCTAACATGCTTGGAGGCGGCGTTATGGTTCAGCGCTTTGGTGATTTGATCCGCGGTCAGAGAAGTAACCCTAAGCGTATCGCAGAGTCTTTCCTTACACCAACTCTTGATGCTACGCCAGGCGATTTAAGCCTTGTAATGCCAAAGCGTATTCTCGACGGCATCATTGAAATGATCTATGCGCTTGACAATATTGCTCCTGGTACTGCAAACGATGACACACTTCTCTATGGTGTCGAAGTTAAATTTTACAACATGGAGGTTCAGATCGACAATCATCTTGAGACTCGCCACAAAAATCTCTTTGTGATCGGTGACGGCAGCGGTGTTACTCACTCTCTATCCCATGCATCTGCAAGCGGCATCTATGTTGCACGCCATCTGCTCGGTGAAATTGAATAATTAAAGAAAAGAGCCTCTGGGGACATGTACTGTCCCCAGAGGCTATTAGTTACTTTCTGACTTTAACAATGCCTGATAAATATCTCTTTTGCTGACACCGCGATCCTTCGCAACCTGCTTCATCGCATCCTTGCGGTTCATATCTTCATACAGCGCCATGTGCTCTTCAATTGTCATTTCTTCCCATGACTGCTGTTTTTGCTTATTTAAATCTTCTCTGTCAGCTCCCTCAATGATAATTACGCACTCACCTCTCGGATCCTCTATGTCGCGATAATGGGCTAATGCACCATCTAACGTATCTGCATAGACAGTCTCATGCTTTTTAGTAAGCTCTCTGCATATACGAACCTTTCTTGATCCGAGTGTCTTAAAAAGCTCCTCAAGCGTCTTTACGAGGTGATGAGGTGCTTCATAAAGAATAATAGTTCTTGTTTCATCCTGTAATTCTTCAAGAATTTGCGCACGCTGCTTTTTATCTGCTGGAAGAAATGCCTCAAATGCAAATCTTCTTGTAGATAAACCAGACATAGTAAGTGCGGTTATACATGCAGCAGGGCCTGGAAGAGATGTCACCTTAATCCCTGCCTCATAACACTTTTGAACCAGAACCTCACCTGGATCAGAAATGCCTGGCGTTCCTGCATCTGTAATGCAGGCAATATTTTTGCCATCCAGCATCAAACCAACCAGATATTCAGCCTTATCATATTTATTGTATTCATGATAGCTTGTCATTGGCGTATGAATATCAAAATGATTCAGAAGCTTTTGACTATTTCTTGTATCCTCTGCTGCAATAAGATCTACTTCCTTTAGCGTGCGCAGCACGCGAAATGTGATATCCTCAAGATTTCCAATCGGAGTTGCACACAGATAAAGCATTCCTGCCATAACTTTCTTCCTTCCATTTTCATGTTTGTATCTTTTCAGAGCCTTCCGTGAATCATTTTGATCTGTTTGCTCTCTTGTCCATCTTCATCAAACAATACAAGAGGCGCTTCGACGCGAATCTGCGTATTGCCGCCACGGATTCCTTCTATCAACACCAGATTAGCCTCCTGCGATGCCTTTGGATGCACCATACAAAGCGCCTAGGTGACATTTTATATTGCTTCATCAGACATATGATATCTCCAAGACGATATGGTCGGTGCACCATATACATACGTCCTCCGGCCACCAATACATTCGCACTCTCACGAATTACATCCTCTAAGCTGCATAAAATTTCATGACGCGATACTGCCTTACTGTAATCAGCACCTACAAGGCCGCTTCCACCTGCCATATACGGTGGGTTGACTGTGACTACGTTAAAAACGCCTTTTCCAAAAAGAGTCTTTGTATTTTTCAAATCACCACAGATAATTGATACCTTATCCCTAGATGATTTAACATCACACTTCGAGATGCCATTTTTGCAACTTCCTCTTGGATCTCTAGACCAGTAAAATGCGATGCCGCTGTCTTTGCCGTCATTAAAATAGGAACCACACCTGTCCCCGTACAAAAATCCAGCACATGCTCTCCCTCAGAAGCCTTTGCAAACCACGATAGTAGCACTGCATCCACGCCATAGCAGAAACGTCCCGGATGCTGAATCAGCATTAACCGTTGCGCTCTAAATCGTCTAATCTCTCACCTGGCTTAAGCTCACTTATCATTAAGCTTAGACCTTCCTTCCCTCTTGTCAAGCCTGTCTAAATCTTCAAGCTCCTTTAATTCCTTATCGGACAGCTGCGTTTTTTCCCTTCTCTTATGAGGACGGAATTTCAGCTGAGAAACCTTGTATTCACGAATTTCCTTCTCATCCTTATTTACGGTAACGATGACTTTTACTTCCTGGCGAAGCACACTTACACTTGAAACCTCTCCCTTTAGTCCGTCATCTGTCGTCACACAATCACCTACACTTGGAAGCTTACTGTTTAAATACTCGTATGTCTCCTCCTCGTTCTTTAAACAACACATCAATCGTCCGCAGACACCGGAAATTTTAACAGGATTTAAAGACAGATTTTGCTCCTTTGCCATCTTGATAGAAACTGGCGCAAATTCAGATAAATATGAATTACAGCACAATGGTCTTCCACAGCTGCCAATTCCACCAATAATCTTTGCCTCATCACGCACACCAATCTGACGAAGTTCAATACGAGTACGAAATACCGATGCCAGATCCTTTACAAGCTCACGAAAATCAACTCTTCCATCTGCCGTAAAGTAAAAAAGAACCTTATTATTATCAAACGTATACTCTGCATCAATAAGCTTCATATCAAGACCATGCTTTGCGATTTTTTCCTGACAGATCTTAAATGCATCCTTTTCCTTCTGTCTGTTTTCATCTGCAACTGCATCGTCTTGTGGTGTAGCAATACGAATTACTGGCTTTAATGGCTGAAACACCTTTTCTTCATCCATATCTTTCACGCCAAGCACAACATAGCCATACTCAACGCCTCTTGCTGTCTCTACAATAACATGCATTCCCGTTGTAATATCCATATCAAGCGGATTAAAATAATACACCTTTCCGGCTCTGCGGAAACGCACACCGATGACCTTTATCATAATTTTTCCAAACCTTTCCTATTTCTGGCACTCTCTGATCGTCAGCCACAAAAGCTCCAGCGTCAGCTGGAAATTTACATTTGCGTCCAGTCTGGCTGACGCGGTATTTATAGCCTCCAGAATGCGGTTTATTTCATTATAACCACATGTCTGAGCAACCTTATTGATTGCGCTGTACTCCTCTGCAAAGATCAGAAGATTCGGATCTCTTGTTGCCTTAAAGATCAGAATATCCCGATACCACATCTGCATAAAACCAAAGCAGTCCTTAATGCTCAGTTTATATTCCTCAAGCTTTGCAATACTTTCAAGTAGCTCTGAAAATGGCATCTTAGAGGCTGTCTTTAATAATAGCATAATCGTCTGAATCATTGAAATAAAATCATCCGACTGTGCCAGCTTCAATCCCTTTCCGATATTTCCCTGTGAGAATTTTTCAAGTGTTGGAATCTTATCCTCATCCACACCTTTTTCTCTCATGTACGAAGTAAATGCTTCTGACTCAACTGGCTTCATATTCAGTACAATGCTTCTTGAAAGAATTGTTTCAAGCATTGATGCTGCATTTGTTGTAAGCAATAAAATAATACCATAAGCCGGAGGCTCCTCTATTGTCTTTAAAAGAGCATTCTGTGCCTGAACAGACAGCTTTTGCGCCTCGTCTACAATATAAATCTTATACGGACTGCAATATGGCTTAATCTGGATATCTCCGATAATCTGAGTTCTGACGTCATCTACACCGATTACCGTTGGCTTCTCATGACCTGGAAAAATTACATCAGGATGATTACCGCTCAAAAATTGTGTGCATGAATGGCACACGCCACACGGTCTGTTGGCAGGTTCTGCCTGACACTCCAATGTCTGTGCAAATGCCTTCGCCGCCGTCATCTTTCCCAGACCATCCTCTCCGCTTATGACATAGCAGTGTGATACCTTCCCGGAAGAGATCGCATGTAAAAAATGTTCCTTTATCTGTTCATTTCCGATTAATTCTGAAAAACCGCCTGCATGCATATCAAAATCGCCTCCCATCTTATCGTAACGATCCATTTTTCTGTTTATGAACTGCATTTATCATAGCACAACTTTAATAAATAGTCTAGTTACAGTTCATGTTCAATGTATGATAAAACTTCTTTAAGACAGCACTCTCTATCCTCATTCTTAAAGCGTTTTATAATATTTGCGGCCTTTAGCTTTTCTTCAGAAAAATCGGCCTGATCAGCCAAAAAGCGTCTGCACATCTCCTCATATTTTGCAGTTTTTTGCGTGCGCTCTCTTGCAATAGCCCTCTCTAAGCGGAGCCCATCCTCTACCTCAAGATACACAGGAATCATAGTTTCTGCTCCAAAATGCGCACGAATCGGCACATACGATTCAAGTGTTCCAATTGTCATATAAACAGAATTATCATCAAACTGTCCATCATCTGCTGTCGCATAAATCCAATCACCGTATACGGTATGGTAAACACGCTTTTCTATAATTTTTCCTTCGTTTTCCATTTTGGCAATCTCACTGTCTGTCACAAAGAAATATTCTCTTCCATTTTCTTCGTGATCGCGTATAGGTCTCGTCGTATACAATATGATTTCCTTTGGTGAAGGATTTAAGTTTTTCCTTTACTTTTCTGTAGATAGTATCTTTTCCAGATGCACTCTTTCCCATAAAATAGATAATTTTCATATCTTCTTTTCCTTTTTGTTGTTTGTTACTATTTAGCTTCTGTTTTTATGTTATTAATTTTCAATGACAAGGAGCGTTTCTCCAGTTTCATCCTCCATGCCGTACAGTTCCATGCCACTTGTCCTATAGTAACGAACAATTTCAAGCAGTTCCTCGCTGATTTTTTCTCCTGGCATCAAGAACGGACAACCCGGTGGATAAACATAGACAGTCTCGGCACTGATTTTTCCAACAGATTCAAAAAATGGTACCTGAATTACAGGCGCCTCTGCTGCTTCTAGCGGCAGCATAACCAGTTCAAGCGGCACAAATGCAGAAGGATACGCACTCGTTGTTCTCTCCCATACTAGAGAGCCGCATTCCAACTCATCATTAATTTCGCTAAGTGCCGCCTCAAGACGCAAAAAGCCTTCTTCTGTATCTGTCAGCATTGTCATAAGAATTACATAATCGGGTGCTGACATTTCCGGCTGAAGATGATAGCGGTCGCGCAAAATTTCATGCAGCTTTCTTCCTGCATTCTTGTATCCTTTTGCGCCAAACACAATTTTTGTATAATCTGCAATCGGAATACTAATCATGCCTGCGCTTTTTATTTTCGGATAAAGAAACCACAGTTGTTTCCATGACTCGCTTCGTTCATAGAAAAGCTGCAGTCTGTCAGTCAGCATTTGTAGCTTTTTTTTGCCTTCGCCTTGCATATAGCGCACACAAAGATCCATTCCTGCCATTAAAACGTAAGATGGACTAGATGTCTCAAATATATGAAGGGCACGCTCAATTTTTTTTACCGAAACTCTGTCGCTGCATATATGAAGTGCTGCACTCTGTGTCAGACACGGAAGTGTTTTGTGAAGGCTCTGAATGACAATATCTGCGCCCTCACGCACTGCACTATATGGAAGATACGTCTCTTCCTGATTAGCACCATGATTAGCATATGGAAGATGTGCGCCATGTGCTTCATCCACAATCAAAACTCCGCCATGTGCATGTACACATCTGTGATTTGCCGTATATTTGATACAATTCCTTCTATACGTCGCGATGTCAGGATCACTGCCGCAATTTCTGGGGATTGCTCATTAAGCTTTTTCCACATCTTTGGGGATAAT
>ENA-OQAZ01000610-OQAZ01000610.1-human-gut-metagenome-genome-assembly--contig:-NODE-610-length-19387-cov-1.889097_pt1 | contig 19387 bp, 29 predicted proteins | sample MGYA00242737_ERZ504531 | MGnify/ENA primary metagenome ERZ504531 (study PRJEB26092, sample SAMD00036244) | human gut metagenome | host: Homo sapiens | study: EMG produced TPA metagenomics assembly of... | reverse complement strand
GTGATCTTAAAAATCAAACTGGTCTGTGTCCTGATCCGATGATCCCAGACGGTTGTAATGACAGACTTCACCATCATTTTCGATCTTAAAATGATAAAGTATCTGCGCTTCTTTCACTGTTATCTTATGTTCATAATAATCAAACAGACTGTCAGAAGCAGCTTTTTTCATCAAAACAGCTTTCTTCTTTTCTATATAATAAACATGATCTGCACCGTTTTTTGCCGTCCGCATCCGCACTGTAACCATATCACCGGCATCCGGCTCTGAAGGCATACGATAATCCTGGGTTTCTGCTGAAAACAGGGCTTCCCTGTTTATCTGGGTATCACTCATCACACGTTTGTCCTCTTATTTTCTAAACTCTTGAAAAACATTCGTAATCCGCTCATTTTTCTTCAAAAAATGGCTTCTTACTCATCATTAATATTGTAAATCAATTTTCTTAAATATGCAATACGCCGGTATACCGGTTCTTAACTGCAACAACCTTCTAAACCCCAGTTTTTTCCAGGTGTCCAGACATGGGAAAAGCCTGGCGGGGTAGCCAGGCTTTTCAGGAGAAGGTATTTCGTTTCTTATGGGGTGTAGCAAAAACTATATAATGTATTGGGGGGTTACGTCTATTATAATAGCATAACCCCCCATAAAAGTGTGCACAAATATGAATTTTTTTTACTGTTTTCTGCTGTCAAAATTGACAGACACTTTCTGATCCTGTTTTACACCTCACCGTCATTATGCATGACAGGTTCATGATTTTTAAATAATCCTTCAAATTCTTCCTGTCCGATCTTCTCTTTTTCAATAAGAAGAGCAGCACAGGAGTGGAGCACATCCTCATGTTCCAGAATGATTTTTTTCGCCTTGCTGTAGCATTCATCTACGATCCGCTTAACTTCCTCATCGATCACTCTGCGATCTCATTTCCATAAGACTTGGTGTGTGCCAGGTCGCGGCCGATAAATACTTCATCCTCATCACTGCCATACTGGATCATTCCCACGCGGTCAGACATACCATACTGAGTGACCATGGCCCTTGCAAGCTTGCTTGCCTGCTTGATATCCTGAGAAGCTCCGGTGGTCACATCCTTGAAAATGATCTCCTCTGCAATACGTCCTCCCAGATCCACCATGATATTCTGAAGCATCTTGCCCTTTGTATTGAACATTTCATCCTTTTCCGGAAGAGGCATGGTATAACCGGCTGCACCAACACCTGTAGGGATAATAGAAACCGTATGCACAGGTCCTACATCAGGAAGCACATGGAACAGGATCGCATGACCGGCTTCATGATAAGCGGTGATCTTCTTGTCTTTTTCAGAAATCACACGGCTCTTCTTCTCAGCACCAATGCCAACCTTTACAAACGCTTGTCAATATCTGCCTGACGGATAAAACGGCGGTTATCTCTTGCAGAGATGATCGCAGCCTCGTTCATCAGGTTTTCCAGATCTGCGCCTGTAAAACCGGCAGTTGTCTGTGCTACTCTGTGAAGGTCTACATCTTCACTTAATGGCTTTTCTTTCGAATGTACCTTTAATATCTCTTCTCTTCCCTTTACATCCGGACGGCCTACAGCCACCTTGCGGTCAAAACGTCCCGGACGAAGGATTGCCGGATCAAGGATATCTACACGGTTGGTAGCAGCCATAACGATGATGCCTTCATTGACACCGAAGCCATCCATCTCAACCAGAAGCTGGTTTAATGTCTGCTCTCTTTCATCATGTCCGCCGCCCATACCGGTACCTCTGCGGCGGGCCACTGCATCGATCTCGTCAATGAAAATGATACATGGGGCATTTTTCTTTGCTTCTTCAAACAGGTCGCGGACACGGGAAGCGCCCACACCTACGAACATTTCCACAAAGTCAGAACCGGAAATAGAGAAAAACGGAACTCCTGCTTCTCCTGCTACTGCCTTTGCAAGAAGGGTTTTACCGGTTCCAGGTGGGCCTACTAAAAGCATTCCCTTAGGGATACGCGCACCTACGCTGGTGTATTTCTGAGGATTTTTTAAGAAATCCACTACTTCTTCCAGCTCTTCTTTTTCCTCTTCCAGACCAGCTACATTAGTGAAATTCACCTTGCTGTCACGGCTGAGCTTTGCACGGCTTCTGCCAAAATTCATCATTCTGGCATTTGAACCGCCTCCTGCTGCCCCACGGTTCATCATAGTAACGATCACAACTACTACAACGATTGAAAGCATGAAAGGCATTACCACAGTAAGAAGTGTATTCTCCTGAGGTACTTCCTCCATGGAATAATCAATGTTATTGTCCTTTAAAAGCTGCTCTGCATCTTTTACGTCAGATACATTCTGGCGGACGGACTGACCATTAGCCAGTGTAACTGTCACATATCCGCTTGGTGTCTGTGGATTTGGACTGATCACTGCATCTGTCACGCTTCCGCTTTCCAGAACCTGGGTAAATTCCTGGCTGTCACCGCCTCTGCCTGTCTTGCATACGGAAAACGCAATGCAAGCATCAGAAGGAACAGCATCAGGATGATAAACATAAAACCTCTGAATGTCTGTTGCTGTCTCAACGAATTGCCTCCTTAAATTTACTGTTCAGGCTCCTGCTCTACCACGCCGATGTATGGCAGGTTGCGGTATTTCTGGTCATAATCCAGACCATAACCTACTACAAACTCATCCGGGATAGTAAAACATGTATAATCTACAGTCACCTGCTTCTTCACACGGCGCTCCGGCTTGTCAAGAAGGGTACACAGACGGATATCCTTCGGTCCTCTCTGCTTTAATACCTCGATCAGGTATGCCAGAGTACGTCCGGAGTCAATAATATCTTCTACGATCAGGACATCTTTTCCCTCTAACGGCTCATCAAGATCCTTAATGATACGTACTACTCCGCTGGATACAGTACCTGAGCCATAACTGGATACGGACATGAAATCCATAGAAACCGGCACTTTCAGTCTCTTTGCCAGCTCACAGGTGAAAAATACGCCTCCCTTTAAAATGCAGATCAGGTGAATGCTCTTTCCAGCATAATCTTTATTAATGCACTCTGCTACCTCATTGATCCGCTTATCTACTTCTTCTTCTGTTAATAACACACGAATTTTGTCTGCCATGATTTATCCTCCGTTTTTGTATCTTAACCTGTAATACTCGTTTTGTATCTGCCCTATCTTATAATAATTGCTGATGCGCCACCCTATGATCCACATGATATGGTCTCCGTCTGCCAGCAGTGCCACCTGATCCCGCTTATCTGCAGGTATCTTTTCATCGATCATAAAGCGGCGAAGCGCTTTTTTGCGGTCTTTATCCAGCATAATATAATCTCCGGTCTGTCTGGTCCTGACAATGGGCGTATCCTTTATTTTATCACAATCAAACCATTTCGTATACATCTTTTGCGGAAATTCCATGGCTTTTTCATAAGAAAAAACCTCAAATTCCGGCTCCGGAAGGGAAGTTTTTAACGTTTCTTTTACAGTGCCATCTGATCCTTTATTTTTCCCGGTATTTTCATGTACCCCGATCTTTACCCCGCCATATACTTTTTCTGCCTGTAGGCATAAGGAAGCTGATCCTGCGTCCCGTCTGCTTCCCAAACAACTCTGCCGTCTGTTCCCCGTGGACCAGGTCAGATCCTTTGCCGATCCGGCATATTGTTTTAAAAGTTCCATGATGCTGTACAGCTGGATCACCGGGTCTGCCTGTTTAAATGGTTCTTCCGGGATCATACAGTGATCATCTGCCAATGTGACCTGCTCCCTGATCCATTCTTTTGCCTGTTTTTTTAAATAGGCATCTGCCATTCCTGCCAGATATCCGGCCCTTCGTATCCCCGCTTCCGCCCCGGTGGTTATCTCTTCTTTAACAGCCGGAAGGATATGACTGCGGATGCGGTTTCTTGCATAATGATCCGTATCATTGCTGGAATCATTAACCCAGGAAATTTCTTTTTCTTCCAGATATGCCAGTATCTCTTCCTTCTCTGCATCTAAAAGAGGTCTTATAATGTTTTCCCGTACATAAGGAATGCCTTTTAAACCTCCAAGCCCGCTTCCACGGAATAAATTCAGCAAAATAGTCTCTGCCTGATCCCGGCTGTGATGGGCCACTGCTATTTTAACCGGTCTTTTTGTTTCTTTTTCCCAGTTTCTTCCACTTTCTTCCAGCGCCTGATACCGGATCAGACGTCCGGCCTCTTCTTCTGACAGCCCATTTTCAGAAGCATATTGTTTTACATCTGCTTTTATCATATGACAGGGGACATGAAAAGCTTCACTGATTTTTTGTGAAAAGGCTGCATCCCGGTCCGCTTCTTCCCCGCGAAGACCATGGTGTACATGCAAAGACCTAAGCTTTAATCCAAATTCCTCTCTCATATCTGCAAGCAGACTTAAAAGGCAGACAGAGTCTGCCCCGCCGGACAGCGCAATGATCACGGGATCACCTGGCTGCAGCATATGATGTTCTTTTATGGTCTGCCTTACTTTCTGTTTCAGCTTCTCCATGATGATCTTATTTCTCCTGCGCTTTTTCTATTTGTCTGCACCATATCTGCCTTTATTACAGCTATGCTGCTTTCGCGCACTTTTAATATACCTGTATCTCTCCCCATAAGCAAGGGGCATTTACTTTTTCCATACCTGGACTGCCAGGACTGTCATATCATCTCTGGCTCCCGGCACAAAAGACAGCGCAAAATCCAGCACATGCTCCGCCATATCCTGAGGGGGCATTTCCTCTAAACTGTCTAAAAACTGCCCCATGACCTGCTCCTTATCGTCTCCCGGCAGTGCATCTAACACTCCGTCCGTTACCATGATCAGCCGGTCCCCGTCCCAAAGCTTCCGGGATAATAATACCGGCTCTGCCTGTTCTAATGCACCTGCAGGAACCTGTCTCCCTTCTAAGACCTGGATGCCTTCCTGTCCCATTACAAAAGCCCCAGGTGCCCCCAGTTTGAATATTTCCAGGGCTCCTGTATATAGATCGATACAGCCTGCGTCAAGGGCTGCCGGGTGTTGTTCTCCACCTGCCAGTAAAAGCACTGTATTTACCAGTTTAAAGGCCGAGCGGGGGGCAAAACCGGTTTCCAATAAAGTCTCCAGTAATTCCACGATCCGCCTGCTCTCCCGGCTGGCCTCAGCCCCACAGCCCATTCCGTCACACAGGCTGAACATCACCTGGCTGCTGCCTCTTTCGCAGAAACTGTAATTATCCCCGGAATACCGTTCTCCCTGTTTTGGAACCCCCGCAGCACCCCAGGCCAGATAATAATCACCTTTTTCCTCAAAACGCACAGTCTCAAACTTCCGGGTAATAATGCTCCGGCTGTCTTTAGCCGGAAGCCAGGTGGTATCCGGGAACACCTCTCCCATCAGCTCTGCCGCATCTTTTGAAGTAACGCAGCGGCCATTGGTGGTCTTTGCTGTAAGATAGATTTCCCGGCGTCCGTTGTCATATTCCAGCAAAAGCATACTGTCTGCTAAAATGTGGTATCTGCGGAATTCTTTTTTTATGGCCCCTTTATATTCTTCTGTAATATTTTTAGCCCCGCCGATCTGTCTGGAAAACTCATCCAGTATCACTGCCAGTTCCCTAAACTGTGAAATGACCACATCCCGGCTTTCTAAAAAACGGTTTTTCCAGGAAAGATTCATGGCAGCCCTGGCAAAGCTGCGGTTTAACTGTTCTAAATAATCCCGTTTTCTGCGGCAGTCCTTCTTAAAAAGCTCCGGCATGTCCTCAGCACTGATATGTCCGTTCTGCTCAAAAATACGCAAAAGATAATACAAATAATAACTGTCCTCTTTTTCGCTGTCCTCATAAAGACTGCATCCGCCGCAGCTGCCGCAGACCAGTGTTGCGCAGGTCTGCATGGCAGTCAGTCCGTCATCCTTTGTAAGACTGCCTGTTTCCCCCGCCCCATCATCAAAGGCTTTTGCCAGCTGTTCCAGTGACTGTGACATATCTTTTAACTTTCTGGCTGTATAATAATTGATCCCATTTTCATTTCTGCCTGACAACACAAAAAATCCCTCCTAATCTGCGCATCATCCAGTATACGCACCTAAGAGGGAAATATCTGTCATATTTTCATGTTTTTCCCAGAAAATGTTTCGACATATTCTGCAATTGACCTGACACCTTTTTACAGTTTGCCTTTGTTTTATTTATTAGGCTTTAAAAGGATCTCATCTGGATTTACCAGTCCCAGTTTTCCTTTGCAACTTCCTCTGCAAACTGCTTGGTCTTTACATAAACCTTGTATTCTTCCAGCTTTTTCGTCCGTTCTTCTTCATCACGCAGCTGTGCCTCCAGCTGCTGTTCCTTCTGCTGATAATCCAGGTCCGACTTCTTCAAGGTTGAGCCCTTTGCGTTTACTGCAGCTGCAAGACAGATAACTACCATTGTAACGCCAAGTACGGCCATTCTGTTTGCCCATTTTTCGCGCTTTACACGCTTTGATCTTCCGTAAGAGCTCATTTTGTTCGTCACCATCTTTTTATTCAATTTTTATTCATTTTTTTATTTTAAACCATTTACCGGCCTTTTTCAAGACCGCAAACAGAAAACGGCTGACGATTCTGTCATAAAGCACCATCCCACAAGGACACCCACAATGGCATACAGACGCAGTCCACCGTCATTTTGCTCATACAGCAGCATAAAAGTGACAATTCCTGCAAAGATCCAAAACAGAAAATCCTCAATGCCCCTTACAAAAGAACTGTGTTTTATCATAAGCCTCAGTACCCGGAAAAGGTCGTACACCAGCATCAGCCAGCCGCCTACCAGCAGGCTTAATAAAAGCAGCCACGCTTCATAACGGATCTGCATACTCATACAACAAATACCTCCGGCCCTGCTCTTATTTCAAAAGCCGGGATAAGAAAGATTCCCCGGAATGTTTAAGTGCTGCATTAGAGCTGTAATTTAAACTGTCTATCTGGCCTTCCAGATCCAGCTCCCCCTTTTCCAGCGTAAGCCTCTTTACATGAAGCTCCTTTCCCCTTATGGTCAAAAGACCCATTTCAGTGTCCAGTACGATCTCATTTTCATCAAAAGACACTACATCATTGACTCCTGTCACAGAGCCTGAATGCCTGTCCGAAAGGACCAGACGGTGAAGCCGCCCGGACGATATTTTTTCTTCCATAAGATCACCCCCATAATATTTAACCGGCACATATTTTGATCCCAACAGCAACATATGTATCAATTAAATATATGGAAGAATATCAGCTTTTATTCATAAAGCGCCAGTCCTGCTCTCAGGTTTCGATCACTTTTTCCCTCAGTTTGTCCGGCCCTATTACTTTGCAGTCTTTACAGTGATGAGTACAGAAAATAGCAGCACCCATCAGACTCGCCTTGGCTGTCACATGGACCCAGTCAGGATGATCCGGATCTTTCATATCACGGGACTGGATGCTCCATCCAAAATCATCGATTAGATTGTTGATGATCGCCGGGTTACAGCTTAAATGAATCCGCACTGTTTCATCTGAATACATTACCGGATGGTCATTTCGGTACTCACTGGCCTGAAAAACCTCATGAGCTGCATCCCGGAAATAAGGAAGGAGCTGGTCCGGCAGCGGCTTTCTGGGTTCATCCAGCATCTGTATCTGCAAAATGCGGTCAATGCGGAAATTTGTCAGCCCGTCCGGTATTTAGGATTGCCTGCTATAAGATAATAATAACCATTGCTTGACATAACTGCATAAGGATCGATGGCCCGGGGGGCATCACTGGTGGGCGCCAGCTTTAACCTTTTGTCATAGCGGCCATAAAGAATAGATTTGCACAGATCTTAAAAGACGGCGGAGAGCAGTTTAAAGAGATCCAGAAATTTATAAATAATCCCCGGGAACCACAATATATCCTGGTACACGCTTCCAAACTGGAAGAAGGATATCTGGCTATCAGCCTTTTAGCAGGTATCTACAACGAAATCAATCAGCGCGGAGAATGGGAAGACGGGATGTCTGATGGGAATGAAAAAACAGAACCTTTTGGCGCCACCCCACAGAGCCTGGCATCCAGTGGTCAGAGAGCTGGCAATGCCTCCCCATTATTCCATATAATGAAGCCGACGACTATTATAACTGGCATGAAGACAGTTTCTCTGCTTTTGGCAGCTCCTTCATGGCCAGTCAGAAAACAAACGACACCTTTGTTCCTTACTGGACAGAAAATGAGGACAAACCGGTGTGCATCACCATGAATGACTCCGGCTTTTTCATGTGGCAACGGATCATTGAAACCTTAAATAACTTCAGCAGCAATGAACAGGTCTACATCCTCATCCTTCACGAAGAAAATAACTTTGATTCCATTAACTCTTTTGGCGGCTTTGGCGGATTTGACACCTTTGAGTCAGACAGCGATAAAAACCTGAACCAGATCATCTTAAGCCTTACCGCAGAGGAGCTGGTGATCCCAAAAACACGCTCTGTTTCCTTCTATTATGAAAACATCTGGAAACAGATGGTTAAAAGCAGCGGCTGCAGGATGGAACGCAAATTTCCGGTTCATGATTTCTTACTTGATATTGAAAAAATGAATAAAGAATTTTCCTATGAATTCCTAGATAAGATCTTAAAATACGTGCTGCGAAACCGGGAACATGGCATCCTGCGGAAAAATGATTTTCAGTTTATGGACCGTTTTGCAGGCAAAAGGGATTCTTTGGAACAGCAGACTGAAAGCCGTTCTGCCATCCGCTGCCTGAAAGAGGACCTGATCGGCATGGAACAGGTAAAAGAACAGGTAATGGAAACAGTCCAGGTTATGAAATTCAACCGTCTGCGCAAGGAAATGGGGTTAAAAAAGAGCAGTTACCACAACGTCCATATGATGCTCGGCGCTCCCGGAACTGCAAAAACCACAGTTGCCAAATTAATGGGAAAGATCATGGAGGAAGAAAAGCTTCTTCCCGGAAGCCAGTTCGCCTGCGTAAACGGCGCCGAATTAAAAGGTATGTACGTAGGCCATTCCGCCCCGAAGACAAAAGCTTTATTCGAGGAAAATGACATTATCGTCATTGACGAAGCCTACTCTCTCACCGGCGACCGCAGCGAACCGGACTCCTTCAGCAGAGAAGCCATTGCCCAGTTAGTCATTGAACTGGAAGAACATGCAGAAGATAAACTGGTGATCTTTGCCGGATACGGCGGAACAGATGTAGACGAAAAAAATAATAAAATGAAAGAATTTATCGATGCCAACCCCGGTATCAAAAGCCGCATTAACTCCACCTTCTATTTTCCGTCCTATACAGCCCCGGAAATGGCTGAAATCTTTAAAAAGCACGTGGAAATGAGTGGCTATGAACTGCCGGAAGGGTGGAAAGGAACCGGTTAACTGCCTATTTTGCAGACCGGGTAAATGATGAAAACTTCGGAAATGGCCGTGAGGCCAGAGCATTATTTGAAAAAGTCTCTGTCCAGATGGCAAAACGGCTCATGGGCAGCGAAAACGGTGAACAAAAAAATACTCTTAGCGAAAAAGCCATAAAACAATGCCGGATCAGCGACATTGAAGGCGCGATCCGGCGGGCAAGGGAAGAAAACAAACAGATCTCAGGCCGTGTGAAGGTGCATAACAGGATCGGTTTTTAATCTTCCACGAACATTCATAGCAGGTGTAAGCTCCAGACAGGCAGCTACATACGTAGATAAAGTCACATTTTCCAGATCATGATCCAGGACCAGACTGCCGTAACGGTTTTTCTTAAAACAGAAAAGCCGGATGCTGCAGTAATCGGTTCCGGAAGTGGTCTGGTAAAAATCATTGAGAAAACGCTTTACCGTATCTGGGGAAACCATTTTCTGCGGGGCCGTTACATGATCATACCTGCGGTTAATGATCCCGGTCAGTTCAGACACTGTAACCGGCGTATGCAGCTCCAATAATGTGTTTAAAATAAAAACTCCATTTAAACGGCTGGTAAACAGTGTATTCATAAGCAATTCCTCCTTTGCTATCTCTGTTACCAGATCATAGCAAAGGAGTTGGGGAAAAATTTCCCCAAACTTCTTAAGGCAAACAAATCTCAAAGCATTTTCAGCTTTACAGTGATCCATTCCCTTACAAATACTCAAACATCTCTTTCGCATCTTCCTTACGGATCGCATCCTGCACGCTTGTGACCTTTACCTTTACAGCCTTGGTTCCAAATGCGATCTCAATCACATCGCCTGCCTTAACCTCTGCACTGGCTCTTGCAACCTTTATCGTTAAGCATTCACACGGCCGCTGTCGCAGGCTTCGTTTGCTACTGTTCTTCTTTTGATAATACGGGATACTTTCAGGTATTTATCCAATCTCATGCTTTTTATCATTCCTTTCGCTTCGTTCAAGGCACAAACAAATTATGCAAAATGTTATGCTCCTTCACGCTTTGATCTATATCTGCAATAAAAAAAGTGCCAGCATAGGACTTTTACCTATATCTTAGCACTTTTAATTGCTTTTAGAAAAATCAATTACTTATTGATCTCGTCCTTTAAAGCCTTACCTGGTTTGAACTTAGGTGTCTTGGAAGCTGCGATGGTCATGGTCTCGCCGGTTCTTGGGTTTCTTCCTTCACGTGCTGGTCTCTCGCTGACTTCGAAGTTACCGATCCAACTAACTGAACCTTTCCGCCCTTTGCCAGTTCTTCTGCTACTGCATCAGTAAAAGCCTTAACTGCCTTTTCTGCATCCTTTTTAGAAATTTCTGCCTTCTCAGCTACTGCTGCGATTAACTCTGTCTTATTCATCAATGTTTTCCTCCTAAACCGGATCCGAAAAAACAGGTTCGGACCGTCTTTATTCTTGTCAGTGATACCCTATCATTTATATCTGCTTTACTATGATTTGTCAAGGTTTTTTGGCCTTTTCCTGCATTTTTATCCGGGCCCAGAGAGCCTCTCCTTCTTCGGCCGAATTTATCTTTTCACCACCGAATACCCATGGGTGTCTGCGCACCATTTTTTCGCAGATCCCACCTATCACATCATCTACAGAAAACAGCCCTTTTTCCTTTGCGATCTGGCTGTTTAACATCACCTGAAAGAGCACATCTCCCAGTTCTTCACACAGATTTTCCATGTCCTCATTGTCCACTGCCTGAACCGCTTCCTCTCGCCTCTTCCCGCATATATTTTCGCAGGCTCTCAAAAGTCTGTTCCCGGTCCCATGGACAGCCGTCTTCTGCCCGCAGCTTTGCGGTAATTTCTACCAGATCTTTAAATGTATACATGATACAATATCCTTTCTCGTATTCCAACGCATCCGGCTATTTTACCATTTTCTGCCTTTCATCACCCTGTCTTCATCCTCTTAATAACCTTCAACCGGGTAAATTCTTCCCTTTCCTTCTCTTCCAGGGCATTGGAAATGGACCTGGACAGCTCTTCATAATGAGGAATTGTGATGTTCTTTAAAGCATTGGCGCGCTTCTGGGTCTTCTTAATAGAATTTGCCAGCCGGTACGCAGAATTTTCCACCATAGACAGCTTAATGGTCAGCTCCTTTACCCGCTCAAACCGTTCTCTGGCAATATCCAGGGCTTCAGAGGTATTGTTAAACCATAAGCCAGCTCCATAGGCTTTTCCTGGTGCTGGACTAAGGGGATCTCTGTTCCCATGATACTTCTTGCCTTGATCTTCACTGTATCATCCACAGGAACAGACATTCCGATCTCCTGGACATAATTGATGCCCAGTTCAATATTGGCACTCTGCAGCGCTTCATAAGCAGCCTTAAACACAGTGTCGATCTCAGACTGTATCCCCTTTGCCTCATCGATCAGCCCCATAAGCTCACGGATCAGGATATTTCTCTTCTTATCCATTAATCCGTAGCCCATAGTTGCCAGTTTCAGGGAGTTTTTCGCAGCAATCAGATTACCTTTTGTGGGAAATGTATTTGGATCCATTCCTGCTCACCTCACTCCTCGTAGTACTGATCCAGAACCTTGGTATCAATACGGTCTAATTCCTCTCTTGGAAGCATACGCAAAAGTTTCCAGCCGATCTCCAGAGTCTCTATAATGGAGCGGTTCTCATGATGTGCCTGGCCAATAAAATGCTCCTCAAATGCTTTACCAAACTCCAGATACTTCTTGTCAATGGCAGACAGCTCATCTTCACCAATAACAGATGCCAGCGCCCTGGCGTCACCTACCTTGGCATAACAGGAAAACAGCTGGTTTGCCACATCCTGATGATCTTTTCTCGTATAGCCTTCACCGATGCATCCTTCATCAGTCGTGAAAGAGATGGAAGCACGCTGATCGGCGGATAAACAGACTGGCTGTTTAACTGTCTGTCCAGAACAATCTGTCCCTCTGTAATATAACCAGTCAGGTCCGGGATCGGATGTGTAATATCATCATTTGGCATAGTTAAGATCGGGATCTGGGTAACTGAACCATTTCTTCCTGCTACGATACCGGCTCTTTCATATAATGATGCCAGATCGCTGTACAGATAACCTGGGAAGCCCTTTCGTGAAGGGATCTCGCCCTTAGAGGAAGAAACCTCACGCAGCGCCTCTGCATAAGAGGTCATATCTGTTAAAATGACCAGGATGTGCATTCCCTTTTCATAAGCCAGATACTCTGCCAGTGTCAATGCGATCTTTGGCGTGATAAGCTCTCTACTACCGGGTCATTTGCCAGATTGATAAACATGGCTACATGTTCGGAAACACCGCTTTCCTCAAAGGTACGGCGGAAGAAATCAGCCACATCATGCTTTACGCCCATAGCTCCAAAAACGATGGCAAACTTTTCATCAGAACTATCACCTAATGATGCCTGCTGCACGATCTGGCCGCCAGCTGGTCATGAGGAAGGCCATTTCCTGAGAAAATAGGAAGCTTCTGGCCACGGATCAGTGTAGTCAGTCCGTCGATGGCGGAAATTCCTGTACGGATATAGTTTCTCGGATACTCACGGGATACCGGGTTTAATGGCTGTCCGTTAATATCCATACGGATATCAGAAATAATGTCCCCCAGTCCGTCAATGGGCTGTCCGATACCATTAAAGGTACGTCCTAACATTTCCTCAGAAACTGCGATCTCCATTGGATGTCCCGTCAGCCTTGTATGGGTATTTCTAAGAGCCATGCCGTCTGTTCCCTCAAACACCTGGATAATGGCTTTATCCCCGTAGATCTCAATAATACGTCCGATCTTCTTTGTAGTGCCGCCAACGGTCATTTCCACGATCTCATCATAAGCTGCGCCCTGAACGCCCTCTAACACTACCAGAGGACCATTGATCTCACTTAAACCTAAATATTCAACTGCCATTTTAAGTCCTCCTTATGCGTTACGCTCCAGCACATTCTCATAGAACGCATCAATCTGTTTCTTGTAATCATCAAACATGTCCAAACGGTCATTTGGCACATCATATTTAATAGAAATGATCTTATCAAAGATCTTATCTTCTTTTAACACGGACATAGGCATTCCCATAGCGATCAGCGCTTTTGACTTCTTATACAGATATAAAATAATTTCCATCATCTTAAACTGCTTGGTAAGAGGCACTGATGTATCGTCCTTGTGGAATGCATTCTGCTGCAGGAAACCTACACGGATGACCTTTGCGATCTCTAAGACCAGTTTCTGGTCATCCGGGAGAACATCTGCACCGATCAGCTTTACGATCTCCATCAAACTGCTTTCCTGGGTCAATAACGCCATCAGGCGGTTTCTGTCACTTACAAAGTTCTTATCTACGTTATCAATATACCAGGATGACAGATCATTTACATACTCTGAATAACTGGTCAGCCAATGGATAGCCGGGAAATGCCTTGCATAAGAAAGGTTCTTATCCAGTCCCCAGAAGCAGCGTACAAAACGTTTGGTATTCTGGGTAACAGGCTCAGAGAAATCACCGCCCTGAGGGGAAACTGCACCGATAATGGTAACAGAACCTTCTGTACCGTTTAAATTGCGCATCATGCCTGCTCTCTCGTAGAAAGAAGACAGACGGGATGCAGATAAGCCGGGAAGCCTTCCTCTGCCGGCATCTCTTCCAGACGGCCGGAAAGCTCACGCAAAGCCTCTGCCCAACGGGAGGTAGAGTCTGCATGATCGCTACATGATATCCCATATCCCTGTAATACTCTGCCAGTGTTACACCGGCATACAGACTTGCTTCACGGGCTGCAACAGGCATATTGGAAGTATTTGCGATCAATGTAGTTCTGTCCATCAGGAGATTTCCGCTCTTTGGATCGATCAGCTCTGAAAATTCTTCCAGAACCTGGGTCATTTCATTTCCACGCTCACCACAGCCGATATAGATAATAACATCCGCATCAGACCATTTTGCGATCTGATGCTGGGTCATGGTCTTTCCTGTACCGAAGCCCCCTGGGATCGCCGCTGTACCTCCCTTTGCCAGTGGGAACATAGTATCCAGGATACGCTGTCCAGTGATCAGCGGCCTGGTTGCCGGATAACGCTTTGCAGAGGGTCTTGGCACACGGATAGGCCACTTCTGGGTCATGGTCAGCTTCTTTTCTGTTCCATCCAATAACTGCAAAGTAAGAAGAGGCTCATTAATGGTATATTCCCCATCTTCCACTACGTCTAATACATAGCCCTCTGTATCCGGCGGCACCATTACCTTATGGATAATAGCCTTGTCTCAGGAACCTCTGCGATAATGTTCCCGGAAGCACCCGGTCGCCTTTCTTTACTGTCATATGTGTTTTCCATTTTTTGGAAGTATCCAGAGAATCTACACTGATGCCACGGCTGATATAGTAGCCGCTGCGCTCTGCGATCTTGCTTAAAGGACGCTCAATACCGTCAAAAATGTTATTTAAAATACCAGGAGCCAGCGTAAACAGAAACCGGTGCTCCTGTTCCTGTTACCACCTCACCAGGCTTTAAACCACTGGTCTCCTCATACACCTGGATCGTTGTTTTTTCTGAGGTAAGCCCAATGACTTCGCCTACCAGATTTTCCTTACCAACGTACACCATTTCGTTCATCTGAAATCCGGGATCACCGGCCAGAGAAACTACAGGTCCGTTGATACCGTAGATCACACCTGTCTTAGCCATTTACTGCTTACCTCCCAAGTCAAACTTAAATTCATGGCGCGCTTCTTCCAGTTTTGTCTTAAAGGAACTGTCGATCAGGATATGTTTGGACGGGATCACCGCACGGATGCCTCCGTCAAAGGAATATTCGCTGATCTTTACAGTTACATTGTGGTGCATGGCCAGTCTGCGGGCCTTGTCCTCATCAGAGGGATCCATGTATACGACCATAGCCTCATCACCTGCAACTGCTTTAGCTGCTCCGATCTGTTTTTCCAACAGGTCCAGATAGTCTCTTGTCTCCATGAAATTAGCCAGTTTATCTCTTATCTCCACAAACAGCTTATCCTTTAATTCCTCCTGTCTGTGGCTTACTTCTCTTCTTAAGTCCAGCTGTCCAATGGAAAGCTTTTTGTTACGCTCACGCCCTAACTTTTCCGTCTCAGCCTCTTCCTGCATTTTCGCCCGCTTCCTGGCATCTTCTGTATGCTCCTCATAGGCCTTATCAAGAGTTTTTGCGTAATCGTCCAGTATTTTTGCACTTTTTTCCCTTGCATCTGTCATACAGATCTCCTGAAAATGCTTCAGCTTTTCCTCTGTTGTCAAGCTCTTCACCTGCTTTCTATAGTTTCAATCCAATGGCCTCGTTTACATAAGAGGTGATAAAGTCCGGCTTGCGGCCGGTTCCATGGCGGTCCGGGATCTCTACGATCAGCGGCAGCTTCCGCTCCAGCTTTACATTGTCGATGATCTCCGGAAATTCCCTGCCAAACTTTTCAGTTAACAGGATAATGCCAATAGATTTATCGGCAGAACCTTATCCAGCTCACGTTTCAGTTCGTCCCTCTCATGTACCACAGCCCCGTCAACACCTGCCAGGCGCATGCCGGTCCAGGTGTCGATGTTATCGCTGATGAGATACATTTTCATATTAAAGCTTACCTAAGATCATAAAGGAAATGATCAGACCATACAGGCACACACCTTCGGCAAGACCTACGAAGATAAGGGATTTACCAAGAATAGAGCTGTCTTCACTGATAGCGCCCAGTGCTGCACTTGCTGCTGCAGATACTGCAATACCACCGCCTAAACAGGAAAGACCGGTTGCAAGAGCCGCTGACAGATAGCCCATTCCAGCTGCGCTGTTAGAAACGGCTGCTGCTGTTTCCTCTGCTGCAAATGCATTTCCTGAGAACATGAAAGCTGCTGCTGCGATCATGGTCCCGAAGAATAAAAATACGTTTACACCAAGAGCTGTTTTATAACGTCCCTTTGTCTTTTCTCCTGCTGCAAATGCTCCAAAAGGTACACCGATGCTTAATACTAATGCTGCGCTTAATGTCATTTTAACTAATAACTCATGATTGATTTCTCCTTTTTCTCTTGAGATTAAGATATCTGGATCTCCCATGTCTGCCTGACCTGCCAGGCGGCACATGTTCCAGGTTCATTTATTTATCTAATGCTTTCCATAAGGTTCAAATGCCCGTCCACTTCCTCTGTAGAACCGGCTGAACAGCTCATAATATTCCAGACGAAGGACCTGGATACCTACGATCAGGCCTTCCATACCGCATACAAACAGGTTTCCACCAATAACTACCGCCCAGTTAGGGCTTCCAGCCTCTGCGCCTGCAAGCATTAAAACCACCTGCATCATAGCTGCATGGCTCACTGCAAAAGCACCTACACGGACGAAGGAAAGTGTATTGGAAAAATAGCTTAAAAGCACTTCAAACAATTCAAATACGCCCTGGGTAATGAACATTCCCACGCCGCCTTCCATTTTCTGTGCCTTCTTCTCTATTATCGCTGACAATGGTTCCTTAAAGAACATAAGCAGCAACGGAATAATAAACAGCACAGTCAGTACAATGGTTGCCGGAAGAGCATTACCACTCATATACAGGACAATAACTGCTGCCAGTGCAAAGTAAAATACAAGTCCGGCAGCACCGTTGGTGTCAAACCATGTTTTCTCTGTATTATGCTCCTTTACGCTGTTGATGATATTTAAGATCATACACAGCAGGATAATGCCCATACCAATGGCAATGGCAACTACAAACACTGTATTCAATTTTCCAATAAATGGAAGATCGGTCATAGCTTCCTGTGGTCTTAACCACATTGCGTCAATAATATCTTCAAATCCGAACACGCTGCCGAACAGCACTCCGAATATGGTAGAAAAGAATCCGCAACAGGAAATAATGCCCGCCAGACGCATTTTTTGAATTTATACAGTAAGAACCCGCCAATAAGAAGACAGAGTCCCTGTCCCGCATCACCAAACATAAAGCCAAACAGAATGGAATAAGTAATACCGATCAGGATCGTAGGATCGATCTCATTATAAGAAGGCAGACCATACATCTCCACATACATCTCAAATGGCTTAAACAGCCCCGGATTTTTCATTTTTGTAGGCGGAGTGCTCATGATGTTGTTGTGGTCATCTTCTATAATACAGAACGTGTCTGCATCCGATTCTATCTCTTTTTGAAACTTCTTTGCATCTGTTTCACTCATCCAGCCGCAAAGGATGTAGAATGTATGATAGCCATGCTTGGTGCAGGCTGCCATCTTTCGCACATCAAAGTTTACAGAAAAAACGTTCCAGTCTGGTGCAGGCTGCTGCCAGCTCCTGTTTATTTTCATCCAGTGTCTGAAGGATCTTTCCTTCAAGCTCCTGTTTTTCTGCTTCCAGTGCCTTGATCTTATCATCTAACACATGCTCTGCTTCCATAGGAGTGCCTTCGTACTCATCTGGCAGGAAACAGCGTTCAAAATGCATAGACGCATAAATAGCATCGATCTTATCTGCCAGCTTCTCCGGCACAAAATAAACGATCCATACATATTCCGCATCTTCCAGACACTTAAACATGACCGTATCAATGGTCTCATACACATAGCTGTTAAACTTGTCAAAGTATTCCCTGGAAATACGGCCAAAACGGAACTTGATAAACTGGAATCCCAGGATCTCCTTTACACTGTAATTTAATTCTGTAAATGGTTCTACCTGGTCTTTTGATCGCTTTAATGTCTGGATCTGCGCCTGAAGCTCCTCTTTCTTATCATTCAGTTCTTTTAAGCGGCTGCTTATATCATCTACGGTTTTTGCTGCCTCTTCCTGGGACGGAAGTTCTTTCTCAGGAACTGACTGCAGCTGCCCGCCGATCTTTTCTGCCAGTTCCCTGGCAAGATTCAATTTCTCCTTATACGGATTGGTCTCAATATAAGGCCTTAAGTCTTTTACCGTCTTTAACTCTGACAGAGCATTTTCCAAATGAATCTCATATCTGGAAAGATAGGTATCCACCACCCGGTCAATGTCTGCCTTGGGGCCGGTAATGCTTAAGAACTTCATTTTCTCTATCACTTCACATAACCCCCTTAAATCCTTGCTGTCATCCCATAACGTATCTGTTCGATTGTAGTTATGATCTGTTCGATCTCTCTTTCTTTAAAATAAAGATAAGAGTTTAGTACTGCTGCTGAATAAGGCTCTTTCCTGCTTGTAAGCTCATAGATCTTATCTGTAAGCTCCTTTGCCCCGTTTCCAAGGCCATGTTCCATAAGCTTCTATATCCTGGCATTTGTACCAGCTGTTTTTGATCACGCCATAAACCTGTTCCATGTTTTCCGCCTGAGCCATGGTCTGGATTTCTTTTTTGGTAACATGATACTGGATCGGAATGATCAGCGCATAAATATCACCTTCTGACAGGTTATAATATTTTTTTGCCCGGCATATCCACTGAAAATTCAGCATATCCATTTTCGTGCCAAAGCACTGGGCCAGCATTTTTGCCTCTGCCTTTGAAAGATATTTATCCTTTATCTTCCAGATAGTCTTGAAATAAAGCATATCCATAGCCGTTTCACAGGCCGGAAGCGTTGCTTTCCCCTGTTCTAAAAGCTTTTCTAACGGCTCATAGTAAGCAGAACCTTTTAACCCGCGGATCACATCTTCTATGCTCCTGCACTGGGACAGCTGCACCAGATCCATATCCGAATGTTTATCAAAAAATTCCTTAAACCCCGAAAGATCCTGGGCACTTTCTCTGTTTCCCGCTGCATTTCTGAGACAGGTTTTTAATATATCGATCTCATAGTGCATGAAATAAAGGTCCAGAAAACGCCTCTGCCCTACATTTGCAAACCGGTACAGCTTTGCAAAATCATGGTATTTGCTTAAGTTTAACAGCTGCTCAATCTTTCCGCGGTGAAGCTCATCCTCAGAAGCTTTAGAAAATGCCTTTTCATAAGATGGATTACTCCTTAAGAACTGAAACCGCCTCATGGCA
>ENA-OQAZ01000609-OQAZ01000609.1-human-gut-metagenome-genome-assembly--contig:-NODE-609-length-19463-cov-2.481123_pt1 | contig 19463 bp, 18 predicted proteins | sample MGYA00242737_ERZ504531 | MGnify/ENA primary metagenome ERZ504531 (study PRJEB26092, sample SAMD00036244) | human gut metagenome | host: Homo sapiens | study: EMG produced TPA metagenomics assembly of... | reverse complement strand
AAGTAGAGAAGGGTGATATTGTTGCAGTATTGGTCCTTCTGGTTCTGGAAAAGTACATTCTTACGATGCCTGAATTGTATGGAAGATCCAACATCAGGAAAGATCATTTTTAATGGTGTTGATATTGCAGATATGAAGTAGATATTAATGTTCATCGCCGTCATATGGGTATGGTATTTCAGCATTTTAATTTGTTTAACAATAAGACAGTGTTGGAAAATATTATGCTGGCACCAGAATATGTACGCTGTAAAGAAGCAAAAAAGCTAAAAACAGGAAAGAGCAAAAAGCAGATCCACGAGGAAGTAAAAAATGAGGCAATGGAGCTTTTAAAGCGCATTGGTCTTGAATCCAAGGCAGATGTGTATCCATCAACACTTTCTGGTGGTCAAAAACAGCGTGTCGCAATTGTGCGTGCACTTGCCATGAATCCGGATGTAATTTTATTTGACGAGCCAACAAGTGCGCTTGATCCAGAGATGGTAGGAGAGGTACTTGATCTTATGAAGAGCGTTGCTGCAGAAGGTATGACCATGATCGTTGTCACTCATGAGATGGGCTTTGCAAGAGAAGTTGCAAATCGTGTTATCTTTATGGATGATGGCCGTATTTTAGAGAGTGGTGATCCTAAGGAATTTTTTGCAAATCCGAAAACACAGCGTGCACGTGAATTTTTATCTAAAGTGCTGTAATATAAGGCAAAGAATCGTCACATGACATAGTGACGGTTCTTTTTTCTTGAAAAACTCTTTACTAAAAGCAAAAAACAGTATAGAATATAAACGAGAAAGTAGCGTTTAATACTAAACTCTTAAATAGAACAACACTTTAATGCGGCAACAAAAGCAGGCTGTATTAAAGTGTTGTACCAATTTAAGTAAGCTTAAGAAAGGATGGTGCCATTTTGAGACCAATATCAATGGAACGTGTGGAAAACACAAGACAAGAAATATTAAATATTATCACAAGCCGTAAGCTGACACATGAGCAGAAGCTGACTAACCTTGCAGGACAGGCAGACTCTTTGCTTGAGGTACTGGATCTTCCAGACGGACTCGAAGAGCTTCTTGAGCCGATTGAGGGAAAGCAGTGTATCTGTGATCTGTTTGAGGGTCATGCACCGGTAAGACCGAGATACATTGTCCCGGACTATGCAAAGTTTATGAGAGAAGGAAGCAAGTTCTTACAGCTTGACCCACCGAAGGATATCTACGAGGCAATCAACTCTCTTCTGATTTTCTATAAGAATGTTCCAAGTGTCACCAATTACCCGGTTTATTTAGGAAACATTGATGAGCTGCTTGAGCCATTTATGGATGATGTGGACGAGGCACAGGCAAAGAAGCTGTTTAAGCTATTCTTTACCCATATCGACCGCACTGTTCTCGATTCCTTCTCCCATGCGGACATCGGACCAAAGGCTACCAGAGCAGGACGTTTGATCTTAGAGGTAGAGCGTGAGCTTTTAGATGCAGTTCCAAATATTACGATGAAATATGATACTGATATCACACCAGATGATTTTGGTATCGAGTGTGTGAAAACAGCACTTAAGACGGCTAAGCCGAGCTTTGCAAATCATAAGATGTTTAAAAAAGAACTCGGTGAAAATTATGTCATTGCCAGCTGCTACAATGGTCTTTTATTAGGCGGTGGTTCCTATACGCTGTGCCGTCTGATTCTTGGCAATATCGCAAAGCGTGCAAAAGATAAGAAGGACTTCTTCGAAAATCAGCTTCCATATGTAATGGAGCGCATGGCACTTTATATGGATGAGCGTATTCGTTTTGAGGTGGAGGAGAGCGGCTTTTTCGAGAGCAACTTCCTTGCAAAAGAAGGCTTCATCCACAGAGATCGTTTTACCGCAATGTTTGGTATGGTCGGCATGGCAGAGTGTGTCAATATTCTGATGGAGCTTGAGGGCAAAAAGGGCCGCTTTGGTCATGACAAAGAGGCAGATGACCTCGGTGTTGAGATTATGGAGGCAATAAGTGCATTTAATAACGCACATGTAAATCCATACTGTGAGGCAACAGGCGGTCATTTTCTCTTACATGCACAGGTCGGCATCGCACAGGATAAGAACATCACTCCTGGAACGAGAATTCCGATTGGTGAGGAGCCGAAGGAGCTGATTGATCAGTTGCGCCATTGCAGCCGCTTCCACAAGTACTTCCCATCTGGTACCGGCGATATTTTCCCAGTAGACGTGACAGTACACAAGAATCCACAGTTTGTTCTTGACATCGTAAAGGGGGCATTTCAGGCTGATCTTCGTTACCTGTCCTTCTATGAGAGCGACGGCGATGTAATTCGCGTCACCGGATATTTAGCAAAGCGTTCCGAGATTGAAAAGTATCAAAAGGGTGAGAGTGTGCTGCAAAATACAACGCAGCTTGCAACAGGTGCAACTGAAAATGGTCATGTTCAGGAAAGAAGGATTCGGTAATGATCACTGCACCGGTCAATAAAATTATTCCATTTAGCAGCGTAGATGGTCCGGGAAATCGCACGGCCGTATTTTTTCAGGGCTGTAACTGGGACTGCTGTTATTGCCATAACCCAGAGACAAGAAATATGTGCACAGGCTGTATGGCCTGTGTGCAGGTCTGTCCTGTGGGGGCACTTCAAAATGAAAACGGCAAGGTGCATTTCTTCCCAGAGCGCTGTGTAGGATGCGACACCTGCATCAAAACATGTCGTTTTGGAAGCAGTCCCCGTATCTGTAATTTGACACCAGAAGAAACTTTTGAACAGATTAAAAAGCAGATTCCATTTATCAGCGGTGTCACTGTTTCTGGAGGAGAGTGCAGTCTATATTGTGAGTTTGTCGAATCATTATTTAAGCTTTGCAAAGAAGCTGGTTTAAACACGATGATGGACAGTAATGGAAGCACACCGTTTGCTGGAAAAGACGATCTGTTAGCGGTTACAGACGGTGTTATGCTTGACATTAAGGCATTTGGCGAAGAGGATCATTTAAAAGTTACTGCGATGCCAAACAAGAACACACTTGAGAATGCAGTATTTTTAGCAAAGATGGGAAAACTTTTTGAAATTCGTACCGTCATTGTACCAGGTCTGTTTGACATTGAAAATACAATTATTAAAGCTGGAGAATTGTTAAGGCCATATCAGAGTATTCATCCAGTGCGCTACAAACTCATCTCATACCGTCCTTTTGGCGTCAGGGAAGAGTACAGGACTTATCAGAGTCCGTCAAAGGAGTATATGGAACAGCTAGAAGAGCTTGCTTATAAGAGTGGCTTTGATGATGTTGTTACCACATAAAGAAAAAACATAGTCGAAATAGACAATTGTTTTGAATGCTTATAACAGACGAAGGAGGAGGAAGAGATGGAGAGAATCAGTCATATGGACATGACGAAGCCAGCCATCGAAATGCGTGAAATTGTCAAGAAATTTGGCGATTTTACAGCGAATGACCATGTTAATCTGCTCGTTCACAAGGGTGAGGTTCATGCAATCCTTGGTGAGAATGGAGCTGGAAAGAGTACACTTATGAATGTGCTCTATGGCCTGTATCAGCCAACATCCGGACAGATTTTTGTTGGCGGAAAAGAGGAAGTGATTCACAGTCCAAGCCGTGCTATTGAACTTGGAATTGGTATGGTTCACCAGCATTTTATGCTTGTACAACCATTTTCTGTCACAGAAAACATTATCCTTGGAATGGAGCCGATGAAAGGTCTTACGGTAGATCTAAAGACAGCGCGCAAGAGGGTAGAGGAGATTTCAAAGCGCTACAATATGCAGGTAGATCCGGATGCCAAGATTGAAGATATTTCTGTTGGTATGCAGCAGCGTGTGGAGATTTTAAAGGTTCTCTATCGTGGTGCAGACATCCTGATTTTGGATGAGCCGACTGCATCGCTGACGCCGCAGGAGATCACAGAGCTTATGGAGATTATTTCCAATCTGACAGCCGACGGAAAATCCGTTATTTTGATTACTCATAAGCTAAAAGAGATTACAAGCTGTGCTGATTATTGTACGATTATCCGTCAGGGAAAATATATTGATACAGTCAAAGTCAGTGATGTTAATGAAAATGATCTTGCAGCCATGATGGTAGGCCGTAAGGTTGAGTTTAAGGTAGAAAAGAAGGATATCAAGCCGGGAGAGGTTGTTCTTGAAGTGAAGGATATTCATGGAAAGGACTACCGCGGTGTTGAGATTTTAAAGGGACTTAATCTGTCAGTTAGAAGAGGTGAGATTGTAGGTCTTGCCGGTGTCGATGGAAATGGACAGACAGAGCTTGTTGAAATTTTGACAGGATTGAAAAAGGGCGATTCCGGTGAAGTCCTCATTAACGGCAAGAATGTTTTCAACAAAAAACCAAAGGAAATCTTTGAGAGCGGCATCACAAGTATTCCAGCTGACCGCCAAAAGCATGGTCTGGTGCTGGAGTTTTCTGTTGCTGAAAATCTGATTTTGCAAAATTACATGAAGGAGCCGTACTCAAAGAAAGGTGTCTTGAAAAAGGATGCCATTATGGCTCATGCAAAGGATCTTGTAGAGAGGTTTGATATTCGTCCGGCAGGAAGTGAGTCTCGTCCGGCAGGAACGCTTTCAGGCGGAAATCAGCAAAAAGTTATTATTGCAAGAGAGATCACAAATGATAAGGATCTGTTGATTGCTGTTAACCCGACTCGTGGTCTTGACGTTGGTGCTATTGAGTTTGTACATCGCTACTTAGTCGAGCAGCGAAATAAAAATAAGGCTGTGCTTCTCGTTTCTTTTGAGCTGGATGAGATTATGAGTGTATCTGATCGTATCGAGGTTATCTTTGACGGACAGATTACAGGAAGTATGCCGGCGGCAGGTGCAGATGAGAAGACCCTTGGAATTATGATGGCAGGAGGAAAGCAGCATGAAGCATAAGAAAAGTATATTAGAAGGAAATATTATCTATACGCTGTTTGCAATCCTGATCGGATTTTTAACAGGTGCAATTATTCTGGCGATTGCAGGAATGAATCCAGGTGTTATTTACGCAAAGCTGTTTACTGGTATTTTTGCAAAACCGAAGTTTTTAGCGTGGTCAGTTGTCTATGCAACACCTTTAATTTTTACAGGTCTTAGTGTGGCTTTCTCTTTCCGCACAGGTGTATTTAACATTGGTGCAGAGGGCCAGTTTGTAGTGGGAAGTCTTTCAGCGACTGTAATCGGAATGTTTTGTCCGCTTCCGGCAATAATTACAGTTCCGCTTTGTCTAATTGCAGCTGCAGCAGCAGGTGCTGTGTGGTCTGCATTTTGTGGTCTGTTAAAGGTAAAAAAGGGAATCAATGAGGTACTTTCCTTTATTATGATGAACTGGATTGCTTACTATCTCTCTAACTATATTGTAAATCTTCCTGGAATTAAGGCGCCGTCAAAGGAAGCAACCATTGATATTTTGGACAATGCCAAGATGCTGCTGCCGCTGTCAGTGCGTCAGATGACAGGATGTACAACAATAAATTATGGAATTATTATTGCAATTGTTGTTGCCGTGATTATATGGTATATCATCAATAAGACAACGCTTGGATATGAACTTAGAAGCGTTGGATTTAACAGTCATGCTGCTGAGTACGGCGGTATTAATTCTAGTGCATCTGTTATGAAGGCACTGGCTATCTCTGGTGCACTAGCAGGTCTTGGCGGTGCGGTACAGATTCTTGGAAATGCAATGCATATCGCACAGTTTGCCGGACAGGAAGGCTTTGGTTTCCAGGGAATTACAGTTGCGTTAATCGCAAGTTCCAACCCGATAGGCTGTATTTTTGCTGGACTTTTCTACGGTGCAATGAAGTACGGTGGTTCTAAGTTAAACCTTGTTGGTGCACCAAAGGAGGTTCTTGATATTATCATGGGTGCGATCGTTTTAATTATTGCGATCACACATGTATCAAGGCATTTGCTCAGAAGAAGATGCAGAAGGGAGGAAAGTAAGATGAATGAATTTATAAAAGATTTCGGACTTTTAATTAACGCGATGCTGATCGCAACGCCTCCGCTTCTGTATGCGGCGCTTGGTTCTTGTATTTCAGAGCGAAGCGGTGTTGTAAATATTGGTATTGAGGGAATGATGACAGTAGGTGCATTTACAGGTGCAGCACTTTGCTATTTTATTCCAGGTTCACCATGGCTAGCTTTTGTACTTGCTGGAGTAGCCGGTGCGCTTGTTGCAGTGATTCATGCATTTGCCTGCATCACCTGCAACGCAGATCAGACAATTTCTGGTACTGCCATTAACTTTTTGGCACCTGGTATTGCAATTTTTATCTGTCGTGTATTATTCGCAGACAGTACTGATACACCGGCAATTACTGATGACGCAAGCCGTCTTCCGAAGCTTCTTGACGGTGTATTTCCGTCAGGTTCCTTCTGGAATAATGTATTAAATATCCATGTGGCAGGCTATATTTGTTTTATCTGTGTGGCGATTGTCTGGTTCTTGTTCTACAAGACAAAGTTTGGTCTTCGCCTTCGCGCAGTAGGTGAGCATCCACAGGCTTGTGATACCCTTGGAATTAACGTAACAAAGACACGCTATATTGCTGTTATTTTATCGGGCTTTTTCTCAGGTCTTGGCGGTGCCTATATAACTATGGCAACTACAAACCAGTTTAAGCCAGCCGTTATCGTAGGTCAGGGCTTTATGGCAATTTCTGCTGTTATTTTTGGTAAATTTACACCTCACGGCGCCATGCTTGCATGTATGCTGTTTGGTCTTTGCAGCGGTGTAAAGGTTCTGGCAGGAACAAGCAATATTATTTCCCCGAACTTAATTTCCATGATTCCGTATATTGTAACAATTCTGGCACTTGTATTGTTTGTCGGAAAGGCAAGAGTTCCGGCTGCAAACGGAAAGCCATATATCAAATCTAAGTAATAGGAATATGTATATGAATATTGATGCAGAAGTTCTAATTAAGGAAGCAATTGAGGCTAGAAAAATGGCCTATACGCCGTATTCTCATTTTAAGGTAGGCGCTGCGCTTCTTACAGCTGATGGAAAAAATTTATCGTGGCTGCAATATTGAAAATGCAGGCTATACGCCGAGCAATTGTGCGGAGCGTACTGCATTCTTTAAAGCTGTCAGCGAGGGAGAACGCTCTTTTGCGGCAATAGCAATTGTAGCAGGTCCAGAAAATGGCGATCTTGTGCTGACTGCACCATGTGGTGTATGCCGTCAGGTTATGATGGAATTTTGTGATTATGAGACCTTCCCAATAATTCTGGGAACCTCACCGAAAGATTATAAAATCATGACCTTAAAAGAAATTCTTCCGCTTGGTTTTGGACCGAAGAATTTAAACATTGAGCTTTAACAAATGAAAAAATTGAAAAATGCTGACCTAGGGGAAAGACTTTAGGTTGGCATTTTTATTGGTTTTTATAACTTATTCAATGAAATTGGTAAAATTGAATTGAATTGTTTGAAATTTTGTGCTATGATAGGTGCAGAAATCACATAGAAAAAGCTGCACGGCAGCGAAAGAGAGGTAACAAATGGCAGAAGAAAAGATGCAGGCAGCAAAGGTTCTGCTTAAAAATCCATACAGACAGGTAATACTTCAGGATTATAATAAGACATTAGAAAGTCATAAATTCCGTAAAAAGGCAGAAGAAATTGAAAATGAGCTTTCATGGTTTACAGGAAAAAGCAGCCAGTACAGAGTAGAGGATCGTCAGGGCTTCTTTAAACATTTTCAGGAGCATTATGCAGGCAAAAAACATGCACCATTAGCACCTATGTATCGCCCGCTTAGCTCCTACAAGTTTGGCGAGGAACCGCAGATTGTTTATTTCATGATGCTTTTTGTAAAGAAGGATGAGGATTTAAAGCAGTTCCAGAATGATCATCCGAATCGTCAGGAGGTGCTTTCTAGTGATGTGCTTCGTATTCGCTATCTGAAGCTTCGCAATGAATATCGTTTGCTTGGAGCTTTGCTTGACAGCTTAGATAAGGGTGTTGGTGCAATTGAGGTAACTATTGCAGAGCATTTTGTAACTGATTATACTCAGAACATGGATAAGTTAAGCATATCCCAGTTAAACAGCCGTTTCTTCCGCTCATTACGTGCACAAAAGACTGATCAGAGTTTTGCTCTGTTAGAGCTTTTAAAGGAGAAGGATGCACCGGATACAGATTACATGGAGCTGCTTGCAACATATAATGCAAGAGACTTTGAAAAGTTAGTTGAGCTCGCAGATAAGTTCCCAAAGGAAAACAGAAACTATCAGCCAGTTATGGTACTTCGCACAGAGGCACAGGCTCGTCTTGGAAATATCCAGGGATTTATTGACAGCTTTAAGGCAGTTGATGATGAGGTAGTTGATACAGTTCATTTCCTGTTCTTATTACAGGAGCTGATCACACATGCAGATTATAAGGAACTGGATAATGATGAATTTGATCTTTCTATTCAGGAGCTGTTAAAGAGCAAATTTAAGCAGGTAGAATCCTCTACATTTGCAGGTCCGGTTAGCAGAAACTTTGTAAACTTCCTGCTTGAAGGTCTTCCGATTGCAGAGGAGCTTGCAGCAATTAAGAAGGAAAAGGGTGAGGATGCAATTCCACAGGATCGCTTAGATCGTCTGTATCAGCTGCAGATGGCGCTCGATCTTTATCCAAATGAGGATGTGAGCAGCTTAATTGATATTGAAACTATTGAGGAAAATGGATCTGCAAAGAGCAGAGAGAAGATTGGCCGTCTGGCACTGAGTCTGCTTCTTGAGAAGAGCCAGGATAAGAGCTTTGATAATATTTATCTTGCATTCCAGGCACTGGCACGCATGGGACTTCAGAAGGCATTTGTAAGCAATGTTGAGAACAATTTGCCAGCACTTGTTCAGTTTGGAAGAAGCGGACAAAGAAGAGCATTTGATCTTATTAAGGCCGCTTATATCGCAAAGAAAGGTGCAGGTCTTGATACAGCAGAGCTTGAGAAGATTCTGACAGAAAATAATATTAGTCTTGAGACTGAAGAGAAATAAATCCGCAGCTATGCTGCCGGAATGCAAAAAGGGGCAGCTGCTTTTTGAGCAGCCGCTCTTTTTGTTACCATGATCTATGGATAAACGCCTTTTGATTCGTTCCCGGGCACGGCAAAAGACGATATGAAGACAGTATGTACAGAATATCTTGTTTTATTCTGTTTGACACGAGATTTTTCACCGGCATTTGTGCCTGAAATAAAAGGCACAGGAAGATATGAGGATTTAAGAATGGAAGAACGATATTTGCAGCTTTTGGCAAGAGAATACCCAAACCGTCAGGCAGCGTTGTGCGAAATCGCAAATTTGACAGCAATGAGCAGCCTGCCAAAAGGAACAGAATATTTTTTTAGTGATCTACATGGGGAGCATAAGGGCTTTTCAGAGTTGATGAACGGTGCATCAGGAGTAATTCGTGAGAAGATTCGTATTCAATTTCAGGATGTACTGACTAATCCACAGCAAAATCAGCTTGCCAATTTGATTTATGATCCGGTTAAGGTACTTAGTTTGATGCATGAGTATGGCAGAGATACAAATGAATGGATGAAGAATACTATTTTTTATCTGACGCAGCTGTGCCGCAGTGTCAGTGCTAAATATTCACGTGTGCATGTGAGAAGCAAAATTCCGCATGAGTATGATTACCTTATGGAAGAACTTTTATATCCAGGTCAGGACGAGGGCCGTTTAGAATATGGAAGCAGCATTATTGAGGCAGTTGTGTCAAGTGGGCTTGCAGATACGTTTATTCCCCAGTTTTGCAAGTTGATCCGCAGTCTGACAATGGATTGGATTCATGTAATTGGTGATATTTTTGACAGAGGACCACGCCCAGACAGGATCATGGAGGAATTAATTGAATATGGCGATGTTGATATTCAGTGGGGAAATCATGATATTTCATGGATGGGTGCTGCATGCGGAAACCGTGTATTAATTGCAAATGTTGTGCGCATGGGAATTAGCTATAACAATTTTGACTGCCTTGAAGATGGTTATGGAATCAATTTGCGTCCTTTATCAGATTTTGCATCAGAGGTTTACCGCGATGATTTATGCGAGCGCTTTTTGCCAAAGGTATTAGATGAAAATGTTTATGATAAGGTGGCAAAGAGTCTGTCTGCTAAGATGCATAAAGCGATGGCTATTATCCAGCTAAAACTTATTGGCCAGATGGTGCACCGTCATCCAGAATATCATATGGAAGATAGAAATTTGCTTGAACATATTGATTACGAGAAAGGACTGTATAAGTATAATGGAATTACGTGCCCGTTAACTGATACGAATTTTCCAACGGTTGATCCACAAAATCCGCTTGAGCTTACACAAAAGGAAGCGCAGCTTATGGATGTGTTAGCTGCATCATTTGCACACAGCGAAGCTTTGCAGCGTCATGTGCGTTTTCTTTACAGCAGCGGAAGCATGTATTTATGTATGAATGGCAATTTGTTGTTTCATGGCTGTATTCCGATGAATGAAGATGGAAGCTTTGAAAAAGTAGAGGTCGATGGCGTCAGATATGCTGGCAGAGCATTGTTAGATCGCCTTGAGCGCTCAGCGAGAGAAGCTTATTTTCTTCCTAAGGATCACCCAGATAAGCAAAAGAATGTTGACAAGATGTGGCTTTTGTGGTGCAGTGCACAGTCACCTTTATTTGGTAAGAGCCGAATGTCTGCATTTGAACGATATTTTACAAAAGAGAAAGCACTGCATGAGGAGGTATATAATAGCTATTACCGTCTGAGTGCAGATTCACATGTGTGTGAGCAGATTTTAAATGAATTTGGTGTAGATCCTGTACATGGTCATATCATAAATGGTCACGTTCCTGTTCGTCAAAAAGATGGTGAAAATCCGGTTAAGGCAGATGGAAAGTTATATGTAATTGATGGAGGATTGTCAAAAGCTTATCAGGCCAAAACTGGTATTGCAGCTACACACTGATTTTTAATTCACATTATCTTGCACTGGCACAGCATCATGATTATATTTCACATCCATTGTCTAAGCCAGAATCAGATGATATGCCAACTCTTCAGATTACACAGAAAATGGACAAAAGAATACTTGTATCAGACACGGATGCAGGCAAGAAGCTTTCTCAAAGAATTGAAGAACTGCGCCTTCTTGTAAAGGCATATGAAAATGGCAGTTTTGTAGAGCGGGCTATCGCTGCATATCCAAAAACGATTCCGAGTCTTCATATGGAAACTATGGAAATTGTACGATAACGTTAAAACAAACACGAATATTCATAGAGATATTGACGAAAAACATAAAAAGGTGTATGATATATCTGTCTATTCGTAATTTCAGAAAAGGTTTTGTAGGAACCGGAAAGGTAAGGAAAGTTATGAAGTACAAGATTATGGAATACGATGATGTGCTGAAGCTTTATGAGGCTGACCTAGATCTGCGCGTCAATGATTATCATAAAAAAAGGGAGGAACTTATTGGCGCAAATGGATCAATTGTGGATTTTGCCAATGGACATGAATACTTTGGTATACACAGAACATCGGAAGGGTGGGTTTACCGTGAGTGGGCACCGGGCGCTTCTAAGATGTATCTGGCAGGTGAGTTCAATGGCTGGAATCACAGAAAACATCCAATGGAGCGTTTAGAAAACGGCGTTTTCGAGATAAGCTTTCTAAGGATACGCTGTGGAATGGATGTAAGGTCTTAGCAATTGTAGAGCATGATGGTCAGGAGCTTGAGAGAATCCCGCTGTATGCACGCAGAGTTGTTCAGGATCCTACAACCTATCTTTGGAGTGCAGAGGTTTATGATCCAGAGACGCCATTTGCATGGACGGATCAGGATTTCCACAGTGAACTTCCGCCGTATATTTATGAGTGTCATGTTGGTATGGCTCAGGAGGAGAGAAAAGTTGGTTCTTATCTTGAATTTGCAGATAAGATACTTCCGCGCATACAAAATCTTGGATATAATACTATTCAGATTATGGCTATTATGGAGCATCCTTACTACGGTTCCTTTGGTTATCAGATTGGCAGCTTTTTCGCACCAGCTTCTCGAAGCGGTATGCCAGAAGATCTTAAATATCTTGTAAATAAGGCACATAGTATGGTATTCGTGTGCTGCTTGATGTTGTACATTCTCATGCGGCAAAGAATACACGTGAGGGAATCAACGAGTTCGATGGAACAGATTACCAGTTCTTCCACAGTGGCGCAAGAGGCTATCATCAGGCTTGGGATACCAGATTGTTTAATTATGGAAAGAATGAAGTTATTCATTTCCTGCTTTCAAATTTAAAGTACTGGATGAAGGAATTCCATTTTGATGGTTTCCGTTTTGATGGTGTTACAAGTATGCTATATCTTGATCATGGTCTTGGAACAAGCTTTGACAATTATGACAAGTATTTTTCCATGAACACAGATATTGAAGCAATTACTTATCTTACATTGGCAAATGAGCTTATTCATGAGGTAAATCCGAATGCAATGAGTATCGCAGAGGATATGTCAGGTATGCCAGGCATGTGTATTCCAATTGAAGAGGGCGGTATTGGTTTTGATTATCGTCTTGCAATGGGTATTCCAGATATGTGGATCAAGTTCTTAAAGGAATACAAGGATGAAGATTGGGATATGTGGAAGCTTTGGCATGAGCTTACCAGCACAGACCACATGAGAAGGTAATTGCTTATGCAGAGTCTCATGACCAGGCACTTGTTGGTGATAAGACAATTATGTTCCGTCTGTGCGATAAGGAAATGTATTGGTCTATGGAGAAGAATACCCAGAACTACATCATTGACAGAGGTGTAGCACTGCACAAGATGATTCGCTTTATTACGATGACACTTGGCGGCGAGGGCTATTTAAACTTCATGGGCAATGAATTTGGTCATCCAGAGTGGATTGATTTCCCGAGAGAGGGCAATGGCTGGAGTTATCATTATTGCAGACGTCAGTGGAGCTTAGTTGACAACCCAAACTTAAAGTACTGCTGGCTGAATGATTTTGATAAGGCAATGATTTCATTCACAAAAGAGCACCATATCTTAGAAGATGAGAACCCATACAATATGTGGTACATCAGCAGGATGATATGATGATTTATGAGAAGGGAAAAGTTGTATTTGCATTTAACTTCCATCCAAATCGTTCTTTTGAGGGCTATTTTGTTCCAGTATCTAAGGCTGGAAAGTATCATGCTGTATTGACATCAGATGAGAGCAGATTTGGTGGACAGGATCGTATTGCGAAGGACGTCGTCTATAATACGGTTGAACTTCCAGATGGAAGAACAGGCTTCTTTGCTTATCTGCCAAGCCGTACAGCAGCAGCATTTTGCAGAATCGAGGATGCAGTATCAAAAAAAGAGACTGCCGCAGCTAAGGATGGGGCAGAAAAACCAAAGAGAGGCCGTCCGAGAAAGGCAAAGACAGAAGAACTCACAGAGGCGGCAAAGACAACAGAAAAGCCAACTAGATCAAGAAGAGTAAAAAAGGAAGCTGCAGAAGAAGTACCGGCAGAGAAGCCAAAGAGAGGTCGCCCAAGAAAGGTTAAGGAACAAGAACCAGAAGTGACGCCAAAGAAAGAGGCAGCAGAGGTACCAGCAGAAAAACCAAAGAGAAGGCCGTCCGAGAAAAAAGCCAGTTGAGGCAGCGGCACCTGAAAAATAATTATTATATAATGATATGAAAAAGAGGAACTGTTTTGCAGTTCCTCTTTTTGATGACAGAATTATCGTTCTGCTTCCATCCAACCATTAAATTTCATGATCTTAGATTTTTGCAGTCGTTCATCCTGACTGTCACAGCAGCGATATTCTCGTGGTGACATGCCGATCATACGGCTGAAATAACGGTTAAAGCTGGAAATTGAGTGAAAACCAACATCTTCCGATATATTTAATATAGAGTTTTCAGTTGAGCGAAGCAGATAGCACGCTTTATTGATACGTACTGTATTTAAATATTCGAGTGGGCTGCGTCCCATCGCAAGATTGAAAATACGCCTAAAATGCGTTGGGCTTAATCCGCATAGCTCTGCTAAATAATCCATTGAAAAGGTTGTCATATAATTTTGCTTGATATACTCAAGTGCCGGGACGATTGAGAGCGTAGAGGCACTGTCTAACGTTTCTGGTGCAGCTCCTGCTTAGGAAGAAAATTAACGGCGTCAATCAGTAGTGAAAGAAAATCAGAACGAACCTTTAAGTGATGATTAGAAGGCTTTTCCTGTATTGAGTAGCATATTTGGTTAAAATAAAATGAAACAGAAGGGCTTTGACCTGCAGGAATTAAAAAGGCAGAATTTATTTTTCGAAGCAATTCTGATGTTTGCTTAGCATATCCGCCAGTCAATGGGTCAAGAAGCTCCTGCGGATCGACAAACAGGTATGTCCAGAGACTTTGCGTACCAGGCGCACTGTATGTTGTGTGAGGAATGTTTCGTGCAATTATGGTAATATCGCCAGCCGAAAAATGGCGGCTTTCTTTTTGGATAATTAGTGTACCTTCTCCTTCGTGACAAAGACCAATTTCAAGACAGTTATGAAAGTGAAGATTGGCACTTGGAACATCAGAAATCCACCACTGGTTTCCTGTCAGCAGCAGAATAGGAAATTCAACACGAAGCGGGTAATTACGAAATTCAGTAATAATATTTTTTTTGTTTAGCCATAGTATACTCCATTAATGATAATGATTTTGTATAAAATCATCTGTTAGTGTTACTTCTATTCTAAAGTAACATGTCATCTTTGTCAAATTAAAAAGCAGAGGGCGGCTATGAATATACAAAATATATGAAAAGGGTTGAAATTGCATAGTATATGGAAAGGTTTGATTAGAAAAAATGATAGAGTGTGCTACAATGAAGACAATAAAGGGCAACATATTGCACTATAAAAAAGAGAAAGGAGGAGACAAACTATGGCAAAAGCTACAATTAGCAAGGGCGTAAAGACAAAAACGACCTGGGCAAATGCTTTGAAACGGGACTGGCAGTTATATCTGCTTTTGATGATTCCGGTTGCTTTAGTTGTGATCTTCAATTATGCATCATATGGCGGCATTCGTATGGTATTTATGGACTATAACCTGCAAAGGGTTATGCCGACAGTAAATGGGTAGGTTGGGCAACGTTCCAGAAGGTGTTTAAGGATAAGGATTTTATCCGTGCGTTAAAGAGTTCTATCGTATTTAACCTCTTGGATCTGGCAGTTGGTTTTCCAATGCCAATCATTCTGGCATTGATTTTAAATGAACTTCGCTTTCCGCGTTTTAAGAAGGTTACGCAGACAATTCTTTATCTGCCGCATTTCCTTTCTTGGGTTATCGTCGGAAGCGTTGCTTATCAGATGTTCCGTCCAACCACTGGTATGGTAAACGTATTCTTAATGAATGCAGGTATTATCCAGGATGGTATTCCATTTTTGACTGAAAAATGGCACTGGGCAGTAACCTACCTGTTAATCGGTGTATGGCAGGGAATGGGCTGGGGCACCATTATTTATCTGGCAGCAATCACTGGTATCAGCGGTGAGCTTTATGAAGCAGCCATGATCGATGGTGCAAACCGTTGGCAGCGTATGTGGAACATTACGCTTCCTGGTATCAGAGGAACTGTTGTTACCCTACTTATCATGAATCTTGGTAAAGTCATGGGAAGTAACTACGAGCGTCTGGATCAGTTCGGAAATACGCAGGTTAAGGATTTCTCTTATCAGCTTGCTATCTATATTTACGATAAAGGTCTTGCAAGTGCAAAGTTTAGTATGGCAACTGCAGTTGGTCTTTTCCAGTCTCTGGTGGGACTTGTACTTGTTTTGTTATCTGACCGCATTGCAAAGATGCTTGGTGAGGAAGGATTATTATAAGGAGGGTGAATTGTCATGGCAAAGAAAAATAAAGAAAATGACATTGTTACCGACGGTAGCAGAGCCATAACGAAATTTCATGTCAGCGACGTCGTGATGGTGGTCATCCTTGTGATCCTGTGTGCGACTTGTGTAGTTCCATTTATTCACTTGCTGGCAAAGTCTGTTTCAAGTAATACAGCAGTTCTGGTCAAAAAGAGTCAGCTTTTGGCCGATTGGCTTTAATCTGGATGCATATACATCCATTTTTGAGGATGGTTCTATGGTTCGTTCCTTCCTGTACAGTGTAATAGTTACATTAGTGTTTACCTTAATGGGTATGATTGCTTGTACATGTGCAGCTTATCCACTGTCAAGAAAGAGATTAAAGGGAAGAACGTTCTTTACCTTTATCCTGATGTTTCCTATGTATTTTAGTGCAGGTTTGATTCCTACATATCTGCTGTATTCTGATTTACATATGCTTGATACTGTGTGGGTATTGATCTTACCATTAATTTATGCGCCATACAACATGTTAATTATGAAAACCTACTTCCAGTCCAATATTCCGGACAGCTTGGAGGAGGCAGCATTTCTTGACGGTGCAACAAACTTCCAGATCATCTGGAAAATTGTACTTCCGCTGTCAAAGCCAATTTTGGCAACTCTGTCATTGTTCTATGCAGTAGGACGTTGGAACTCTTATGCAGATAATAAATACTATATTCGTTCTGAGGGTTTAAAGATGGTTCAGTATAAGTTGTCACAGCTTGTATCTTCTGCATCAGAGGCACAGACAGCACAGCTTTCTGGTGAGGTTGTTGTTACAAGTACACCAGAAGTACTTCAGGCAGCATGTATTATGTTCGTAACTATTCCGATCATTTGTGTATATCCGTTCTTACAGAAATATTTTGTAAAGGGTGTTATGATCGGAGCTGTAAAGGCTGATTGGGATTCAAAAAGATTTTATTACAAATCGTTACGTGAATTATAGAAATGACATCAAAGGAATTTGACAACAAGGGGAAATAAGATACGATATAACGTCGTTGCCTGCTGAAGGCGGCGGCAAAATATATAACGATCTTTATATAAGGAGGAATTTTACTATGAAAAAGAATCTTCGCAAGGTATTCGCCGTATCAATGGCAGGTGCTATGGTAGCAGGATGCATTCCGGCTATGGCAGACGAGGCAGCTTCTACACAAATTGGGAGCCATTTGCAGAAACCGTGACTCTGAGAGTTCCAGTTTATGACAGAGGTGCAGAAGGTGTTCCGGATGTTTCCAACAACTATTGGACCGGCTGGATTCAGGAGAATTTTGGAGATCAGTACAACATTAAGGTTGAGTACGTTCCGATTACAAGAAGTGATGTTATGACATCATACGCACTGCTTGCAGCAGATCAGAACCTGCCGACAATCCTGATGGAGTATGATTATCCGAAGGTAGCTCAGTGGGCAGATGATGGTTATCTGGCAACATTTAGCATGGACGATTTCAAGGAGGTAGCTCCTACCTATTATGCATCCATGGAAGAGGGTGGACGTCTGATGTACAGCACACTTGGCGGTGAGACATACTTTGCACTTGCTGAGAGACCATATTATGATACCGTTTATTCTTTCCAGACATTTGTTCGTATGGACTGGTTGGAGCAGGTAGGATATGATCATGTACCGACTAAGCGTTCAGAGTATCTTGATGCTATGAACAAGATCATGGAGGCAGGTCTTTGTGAGCATCCAGGCGGCGGTGCAATGCTGACTGGTGTTGGATCTGACCAGAATCAGGCATACAGAACTTATCCTTGCAACGAGGAAGAGTGGGCTATGTACGGCGATTACAACATTCCAGCACTTGGATGGGAGCCAAACTACAACTTGTTAAAGAGAGCAAATGAGGATTACAATTCTGGTATTACTGATCCAGAGTATTACATCATCGACTCTGAGACAGCAAAGGCAAACTTCGTAAATGGCAAGAGCTACAGCTACAGCGGATATGTAAGTGCAAGCACAGATTTCCTGAATGCATTCTATGATCAGAATCCGGATGGAAAGTTAGCAATCACTCCAATCAGCGCTGAAGTAGATGAGTCTGGTGAAGACGGAATCGTAACAGTTCCGGCATGGAGAGCAGAGAACCCATTTGGTATGATCGTTGGATTCTCCAACACTGCAACTGATGATGAGTTAAAGGCTGCATGGATGTACATGGAGTGGTTAAGCCAGCCAGAAAACCTGTACACCTTCCAGTGGGGTATCGAGGGCGAGAACTACAACTTAGACGAAGAAGGCAACCCAGTTACCGTTAGTGATTATAATGGTGATTACAAGCAGGGCTTCAACAACAGCAAGGACTACTGGTGTATCGTAAAGGAAAAGAGAACATTTGATACTGTTGAAGAGAACATCAAGGCTGATACTCCGCAGGATCTGCCGCAGAACTTCACAGATGATATCATTAAGTACTACTATGATCGTCTTGCAATCGCTGATCAGTATGGTTTAAGTGACTGCCAGTTCTCAGTAGTAATCGCTGCACAGTCCGAGTATCAGAACACCTTAGGTGAGCTGTACAAGGAGTTCAGAGATGCGCTGACCATGTGCAAGCCAGAAGAATTTGATGCAATGTATGAGGATTATGCACAGCAGTATGCAGATCAGGATATCAGGAAGTTGTTGATGAGAGACTTGAAGCATTCCAGGCAGGAAATAGCACAAGACTTCCAGAGAACCAGAAGGCAGCTGACGCTGAATAATTCTGAAAAGTTATTCAAAAATGAATTAAAAGTGAAATAAAAAAGAATCACCCGCTACTGATTTTATGATCGGCAGCGGGTGATTTTTTATTGTGAAATAATCGGCACAAACTTCGCGCGGTTGTGAAGTGGATGATTCAGACTGATTGCACCAGTCCGCCGCCAAGAACAAGAAGATCGCAGCTAAGCTTTTCTGTGATACCTATTTCATTGGCATATGGCCAAGAAGTGGTATGTATCATAACGCTTGTTCCCCCTTAAATCAGAATTGAAATTCATATTTTGAAAATGCAGTACAAAGACGAATGCCAGACTCTGCATCTTCCTTTGAGATAACGCTGCTGCTGCAGTGAGCGTAACGAGTGACAACAGAAATACCGCCGGAACGGACACCAAAGTTTGAAAGATTCATACTGGAAGCATCGCAGCCGCCTTTATCAATAACCTCATACTGGAATGGAATATCTTTGTGACGGCAGCACTGCTCCATGACAGCAATGACGTCCTCATCACACAGAACAGATGGATCAGCCACTTTAATGCCAATACCTTCGCCGATTGCATTGCTTCCAGTCAGATCACAAGGATAATCATGTGCCGGGGTAACGTCAACAGCGATGCCAATATCTGGTTTAATAAAGGCAGCAGTTGTCTTAGAGCCGCGGCAGCCAACCTCCTCCTGAACGGTAAATACATAATAAATGTCATTAGGATAAGTTCCGTCATTTTCACGAAGTGCTTTCAATTAAACTGAAAGCAGCCAATCTCTATCATAAATGTCTTTGAGCAGACAAGATCATTTGATCAAGAGGAACGATATTCGCCGCAATAGCCGCAT
>ENA-OQAZ01000607-OQAZ01000607.1-human-gut-metagenome-genome-assembly--contig:-NODE-607-length-19562-cov-2.328891_pt1 | contig 19562 bp, 26 predicted proteins | sample MGYA00242737_ERZ504531 | MGnify/ENA primary metagenome ERZ504531 (study PRJEB26092, sample SAMD00036244) | human gut metagenome | host: Homo sapiens | study: EMG produced TPA metagenomics assembly of... | reverse complement strand
CAACACAAGCGAGGGAAATATCCAGGTTGAGCTTGCACAGCTGCGTACCGTGCGGCAAGGCTGGTCGGACTTCGCAATTCGCTCTCCAGACTCGGAGGCGGTATCGGTACGAGAGGACCGGGTGAGAAAAAGCTGGAGATGGACAGACGACTGATCCATGCCCGCATTTCACAGCTCAAGGCAGAGCTTGCACAGGTGCAGAAGCACCGTGAGCTGATAAGGAGCAAACGAAAAAAAGACCAGATGGTGGTTGCGGCGATCGTCGGTTATACCAATGCTGGCAAGTCCACGTTGCTCAACACACTGACAGATGCCGGTGTTCTGGAGGAAGATAAGCTCTTTGCAACCTTGATCCGACGACGCGCCTTCTGGAACTGCCGGGCGGTCAGAATATTCTTCTGACAGATACGGTCGGGTTTATCCGCAAACTGCCGCATCATCTGATCGAGGCCTTTAAGAGCACGCTGGAAGAGGCAAAGTATGCGGACATCATCATCCATGTGGTGGATGCGTCCAATCCGCAGAAGGAAAACAGATGCATGTTGTTTATGAGACATTAAAAGATCTCGGTGTGAAGGATCAGCCGATCCTGACGCTGTTCAACAAGCAGGACCGTATTGAAAACCCGGAAATTTTAAAAGACATGAAAGCGGACAAAACTTTAAAAATTTCCGCAAAAACAGGGCAGGGGCTTGATGATCTGAAGGACGAGCTGGAGAAGATATTGCGTGCCAGAAGCATCCTTTTAGAGCGTGTTTTTCCGTATGAAAAGGCCGGTCTGATCCAGATTGTACGGGCAAAAGGACAGCTTCTGGAAGAGGAGTACAGGGCGACGGAATCTACGTAAAAGCCTTTGTTCCGGCGGAGATTTACGGCAAAGTTGCATATTAAAAAGTCAGAAATCACACAAACAAAATACTATATCTTGTATGTATTTTTAAAATACAATCCAAGATATAGTATTTTTTGCATTGACTCGCAAACGATAATCTGCTAGAATAAGTTCCTGACAGCATCTGCCGGGAGGCGGATGCGAAAGACGATAATCATGCGGAAGGAGCAGATAATATATATGTTTAAGGTAGTAAAAAGGGACGGCGAAGTCGCAGACTTTGACCTTCAGAAAATCGGGTGTGCTATTGAGAAAGCATTTGATGCGACACAGATGCAGTATAACAAAGACATGGTAGATCTGCTGAATTTGCGAGTGACTGCTGATTTCCAGAAAAAGATCAAAGACGACAAGATCGATGTGGAGAGCATTCAGGACAGCGTGGAGAATGTACTGGTTCAGGCCGGCTATGCAGATGTGGCAAAGGCGTACATTCTGTACCGTAAGCAGAGAGAAAAAATCCGCAATATGAAATCTACGATCCTGGACTACAAAGAGATTGTGGACAGTTATGTGAAAGTAGAAGACTGGCGTGTAAAAGAAAATTCTACGGTTACTTATTCCGTAGGCGGTCTGATCCTGAGCAACTCGGGAGCGGTTACGGCAAACTACTGGCTGTCTGAGATTTACGATGATGAGGTCGCTCATGCACACCGGAATGCCGATATCCATATCCATGATCTGTCGATGCTGACCGGATACTGTGCAGGCTGGTCTTTAAAACAGCTGATCACAGAGGGACTTGGCGGCATTGAGGGCAAGATCACATCGGCGCCGGCCAAACATCTGTCCGTACTTTGCAATCAGATGGTCAATTTCCTCGGCATCATGCAGAATGAATGGGCAGGAGCACAGGCATTTTCTTCTTTTGACACGTATCTGGCACCGTTTGTCAAAGTGGACAATCTGGACTATCCGGAAGTCAAGAAATGCATCGAATCTTTTGTATACGGCGTAAATACACCGAGCCGCTGGGGGACGCAGGCACCATTCTCCAACATCACACTGGACTGGACGGTTCCGGCTGACCTTGCCGAGCTTCCGGCGATCGTGGGCGGCAAGCCGCAGGACTTCTGCTATAAAGACTGCAAAAAAGAGATGGATATGATCAACCGTGCCTTTATTGAGACGATGATCGAGGGCGATGCAAACGGACGCGGTTTCCAGTATCCGATCCCGACTTACTCGATCACAAAGGATTTCGACTGGTCCGATACACAGAACAACCGCCTGTTATTTGAGATGACATCCAAATACGGTACACCGTATTTTTCAAACTATATCAACAGCGATATGGAGCCGAGCGATGTACGAAGTATGTGCTGTCGTCTGCGTCTGGATCTGCGTGAACTGCGTAAGAAGAGCGGCGGATTCTTCGGTTCCGGAGAGAGTACCGGAAGTGTGGGCGTTGTGACGATCAACCTTCGAGAATCGCTTACCTGTCCGAGACAAAAGAGGATTTCTATAAGAGACTGGATCGTATGATGGATATTTCCGCCCGTTCCCTGAAGATCAAACGAGATGTGATCTCCAAACTGCTGGATGAAGGACTGTATCCTTATACAAAACGTTACCTCGGAACTTTTGCAAATCATTTTTCCACGATCGGTATGATCGGTATGAACGAAGTCGGACTCAATGCAAAATGGCTTCGCAAAGACCTTACTCATGTGGAGACGCAGGATTTTGCAAAAGAAGTGCTGAACCATATGCGTGACAGACTGGTGATGTACCAGGAAGAGTACGGAGATCTCTACAACCTGGAGGCAACACCGGCAGAGTCCACGACCTACCGTCTGGCAAAACACGACAAAGAGCAGTATCCGGATATCATCACAGCCGGCGAGCCGGGTGATACACCGTACTACACAAACAGCTCCCATCTTCCGGTTGGCTATACGGCGGACATTTTCGATGCACTGGATATTCAGGACGGACTTCAGACTCTTTATACCTCCGGAACGGTATTCCATGCATTCTTAGGTGAGAAGCTGCCGGACTGGAAAGCCGCCGCAGCACTGGTACGCAAGATCGCAGAGAATTACAGCCTGCCGTACTACACACTATCACCGACCTACTCTGTCTGTAAAGAACACGGCTACCTTGCAGGCGAGCATTTCACCTGCCCGATCTGCGGTAAGAAATCCGAAGTTTACAGCAGGATCACCGGTTACTACCGTCCGGTTCAGAACTGGAATGACGGCAAGACACAGGAGTACAAAAACCGTAAACTTTATGATGTAGAGCATTCCTGTATGAAAAAAGTCAAGACCAGCCTTGTGACTGTACGCAAAGAAGATGTTGAGATCAAGCCGGTGGAGAGCGTGAAATACCTGTTCACGACAAAGACCTGTCCGAACTGCAAGATCGCAAAAGAGATTCTCAAAGGAGAAGATTATCAGATCATCGATGCAGAGGAAAATCAGGATCTTGTAAGAAAATACGGCATCATGCAGGCACCGACACTGGTGGTGACAGACGGCACAAAAGCAAAGAAATACGTGAATGCGTCAAACATCAAGAAATATGTGGCAGATGTAAAACAGACTGTCTGATTGTGAAGTAAAGGGAAGCCCGGATTTTAAAGGACTTCCCTGATGTCTGGCATAAAACATAATGAAAAATACCGCTCCTCATTTGTTTATGAATGAGAAGCGGTATTTTTTGGAGAATCTTCAGTTCATCCGATCAATTAGCATTTAACAACGTTAGCTGCCTGCATTCCGCGAGCACCTTCTGTTAAATCATAAGTTACTGCCTGACCTTCGTCAAGAGATTTGAAGCCTTCACCCTGGATAGCGGAGAAATGTACAAATACATCGTTTCCGTCTTCACCTGTGATAAATCCGTAACCTTTTTCAGCGTTGAACCATTTTACTGTACCTTTGTTCATGATGGTACCTCCATTAGATAATAAAATTTTATTGTGGACTTTTGAAGTTAAAAAAATCCACCAGTTATTACAGATTATATAGGGGTGAGTATAATCTCTAATAACTAGTGAATTACTTTCATCCAATAAATCCCTCAACGGATATTATAGATTTAACCACCGCAAATGTCAAGAGAATTGTGTATTGTTTTGCACCTGTATATCGGTTATACTGATACTGTTTCCGGGCATGAATCCTGATAAAAAAGGTAGGAAATCCTTTATTGGGAAGCCACAAAACAGCAGAAAGAAAGGAAGATGAAGATGTCAGAAATCATAAAAGCGATCCTGTTCGGAATCGTGGAAGGAATCACAGAATGGCTTCCGGTCAGCAGCACAGGTCATATGATCATTCTCGATGAACTGATCAAACTGAACGTGTCAAAAGAGTTTCTGGAAGTATTTCTGGTAGTGATCCAGCTTGGAGCGATCCTTGCGGTCGTAATGCTCTACTGGAATCAGCTGTTTCCGTTCTCCTTTAAAAAGGGCGAAGACACGATCCGCAAAGACGTATTTTCTATGTGGTTCAAAGTAATCGCAGCCTGCATTCCGGCGGCGGTGGTCGGTATTTTGTTTGACGACCAGATCAACGAGCTTTTTTACAATTACCAGACGGTAGCAACGGCACTGATCGTGTTTGGTATTTTATTTATTGTGATCGAAAATAAAAATCAGACAAAAAAAGCACGCATCACCAGTATTGCCAGATCACATACCGGGATGCGATGCTGGTCGGACTTTTCCAGCTGATTGCGGCCATTTTTCCGGGAACTTCCAGATCCGGTGCGACCATTCTTGGCGGTATCCTGATCGGACTTTCCAGAACAACCGCAGCAGAGTTTACCTTTTTCCTGGCCGTTCCGGTCATGGCAGGAGCCAGCCTTTTAAAGATCCTGAAATTTGGTCTGGCTTTCTCAGGGGCAGAAATGATGATCCTGCTGGTCGGTATGGCAGTGTCATTTGTTGTATCGGTTTTGGTGATCAAATTTCTGATGAATTACATAAGAAAGCACGATTTCAAGATTTTCGGCTGGTACCGTATCGTACTTGGTATCCTGGTGATTTTGTTTTTTACATTCCGGTAATTCTGCTCTGAGACAGAGACAGGTGGAATTGCAGAAAACAGTTCCGTGGATTTTACGTCCAGACTGTGAAAGTACCTGGAAAAATTACAGACAGAATAACAGAAAGGGGAAATAAGAGAATGAAGATCACACTTCCGGATGATGTGAAACAGATCATCGAAACACTGGAACAACATGGATATGAAGGCTATGCGGTCGGCGGCTGCGTGCGTGATTCGATTCTCGGACGGATACCAAATGACTGGGATATCACGACTTCTGCGACACCGCAGCAGGTCAAGAAACTGTTCCCACGCACGGTCGATACCGGGATCCAGCACGGAACGGTAACCGTTCTGATGGGAAAAGAAGGTTATGAAGTGACGACCTATCGTGTGGATGGAGAATATGAGGATGCAAGACATCCAAAAGAAGTGACTTTTACGGCAAATCTGGAAGAAGACCTGCGTCGCCGTGATTTTACGATCAACGCCATGGCGTATAATGACAGCGAGGGTCTTGTGGACGTGTTCGGCGGAAGAGCGGACATCGAGCAGAAAGTGATCCGCTGCGTCGGCAATGCCGAAGAACGTTTCGGGGAAGATGCACTGCGTATCATGCGTGCTGTCCGTTTTCGGCACAGCTCGGATTTACGGTCGATCCGGACACGGCAGAAGCGGCGAAAAAGCTGGCGGGGACGCTCTCAAAGATCAGTGCCGAGCGTATCCAGACGGAGCTGGTCAAACTGCTGGTTTCCCCACATCCGGATTATCTGAGGTATGCCTGGGAGTACGGCATCACGGCAGTTGTTCTGCCGGAGTTTGACCGCACGATGGAGACACCGCAGAATAACCCGCATCACTGCTATAACGTCGGAGAACATACGCTGGAAGCTTTAAAGAACATAGAGGCAGACAAAACGCTGCGTCTGGCGGCATTGTTTCACGATTTCGGCAAGCCGCAGACACATACCACGGACGCAGACGGGATCGATCATTTTCACGGGCATGCAAAGATCAGTGCTGAGCTTGCAAATGATATCATGCATCGTCTTAAATTCGACAACGACACTTTAAATAAAGTCAAAGTTTATGTGCGATACCACGATCTGCGGCCGGAACTGACCGAAAAATCGGTGCGAAGAGCAGTGAGCAAAGTCGGGGCAGACGCTTTTGCAGAGGTTCTGAAACTGAAAATGGCAGATACCCTGGCTCAGTCCCCGAAGTGGCAGCCGGAGAAGAAAGCTTATTTAAAAGAGCTGACAGCCCTGTATCACACCATTTTAGAGAAACAGCAGTGCCTTTGCATCAAAGATCTGAAGATCAGCGGAAAAGATCTGATCGAAGACGGCATGAAGCCGGGCAAAGAGATGGGCGAGATCCTTGCAAAGCTGCTGGAGCTGGTATTAGAGGAGCCGCAGCGAAATGAGCGGGAATGGCTGATCGGAAAAAGCAGAGAACTGCGAAATACCGAAGGATAACTTCCCGTATATTTGCCCCCTGCATTTCATAAGATAGAGTAGCTTTAGGTGCCAGAATTGTGAGAGTACGAAGTAAGGAACAATTCGTGTGGCATTTTTGATCTTAATAGCTGGTTTTATTGAGAGGAATTGTGGGGGGATCAAAAGTGAATGAAAAAGATCTGGTGATTTTGGAGCAGTACGACCTGCATGTGCAAAGCACAAGGCGAGGGCGTGGCTCCTTTCTTTGTGATACGGACAGAGGCTTGTTCAGGTGACTGAATTTTCCGGTTCGCAGGAGCGGCTGTTTTTTTCAGAACAGAGTACTTTTTTTTTCTGACAGAAAGAGGGATACGCTGCGATCTGCTCCTGGAAAATACCGAAGGAAATCTGGTTACTTCTGACCGCTACGGCAACGGGTACGTGGTCAAAAAATGGTTTTCCGGCGGGAGTGTGATACGAAAAGCCGGGAAGATATTGTAGGGGCGGTGCATTATCTTGCAAGGCTGCACAATGTCCTGCGTCTGCCGGAAATACAGGAATTTCAGATGGCGGCGGCACAGACGGATGAGACAGATACGGCAGAAGAGAAAAAAATCAGAAAAAATTTAGAGTATATAGCAGAGCCGCTTGACGAGGAGATTGAGCGGCACACAAAAGAGCTGAAAAAGGTGCGGAATTTCATGCGGACACGAAAGAAAAAGACCGCTTTTGAGAGCCGTTTCCTGGAACTGTATCCGGAATTTATGGCTCAGGCAGAAGAAGTAACCAGACGGGTATGTGCCAGCAGTTCATATGCTCTGCATCGGCAGTGCATACGGGAGCGACGGGTCTGCCATGGGGATTACAGTCAACATAACCTGTTTTTTGACCGGGAAGGAGCGGTGGCAGTCAATTTTGCGAGATGCTGTTTTGATGTACAGATCTCCGATTTTTATCAGTTTTTCCGCAAGATCATGGAAAAGCAGGGCTGGAATCAGAAGCTTGGCATGGAGATGATCCATGCATATCAGGAAGTGCGTCCGCTTGGCGATGCAGAATTTGAAAATTTTTGTATAAGACTCGCCTATCCGGAAAAATTCTGGAAGCTTGCCAACCATTATTTCAACAGCCGCAAAACCTGGATACCGGAAAAAAGCCTTCAGAAGCTGGAAATTCTCGATATGCAGGAAAAAAAACGGCGAGAATTTGTAAAGTTTCTGCATTAGAGGTTTCTTTTTAGACCTTTTTATTATATAATATAGCCACCTATTGAATATTTTAATGGAGGTAGCACAATGGATTATAAAAAGGTCTATGAAGAGTGGCTCGCAAATCCATACTTTGACGAAGCTACAAAGGAAGAACTGCGAGCAATTGAGGGAGACGAAAAAGAAATCAAAGAACGCTTTTATGCGGATCTGGAGTTTGGTACTGCCGGTTTAAGAGGTATCATCGGGCAGGTACAAACCGTATGAACGTTTATACTGTGCGTAAAGCTACACAGGGACTTGCAAACTATATCAAGTCAGTAGGAGCACAGGAAAAAGGCGTAGCGATCGCTTACGATTCCAGACATATGTCACCGGAATTTGCAGATGAAGCAGCACTGTGCCTGGCTGCAAACGGCATCAAGGCTTATGTGTTTGAGTCACTGAGACCGACTCCGGAGCTGTCCTTTGCTGTGCGTACACTGAAATGTACGGCAGGTATCAATGTCACAGCAAGTCATAATCCGCCGGAATACAATGGCTATAAAGTTTACTGGGAGGACGGAGCACAGATCACACCGCCTCACGACACCGGTATCATGGCTGAAGTAAAAGCAGTTACCGACTATGCAAACGTAAAAACAATGGACAAAGATGCAGCAGTCACAGCAGGACTTTACGAAGTGATCGGTGCGAACATCGATGATCTGTATATTGAAGCACTGAAGAGCCAGGTGATCCACTGGGATTCCATCCGTGAAGTCAGCAAAGATCTCAAGATCGTTTACACACCGCTGCACGGTACCGGCAATATCCCGGCAAGACGCGTCTTAAAAGAGCTTGGCTTTGAACATGTATATGTAGTAAAAGAGCAGGAACTGCCGGACGGCGATTTCCCGACGGTAAGTTATCCGAACCCGGAAGCAGAAGAAGCTTTCGAACTGGGACTGAAACTTGCAAAAGAAGTCGATGCAGACCTGGTTCTGGCAACCGATCCGGACGCAGACCGTCTCGGTGTGCATGTCAAAGACAAAGATGGTGTATACCATACTCTGACCGGAAATATGTCCGGATGCCTGCTTGAAGAATACGAGCTGAGCCAGAGAAAGGCAGCAAACGGCAGCCTTCCGGAAGACGGAGCAGTAGTCAGCACGATCGTTACTACAAACATGGCAGGAACGATCGCCAGATCCTACGGACTGCGTTTCATCGAAGTCCTGACCGGATTCAAATACATCGGACAGCAGATCCTTGGTTTTGAACAGAGTGGAAAAGGAACCTATCTCTTCGGATTCGAGGAGAGCTATGGCTGTCTGATCGGAACACATGCAAGAGACAAAGATGCGATCGTTGCAACGATGGCTCTGTGCGAAGCAGCAGCTTACTATAAGACACAGGGGAAAACACTGTGGGATGCCATGATCGACATGTACGAGAAATATGGCTATTACAAAGATGATATCCAGGCGATTACGCTGAAAGGTATCGAAGGTCTGCAGAAGATCCAGGAGATCATGGAGACTCTCAGAAATGACACTCCTGCAGAGATCGCAGGATATAAAGTACTTTCTGCAAGAGATTACAAGAAGGATACTGTCAAAAATCTGGAAAGCGGTGAAGTAACACAGACAGGTCTTCCATCTTCAAATGTTCTTTATTATGATCTGAGTGATGATGCATGGCTGTGCGTAAGACCGTCCGGAACTGAGCCAAAAGTAAAATTCTACTATGGCGTAAAGGGCACATCCCTGGAAGATGCAGATGCAAAATCCGCAGCTCTTGGTAAACAGGTTGTAGCTATGATCCAGGAAATGCTGTAAAATGGCAAAAACATATGATTTTGATGATTTCTGTCAGATCACGGAAATGCTGCGAAAGAAAGAGGGCGGCTGTCCGTGGGATCTTTCCCAGACGCATCAAAGCCTGAAGCCTATATGCTATCAGAGACAGTTGAGGCAGTGGCGGCGATCGATCTTTATGAGCAGACAAAAGATGCGTCCAATCTCTGCGAGGAGCTTGGAGATATGCTCTTTCAAGTTGTGATACAGAGCCAGATCGCAGCAGAAGAAGGTCTTTTTACGATCAATGATGTCGTGCAGAGCATCAAGCGAAAAATGATCCGCCGTCATCCGCATGTTTTCGGAGAGGAGAGCTATGAGCTTTTAGGCGGACATGCTGACAGCTGGAAGGAGATCAAGCAGATCGAGAAGGCAGGTATGTCAGAAGATCAGAAAAAAGCTCAGGAAAGAGCAGTTTATCTGGCAACACAGCAGATCATAGAACATTTACAGAAATCCCTTGACAAATATGGGGATAACGATTATAAATAAACATAGCCAACAAGGCTGTTGTGTTCCGGAAGCGATGAGCGGACGGGATGCCGCAGCCTTGTTCTCAGGAATCAAAACAGCAATTACAGGAGGAAGTCCATGAATAAGACAGGATTAGTAGCAGCTATCGCTGAACAGACAGAATTATCTAAAAAAGATGCAGAAAAGGCACTGAAAGCTTTCACAGATATCGTTGCAGATGAACTGAAAAAAGGTGAAAAAGTACAGCTGGTAGGCTTTGGTACTTTTGAAGTATCCGAAAGAGCAGCAAAGAGAAGGAAGAAATCCTCAAGAGCGGCGAACCGATGACGATCGCAGCTTCCAAAGCTCCGAAATTCAAAGCAGGCAAAGCACTGAAAGATATGATCAACAACTAATTCCTGTATTTGGAATCATCAGCTGTCGCGGAACATTTCTGCGGCAGTTTTTTTTTCTTATCAGCAAAAGGAGAAATGACTATGAGACTGGATAAATTTTTAAAGGTTTCCAGACTGATCAAAAGACGTACCGTTGCGAATGAAGCCTGTGATGCCGGAAGAGTTCTGATCAACGGAAGAACGGCAAAAGCATCTGCGGCAGTCAAGGCAGGCGATGTGATCGAGATCCAGTTTGGAACAAAAGCCGTAAAAGTAGAAGTCCTGGATGTGCAGGAGACAGTCAAAAAGGACAATGCGGCAGAACTCTATAAATACCTGTAGCTTCCGGATGTGAGCTTTTTTACGCTGGCATAAACAAAAGCAGAGCTTCATATACTTTTGCAAAGAGTGTATGGAGAATGGCATGGACGAAAAACAGGCTCAGGGAACAGCACACAGGGTAATGATTCAGGGAAGGCACAGCGGCACCATCAGCGGGGTATCGGATGTGCTTTCTTTTGATTTAAATGAGATCGTACTCCAGACGACACAGGGGATGCTGATGATACGCGGACAGGAGCTTCATATGAATCGGCTGACACTGGAAAAAGGCGAAGTGGATATCGAGGGAAAGATTGACAGCTTTGTTTATTCCGAACAGAAAGGCGAGAACGGAAAAGATACCTCCTTTCTTGGACGGCTGTTCCGGTAATGCACACGGTGATCGCAGCAGAGGCCCTCTTTTTTGTGCTGGCCTTTGCAAAAGGAGCAGGTATCATGCTGGGCTACGATATCCTGCGTGCGTTTCGCAGAGGATTTCCGCACGGGGGCCGGCTTGTCGCAGCAGAAGACTTTTTTTACTGGGTGTTCGCCTGGATTTTTGTGTTTTTGATGTTCCGTGATCGGAATTACGGGCAGATCCGGGGGTATGTGCTGGCGGCACTGATTCTGGGGATGCTTTTTTATATTTTGCTGTTCAGTCGGAGGATCCTTCTCGTATTTTCGACTTTTTTCGGCTTTCTTTCCCGCATGATTGCCGGTCTTTTCCGGCTGATTTTGATGCCTGCCGGAAAATCGGTCAAAAAATTGAGAAAAATGGTCAGGAAAGCATTGAAAAAGAAGATAAAACAGGTTAGAATGGTCATAGTCAAAAAGTAAGTCAGAAAGTCGGGAAGGGTATATGAAAAAAAGAAAACAGACACGCAGAAGGAGAGATGCGGCACAGAGAAGAGGAAAGCTTGGCATCTCTACTGTGATTGTTGTGCTGATTGCAGTATTTTTGCTGAGAGGCCATACAATGGATCAGAGAAATGCGGCATATGTCGAAGAGCTGGCACAGCTGCAGAATAAGATCGATGCCGAAGAAGCCGCACGCAGGACATTGCTGATCTGGAAGCTTATATGCAGACAGATGAGCATGCGGAGCAGGTTGCCAAGGACAAGCTTGGTCTGGTCTATGAAGATGAGATTATTTTTAAACCAGAAGAGACATAAAGAAAAAGGAGAAAGGCAGCGTGATAAGCTCCTTTCTTTTTTGTCGAAAACTTTTTTTGGAGGCGTACCGCCTTTGACAAAATTTTCCGGAGCCATTCGCTATACTGAATCCGTTAAAGCAGCGTGGAAAAGGCTGTGTGAGGAGGCAGTATGGGGGATTTTATCATTATTACACTGATGGTCAGCAGCTTCTGGCTTTTGTGGGAGATCATCCGTGTGGTCAGTATGGAGTGGCTGAACCGGGATGAGATCACATTGCCGGCGGGCGAGCTTGGGAGAAGCGAGCTGCTGCGTTGTGCAGATTCTTTCGAACAGCTTTCCGGGATGTTTCAGGGCATGGTTACCAAAAAGGAGGAACTTTCCGGGCAGGATATGGATGAAGTGCTCTTTCGGGTGCAGACGAGCGTCTGCCGCAGCTGTTCGGCCGCAGCACAGTGCTGGGACTATGGAAGTGAAACAGGGATCTGCAGATTCAACCGGATCGCAGAGAGCATTATCCAGGGGAAAGAGCTGAACAATGGCAGAAAAGAGGCACTTCAGAAACAATGTCTGCACGGAGACTTCTTTTTCGAAGCGGTGGCAGATCAGATTGAAAAAGCGAGAATGGATATGCTGTGGCACAATCGCCTGATGGAGAGCAGAAGCGCGGCGGCGGACCAGCTCCATGAGACGGCGTGCATCATACGGAAGGCGGCGGGGCATATCTGCGATGTCAGACGCGTAGACGGGAGTATACGCCAGCAGGCAGACATCCGCCTGCGGATGCACGGGATGATCCTCAAGGATATCTGGTGTATCCGGCAGCCAAGAAATATACAGCTCTATGTGACACTCCGCACGGCAAAGAAGGGCAGATGCATCCGCACAAAAGAAGTGGCAGGACTTCTGTCTGCAGCGTTCGGGACGAGGCTGATGCCGGATGAACAGGGGAAAACCGTAGTAAATTATGAGTACAGTACCATTTTATTTTCCACGGAACCACAGTATTACATGACCGGCGGTGTGGCGAGGATCGCCAGGGACGGAGAAGTGATTTCCGGTGACAATTTTTCCCTGTTTCCAGCGGCGGACGGTCAGATGATCCTCAGCATTTCAGACGGGATGGGTTCCGGTCTTGCGGCATACAAAGAAAGCGAGGCAGTGATCGATCTGCTGGAGCAGTTTCTTGGCAGCGGTTTTGACAAAGAGACGGCGATTCGCCTGATCCACAGTTCGATGCTTTTGCAGACAGAAGGGCAGAGTTCGGCGACGGTGGATCTGTGCATGGCAGATCTTTACACCGGAGAATGTGAATTCTTAAAAATCGGTGCTTCAACGACCTTTCTGAAGCGAAAACACTGGGTTGAGACGATCACGTCGACCAGTATGCCGATGGGGATCCTTCAGGATGTGGATTATGAGTGCACCAGAAAGCGGCTCGAAGAGGGCGATTATATCGTCATGGTGTCCGATGGCGTGATGGATGCCCTGCCGCAGATGGATGCGGAGGAGATGATCAAAGATTATCTTCTGCAAAGTGAAACGGAAAATGCAAAAGAACTTGCCAGATCCCTGCTGAACTATGTATTGCAGTCGGACAGGCAGCAGGCAAGAGATGATATGACCGTTCTGGTGGGCGGTATGAGAAGAAGATAGAGAGAACATATGAGACAGGTACAGAATTTTATCAGAGAACAGAAGATGATCATGCCGGGAGATTTTGTCATTGCCGGAGTTTCGGGGGGAGCAGATTCTGTCTGCCTTTTCTTTGAACTGCTTGCATATCAGAAAGAGATCCCGTTTTCCATGGAAGTTGTGCACATCGAACATGGGATCCGTGGACAGGACAGCCTTGCAGATGCGAACTATGTGGAAAACCTCTGCAAGGAATATGGTGTACCGTTTCACCTGGTTTCCTGTGATATTAAAAAGATGGCACAGGAAAGCAGCCTGACGGTCGAGGAGGCAGGCGGAAAGCCGCTATCAGGCCTTTGAGCAGGCGGCAAAAAAGAGCGGCAGGTCAAACTGTCAAGATTGCCGTTGCCATAATCTGGATGAGCCAGGCAGAGACGATCCTGGATGGAAATCTCGCAAGGGGAAGCGGTCTTCGAGGACTTGGCGGGATCCGTCCGGTGCGTGAAAACATCATCCGCCCGCTTTTAAATACTAGAAGAAGCGAGATCGAGGCGGCACTTCGGGGGCGTCAGATCACATGGCGGACGGATGAGACGAACCATCAGACCGAGTACACGAGAAACAGGATCCGCCTGGAGATCCTGCCGCTGCTTGCACAGGGCGTGAACGGACAGGCAGCGAGCCATATCGCACAGGCAGGGCTGCGGCTTCAGGAGGCAGAGGATTATATCCAGAGCCAGGTGCAGAAACTTGCAGAGCGTTACGTACATTATGAGGAAAAAGCGGAGCCGGAAGTATTTCTTGAGCGGGAAGGATTCTGCCGTCAGGAGCATCTGATGCAGGAATATCTGATAAGATTTTGCCTGGAAAAAATGATCGCCGGTCAGAAAGATGTCAGCCGCCGGCATATCGGGGCACTTCTGGAGCTTGCAGCTGGTCAGAATGGAAAATCATTAAATCTTCCGGGCGGCATACGTGCCGTAAATAAAAATGAATTTCTTGTTTTTGAGAAAAACAGATCAATAAGAAAAAAGGGAAATGAAGCTGCAAAGTGCAGGGGAGAAAAATTTGCAGATCCCGGGTGTGACAGGTGGAGAGATCTTCGTATTACAGCTGATGTTTTTTCTTATGAAAAGCAAATAATTCCGCAAAAGAAGTGTACAAAATGGTTTGATTATGATACCATAAACCATAGACTGGAGATTCGTACGCGTCAGGCGGGCGATACTCTCAGTGTGCATGCAGAAGGCGGGACAAAGCCTCTGAAAAGGTATATGATCGATGAGAAGATCCTGCGAGAGAGACGGGATGAGATACCGCTCATTGCGGACGGCTCCCATATTCTTTGGGTGGTCGGATACCGGATCAGTGAGGCATACAAGGTAACAGAACGTACAAAAAAGATTCTGCAAATACAAATAGATAAGGAGAACTAAAATGGAAGATAAGATTCGTGTACTGTTGACAGAAGAAGAAGTAAATAAAAAAATCAAAAAAATCGGTGAGCAGGTCAGCAAAGATTATGCCGGCAAGTCCGTTCATATGATCTGCGTGCTCAAAGGCGGCGTATTTTTCACCTGTGAACTGGCAAAGAGAATCACCGTTCCGGTATCTCTCGATTTTATGTCCGTGAGCAGCTACGGTTCGGAGACAAAATCAAGTGGTATCGTAAAGATCATTAAAGACCTGGATGAGCCGCTGGAAGGAAAAGAGGTCCTGATCGTAGAAGATATCATTGATTCCGGACGTACCTTAAGTTATCTGATCGAGATCCTGAAGAAAAGAAACCCGGCAAGCATCCGTCTGTGCACGCTTCTGGACAAACCGGAACGCAGAGTGACAGATGTAAAGGTAGATTATGTTGGTTTCAACATTCCGGATGAATTTGTTGTAGGATATGGTCTGGATTATGCCAGAAATACCGCAACCTTCCGTTCATCGGAGTGGTAGAGCAGTAGAAAGGGGAACCCGAATTGAAGAATGTTCTAAAAGGGAGTATCTTCTATGTCATTATTGCGATCATTGTGGTTCTGGGGATCAATTATATCCGGGGCAACCTCGTAGAGAATACAGGAGTCACCTATTCACAGTTCCAGAAATATGTCGCACAGAATAAGGTCAGCGGCGTAGAGGTCAGACAGAATTCTCAGGGAGTGACAGGAGAGCTTACACTTCATCTGAAAGATGGGGAGTACAGAACGCTCGATGTTTCGGATGTGACAAAAGCAGAAGATCTTCTTGATCAGAAAAATATTTCCTATAAGGTTACAGTTGAAAAAGAGAGCGTTTTTATGACAACGGTACTGCCGATGCTTCTGATCTGCGTGATCTTTATGGTATTTTTTACGATGGGCAGCCGTCAGGCGACGGGAGCAATGCCCGGATGATGAATTTCGGCAAAAGCCGTGCAACCCTGACCATGCCGGACAACAGCAAAGTTACATTTAAAGATGTTGCCGGTCTTCAGGAAGAAAAAGAAGATCTGCAGGAGATTGTCGATTTCCTGAAAGAACCGAAAAAATATCTCCAGGTCGGAGCACGTATCCCGAAAGGTGTGCTGCTTGTCGGCCCTCCGGGAACCGGTAAGACCTGCTGGCGAAAGCCGTGGCAGGAGAAGCGGGTGTTCCGTTCTTCAGCATTTCCGGTTCCGATTTCGTGGAAATGTTTGTCGGTGTCGGTGCATCCCGTGTGCGTGATATGTTTACCGAGGCGAAACTTCATGCACCGTGTATCATCTTTATCGATGAGATCGATGCAGTTGCCAGAAGACGAGGAGCCGGCGTAGGCGGCGGTCACGATGAACGTGAGCAGACGCTGAACCAGATGCTCGTTGAGATGGATGGTTTCGGATACAACGAAGGCATCATCGTGATGGCGGCGACAAACCGTGTGGACATCCTCGATCCGGCGATCTTAAGACCGGGACGTTTCGACCGCAAGATCGGCGTCGGACGGCCGGATGTACGCGGAAGAGAAGAGATCCTGGCAGTCCATATCAAAAACAAGCCGCTTGGAGAGGACGTAGATCTCAAAGAGATTGCCAGAACATCCGCAGGATTTACCGGGGCAGATCTGGAAAACCTGATGAATGAGGCGGCAATCTATGCGGCAAAGGCAAAACGTGCCTATATCATGCAGGAAGATATCCGCCGTGCCTTCATCAAAGTCGGTATCGGCGAGGAGAAAAAGAGTCGGATCATCAGCGAGAAAGAAAAGAAGATCACCGCTTACCACGAGGCAGGTCATGCGATCCTGTTCCATGTGCTGCCGGATATGGGACCGGTCCATACGATCTCTGTGATCCCGACCGGAATGGGGGCAGCCGGTTATACGATGCCGCTTCCGGGTGAAGATGAGATGTTCAACAGCAAAAAGAAAATGCTGCAGAATATCATTGTGGACTTTGGCGGACGCGTTGCAGAAGAGCTGATCTTTGGCGATGTGACGACCGGAGCATCCCAGGATATCAAACAGGCAACGCAGATGGCAAGAGCCATGGTCACACAGTACGGTATGTCGGACAAAGTCGGTCTGATCCATTATGGAAGCGATGACGATGAAGTCTTTATCGGACGCGACCTGGCACATACAAAGGGTTACGCAGACCAGACAGCTGCACTGATCGACGGTGAAGTAAAAAACATCATTGATGAGTCTTATGCAAAAGCAAAAGAACTTCTTCAGGAGCATATGGATGTTTTACATCGCTGTGCACAGCTTCTGATCGAGAAAGAAAAAATTGGCAGGGAAGAGTTTGAAAGCCTTTTTGGTGAAAATGCATAAAAAATAATTTTAGATTTTGTGAAGATTATGCACACTTAAATTTGTACCTGTGGTATATTATTACTCGTAAAACCCCCAATACATTATATAGTTTTTGCTACACCCCATAAGAAGAAATACCTTCTCCAAAGAAAGACAGTTCATATGAACTGTCTTTTTCCCTTTTCTGGATTATTTCGTTGTGAATTTGAAAAATATGGTGTAAGATAGTAATAATTCTACAGTTTGAATGCAGGTTATGAACGTCTTGCAGGCGTTTCCTTTAAAATGACCGCAAAAGAGCCGTAAGAACGTGATACGGGTGTGTGAAGACGCTCCTGGTCTTCTTAGGAGGAAAATATGAACTTAGCAAATATAGAATATCAGGATAAGCTTCGTCAGTATGTGCTGCAGATGCGTTCTGTGTTTAAACCGAATGCACTTTTCAGCGATGAGACGGCAAATTATGTAACACCGATGGAACCTGATCCGGGCGACATTGTTACGATACGTTTCCGAACCTGGAAAGATAATGTTGATAAAGTATATCTGGTAAGCAATGACAGGCATCTTGCTATGGAATACGAAAAATCAGAAGGAGATTTTGATTATTTCAAAATCCGTCTGGTCATGCCGGAAGAATCTGTCCGCTATTTTTTTGAGATACATGCTGGCAAGATCCGATGTTTCTACAACAAGATCGGTGTATCCAGGGATCGCCTCGATGTCTATGATTTTACAATCGCACCGGGTTTCCACACGCCAGAATGGGCAAAAGGTGCTGTTATGTACCAGATCTTTGTGGATCGTTTTTCAAGCGGGGACACGAACAATACCGTCGAAGACTGCGAGTACTATTACATCGGCGACTACTCCCGGAAGGTGACTGACTGGCGGAAGAACCCATCCTTTATGGGCGTGCGTGAATTTTACGGCGGTGACCTTCAAGGCGTGATGAACAAGCTGGATTATCTGCAGGATCTTGGCGTGGATGTTATTTATTTCAACCCGATCTTTGTCTCACCGTCCAACCATAAATACGATATCCAGGATTATGATTACATTGATCCGCACTATGGAAAGATCGTAAGCGACGGTGGCGAAACTCTGAAGGACGGGGATACGATCAATGCCCATGCTTCTAAATACATCAAACGAGTAACCGACAAAGCAAACCTGGAGTCCAGCAACACTTTTTTTGTTCAGCTGGTCGAAGAAATTCACCGCAGGGGCATGAAAGTGATCCTGGACGGTGTGTTCAACCACTGCGGTTCCTTTAATAAATGGATGGACCGTGAGCAGATTTATGAGAATCAGGAAGGGTATGAACCGGGAGCTTATGTTTCCGCAGACAGTCCTTATCGCAGTTTTTTCAAATTCAATAACGACCAGGCATGGCCGTACAACCCGAATTACGATGCTGGTGGGGACATGATACCCTGCCGAGCTTTGCTATGAGCAGTCACCGAAGCTGCACGATTATATTTTGGAGATCGGAAAGAAATGGGTTTCCCCGCCGTTCAATGTCGATGGCTGGAGATTGGATGTGGCTGCTGACCTTGGATTTTCTAATGAATATAACCATCAGTCTGGAAAGAATTCCGCAAAGTCGTAAAAGAGGCCAATCCGAATGCGATCATTCTGGCAGAACATTACGGCGATGCCAAGTCCTGGCTTCACGGTGATGAATGGGATACCGTTATGAATTATGATGCCTTTATGGAGCCACTGACCTGGTTCTTTACCGGAATGGAAAAGCACAGCGATGAGTTCCGCGGCGACCTGCTCGGCAATGAAGCAGCATTTACCGGAGCAATGCGTCATCATATGGCAAGCTTTCTGGCACCATCGCTTCAGGTGGCGATGAACGAGCTTTCCAACCATGACCATTCTCGTTTCCTGACCAGAACGAACCACAAAGTAGGGGCGTGTGGCGAACTTGGGATATGAGGCAGCCTCCCAGGATATCAACGTGGCGGTCATGCGTGAGGCTGTTGTGATGCAGATGACCTGGCCGGGAGCACCGACGATCTATTACGGCGATGAGGCCGGAGTCTGTGGATTTACTGATCCGGACAACCGCAGGACCTATCCGTGGGGCGAGGAAAATCACGACCTGATCACATTTCACAAAGAAATGATCCGTATCCACAAAGCATGTCCTGTGCTGACACATGGCTCCCTGAAATTCCTGGAGCAGAGACATAACGTACTTTCTTATGGAAGATTCTCGCAGGACGAGCAGATGGTTGTGGCATTTAACAACGATCTGAATGAGCAGACGATCACCCTGTCTGTATGGCAGGTAAATGTGCCGCAGCATAACTGTAAAATGGAACGCCTGATGCTGACGCATGCACAGGGCTATACGACCGAGCAGTACTTTACAGAAGTGCATGGCGGAAAAATTGAGCTGACATTGCCGCCGCTGTCCGGGATTGTGCTCCGACACGGGGAATAAGAAAAATA
>ENA-OQAZ01000606-OQAZ01000606.1-human-gut-metagenome-genome-assembly--contig:-NODE-606-length-19572-cov-4.206171_pt1 | contig 19572 bp, 18 predicted proteins | sample MGYA00242737_ERZ504531 | MGnify/ENA primary metagenome ERZ504531 (study PRJEB26092, sample SAMD00036244) | human gut metagenome | host: Homo sapiens | study: EMG produced TPA metagenomics assembly of... | reverse complement strand
TTTTGCAGCCTTCAAAGCAGATATATGATGATATCTTACACAACTTAAAATTTCTTTATCATCAATACCACCATTTCCTTCAAAAAATCGTAACCGGAAATACTGTGATTTCTACGATCATCCCCCTCTCTATATACTACTTTTCCAATATCATGAAGCAGACTTCCTATAATCAGTTTAATTTTTTCATCAGTCATCTTCATTCCTCCTGATATATTTCATTGCACCCATTCCCATTCCTGTCTTTATTCCAGCGCCGGAAAACTCTCCAAATTTTGCCAGCATCCTTACATACCTTGCCATTGTTTCCGGACCCTTGATATGGATACAAATATTTCCTATAAATCCTGTAATGTTCGTTTTTTCCAATGGAAACGGTATTGTCTGTAAGCGATATCTTACAATCTCACTTTGTGTCACAAGTTCTTCTAATGTATCTTCATCATACATATTAAACTCTTCCGATGCAGCACTGAACTTTCTCATAAGGCTTCCATATATTAAACTTAAATCTGGATATATTACATATTTTCCATCTCGTTTAAATGATGTGGGCGTTTTAAAACTTAATTCCAAATATCTGGAACATTTATTTTCATAGAATTCTTTTATCAGTTCTTTATCTTCTTTGATCCTTACTGTTTTATTTAATAAATTTACTGTTTTATTCTTTTTTCGTAACGTAATCGTATCAAGCTTTGTCATTGGAAGCAAAAGCATTTCGTAGGCTTCCGTATTTAATGTTTTAAGATACCAGACAGTTTTTCCTTCTTCTTTTAAAATGCATTGACTATATGGATTTAACTGATTTCCATGTAGCTTTTCCGCATATTCTGATGAAATATTCTCCATCAGTACTCCCTGCAGGTTTGATGACTGTTGAAAATTAATTTCGTTTGAATCAAATTCCACTTTAAGTTCTGCATACATTTAAAAAGCCTCCCATCACACCTTCTGCCCAGCCTGCAGTAACGCCTGCTTCAGTTCATCCTCAATCTTGGCAAGCTCTGCCTGGGCTTCGCTGCGTTTTTTTGTTCCTTCTTCGTGGATCTTTACTACTTCATTGATCGATGTAATGATATCTGCGTTGACTTTCTTCAGGGTTTCGACATCTACCAGTGCTTTTTCGGAAGCAAGGGCTGCATCAATGGCTCCCTGTTTTAATGTCTCTGCATTTCTGCGGAACATTTCATTTGTCATATCTGTTACTGCGCTCTGTGCATTCAGGGCGCGGCGGCTATGTTCGATTCCCAGCGCAAGGACCATCTGATTTCTCCACATGGGAATTGTATTGATAACATCAGAGCGCAGCTTATCTGCCACTTCCTGATCTGTATTCTGAAGGAGTCTGATCTGCGGTGCCATCTGGATAGAAACAAGGCGGGTAGTTTCCAGATCATAAATTCTTTTTTCGAATCTTTTGCAGGCATCCTCATAATCACGGTACAACTGCACATCCAGCTGATCCTGTGTCCGGTCTGCTTTATTCCGCAACTCGATAAGCTTCGCTTTCTTTGCTTTTTCCAGGGCTTTTTTCCCTGCAATGATATACATAGTCAGTTCCTTATAAAAAGCCAGATTCTGATCATACATCTGATCATAAATATAAATATCCTTTGTCAGTACCTGACGGTGACGCTGCAGGTCCTGCTCTATTTTTTTAATATTTGTTTCTGCGCTTTCATAATTCGCGATCAGATAAGATACTTTATTTTTTCCTTTCTGGAACAGTCCAAGAAGTCCTTTTTTCTCCGGTGCTGTTGTACTCCTGATCGCCACCTGGAGTTCACTTAAACTATCTCCTATCTCACCAAATTCCCTGGTCTTCTGATTCTCTGTAATAGATACGGAAAATGCCGCAATACTGTTCTGTGCGCTTGCTCCATAAGAGTTGACCATCTTTATATTTGATACATCGATCTGATCTACGAAAGCTTCGACCTGTTTTCTTTCTTCCTCAGAAAGCATGGATTCATCTACAGCCCCTGCACGTTCCTCTGTCTCTTCATAAAATCCGGAATCTTCTTTTTCTTCCGGCTCCAATGTAAGGGAAGGCATTTTGATTCCTTTCATTTCCCTATCCATCATATCTCTGTTCATCTCATCTGCATTGCTTCAGTCTCCTTCTCTATTTGTCCATACTGTATCTTTTATCTACATATCCATCCTGTCCCAGGATCTCTTTCAGTGCTTCTGCTCCTGCAACTGTATCTCTCACCGCAGTCTGATAAATTTCCGTTATTTTCTGATAAACAGCCCCGTCCAGGGCCTGAACCGCTGTCACCACTTTTTCATAGACCTTATCCGCTGTTTTTCCTGTAAGACCTGCATTCTGGTACTTCTGATACGCTCGCACAAGCCGTACTGTTTCCGGGATATAATAATGCAAAAACTGATAAATCGCATTTTTACATTCCGGGTATTGTTCTGTTGTTTTTTGCAAACTGACCAGCTTATGGTTTAATCCATTCAGGCCTTCTCTTAATTCTCGTGGCATATCTCCTGAAAGCATATATTCAAAAGCAAATATGTATGCCCGGATATCCGCTTTATCTACCAATTCCTCATAAGACAGTGGAACCTGTTTTTCATCCACAGAAGTGCCCTTTTTACGATTTGCGATCAGCTTTAGTATTTTATAAGCGGCTTCAATATCCGGGACTTGGAAATAATTGATCCGGTTCTGGCTTCTGATCTCAAGGATCTCCGGAAGTACATCATACTCAGCTATCCGGCTGATCTTTTCATATTCCAGGTCAAGAGTATCCACACCTTTAAACACAATTCTTCTATCTGTAAAAAGGAGTATTCCTTTATAGCTTTGAAACTGTATTTCCCCATTGCAGGATTTCCCCTGATAAAGAATCGTATGATCAAGATAATGTACTTTTTCATCTGTCTGTAAAAAATCAGCTTCATAATCTCTGAAATCCGGCAGTTTTCCTGCATAAGCTTCACACCGGATCTCTTCTGGAATGATGGATCTTAATTCTTCCTGTGTAAGTATTCCGTTTTTCCACTGTCTGTACAATTCCTCGACCATTTCAAACCCACCTTCTTTCTCAGTAATCCTGCCTTCTGATATTAGGCAGAACAAAATCACTTTCATGGAATTCTGAATACCTTTCAGACTTCCGGCCTGTCGCTGCAGTACAACGGATTTTCCAGTTTCTTTAAATCTGCCGGCAAAAACTTTCCGGATTTCAGATCTTTTTCCAGCTCTGCCAGACTGATCTTGTACTGCTTAAGAGTCCTCTTCCAGGAATTGGGATCTGCGCCTGCATACACCTTTAGATACAGATAAAAAACATAAAAATATATAAATCTCAAATACTCTTTTGTAAACTTAAATGTCTGCTGGTCATTTCCTGTCTGGAAGATCAGCTTCCAGAAATATTTATCTGTATTTTTTTCCAGCGAAAAATTATATTCCATATATCTTTGATATCTTCGATCATAGTCAGGATAATTTTCCAGGAAATCCAATACCTCCTGTTCACTGAAATGCAGAAGCTTCGTAGCAAATTTCAAAATAAACTGTTTCTTTTTTCTTTTAATATAAAATATCCGGCAAACAGATTCAGGTTATACAACAGAAAATCCTTCCATAGCTGCTCTGTATCTACGTTTTTATCTGTCTTCCCCTCAAATTCACGAAAAAATATTTTCAAAATCTGCACTTCCCGTACTACATATCTGATAAGATCTTCAGAGCCGATCCTCAGGCAGTTTGTATTATCCAGCTCTGCCGAAAACCATTCTCTTATCCGTTTTTCTTCACAGAGATGCTGTTCGTTTTCCTGACATTGCCTGGCATATTCTGTCACCTCTTCATAATGTTCTTCTTTATCTCCATGTAAATCAACAAATCTCATATCTCTGTTCTCCGACTATCATTTTCTGCAGCTGGTAAACCATCCCGGACGTCTCTTCGTTGCACGATTTCCCTCAGAAAAGTTTCCATATGCACCATAAAGTTCTCCGATTTCCCTGATGATCGGCTGCAGGGCAGTCTTTTCTCCAACGATCCACAGCACACCGCCGGATGACCTTTTATCAACAATCTCCAGACCTTTATCCTGCAAATAAGTTTTCAAGTCCTTTCCTTCTGTTGTCAGTTTTTCCTTCTGCACCACAGGCGGCAATATCAGTGATTCATAATCTAATTTTTTCTGTCTGCCTGCCCCTGAACCTGTAATACCATCATCTGGTTTTACATAAGTGATCTCTCCAACAGCTTCATAGGCATCTTTATCCAGTTCACCAATAAAACGTGATCCTTTATTTCCTGAATATGTAAGCAACAGTGATCTTTTTGCTCGTGTCATTGCCACATAAAGCAGATTTCGTCCATTAATATAAAAATTCTGTATCTCTTCTTTATCTTTATCCTTCGGATTAAAATAATATGGAAAATTTCCTTCTGTAAGCTCCGGAATGATCACATATGTAAATTCCAGGCCCTTTGCATTGTATGCGTTGACGATCTTAACTCCCGGAGTCCGCAGCGAAAATGTAGAATCTTTTTTTATATCTTCATGCATGATCCCGGCGTCTGTCATCCAGGATGCATATTTTTTTATCTGTGTGTTTTTTGCTGCGATCACTCCAATGGAACATTTGGGATTTTTCTTTATACACTTTCTGATCCATTCAGTCACATACTTTTTTTTCCTGCTCAGGATCTGTCAGATGGACCAGTCTTGGAAGGCTTCCTTCTTTTTCCGGTATCACCCGGATGGATCTGTCGTCTTCACTGAGAAATTCATCATTATGTCTGCGCAAAGACTCTGCAAGATCATCGATCTGTTTTGTTGTTCTCATGGATTTTGTCAGTTTTTTTGTTTGTTGTCCCGATTCCCAGCATTCCCGGAGTCCAGTATTTCTGATAGATCCTTTGGTTCATATCCATTGCGATCACCATATCTTTACCGGCAAATGCCATTGCCGCCTTCATTTTTACCAATGGAAGATCCTGTGCCTCGTCGAGCAGAACATGTCGGAATTTGTATTGCTCCGGAATTTTCTCTGCATTATGTGCCAGATATAATGCCTGATCGATCCAGTCGCCTGCATCTTTACTTTTTCTTTCTTCTTCATACTTTATATATATCTGAAATGCAGCTATTCTGTCACTGGCTGACATACGGACCTTTCCGCCTCTGCCTTTCTGGGAAGTTCCAGATAATACTGTCTGTCCTCTGCGGATACGTTCATCTCCTTCATCCATCGGATTTCTTCTATCCAGAATTCCGGTTCCAGATTCTGAAAACGGTGAGGGCCACAGGTTTCTTTGTGTTTTTCCAGTGCTTTTTTTATAATCTCTTCCTGATACCCCTGCTTATAATACATTTTTAATTTCGGTCCGATCGCACTGTAAACCTTCGAGATATAGGAATCCAGAGTAGAAACAAGAACACTTTCTTCATTCGTTTCGCCTACAAGCTCCCTGGTGCAGGCATTCAGTGTATTATTAAATGTAAAGATTGCAATATTATTCTTAATATCCTTTGGAGACTGTGCAAGTAATTTCTTTGTGAAGCCCTGAAGCACTACACTCTTTCCACCTCCTGCGATTCCTTTTACAAGAAGAGTTTTATCTCCGGCATAATTAAGGCAGCTCTCCTGTTCCTTTGTCAACGTTATCTTTTCATGTTCCGTATTATATAGATCCAGCTCCATTTCCTGTCACCCCTTACTGTCTCTTTCCTGTTTCTCCTTTTCATTACTCTCCATTCAGAATGTCATCAAAAAAATCATCTGCTTCATCCAGTCATCAAAGTCAATTTCCTCTTCATCGTCATCCAGCTCATCCGGTATACTTATCTCCTCAAAAGGAGGAATTTCAATAACTTCTTTTTTCGACCAGACATCTGCTACTTTTTCCCAGAATTCCTCTTTAATCATAAAGTGCCTCCTGATCTGCATAAAAAACAGCGCATCTGCAAAAATCCTGATGCTGGCAAAACAGACATACATCTACCTTTGTTTTCTTGTATGGATCTGTTTCCGTGTCTGCTGCCGTAGTGTAAAAATCCACATCATTCTTTCCATCAGGAGTCAGCAGTTTCCCATATTCATCAAACGCCTGCTCTCGCACATCCTTATTAGGAAAATGAACTTTCAACCTTTCCTCTGTGAAACTCATCTCACCAGTTTCCGAAAGCTTCGAAAAATCAATATCCTTAAAACTGTCCACAGATCTTAAATAATCGTAGACCTGTCTTTTTTCTACCTTTCTCATTGCCGGAAAAAGCTCTATTACCTGCCTGTAAATTTCATCAACTCCCAGTCCTCTGCCTTTCATAAGGCTGTAGATTGCTGCGATCAGGCCATTGATCGCATAATTTTGATGAAATTCATTCTGAAAAGAAGGATATTTGTCTACTACATAGCCAAACACATATTTCATCGGACAGATCGCATAATCCATCTTTGCCTCTTTAGCTGTATCTTGCGGCATTTTCATTTTGTCATATGGCAAAGTTTTTCTTTTCCCATAAAGGCTTTTTTCTACCTGCTGATACGTGATCCTGCTCCTTTTTGCCGGCATGATCCGGATTCCCGCTGCTTCTGTAAGCAGTTTTATGTACGGCGACGGAGCCAGTATCTTATCATCCATATTGCTGATCCAGGAGATCTGAACATCTGCATTTTTCAGCGCTGCATACATAAAATATCGGTTGCAGATATAGGTACTCTCCATTACATGCTGCATGTTCCTGATCAAAGGATTCCTGGTCCGTTTATAACAGTCTCTGATCAGTCTTTCTGTAAGCGGCCATATATACTGTTTTTTTCCACCAGGCATATTGCTTACATCACAAAGGCAGATATGTATTTTTCCCTGATGTTTCACAGATGCCGCATCCACATGATAGATCGGTGACACCATTCCGATCCGGTCTGTCTGGATCTCACCGTCCTGCATCCGTCCACTCATATATAAATTCAAGGCACTGGAAATATCACCAGGATAACAGGTCTCTGTAAAAGCAGACGAATCGCTGAGCTTACCAAACAGCTCTTTTACGATCTCTATCTCTTCCTCATAAAGCTCATTCGACATTTCATGCTGTTTTAATATCTGATCCAGCTTACGTATATGTTCTTTTATATAGACTTTTTCACTGTCTGAAAATAATTTCTTCGCCATATAAAGCAGTCGCTTTATCAGACACAGGATTACAGACGCACTCTCATCCTTCAGCGCAAAAACACTGAAATTCAAAAAGGGATTTCCCATAATTTCCTGCCATCGGGCTGTATTATCTTCAATATCCCATTCCTTTTCGAACGAACCGATCACTTTATCCCTTATTTCTTCATATAAATGGATTCTTTTCTCCCATTCATCAACCGTTTCACAATCCTTAAAAAATGGAAGGATATTCATCAGATCCTGCATATACTCTTTTCCCGCTTTACCGTCGACGGCCAGCCAGCCTGATGCAAAGCATTCGATCAGCAACTCTTCAGCCAGGATGATCTCCTGCCGGTCTTCATCCCACATTTTATTCAGGTTACTTACAAACTGTCCGATCGGATAGGCAAGAATCTTTCTTTCACCATATTCCTCCGGATAGAAATCCTTCAGAATTTTATTTACGGTGTTTGCATTGGAAGAATATACAAAGTATCCGTTTTCTTTTATATGCTTTATTTCATGGACAAACTCCATAACAGATGCATATTCCCGAATAGATACCTTGTTTGATATCGCTGTTTTCCTTCCTTCAAAGATTTCTCCATATGCTTCCGGTGCAGCAGCTTTTTGTTTTTTCCATTCTGCCTGATCCGGGTAACCATATTCTCCGGAATAAGTTTTTCTCCATATCTCATTTGCATAGGGATAACGTTCATCATATGCAAAAAGAAATTTAATCTTATATCCGCTTTTTTCCATCGCTTCTATAAGACGTTCCTGCAAAGAGGTGAGATAATAAAATCCATGAAATACAAAACCCTGGATATTGCTCCGTCCAAACAGTTTATTCATGATCGGATTCCAGGCATTTCTGTTTTCCAGCTGATTCATGCGATCGTGAAAATTATCAATAGCTGGATCATTTCTCTGCAGATATCTCCATGCATCCAGCAAAAGTTCGATATTTCTGTTGCCGTCTGCCCTGAGATCTTCCGGTGCGATTCCTGCTTCTTCCAGAAGTATGATCGCAGAAAGTATCATATTAAGATTGCGTCGGCATCCAACCAGCCAGTGGCGTATATCCGGATCATCTCCTTTTTCGTGGATTTGACCTCTGAAAAACTGTGTCAGCACAACCATTTCATGAAATTTCGTTTCATCGTCTGTCCAGTGTGGAACCGCAAGATCAGTTAATTTACGGATTTCTGCCGCCTGTACCTGAGAATCATCTGCAAAAAGTCCTTTTGTTTTGTCATACTGCTCCACACCTTTTATACATTTACGCAAGTCTGCCGTTACTGTGATCTGAGGAAAGTTTCTGATCTCGTTCCAAAAGGGCGCACTTCCCAGATTATGCAAATCAATATATGTATATACTTCTCTATTTTTCATCTACACCAACCTCCTCAATGAGATAAGACCACCTCTCAGGATCTTTCGGCGGATGCACGATACAGATCAGATTATTGATTGCTCTTGTCATAGCCACATAAAGGATTCTCGTTTCCTCTTCTTTAGTTTTTTCTATCTCTTCTTCTTTCAATGCTGCATACAGATCATTTCGCATATCAGGATTTTTCTTATCTGTGAGAAAATTCCACCCTACCTGCCTGGTATGCGGATCTATAAGAAGCTCTGTATTATATCGATCCGGAAATTTACGATGTGTATATGGAATGATGACGGTGTCAAATTCAAGACCTTTGGATTTATGAACGGTCATACATAATATTGTCCGATAATCATCTTTGATCTCCACGTCTGGTTCAGATTCTGACCGGTTTGTTGCAATCTGCAGCTGAAGATAATGATAGACATCATACAGGCTTACCTTGTCGCCACCAAGATTATTCTGTAATATCTCCTGAAGTTTTTCCAGATCTGCCTGATATCGCACAGCCTCCGTTCTTGCTGCAGCATTACATTGGTCTTCTTTCCAGCCTTGTGCACGCTTTCGCATTTTAAAATTTAAAATAAAATTATCAACAACCGGTTCATAGTCCAGAATATTCTTTATAACTGACATTACAGGTCTCAGTCGAAATTCCTTATAATATTGTTCCCAGCTGGTCTGTCTCAATGAATGTCCAAGTACCTCTGCCAGTTTATCTGTATTCCCTCCCAGCTGCTCCATCAGGTTGATATCCATTGGATCAATCTCTCCTGCATATGGTGTCAGTAAAAAATTAAAGATATATTTCGGCTCATCCGCAAACATATAGGAACAGATCATTGCAAAAAAATCCCTTAACTGCTTCACTGGTAAAAAAGCTTCCTTCCTGTGTCACTCTTACTGAAAGCTTATTTCTTTTCAGCAGTATCGCCAGCTTCTGAAGCTCATTATTCGTTCTCGTCAGCATAACTACTCGATCTTTTTCGGCTGCTTTTTTTCCGGAACTTTCTACCTTTTTATCAATGCTTCCAGTTGTTCTCTTGCTGTATCTGCAATTAGCTCATCTTCCTCTTCCTGATTCATGTAGGATGGGATCATTTTCATTGTTCCGGCTGTTGTGTTAAAAGGAATGACCGGCCCATCATATTGCAGTAATTTATCTTTTCCCCATTGCCCAAAATATTTATCCATCCGTTTCATAATATTTGCAGCTGTACGATAATTATTTTTCAGAATAAATTGTCTGGCAGATTTCTCCCTGGCTTCTCTCAGATTCTTTTCCAGAACAAAAAAACGCCTGGTCATTAGCTCCACGAAAACGATAAATACTTTGCTTTACATCTCCCACTACAAACAATCTGGCACCAAGTAATCTTACAAGAATCGTTGCCACTTTGATCTGTGACAGGTCCGAATCCTGAAATTCATCTATAAACAGATATTTCATGGAAAGTCCGGCTCTGGTGTATTTTTATCCATCAACACTTCCTGCAGATCTCTCATAATATCGTTCAGTGCAATGGCATCACTATTCCTTTTGATTTCAAAATAATCATCATCCAGCTCACTGACCGCTTCCGAGATCAGTTTCTGAAACGCTTCTGATTTTTTATCCGCCGGATGTCCCCAGTTCATCTTGTCCATGTCACGGTGTGAGATTCCCAGTTTTGCAAATTCGCCCCAGAATGTATTCACCAATGAATTGGCTTTATATAAAGGAACGCCTACCTGATCTCTGATCGAACGAATATCGTTTGTTTTCTGGTTCATCATATCCTTTATAAGTTCTTTCCGTTCATATTTAAAATTTTTTATGGAAAGATTTCTTGTAAAGCTCTGCCCAATCCCGTATTCTTTCAACATAGAATAAGCAAAACTGTGAATCGTACTGATGTTCATCTGAGACTGCTGCTCTACCCAACGAAAATAACGGATATTTCCGGTCAGACGAAATCTGTCCATAAGCATATCCTGAAGTCTCATATTCATCTGATTAGCAGCATCATTTGTAAAAGTGATCATATAGATGTCCGACATTTCCAGTTCCGGAACTGTATGCATCAGATACATGATACGATCGATCATAACCGTTGTTTTACCGGTTCCTGCTGATGCCTGAACAACAATATGCTCATCTGCATTACAATGCTCTACCAGATACTGCGCCGCATTAAACATCGGGCAGGCTTTCTCCAAAACAGAAACCAATCTCTTTTCATCTTTTCCATCTATTATGATACCTGCATCCTTAGTTTTAACCTCATATGTCTGAAGAAAAAACCTTTTCGCAAATGCAGTATGTGCCTCTTTCAGCAGACTACATTCCTCCAACCTTCCAAACCAGAATACCTTTATTCCAGCGTGAAGCCATTCTGAAATTTTATCTTTATATATGCTGTATGATTGGTTGCAGAGAAGAATTGAATATTTTGGGTTCATATTTTTCGTTTCCTTTGTGTTTTGTTATGAAAATAATCTACAGGTGATGTTATGCTCAATAATGTATTTTTCTACTGGCTTCTGCCAATATCCTCTATGTTCTATTCGATCATCGTCCCCATATTGTGTTTCATGATACAAAAAATTGTTGCAAAACTCCATCCCCCAGTACCAAAAATTGTCTCTTAAGATTTGTATTAAAATAATTTTTAGGATAAAAATATATTGGACCTTGTCCAAGAAATTCTACTGCAACATAATTTTCAAATTCCATAACCACTGTGTTGCTGTTATTATATCTCTGTACATTAGTAAAACGATATTTTTTCCAAAATTTACTACGTTTATCATTTCCAAAATATTGTATAACTCGACATGTATTGATCCAGTCTGCATACTTTTCAATGATGTCTTCTGATATATCATTAAAAAGAAATTTGTATTCTTTTTGGTGATTCTGGGCATCTCCTGCAATAAATTCAAAATACCGGGCAAGATTTTGAAATTTATTTAATTCATTTAATTGCAATTTTGTAAGAAAATTAATTAAAAATGCTTTTAATAACGGCTTCGACCGCATCTCATATTTCTTTAAAACCTCCAACATTTCCTTGAAATCTGCCTCCAGATAATCCTTATTACCACAAAAAGTGTAAAACACTTCTGCACATTCTATATAAAGTTTACTATCTGCCTGTATTCCAAAAAACTCGAATTTTTCCATCAATGTTTTTTTCTCTGAAAATTCATATCTGGATACTTCTTTTCCAAACCCAATAACTATATCCTGATCAGTAAGTATATTTCGCATTCGTGTGGTATCTAAATGATTTTCTTTTATACAGTTTTTAAAATTATCATTTTTCTCTAAAAGCATACATATGAAATCATTACAATCTTTATTATCATAAGAATTCTGCCATTGCTCATACAAAACTGTACAAAGTAATTTATCCGCCCTGGTTACAAATATGGAAAATAAATTTCTCATATTAACATTAAAATAATTATAAGGAAGATATCCCGCTATCTGATACATTTCCCGATCTGATAACATGTATGCCTCTATTGCCAGTTCTGAAGTATCAAGAGAAACCAGCGAGATAATCAGTTCTTTCAGTTCTTCATCAACAGATAATTTCCATGTTTCCAACATTTCCTTTTTACTTTTATGTAATTCAGCAATTTCTTTCTGAACTGTCTGCAATCGTTCGGGTCTGAAAAAGAATTCCACAGATCATCACCTCAATTCGCCTGATCATTTTTATTTAAAATCTGGCCATTTCCTCTACCATTTCTTCATCTTTCAGCCTGAACTTAAATTCTACTCTTCTGGATGCATCCATATCTATAGAACCATCAGAATTGTATACCGGATTGCTGAAAGACCTTCCATTTGCAGTCATAATCTTTTGAAGCTGTTCAATCTGGTCTTTTGATACAGAACTCGATTTTTCGTCCAGACAATATTTTGCAACAGCTAACGCACGCTGTTGCGATAATTCCAAATTATAAAGATAGTCTGCAGTTGTGTCTGTATGTCCTTCAATGATTACTTCAGAAATATATTGATGAAAATCATTTTTTAACAATACGCTAAAATATCTGGGAAGAAACTGATCCAGAAAAATTTTTTCCTTCGTCTTTTAATTTCATGTTTTCCCTTATCAAATAATACACTTGCATCAAAAGTAATCGCTCCTGTCTGAGAATCTACAGAAACGCTCAGATCTGAACCGTCAAATTCATCTTTTAATGCAGAAATCAGATTACTTTTAACACCTATGATTTTATCCAGCTGAGCTTGTTGTGATGCCATCTGTTCTTTCTGCTGATCAACTATCTTTTTTTGTGACTCCATTGCCTTTTTCTGCTGCTCTAATTGATCCTGCTGCTCACCGATCACATTTTGCTGTGACAATAATTCTCTCTCTTTTTCCTCATACTGTCGTTAGATGTAACATTGTAAATGAAATGATCAGTACAAATATCAGTAAAAGAGCCGCCATCATGTCTGAATATGATAGCCAGTAGGATGTCTCCTCATCATTCGATTTTCTTTTTCTTCTTGCCATAACCTAGTCCTCTTTTACTCCAAACTCAAAGATTCATCTTTTTCAAATGTTTGATTTTGCACTGTTGAGGTTACAATTGAAACCTGATTTATCAGATCCATCATCTGAACCTCTACCTCACTTATAGCTTTTTCCATTCCTTTAAATGCCTCTCCTGTAATACCCGGCACCCGTCCGATCGTACTCTGGATATTCAAAAGTGTTCCACTCAGATGTTCACATATATTAGCCAGTTCCTTATCAAATGCCTCCAAAGAATCTGTCAGATTTTTTTTCAACTGTCCATTGAATTCTTTTCCCATTGTACCTAATTCAGCAGATGCACCTCCAATTTCTTTAACTGTACTGTTTAACTCCACAGTCATATCTGAAATATTCTTTGTAAACTCTTCATTGAATTCTGTAAGCGTTTTCATAATCTCTGTTCTTAACTGGTCGTTTGCTCCCTGAGATGCATCTCCCAATCCTTGTATCAGATTTTTTATGTAACCTGTCACATTATCTGCTGCTTCTGCAATTTTCACATCCAGATTTCTGAAACCTTCTTCAAGACTGCTGATCTGTTGTATCGACGCATCTGCAATCTGCCTGTTACATTCGCTAGCATTTGTCATCACCGCTTCCATTTCCATTTTTACATCTTCTATAATCTTCTTTTCGATTTCCTCAAAAATTTCAATCTGATGTTTCAATTCAGCTGCACATTGCTCTGTCGATTGTCCACATTGTTTCTGATATTCTTCTACAGTATCCACATAGGATTTTATTTTATCCTCAAACGCTGTATTATTCTCGATCCGTTCATCAAACTGTTTACAGTTTTCTGTGATAACATCCTGCAGATTTTCTACTTTCTCTACATAGCCGGACATATCAGCAACTGTCTTTTGAGATAATTCATTAATCTGCTGTATATTCAATGTCATTCCCTGTACTCTTGTTAAAATTTCCTGCATATGCTCGCTATTTTTTTCCTGCATATCGCATGTCTGTGAAATGGATTCTTTCAAATTCTGGAAACTTTCTGTCATCACAGCATTTGTCTGTGTCGTAAATTTATCTATCAATCCCTCCATGCCCTTCATCTGGTTGTCTCCAACCATTTTTGCAAACATTTCGAAACTGTTATTCAATGCATCCATTCTGGGAATAACCTGCTCCTGCTGAACAGAACACATTACCTCAATGTTATCATTTAATTTCTGAAAATTTATAATAATCGGATTCAAAATACTCTGTGTCTGCTGTTGCTGTCCTGCTATAATTTTACTGATATTATCATTATCTGAATCTGGTGATACATATTTATGGTATGCATCAATAAAATCATCTACTGCGTTATAAACACCTTCAAATCTTGTTTTATATATCAAATTGAAAAACAGAGAAAATACCATTCCATAAATAGATGTATGAAATGCAACCTTAATTCCATCCATCAGCGGAGCAATACTGGCTGCAATTTCTTCTGAAGTACCTGTATTAAAATTCTGTAATCCAAATGAAAGTCCTATAAAAGTTCCCAGAATTCCCATGCCTGTCATAGCTCCTGGTACAAAATTTATTAAATTCTTTTTCGCAATATCATCTATTAAATCTCTGTTGATATAATCTTCAATATCACATTTTGTTCCATTCGTTCCCTGAGACTCCAGATATTGCATTTCTTTTTTATAAGACTCATACGCCTTTTTTAAATCTTTCTGATCAAAAATAGATGTATCCTTTTTATTATAAAATTCAAAAAGAAGACAATTTTCAGTTTCATATGTATCGTTTATATTTTTCGTTTCCTGTTCTAAATTCTGTTGAATTTTATAAGTAGGATTAAATGATTTTTTAATAGCCCATCCCAAAATAATAGCAACAATTATAAACATTACAATATTAATAACCATGGATGTATCAAGTTTTATATTATATCGATTCAAGTATGCGCAAATAATAAACATTATCATGTATACACCTATTAAAACGAACGCTCCTGCTTTTCTAACAGTTTTCTTAGCTTTCTTCATTCTTTCCCTCCAGTAAATTTCTTCCCTTGAATTATTAATAAAAAAACATTACTCTCTCATTTTTGTAAAGAAAGTAATGTTTTCATCACACCGATATTATATTTACTACGAAATTTCACCTCAATTCTGTCGATTTTATGTTCTGTAAACTTCTTGCTTTGCTGTATTAAACTATGTGTGGTTTTTATCAAAATTCAACAATTTTCTTAATCAGATTATACAATTTTTATAAATAAAAAGCAATTAATTCTTGTCTAATTTGCACATTTGACATATTTAGTGTTAATTCAGACTTTATCTACCTTTTTCGTCAATTATTTTCAGTTTTTCCAGCCCTTCATAATACTTTCGAATGTTATTCTTTATCAGCACTGGTTTCCATCTGTATATTCTTCATCTTTATTCAGCAAAAGTGCCATATCCAATACACAGCCCGCCAGATCTTCCACTACGTTGAAACGATCATGCAGATCATCGGGTACTGTGGGAATTTCTGTCATTTTAAAGTATTCCTCATATACCTGTTGAATCCATTCTCTGTATGTTTTCCGAATTTCTGAAATTGTTTTTATCTGATTATCAATTTCCCGGATATCTGCAATATATCGTTCTGCCAAAGATGTAGTCTGGCATAACGTTTTCTGAATTCTGGATTCGAACTCCTCTCTGGTAAGTTCCGATTGCTGAAGTCTGCGCACAGATTCATAAAAAGAATCTGTAGTTACCCATATACCTCTTATTATTGAAGAATTTTTCTGTTCTGAATAATATTTCTTTTTCCCAGTTCTGTCGCAGGCCCATATACTTCTGGCAAAATATCTATGATTAACCATATCACTCTCATCATGTCCAAAATAACACCATACAGCCCTGGCTGACATATTTTTAAATTTTGTCTCTGAAGCTGCCGTAGAAAATACATTCAAATTTCGGACATAGGATACAATCTCCTTCGTTATTAATGCCAATTGCTTTTCTGCACAATATTTCTCCGATATCATTACAAATACTGCCAAACGTTTTTCTTTCCTTGAAGATAATGGCTCTACATTTCTTATTGTATAATTTTCTGCTTTCAGATACACCTGTAAAGTCTCATACGGAGTATATTTCTCCAACTCAAAGTATATGGTACCACCGATTCTCCCTCGATATATTGGATGCTGCATCTTATTAGGGTTGTTTTTATTCCATGCTTTTGCAATAGCTAATACTTTCTCATGGATATCAAAAATAGAAATTTTTCCTTTACGGATTCTTCGATTAACAGTCATTGCTGTTGTTAACATTCCTGTATACAAACTATGGTTCTTCCCGGGTCCGAGCCATGAACTCTCATTAGATGATGAGGAAGCAAGAACAACCGTTCCGTTTCCTGCAAAAGTAGTGATCGTTTCCTCCAATTTCATCTGTTTGGCTCCGGAAACATAAAATTTACCAGAATAACAGCAATCCAAAATGATAATTTTATTTTTTGCTTTTAATTTTTCTACAAAATCAATGATGCTCTGAATATTAATCATTCCATCTGAAAAGCACAGAGCTCCATTGCTGCCATGACCGGAAAAGTACAAAATAAATCCATCCTCTTCCTCGATCATACTGGAAAATTCCATCAATGCACGTACAAAACTTCTCATCGCTACAACACCAGAGCTTCCAAGACTTCTCATCATATCCTTCGAAAATCTTAAACCTTCGGTTAATGCATTTTCCATTAATTTAAGATCCATTTCATACGATGGAAGGCTTAGATTTTGATCATATATCCCGACTGCAGTTAATAATGAATAAAACTTCCCCATCTGTTATCTGACCTTGTCTTTATTTTTTCCATATTTTCGGCTCAATCGAATCACTGCATTTAATGCCTCCGCTTCATGATTTGGTTCTTCGAATTCATCTGACGTATATTCATGAACATTTCCTAGCTGTTCATCTGTCATCTGTGTGACTTTTTCCACGATGTCTCCGATTTTTGCTGTTCTTTCCTGTTTTGTAAGTGATGACATATAATTATCTCCTTTCCGGATCTTACCAGTTATTCTCCAAGTATTGGCTGCCCATATTCTTCTAAAGTGAAATTTAATGCCATAAGATCGTACACCTGATGCTCAATAAAATATTTTATGATCAGATCGCCTTTGTTAGATGGAGAAAGTGCATATTCCGCCCTGGCTAAAAGATCTCTTGTTGCTTTTATATCCAACTTTAATGCAAATACAAGTGCAAGCACTGTGCTCTTTCCGGATGATAAGCCGGATTGCTTCTAATCTTCGAAAATAATCTTCTGTCAATACCTGCTCTTTTATATACTTCTACATCTGACATCCCACTCTTATCTATCAATTCAAAAAGCTTTTCATGAAAAGAATCTCCCGCTTCGTCCAAAAGATGCCGCAGATCCATAGACTGATCTCTGGTCAATTCTTTTTGTTTTGGAATGTCTGCATATAATGTATGTGTTTCACAAAGCATATCTTTATTAATTATAGCCGAATATTCATTATAATTTCTTTCTATGTATCGAGCGAGTTGTTCTTTAAAAGCACTTTCCAAAATCATTTCACCATATACTCCTGTATCATTTATCATTATGTCCATATATTATCACCAAAAAGATTGAATCTCTACATGATTCTGAAAAGTAAACTTCCTTGTTTACGATAATAGCTATTCCAATTCTGCTCTACTACATACTTATCGCATTCACATCACACTTGATTGCTGTTCTACTAACTCAAAAAGTTTTTCTATTCTGTTTCTTTTTATCAATCTTTTTGTCATTCCAGCATCATGACTTTCAATATAACGAACTACCTCAAAAAAATTATGTGAAGGCAGCTTTTGTTTATGATACCCTTCCAAGCATTTCTTTTTCTTCTTAAAGAAATCCTGACGACCAGGTTTATAATTCTCATGAAATAATTTATCTACACGTTCATCTTTCAGATACACGATCCAACTTGCAAAAGATGTACTGATAAATATAACATTATTGCTGATGTTATATTTCATATGAAAATAATTACATATGGTTTCTATATTTTTATCTGTCAATGGAAGATTACGTAAATTCGTCTTTTTAACTGAATGCGTTTTTTTCAGGAATTTTCCATTTTAATCGATTCCATTCAATTTTAGAAGCACAAACCTTACAAACTGTGTAGCCATTAAAAATCATGCTTTGAGGTTTGATCAAAACCCTATTTTGTAAAGAGCTTTTTATATATCGACAATCAGAGAGATGAATTTTTCCAGTTGCAACATTAATATTGCATACTTCATCTGCTGTCAGAGTTGAATATTCCTGATAACATTTGGAAAACAACTGAAATAAATAATGAGCATCATGCTTTGAGTAATGAAGATAATTAGGAACATATTCAATACCAGCACCAGTCAGCGCATGTGTAAAACGAATCTTTCCTCCTTCCTTTCCTGTAATAAGGCCAATTATATCCTGTAAAATTATTACCTTATGTTTTCTCATTGAAATATGACATTCTTTCATATCCCGCTTGAACAATTCATATGTATCTCTGGTCCATACGACAATATAATTATATATTGGAAAGGTTTGTTGAAAACTCTTCAAAACTACAGATTTTTCTTTCCCCTGCATGATGTTTGCAGCTGACATATGTGTTACTTTAACTGTGTTAGCGTTTAATAGTTCCGAATTTTTCAATCTTATTGTTTTACTGAATATTTTTGTTCTCTCAAACTGAACATCTGATGCTACAACTCCTATCTGGACAGGTTCTCTCTCCTCAATGCCCACAGTTCCTATTGGCTGATTCCACTCTATATCCAAAAACAGATATTCATATGACAGATTTTTTCTCTGTACATCACTTAGTAACTCCTGATTTATATCATCACCCCCTGCAAATCTGCATATATCTATTTTATATCTATATCTTTTTTATTTGGTCTCCTAATTAACGACATAATAAATAAAATCATATAAGATTTCAGCAGTTCAGATTTTCAGATTAAAAATATTTACAGACTGATCATATAAAAAAAGATACTTCACAATGAAGTACCTTAAAGATAATAATTTCCAGAATTTTACCAAAACAAAAAAACGCCAGAAAGTCTTGATTTATAAGACCTTTCAGCGTTCTTAATAGCAGGGGATGAGAGAATCGAACTCCCACCAAAGGTTTTGGAGACCCCTATCATACCATTTGACCAATCCCCTATATACAAGAAAAAGTGGCTGTTGGCCACAAATTCTTTTACATTGTACTCTCAAAACTACATACATGCTTGTTGATCGTCAATCAAACTCTTTGAATCAATTCTTAACCTGCGTTTCTTGGTCAAGCCCTCACCCGATTAGTAACAGTCAGCTCCATGTGTTGCCACACTTCCACCTCTGCCCTATCTACCTCGTCGTCTTCAAGGGGGTTTACTTCACTAAGAATGGGATATCTCATCTTGAGGGGGGCTTCACGCTTAGATGCCTTCAGCGTTTATCCCTTCCGGACT
>ENA-OQAZ01000605-OQAZ01000605.1-human-gut-metagenome-genome-assembly--contig:-NODE-605-length-19572-cov-4.722551_pt1 | contig 19572 bp, 23 predicted proteins | sample MGYA00242737_ERZ504531 | MGnify/ENA primary metagenome ERZ504531 (study PRJEB26092, sample SAMD00036244) | human gut metagenome | host: Homo sapiens | study: EMG produced TPA metagenomics assembly of... | reverse complement strand
CGCTCCGTGAAGGTGATCTTACTCATGTTCCATAGCCTCAAGCTCTTCCAGCGTTCTCGTCACGGTCTTTCCCTGACGCATTTCCTCAATGCTGTCATTCAGGGCGGCCATATTGGATGCACTATAAAAGGGATCCATCGAGACTTCAAACGGAATGCGTTTTTCACGCGTCATCTTTTTGGCCAGCATGGTGATGGCTGTTGTCATCGAAAGGCCCAGTTCATTGCAAATCTCATCAAAATCCCGCTTCAGATTCTCATCCATCCGGACACTTACCGTCGTCATACTCTCACGCTCCTTTGTCACTTTTATTATATTCATATCGTGCAACATTGTCAATACATCGTTGCACAGATTTGCACAAAAGAAACACCCTGTACATTTCTGCACGGGGTGTTTCTCATCACTGCATCTTAAAGTTCAGATTCATGCGTTGGCCTCGCCGCCCTCAACGACCAGCTCATCCTCATAGTCAAGGCCGTAGGTATCCACCAGCGTCTCCTCGTAATCTTTGTGGAAGAAGCTTTCCTCGCCCAGGCTCTTGATCTCGTCGTTGATCCAGTCCAGCAGGGTGGTGTTGCCCTTGCTCACAGCGGGGGCAATGGTATCCTGGCTGCCCAGAGAGGGGATGCCGACTGTGTAGCCGGAGTTCTGCTTTGCAAAAGCGATGACCTCGGTGTTGTCGTTGGCCCATGCTACGCCATTGCCGTTTTCCAAGGCGTTCTTGGCGGTTGCATAGGAATCATACTTCTGCAGGGGAATGTCGAGATATTCCTTGGTCAGGTAGGTCTCGGCGGTGGTGCCGGAAATGACGATCATCTGATCGTCGGCGTTCCAGTTGTCCAGACTGGTGATGACATTGCTGTCGGGAGAGATGACACCCAGTGCAACGTTCATGTAGGGCAGTGCAAAGTCCACCTCCTCAGCGCGCTCGGGCGTGACGGTGAAGTTTGCCAGAATGATATCGACCTTGCCGGTCTGCAGGTACTCAATGCGGTTGGCGGCTTCCGTGGAGACGAAGTTGGCTTCCACGCCCAGATCCTCGGCCAGGCGGCGGGCGAAGTAGACATCATAGCCCTGATACTCGCCGTTCTCATCCACATAGCCAAACGGGTTCTTGTCGGAGAAAACGCCGATGTTCACGGTGCCGTCCGCCTTGATCTCGTCCAGCGTGCGGAACACGTCACTGCCAGCAGCTGCGGCACTGCCGGATGCAGCAGAGCCGGAAGCGGCAGAGGAGGAGGATGCGCTGCCGCCGCAGGCAGAAAGCAGGGCGGCGGTGGAAACTGCGCCCAGACCCAGCAGGAAGGCACGGCGAGAGATCTTGTTAACTTTCATGGTAATAACTCCTTTCCTTTCTTTCCCATATAAAAACTATCCATGATCTGTGACATCATTTCACAGCATCAGACAAAAAGGATCAAAGTGGAAATGGGCTGCTGCGCATTTCTCACTGCTTTGCAACCGCATCAAAGGTGAAGGTGCGCAGGAAGCGCTGTGCACGTTCGGTCTGCGGGTGGTCGAAGAAGTTTGCCGGGGGCGCTTCCTCCACAATACGGCCATCGTCCAGAAACAGCATCCGGCTGGCAATTGCCCGGGCAAACTGCATCTCGTGGGTGACGATCACCATGGTCTTGCCCTCACGGGCCAGGTCGAGCATGACATCCAGCACCTCGCGCACCATTTCAGGGTCAAGGGCGGCGGTCACTTCGTCGAACAGCAGGATCTCGGGGTGCATACAGAGCGCGCGCACAATGGCGACACGCTGCTTCTGACCACCCGAAAGCTCCCGGGGGTAGCTGTTCTTTTTGGCCAGCAGGCCCACGCGGTCCAGCAGGGCCTCGGCTTCCTGCTGCACCTCAGCCGGGGGCGCTTCTGCACCTTGGTGGGGGCCAGCAGGATATTTTCCAGCACGGTCAGGTGCGGGAAAAGCTCATAGCTCTGGAACACCATGCCGATGCGCTGGCGCAGGGCCGCCAGATTCTTGCCGCCGTAGGCGACCGTTTCACTGCCCAGCTTCACCCGGCCCGCCTGCACCGGCTCCAGACCGTTCAGACAGCGCAGCAGGGTGCTTTTGCCGCAGCCGGAAGGCCCCACCACAACGATGACCTCACCGGGCTTGACGGCAAAGCTGACATTATCCAGAACATTAGTCTTGCCATCGTAGCTTTTTACCAGATGGTCTACAATCAGGATCGGCTCTGCCATAACAGTCACTTCCATTTCTTTTCGAGGTAACCGGCCAGCAAGCTGATGGGCCAGCAGGCCAGAAAATACAGGATAAACACGGTGAGGTAGATGCCAAACGCCGCGTTGGGGCTGGCGGTGCGGTTGGCCTCAATGATCTGCTGGGCCACCTTGAGCACCTCCACCACACCGATCATCAACACCATGCTGGTGGTCTTGATCATGCGGGTGATGAGGTTGATGGACAGCGGGATGAGCCGCCGCACTGTCTGAGGGATGATGATGTACCAATAGGTCTGCGCCCGGCTCATGCCCAGCGCCTCGCTGCTCTCATACTGATGCTTCGGGATAGCGATGAGGCACCGCGGACGAGGTCGCTCATCTCGGCCGTGCCCCAGAGCACGAACACGATGACCGCCGCCGTCTCGCCGGAAAGATCCCAGCCAAAGGCCCGCGTGGTGCCAAAATACACCAGAAAGAGCAGCACCATCTGGGGCATGATGCGGATGAATTCCAGATACACCCGGAGGATAGCTTTCAGAATGGGACTTTTAAAAGTCATCAGCACACCCAGCAGGATGCCCAGCGGCAGGCTGAGAAGGACAGACACAGCGCTGATCTTAAGCGCCACGCCCAGACCGCCCAGCAGGCGAACCATATTTTTGCCCTTGAGCAGGACTTCAAGACCCAAATCCGGCATAGCGCAGCCTCCTTTCCAGCCAGCTGCCCAGCAGGGACACCGGCAGCAGGATGATAAGGTAGAACACCACCAGCAGGAAAAGGTTCTCGGCCGTCTTATAGTACAGGCCGATGAGATCCTTTGCCGTGAACATCAGATCCATCAGGCTGATGCGCTGAACACGCTGGTCTCCTTGAGCAGGAAGATGATATTGGCCATAAAGGCCGGCATACTGATGGAGACCGCCTGCGGCAGCACCACATAGCGCATGGTCTGCAGCCGGCTCATGCCAAGGCTCAGGGCACTTTCGGTCTGGATGGGTTCAATGGCTTCCAGCCCGCTGCGGAAGGCCTCGGCCATGTAGCTGCCGCCCAGAAAGGCAAGGCCTGCAATGCCGCAGAGCTCGGCGTTGGTCTTGATGCCGATCTTGGGCAGGCCGTAATAAAGAAAGAACAGCTGGACCAGCAGCGGCGTGTTCCGGCTGAGCTGGATATAAGCGCCCACGATACGGCGCAGCACCGGTACTTTTTCGTACTGGAGCACGGCGCAGACAAGGCCCACAAGGATAGCCCAGAAGATACCGGCCACACCCAGACGCAGGGTGAGCCAGGCCGCTTTTTCATACTGCGGCAGATATTGCGCCATCACATTCCAATCCATGTCTGTTCCCCTCCTTTTCTCCTGATCTTGCGGATGTTTGTCTCCGTTGGCCGTATGATATACCCATTTCCCCAGAATGTCAATAGGTTTATAGGTTTTTTTGTTGCACAAATTCCGGTCAGATTGATAAACAAGCTATTCATCGCTGATTTTTCGTTTCGGTTTTTCCACGCAAAAAACGCCGTCTCTTGCCTTTTTGCACAAGAGACGGCGTTTGGTTCAGTTGCTTATTTTTGCTTTGCAGCAAGCAACAGGTCATTTTCTTTCCCGATGTTTTTGTTGTTCTCTAACTCTGATCGTTTTGCCTCCCAATCTCCATCATAAATAATCTCCTTCAATTTACAATAACTAAAAGCCAGCTTATCAATCTGTCCCAATGTCGTCGGCAATTCAATCTCTACCAGCCGTATGCTCAAAAGCGCCTTCTTCTATTCGTATCACTCCATAGCCGAGTTTCACTTTTTGCAGAGATTCACAGCGTGCAAATACCCTTTCTCCTGTCTTTTCTGTACCTTCAATCTCTGCCTGTGTCAGATAATGACAGTCTGCAAACACATCATTTCCAAGCACTCTGACATTCATCGGTACAGTAACCTGTAACAATCCAGACTCCTGAAACGCAGATTGCCGAATCTCGATTACATCCTCCGGAATTACAACAGACTTGAGCTTCCAATCATTTTTAAAGCAATTGGAGCCAATGCTATATGCCCTTCCCGTTGGAAGGTGCAAATTCACACCATCTTTATACTCATAGTGAGTTAAAACGATTTTTCCCTGTTGCTCTGACCACTCCGCCTTACAGCCTTCTGGGATTACCATGCCATCCCACGGTTTGGGCGGTTCCGGTTCCGGAAGCGGCTCCGGTTCACTGGAAGAAGCCGATTCCGAGGGGCGGGCACTTCCTCCGGCTGAGAGGGAGCCGGTACCTCACTGGAAGCGGGCGGTTCCGCAGGCGCGGGCATCTCTCCCCCGCCGCAGGCAGAAAGCAGCACGGTACCGCACAAAAACAGCGCTGTGCACAGAACGGACCTCCATTTCATAGCGAGTCTCCTATTCTGCCCCGCAGGGGCCATCTTCTTTTTTTTCAGAACACCTTGCGGCACTCCACCACAAGGCCGACCACCCGCACCTGCACCCGTTTCAGATCATAGATCTGGGGCTGGTGCACGGGGTTGAAGCTTTTGGGGGTCAGGACCACAAGGCTCCCCTCCTGACGGAAATATTTCACGGTGGCTTCATCGCCGTTGACCATCACCACGGCAAGCTGGCCGTTTTCCACCTCCGGCTGCTCCCGCACCAGGATCTCATCGTTTTCAGAGATGCCCACGGCGTTCATGCTGTCGCCCCGGACACGGAGCCAGAAGTACCGTGCCCCGTCTTTCCGGGTGATGGGGATGTAGCCCTCAATGTTTTCTTCCGCATACATGGGCAGGCCTGCACGCACCGTGCCCAGCAGCGGAGCCGTAAGGGCGGGATCGAACGGGATAGCCCCTTCGGGCAGCTTCCGCTCCTCCTGCACCGACGGGACGGCTTCGCCCAGCAGCTCCCCCACCGGCACGCCAAAATAGGCGGACACCCTGGCCAGCGTCTCGCCCGAGGGGGTCGCCCCGGTGTTTTTCCATTTGGTCACTGTGGAGTTGCTCAAGCCCATCTCCTGCGCTGCCCGGCTGCGGCTGATGCCTTTGGCTGACACAGGGCCGTGTAGCAGTCATAAAACACAAATTTTGCACTCCTTCTTGTGCAGAACGCCGGTTTTCTAACCGGATTCAGATTTTCCCTTGACTTTCTGAATTTAATCAGATATTATAGCTTCACAAGCTGATTTTGGTTAGATTTTATCCACCAAACCTTCTGCGGTCTTTTCACAATCTTACCGGAAACTCTAACCAAAGTCAAGCTTTTTGAACGCGAAAACCACGACAAAAGGAGTGAAACTGTATGATCGAACGTCAGATCCATTTATCCTCGGGCGGCGGGCTGCTTTGCAGGGGTACGACGGCCTGCTCCGCTTCGGCTACACCAAAAACCGGGGCATCTACGCCCTGCGGGTGGAAGCGACGGCGAGTGGCAGGGCATGACCCTGCGGGCCTTCTGGCACCTGCCGGACGGGAGCGCTGCCCCCTCCACACTGGTGGCAGACGGCCTTGTGGAAGTGCCCGCCCTCATCACGGCTGTGCCCGGGGAGGGCCGCATCACCTTTGAGGGCACCGATGGCACCCGCACCCTGACCAGCGCGGACGTGTGCTACTGCGTGGCCGAAAATTCCGGCACGGAGGACAGTACCCTGCCCCAGCCCGGCACACCCGCCTGGCAGGCCCTGCTCGACTGGCTGAAAGCAGCTGTGGAAAGCGGTGCATTCCGGGGCGAAAAGGGGGAACCCGGACCGCAGGGAGAACCCGGTGCCGCAGGACCCACCGGCCCCAAAGGAGAGCCCGGCCCGCAAGGCCCGCAGGGAGAACCTGGCCCCCAAGGCCCAAAGGGTGACCCCAGCGATCCCGGCCAGTGGGAGCTGCTGGAAAAGGTGTCCCTGAACGCCGCCGCTGCCAGCTTTGAGCGCACCTTTCCCACCGAACTACAGGCGCTGAAGGTGCTGTTTCAGGCAGGCAGCAGCCAATCCAAGGGCACGCTGCACTGGGTTTGCAGCACCAGCATGGTACCCAGCTGCTCAGTGCTTCTGCCCCCTGTGCTGCCAGCAGCTCGATGTCCAGCCCGCCCACCCGCACCTTTGCCAGCTTTCAGGCACTTCCCTGCTTCGGCAGTATCTCTGTTTTGCCGCATCCGGCACCACGGGTGCACCGCCTGCGGTCATTCTGCCTGCCGGAAGCAGCGGCCAGAATGTGGATGCCAGCCAGAAGCTCGGCAGACTGACCCTGACCGTGGACACCAACGTCCGGCTTGCCGCCGGTGCCACCATCGAGCTGTGGGGCGTTCCGGCCTGAGCGGGAGCACCGAAACCGTTTCCGACAGAACTTTCGGTAAAATTTCTTTCACTTTCCATGAAATTTTTGTGTTTTGCCTTGATGCATCTTCCATATTTTGTTATACTGGTTAAAAAGCGGAAAGTGGGGAGTCGGCCATGGATGTCCCTGTTCGGTTTATCGATTCGATCATCAACAATCCCCTGCTGATGCAGTTTCTTGTGCATCGGTGGTTTTTTCTGTTGGAATATGACCCCCGTCTGGATCAGCTGCGGGTCTACGATACCCGGAGCCGCACGCTGGAGACACTGGATGCCTACCTTGGCTCCGAAAAGCCGGAGCACGCCACGATCTTCGCGGAGGATCGCTGGAAGATGCGTGCCCTGCTCACCGGTGAGCTGTTCGGCCCGCTGGAGATGCGTTTTGTCTCGCCGGAGGGGGTGTATTATTCCCGGGAGGTGGATGCCCGCCCGGTCGAGGACCCCGCCCGCGGCACGCTCTATGTAGGCTACGCTAAGGACATCACCGACCAGAAGAATCAGACCCAGGAGCTGCTGGAGCAGGCCCGCCACGATTCCCTGACCCAGCTGTATAACAACCGCACCGGCAAGGAGCTTATCGACCGCTATCTGCAGGCCAAAGATCCCTATGCTCCTGCGGAATGCTGGTCATCGACCTTGATTTTTTCAAGAACGTCAACGACCGCTACGGGCATCTGTTCGGCGACAAGGTCCTGCAGGAGTTTGCCCGGCTGCTGCGCACCCTGTTCCGCTCCAGCGACATTCTGGTGCGGTTCGGCGGCGATGAATTCGTGGTGTTTTTGAAGGATATCCCCAACACCACCCTGCTCCAGAAGACCCGCCAGCTTTCGGAATCCGTGCAGCAGGTCAAGTTCTGGGAAAACGATTACCGGATGACCTGCAGCTCGGTGCCTGCTTCCTGCCTGAAAACACAGCGGCTATTCCTTTGACCAGCTGTTCGAAAACGCGGACTGGGCCCTGTATCAGGCCAAGCAGAACGGCCGCAACCAGTATGTGTTCTGCGACAATCTGCGGCGCTATGCCCAGGCGGTTCCTGCCGCCCCGGAAACGGCCGATATCGATGCACGCTACCTGCACAACGACCTGATCTCCACCGCCTTTGAACTGTTTGAGAAAAACAACAGCTTTGAGACTGCTATCCCCCTCTTCCTGAAGATCGTCGGCATCCGGCTGCAGCTGGACCGCATTACCATTGTGGACACCTGCATCCGGGAACGCAGCGTCTCCCGGCAGTTCCAGTGGACCTCTCCCCACGCGGAGCCGGTGCCTCTGAACGGTAACTCCTTTACCAAGGAGGACTTCCTGACCCTGTTCCACAGCTACGATGAATACGGTACCACCGTGCTGCAGGCCGACAATATGGGAATGTACTCGCCGCAGGGGCGCGCGCTGCTGATGCAGGGCGGGGCCCAGACAGTGGTCTACGCTGCCATGTACGGCGAGGGCGAGTATCAGGGTGCCATTGCCTATGTGGTGTGCGGCAGCAAGCGGTACTGGACTCCCCAGAACCGCCGGGAGCTGGGCGAGATCACAAAGATCATCAACGCCTACCTGAGCAAGCATCTGCCGTGAACGCCGTGAGCCGCGGCATGACTTCTGCTCCTGAGTTTGACCGGCTGACCGGTCTGCTGGCCTTTACCCGTTTCAAGGAGGAGGTCTCCCACAAGATCATCGGCGGCTATGCCGAGGGCTACCAGATCTTCTACTGCGACTTCGAGAACTTCAAATATTTCAACGAGAAATACAGCTATGCCACCGGCGATCAGCTGCTGAAGGAATTCAGCGATTTCCTCATCGAGGCAGCCCGTCACTGGGGCGAGTGCTACCTGTGCCGGGTGGTGGGCGACCAGTTCGTACTCTACCCCTCCTGCCGCGACGAGAAAGGCCCGCTCCATTATGCAGACACGCTCTGCCGCCGGTTTGAGCAGTATCAGGCGCAGCATTACCCGGAGGTACGCCTGCGGGTGCGGATGGGTGTGTACGCCATTGAGCCCGGCTGCCTGAGCGCATCGGCCGCCATCGACAAGGCAAACTTTGCCCGCAAGCAGGTGCGCAGCAACACCCGTGTGTCTGCCATCCAGTTTGACAAAAAACTGGAGGTCAAGCAGACCCTGACCGGTGAGCTGCTGAGCGGCCTGCCGCAGGCGCTTGAGAACGGCGAGTTCAAGCTGTACCTCCAGCCCAAGTTCTCGCCCAAAGATCTCTCGGTCATCGGAGCCGAGGCGCTGACCCGCTGGATCAAGCCGGACGGCACCGTGGTCTACCCCGACCAGTTCATTCCCATTCTGGAATCCACGGGCCGCATCGTAGATCTGGATCTGTACATCTTCGAGCAGGTGGCCCAGTTCCTGCAGCGCAATGCACAGGCCGGGCATCGGCTGCTGCCCATTGCGGTGAACGCCTCGGTGGCGCTTGCCCGGGAGGATGCCCCCACCCAGGAGTACAGCGAAATTCTGGAAAAGCACAACATCAGCGCCCGGATGCTGGAGATCGAACTGACCGAGACGGCGGTGGTCTCGGAATACGACCGGGTAAAGCGCCTGCTTTCCTCCTTCCAGAGCGATGGAATGCAGACCTCGCTGGACGATTTCGGCGCAGGCAGTTCCCTGCTGAACAACATAGTGGATATCCCCGTAAACACCATCAAGCTGGACAAACTCTTTCTGACCCGGTGCAGCTCCAACGCGCGGGGCACCGATTTTCTGCGGGAGGTCGTACATCTGGTCAAACGGCTGGGCTACAACGTCATCTGCGAGGGCATCGAGACCGAGGAGCAGGTGCAGCTCCTCCGCTCGCTGGACTGCGACGGCGCGCAGGGTTTCTGGTTCTCCAAGGCCATCCCGGCTGAGGAGTTCGAGCGGCGGTATCTTTGCAGCTGAGACAAAAAACACTCCCCTTCGGTGGAGCCGTGCGGCACACGGTCCTGCCCGAAGGGGAGTGTTGCTGTTTAGAAAGAATTATACCGTGGTCTCGACCCGGGGAGCCCCACCGGCGATCTCTTCCGCCGTCAGGGGGGCAGCCTGCGCCGGGGCGTTCAGGCGCTCCTTAGCGACTGCCAGCATCAGCTTGATGCGGTTTTCCTGGTTGACCCGGGTGGCGCTGGGGTCATAATCGATGGGGGTGATATTGGCGCTGGGATACAGGGCACGGATCTTGTTCACCATGCCCTTGCCCACGATATGGTTGGGCAGGCAGCCGAAGGCTGGGCACAGACGATGTTGCCGTAGCCGCCCTGCACCAGCTCGATCATCTCGGCGGTCAGCAGCCAGCCCTCGCCCATCTTGGCCCCCAGCGAAATGATGCCCCGGGGCTTTTCCACCAGCTCCTTGAAGGGGCCGGGGGCGTAGAACCCGGCATCGGCTGTGGCCTTGAGCATGGCACGCTCCACGCTGTCCAGCCAGTTGAGCAATTGATCCGTGCCCATCTTGACGGCCAGCTTGCCGCCGTAAAGAACATGATCCTCGCCCATATTGAAGATGCAGTACTGCACAAAGCCCATCAGGCCCGGGAAGTTCACCTCACAGTCCTGGCTCTCCAGGAACTTCTGCAGGTCGTTGTTGCCCAGGGGGCTGTATTTAACGTAGATCTCGCCGACTACGCCCACCTTGACCTTGGGCACCCGGGTCACAGGGATGGCCGCAAAATCCTTTGCAATGAGCGGGAAGGTGTGCTTCATTTCCCGGGCAGTAAAGCCCTTGCCGGCCAGCAGAACGCGGCCCAGACGCTCGACCCACAGATCGACCATCCGGTCAGCGGCTCCCTTTTCGTTCTCGTAAGGGGCCACCTGATTGCGCAGGGCACAGAGCATATCGCCGTAGAAAATGCAGGCCAGCGCGCGGCGGGCCAGCGGCAGGGTCATCTGGAAGCCGCTGTCTTTTTCCAGACCGGAGAAGTTCAGGCTGGCAACAGGGATCTGGGGATAGCCCGCCTTGACCAGAGCCTTGCGGAGCAGGTGGATGTAGTTGGAGGCACGGCAGCCGCCGCCAGTCTGGGTGATGAGCAGGGCCGTGTGATCCAGGTCATACTTGCCGCTGTTCAGGGCATCCAGAAACTGGCCGATGACCAGCAGGGCCGGATAACAGGTGTCGTTGTGGACGTATTTCAGGCCCAGCTGTGCCACGGCGCTGCCGCAGTTGCCCAGGATCTCGCACTTGTAGCCGTCGTAGCGCAGGGCGTATTCCAGCAGCCGGAACTGAGTAATGGCCATGTTGGGGATGAGGATGGTGTGGGTCTGCTTCATCTCCGGGGTAAATTTGGGATAATTGTATTCCATAGGTTCCTCCTATGTATCAGGCTTCTGCCTTGGGGGCGGCCTTTTCCTCTGCCGCCTCGTCGCGCTCTTCCAGAGCGGCGAACAGGCTGCGCAGACGGATGTTGACCGCACCCAGATTTGTGATCTCGTCGATCTTGAGCTGGGTGTAGAGCTTACCGCCTGCCTGCAGGATCTCGCGGGTCTCATCGGTGGTAATGGCATCCACGCCGCAGCCAAAGGAGACCAGCTGCACCAGATCCATATCCTTCTGGGTGGTGCAGTACTTGGCCGCCGCATACAGGCGGCTGTGGTAAGTCCACTGGTTCAGCACGCTGGTGGGGAACTTTTCCACCCGGTTGGAGATGCTGTCCTCGGTGACAACAGCCGCGCCGTGGCGGGTGATGAGGTGGTCGATGCCATGGTTGATCTCAGGGTCAACGTGGTAGGGGCGGCCTGCCAGCACGATGATGCGCTTGCCCTGACGGCGTGCCTCATCAATGATCTCGCTGCCCTTGACCCGGATCTGGGCCATGTGGGCCTCGTGCTCGGCGTAGGCAGCATCGGCAGCGGCCTGCACTTCCTGTTCGGAAATGCCGCCGAAGTATTTGGGCAGGACTTCCTTTGCCATCTTGCGGACAAAGTCCTTGGGGCGGTGGATGCCCACATAGTCATAGATAAACTTCTGGCCCTCCAGCTCGGGGCAGTTGCCTGCCAGAACTTCAGGGTAATAGGCCACCACAGGGCAGTTATAGTGGTTGTCGCCCAGACCCTCGTCAACGTTGTAAGTCAGACAGGGGTAGAAGATGGCATCCAGGTGCATCTGGCTCAGGGCCTTGATGTGGCCGTGGCTCAGCTTGGCCGGGAAGCAGGCGGTATCGCTGGGGATGGTGGCCTGACCGGCCAGATACAGCCCCCGGCTGGACACCGGGCTGGTGTGCACGGCAAAGCCCAGCCTGGTCCAGAAGGTGTACCAGAAGGGCAGCAGCTCGTACATATTCAGGCAGAGCGGAATGCCAATGGAGCCGCGCTTGCCGGGCACGGGCTTGTAACCGGCCAGCAGCTGCTGCTTGTAGGCGTACAGATTCAGGCTGTCGTCCTCGCTCTTACCGGTCACGGGCTTATCGCAGCGGTTGCCGGAGATGAACTTGCGGCCATCGGCAAAGGTGTTGATGGTGAGCTGGCAGTGGTTGCCGCAGCCGCCGCACTTGACACTGACCACCTTCTGGTCAAAGGCTTCCAGCTCGGCCAGACTCATCATGCGGAGGTCTCCCGGTGGTTCTTATGGCTCTGGCGCAGGCCGAACAGGGCCGCGCCGTAGGCACCCATCAGGCCCGCGATGTCGGGGCGGATGACCTCCACGCCCATCTCTTTTTCAAAGGCGCGGAGAACAGCTTCATTGTAGAAAGTACCGCCCTGCACCACGATCTTGCGGCCCAGCTCCTCAGGGCTGGATGCGCGGATGACCTTGTACAGTGCATTCTTGACCACACTGATGGACAGACCGGCGGAAATGTTCTCGATGGAAGCACCGTCCTTCTGGGCCTGCTTGACTGAGCTGTTCATAAACACGGTGCAGCGGCTGCCCAGATCCACGGGGCGGTCTGCGAACAGGCCAAGAGCGGCAAACTCCTTGACATCATAGCCCAATGCCTGAGCAAAGGTCTGCAAAAAGCTGCCGCAGCCGGAGGAGCAGGCCTCGTTCAGGAAGATGTTGCTGATGGCACCATCCTCGATCTTGAAGCACTTCATGTCCTGACCGCCGATATCGATGATGAAATCTACATCGGGCATAAAGTATTTGGCGGCGGTGAAATGAGCCACCGTTTCCACCAGACCATAATCACAGCGGAAGGCGTTCTTGACCAGTTCCTCACCGTAGCCGGTGGTGGTCACGCTGGCCACCTGCAGGCCGGGGTGTTCCCGGTAGATCTTGATCAGCTGTTCCCGGATCAGGGCAGCGGGTTGCCAAGGTTGGGCTGGTAATTGGTGTACAGGATCTGGCTCTGCTCGTCCACCACCACCAGCTTGACGGTGGTGGAGCCGGAGTCGATGCCGATATGCACCGGGCCGCACTGGGCGCTGAAAGGCACATGAGGCACGCTGTGGGACATGTGCCGGGCATGGAATTCCTCGTACTCCTGCTTGTTGGCAAAGAGCGGAGGCTCACTGGCATAAGTAGCGGTGGCGGCGTACTGGTCCAGCGCGTTGGCCACTGCGGAGAGTTCGAACTCCTTATCCGCATAGAGGGCGGCACCCAGTGCCACATAGAGCAGGCTGTTCTCGGGGCAGGTTCCGGTAACCCCCAGCGCCTCATCAAAGCTCTTGCGCAGCACGCTGCTGAAGGTCAGCGGCCCGCCCAGATATAGGATATTGCCCTTGATGGGGCGGCCCTGTGCCAGACCGGCAATGGTCTGGTTGACCACAGCCTTATAGATGCTGGCGGCGATATCTCCGTGCGCGCGCCCTGATTGATGAGGGGCTGCACGTCACTTTTGGCAAACACGCCGCAGCGGGACGCGATGGTATAGGTGCGCTCGGCCTTTTCCGCGGCCTTGTTCATCTCATCGGCACTCATCTTCAGCAGGGTGGCCATCTGGTCAATAAAGGCACCGGTGCCGCCGGCACAGCTGCCGTTCATGCGGACCTCGGTGCCGTTGGTCAGGAACAGGATCTTTGCGTCCTCGCCGCCCAGCTCGATCACGCAGTCGGTGGCGGGCACAAACCGCTTGACTGCCACACGGGTGGAGAACACCTCCTGCACAAAGGGCACGCCGCAGCTGTCGGCCAGACCCATGCCGGCAGAACCGGAGATGCTCAGCAGAGCCTTGTTTCCGTGCAGGTGCTCTGCATCGATACGGCGCAGCAACTCCTGCGCCTTTTCCAGAATATGGCTGTAATGACGCTCGTATGTTGAATAAATCAGCGCATCATGTTCGTCCAGCACCGCGCACTTGATGGTGGTGCTTCCGATGTCAAGACCTACTCTCACTTGCTTTTCCTCCTGAGGAACAATATAAAAATACAGTTGTATTATACTCAAAAATCGGGATACAATCAATCCAGTCACCATATTTTACACGCAAAAAATAGTATTTTCCGCTCAAAAAGTTAAACATTTTGTTAAATTCACGAATACAGCCCCCCTGTTTTTCTACATTCCGGTTAAGATTCTTTACTCAGAGTGATTTTTACACAAAAACGCCTGCCCCGGAAAAGCCCCGAGCAGGGCGCTGAATATCATATCATTCCATTTTATCGGACAACAGAGCAAGCTCCCGCAGGATCTGCCAGCGCAGGCCATCAGCTGTGGTGAGTGCCGGATGGATGGTGTGCAGTTCCACACTGCCCTCAATGGGAAACATCGTTCCGGCCAGCGGGATGCGCACCTCTGCCCGGGTGCCGCTTCCGGCACCGCGCGGCGTGAGGGAAAGCACCCACCCCATGTGGCGCAGTAACGGCGGCAGAGCAGCAGCCCTGCCTGCACACCGCCCAGGAAGCGGCGGCGGTTCTCCATCCAGTTTTCACCGGTGGGCAGACCGCAGCCGTCGTCCTCCACGATCAGGTACAGATCCTCGTCGTCCCGGGTGAGCCGGATCTTGATCTGCCGCCGGGGCTTACGGCCCGCAGGGCGTTGGAAAGCAGATGAAACAACAGCTGCTCGGCCTCCTGGGCATCCGCCTTGACATAGCAGCGCCGGAACGGGCTGTGATCCACGGTCAGCCGGATGCCCAGCTGCTTCTCGATCTCCGGGGCTATCTGGGCGGCTCCATCAGGATCCAGCACAGGTCTACCGGCTTCATGGACGGCTTGTCGTTCATCTCCACTTCCAGCAGGCCCATCATCTCCCGCAGGTGCGCTCCAGGCGGATGCTCTCCTGCCCCATATCCTCCAGCGCCTGCCGGGTCCTTTCGTCTCCGGTCCGGGCCAGATGCATCTGCAGGTATTCCCGGTTCTGGTCCATGATGCGCAGGGAGTGCAGCAGCACGCTCTCAAATTGTTTGCGGGGGAAATCCCCCATCCCGCTCTCTTTTGCCATTCCGTTCTCTCTCTTTTTTCTCATCGTCCGGCCTTCCGTCCCTGCGTTCCGCTGTCGATCAATTTCTGGCGGCCCGCATAGATCAGCTTGCCCAGGGTAACGCTATGCCCCATCAGGCCGTAATCCTGCTTGAATTTCTGCCAGGCTTCGGTGTTGTATTTTTCCACCCCGTCGATCAGGCGGCGCATCCCGCAGTCCACGGCGGCCACTGTGGTGTGGTGTTCCTCGGCCACAGTCTGCAGGATCTCCTTGCGCACGGCCAGCTTCCGCTCCGTGCCGCATACGACCTGCAGCGCGGTGGTCAGATATTCACAGTTTACATCCGGCTGCTGGATGCCCCACTCCGCATAAAGCTGCTTGCAGAACGGCAGCACCCAGAAGATGCCGATGTCCGTGGAGCTGCGCAGATCCAGCAGCAGATCCAGCAGGCTGCTGCGCTCCGGCAGGTACTGCCTGCCGTCCGGCCGCAGGAACGATGCCGTGGCATCGCTGTACCAGTCATCCCCCTGCAACAGCAGCAGCGGGCGGTTATGCAGGCTGTTGAGCCGCTTGAGGAACTCATACCCGTCCATATCCTCCAGCTGGCTCGAAAGCACCACGATATCCACACTGCGCTGCTGGCGCAGCTCCCGCAGCAGCTCCTCGCCGCTGTGGAAGCAGACACAGCAGATCGCAGGATTCTGCTCCTCCAGATAATTTTTCCGGACGCGGATCTCCCGCTCGTCGTAGCTCAAAAGCGCGACATGCAGCTTTGAAACGAGTCGTTCCGTCAATCCAACCTTCCCCTTTGCCTTAAAATTGCCGCACTTTTCTTCCGTGCGTACTGTATGATACTATTTTATAAGGCCCTGTGGAAAGATTCAATCCCCGAAAAAACGTCACTATGCGTCGAACCGTGCAGGAATGGCGGCTTTTTGCGTCTTGATTTCTGGTAATTTACGTCATAAAGTGTCGATTTTTGTTTCTTTCACCTTCTTCAGCATAACACCATCTTTCCCGAAAAGCAATGGTTTGTTCACATTCATCTGATACTATATCTACGTTATTTTGTTTTTTGTCCGGCATTTCCCACACGCCGCCGGGCACGCATAAGAAAGGCCTGCCTATGCTACAACTGAAAAAGATCCGCAAGGAATACAAAACCGGTGACCTTGTACAGACCGCACTGAATGATGTCAGCCTGAATCTGCGCGACAGTGAATTCGTCGCCATCCTGGGCCCCTCCGGCTCCGGTAAGACCACCCTGCTGAACATCATCGGCGGCCTGGACCGGTACGACAGCGGTGACCTTGTCATCAACGGGATCTCCACCAAAAAGTACACCGACCGCGATTGGGACTCCTACCGCAACCACACCATCGGCTTTGTGTTCCAGAGCTACAACCTGATCCCTCATCAGACCGTTCTGGCCAACGTGGAGCTGGCCCTGACCATTTCCGGCATCTCGGGCGCAGAGCGCAAGCGCCGCGCCACCGAGGCACTGCAGAAGGTGGGGCTGGGCAATCAGCTGCACAAGCACCCCAGCGAGATGTCCGGCGGCCAGATGCAGCGCGTTGCCATTGCCCGTGCGCTGGTCAACAATCCGGATATCCTGCTGGCGGACGAGCCCACCGGCGCGCTGGACAGCGAGACCAGCATCCAGGTCATGGAGCTGCTCAAGGAGGTGGCAAAGGACCGGCTGGTGGTCATGGTCACCCACAACCCGGAGCTGGCCCAGCAGTACGCCACCCGCATCGTGAACCTGAAGGATGGTGTCATCCGCTCCGACACCGCCCCCTACGAGCCCGACACCGCTCAGCTTGCCCCTGCCGTTCACAAGAACATGGGTCACTCCTCCATGTCATGGTGGACCTCGCTGACCCTGAGCTTCAACAACCTCTGGACCAAAAAGACCCGCACCCTGCTCACGGCCTTTGCAGGCTCTATCGGCATCATCGGCATTGCGCTGATCATTTCCCTGTCCACCGGTGTCAACCAGTATATCGCCGATATGGAACGGGACACCCTTTCCGAGTACCGGTGCAGATCCTGCGCAGCGGCATGGATCTGACCAGCCTGCTGTCCGCCGACCTGCCCGGCCAGACCGCCGCCCCCGACCTCGGCGAAGGGATGGTGCCGGTGCGCCAGCTCGTGACCCAGATGGTTTCCGGCATCACCTCCAACGACCTGAAGAGCCTGAAAACCTACCTCGAGAGCGATGCCTGCAGCATCGGGGAGAGCGTTTCCTCGGTGGAGTATTCCTATAATGTCCAGCCTCAGATCTACCGCCAGGACCCGGACGGCAGCATCCGGCAGGTGAACCCGGATTCCTCCCTTTCCGCTCTGGGCATCAGCTCCACCAGCTCGACCAACAACATGATGGCCAGCATGATGAACACCAGCGTGTTCTACCAGCTGCCCGCCAGCGATGCCCTGTATCATTCCCAGTACGAGGTCAAGGCAGGCCGCTGGCCCGAAAACTACAACGAGTGCGTTGCCGTGCTGGGTGCGGATGGTTCCATCACCGATTATGCCTCTACGCGCTGGGCCTGCGGGACAACGCCGAGCTGGACAAGATGATCCAGCAGTTCGCTCAGAACCAGAATGTGGATGTGCCTGAAGATTTCAAGACCTACCGGTACAGCGATTTTCTGGGCCGCACCTTCAAGCTGGTCAACGCGGCCGACCGCTACCAGTACGACGATGCCCACAGCACCTGGGTGGACAAATCGGACGACAAGGCCTTCCTGCAGGAGCTTGTGGCCAACAGCGAGACCATGACCATCGTGGGCGTGGTGCAGCCCAGGGAGAACGCCTCCGCCGCCATGCTTTCTTCCGGCATCGCCTATCCCGCCTCCCTGACCCGGCACGTCATGGACACCGCCGCCCAGAGCAGGCTGGTACAGGATCAGATTGCCGACCCGCAGACCAATGTGCTGAACGGTGAGCCCTTCGGCACCGAGCGAACCGCTGCCGTGGACATGGCCTCCCTCTTCTCCATTGACACCGACCAGCTCGAGAGCGCCTTCCAGTTCGACCCCGGCAAGCTGGATCTTGACCTGAGCGGCGCGTTCGACCTGAGTGACGGTTCCGTAGATTTTTCCTCCCTCATTGACCCGGACAGCTTCCAATTTGATCTGACCGAAACGCCCGACATCGACATGAGCGCCCTGACGGACGTGTTCGCCAACATGGACATTTCCATCCCCGCCGACAAAATGCAGCAGCTGGCCCAGAAGGTGATGACTGGTTACAAGGATTACATCATCGGCAACGGCATTCTGGGGCTGGACAAGATCGGTTTTGACCAGTATCTCGCCAGCGACCAGTTCCAGCAGCTGATGAAGGATTCCATGGGCAGCCTCATCGATACCGCTGCCCTGCAGGAGCAGTTTACTGCCGCCATGCAGCAGGTCATGGGCAGCATGATGGCAAACTTCTCGGAACAGATCGCCGCCGAATTACAGACCCAGCTGGCGCTGCCATGGAGCAGGCCATGGGCCAGATCAGCACGAATCTGCAGAGCCAGATGACCGAGCGCTTCTCCTCTCTGGGCAGCCAGATGGAAAGTGCGCTGAAGATCGACGCAGATGCGTTCCGGAATGCCATCCGGTTCAACATGACTGAGGACGATCTGGCGGAGCTGATGAAGTCGAAAATGATGTCCACCAGCGCCACCTATGAAAGCAACCTGCAGGCCTTTGGTTATGCCAGCGAGGACGACCCCAGCCAGATCAACATCTATCCGCTGGACTTCGAGCAAAAGGCTAAGGTCCTCAATGTGCTGGACAGCTACAATGCCGCCATGCGTGAGCAGGGCGCGGAAGACAAGGTGATCCAGTACACTGATGTGGTGGGCACCCTGATGACCTCCGTAACCAGGATCATCAACATGATCTCCAACATGCTGGTGGCCTTTGTCTCCATCTCGCTGGTGGTCTCCTCTATTATGATCGGCATCATCACCTATATCAGCGTGCTGGAGCGCCGCAAGGAGATCGGCATCCTGCGTGCCATCGGTGCTTCCAAGCGGAACATCTCCGAGGTGTTCAACGCCGAGACCTTCATCATCGGCCTGTGCTCGGGCCTCATGGGCATCGGCTCAGCAGACTGCTGCTCATTCCGGGCAACATGCTCATCCAGAAGATCGCCGTCGGCACCAGCGTAGTGGCCGTTCTGCCTGGGAGGCCGCTGTGGTGCTGGTTGCGCTGGCAACTGTGCTGACCATTCTGGGCGGCTTCATCCCCGCCAAAACCGCTTCCCGCTCTGACCCTGTCAAGGCTCTGAGAGCAGAATAAGATCACTTTTTCAAAGAGGCTGTTGCACAAGCCCCAGCAAAAAAGACCAGAGTTGTTTCGCCAAAAGGCGTTACAACTCTGGTCTTTTGCTTTCTTTCATGTGAACAGTGCGGCGGCTTCTTTACCACTCTTCTTCGTCAGCGCCCACCCTTGTGCGGCGGAACATGCTCTCCACAATGGCGCAGTATTTATCCGCCAGACAGACGATGACCGCCTCGCGGCAGGTCGGGATATGGCGGAAGGTCAGGGGCCACATGTGGCTTGCAATGACGTTCTGCTCCTTTTTGGTAATGCCGAACACCCGCTGTGCGTTCACACAGGCAGACCCCGGGTGGGAAAAGCCGTGCATCTCAAACAGATGCCGCAGGCCGTGGAAAGAGCCTGCTTGTGCCAGTCATAGAGATAGAAATCGTGGAGGAAGGCCCCCACGGCCAGCGTGATCTCATCGGTCCGAAATGGAAGCGGTGGTTGACTCAGCAGCTGACCACGACCACATTCTTGCAGTGCTGGTAGGTGGCA
>ENA-OQAZ01000604-OQAZ01000604.1-human-gut-metagenome-genome-assembly--contig:-NODE-604-length-19573-cov-5.133446_pt1 | contig 19573 bp, 16 predicted proteins | sample MGYA00242737_ERZ504531 | MGnify/ENA primary metagenome ERZ504531 (study PRJEB26092, sample SAMD00036244) | human gut metagenome | host: Homo sapiens | study: EMG produced TPA metagenomics assembly of... | reverse complement strand
ATGGCCGCTCAACCTTGTCCGCGCCGGCGGATGGTGTGGAGGCGGATGACGGCTGCTACGTCCGGAGCATATTCGGCTCCGGGAGTGTGATGACTTCCGCGGATAAGATTTCGTTGGCCCGGATACGGTCCAGTTCTGTCATGTCACGTACTTTCTTATTATTTATATAGATTACAGGAGAACCGCATCCCATTACATTGTATTCGCCGTTATGGCCGGTGACGAAAGGAAGATGGGGCAACATTTCTGCGGCAGACCCCATTCGGGCCAGGGAAGTTCCTGCCACGTTGGCTTTTAGTCCGTTGGGACCCACTTCTATCATGGGGCGTCGGGCGCTGATGGTTACTTCCTGCATCAGTTGGGTGTCGGGAAGCAGGTGAAACGTAAGAGTAGGGTGGCAAGGTTGCACTTCCGTCTTATAGCCTATATAAGAAACCCGTATCAAGTAAGGTATCCCTTCTTCCGCTATCATCAGGAAACTTCCGTCTTCACGGGTGACACATCCGTTTACAAAGGTGGAGTCGCCGGGAGTCAATAAGAGTACATTGGAGTAGGGCAGCGGTTCATTCTTTTCATTGGTTACTTGTCCTCGTATTTCGGTAATGCGTATGTCTCTTCCCTTTTTCTGTATGGCGAAGTATTCTTCCCGTTCTTTACAAATGAAAGGAATGCCGTTCAGGACAGTGCCGATGGCTTCAAGTTCGGTCTTTTGCCGGATGGAGGCTGTAACCCGGTAGCTTTCTGTTTCGTTATAGGAGAAGATAATATTCTTTCCGCCTTCCTTTTCGATTAGTTTAAGGGCGGCGGGAAGTGGTTTGTCCTTTAATTCTATAGAGAATTGCCGGGGTGTTTGTGAATGAAGCGGAAGGATGATGCTGAATAATACGGTCATGATCCACGCTGTTTTCAAATAGCCGTCTGGTCTCATTTTACTAGTGTTTAATTGTTCTTTATGAGTAATACAACCGAGGTTGTAATCGGGTACGGTAAAATAAGGAAAAAGATTCGATGGGTTGCCGGAATGGATTCCCGTGGTTGGTTCATGCGAAGGGAACGGATATAACTTTATGAAGAATTTATGAAGGATTGGAATAAGAATGGTTCATTGTAATGACTTGAGGTTCAAAACATTGCCCGCGTATGAAGAATTTGAAGGGAAAAAGGTGGAAAATGTGTTTTGAAGAGATGGTTGGGGCAGATACTTGTGTGATACTTGTTTTATGAAAATTGTAGATGGCAGTAGCTATGAAGAACAGAGGGAATAAAAACAAGGTGGCTGAAAACAAATCCAGCCACCTTGTTTTTATTGTTTAACCTGTGTTTTATTCTATCTCGACGCTATGTTTTACCGGAGTCAGGATGAAAGTAAATTCATAATCACCGTAGGGCAACATATATTGAGGCAACGGCAGAGCTCCCCAGCTGTTTACACAACCTAATCCCATCTGAGCCTTGTCGATGATCAGGTTGGTCAGGTCTGCTTTCTGTACTTCGGGTGAGTGACGCTGGTCTTTTTGTTCGCCATCATCCAGTGAACAGATGGTATAATGCAAAGCGGATGCAGAGAATGGAGCATCACCTACTACCTTCAGTCCGTTACCGCCGGCATTCAGTTGTTTCCACCAACGGATATCGGTCTTGGTTCCTGTTTCCTGCGGACGGATATAGGAGTAGAATTGTTCATCCACACTCTGGCGATAAATACCCAAGTCGGTGCTGTGGTTGCGGTCACTGTAGTTTTCTACCGGACCACGACCATAATATTCTACGGTTTCAAAACATTTAGGCATCTGCATTTGCATACCGAAGCGGAACATCGGAGATACTTTGGCATTCTTGTCGGCTGTCATCTTTTGGGTCACTTTGATGGCTCCTTCGTTGTTGATGACATAAGTCAGATATAATTTGGCGGAAACATTCTTCATGTCATATTCCGCATTCACTACTATCTGGTCATTTTCTGTCTTGGAATTCAAGGAAACCAGTTTCAATCCCGGGTTTTTCCATGCGGCATATCTGTTTTGCAGGCCGGCTCCCATATCATTGTCTGTCGGGGCACGCCAGAAGTTAGGGGTCAGGGCTGCGCCTTCTTTCAGCATTTCCGTTCCGTCCACTGCATATTTGCTTAAGTAACCGTTCTGTTTGTTGAACTCGGCTACGAAGTTATTGCCTTTTACGATCAGATAATGATATTGGTTGTCGATGATTTGCGGAACAACGGTGGCTACATTGGTCGTTTCCACGTTCTTCAAATCCATAGACGGTGCTTTGTAATCATTCAGTGTCAACTGATTCTTGGCGACGGTGAAACCTGCGGGCAGCAAACCTTCGCGGTTTTTCAGTTTGTAGGAAACGTTCAGCAACCATTCCTTGCAGGTGCAGGTCTTGCCGATATTCAACGTAATCTTGGCTGTTTCCTGAGGAGCGACTTTTAAATCATCCACGCGTCCGGTGCGGATTACTTTTCCATCTTTCAGTACTTGCCATTCCATATAGTAGGCGGACAGGTCACGGAAGAAGTTCTCATTGAATACATTTACTTCCCTTTGCTTAAATCGGCGGGAGTAGTCCAGATATTCTGGTAAAAGTGACCTACTTCATACATGTGCGGATTAGGAACACGGTCGGGGCTGATCAAACCATTGTCACAGAAGTTGTTGTCAGAAGCGTCAAAGCGGTTGAAATCTCCTCCGTAAGCATAAATCATCACGCCGTCTTTTCCTTTCCAGCGGCAGGACTGGTCAACGAAATCCCAGATAAATCCACCTTGCAGATTCGGATATTTACGGATCAAATCCCAATATTCTTTGAAACCACCCTGCGAGTTACCCATTGCATGGGCATATTCACACTGAATCAATGGTTTGGTAGCATCGGTACGTTGACCATATTTTTCCATGCCGTTATAATCATAGTACATCGGACAGAAGATATCGGTATGTTCTTTCTGGCGTGCTTGTTCATATTGGCAGGCACGGCTGGGGTCTTCTGCTTTAATCCATTTATAGCATTGTTCGAAGTTGGGGCCGTCACCGGCTTCATTACCCAATGACCAGAAGATGATGCTCGGATGGTTGAATCCGCGTTGTACATTGCGCTGGTTACGTTCCAGATGGGCTTTCTTATAAGAGGGGTTCTTGGCCAGCGTCTTGTCGCCGTAGCCCATACCGTGAGATTCTATATTGCTTCGGCCACGACGTAAATACCATATTGGTCACATAAATCGTACCATAAGTTGTCATCCGGGTAGTGCAGGTACGTACAGCGTTCAGGTTGAATTGCTTCATTATCTGGATATCCTGTAGCATACGTTCGGGAGATACTACATAGCCTCCATCCGGATCCATTTCGTGGCGGTCGGCCCCCTTGAACAGGACTGCCTTACCGTTAACCAAGATCTGGTCACCTTTCAATTCAATCTTGCGGAAACCTACTTTGACAGGAATCACTTCATTGCTGCCCTGCATGCTGGCACGCAAGGTATATAAATAAGGTGTTTCGGCACTCCACTTTTTGGGGTTCTCTACGTTCATGGTCACCAGACCGGATTTGTTGGCGGTAGCGGTTGCCACTTGCTTGCCTTGTGCATCTACCAGTTCCAAATCGACTTTACCACTGCCTTTCAAATCCAGATTGACAGCCAGGCTGCCGTTTTGGTAAGCTGCGTCCAAGTCGGGAGTTACACGGATATCTTGAATGCGTTTTTTGTTGCGGGCATATAGATAGCAGTCACGTCCCACGCCGCTATACCGGAAGAAATCCTGATCTTCCAGATAGGTACCGTCGCACCAGCGGAATACTTGGAAAGCGATCAGGTTTTTCTGACCCGGTTTTAAATATGGAGTCAGGTCAAATTCGGCTTCCAGTTTGCTGTCCTCGCTGTAGCCTACATAACGTCCGTTCACCCACAAATACATATTGGAGGTAACCGAACCGAAATGGGCGATAATATCTTTTCCCTTCCATGAGGCGGGAACTACAATTTCACGGCGGTAAGAACCTACATGGTTATTCTCTGTCGGCACTTCGGGAGGGTTGTTCTGGAACTGGTTACGCCAGGCATAGCCTACGTTCACATAAATAGGATCACCGTATCCGTTCAGCTCCCATACGGCGGGAACTTGCAGGTCATCCCAGCCTTTGTCGTTGAAGCCGGTTTTCCAGAAATCAGTCGGACGGGAGTCTGCATCCTTTACCCAGTTGAACTTCCAGGTTCCGTTCAAAGTCATGTAGTTAGTTGATTGTTTTTTGTCTGCTTTCTTAGCTGCATCTGCATTCTCAAAAGCAAAGTAGTTCGTGTGCATCGGCGCACGGTTTACCGCATTTATTTCCGGGTTGCGCCATTCTTGGAAGGTCTGTGCGCCTGCTGTAAGGGCGAGGACTGTGAACAGACCTGTCATAAGTTGTTTCTTCATGCTATTATTTTATTGGTTTTGTGCAAATATAGTGAAAATAATAGTTACCGATGGGACATAAATCGGGCAATATTTGTTATAATTGTGAATGATTTGTGTTCTATCCTAAAAAATTATGGCATTTCTGAGGCGTATTTGGAATAAATGGCAGAATTTACTGCATGATGAGAAATTAAAGCATAAAATATATGTGATTATTTTTGAAAGCGACACACCGATGGGAAAGTTATTCGATGTGGCGTTGATAGGGTTCATTGTCTTGAGTATTCTGGTGGTTATTGCCGAGAGTATCAAGAGTTGGGATACCGTTATCGGGCCTTATCTGCGGGTGTCGGAGTATGTTTTTACTTTCTTTTTTACGTTAGAGTATGTGTTGAGGCTTTATTGTTCTCCCCAACCGCGGAAGTATGCTCTGAGTTTTTTCGGTATAGTGGATTTGCTGGCTACCTTACCTCTATATATAGGCTGGCTTTTCGGCACGGCACGTTATCTGCTGGTGATCCGCACTTTCCGGTTGATTCGTGTGTTCCGTATCTTTAAACTTTTCAATTATCTGAATGAAGGTAATTTCTTGTTGCGTTCCTTGGTGTTCAGCAGTCGGAAGATTATTGTTTTTTTCTTGTTTGTACTGATATTGGTGACTTCGATCGGTACATTGATGTATATGATTGAGGGACAGAGACCGGGCACTTCTTTCAATAATATTCCGAATAGTATTTATTGGGCGATAGTGACGATGACGACGGTAGGTTATGGGGATATCACTCCGGAAACTCCGCTAGGGCGCTTCCTTTCGGCCATTGTAATGTTACTGGGCTATACCATCATTGCAGTCCCCACAGGAATTGTTTCTGCGTCTATGATCCAGGAACATAGACGCAGGGTGGCCCTGAAATGTCCGCATTGTGGTAAGGACGGACATGAGGACGGGGCTGCTTATTGTAAATACTGTGGAGGAAAACTGGTAAATTGATTATGGAATGCTGTATGATAGAAAGTTATTCTATCACCCATCGCTTATCATGCGCCACCGTCTTTTTCGGATCATAAGTCATTCCTTCTTTGGTAGGGATTTTTATCACGTAAGTCCGCCCGCTGTGGTTGGACAAGGATGTTTCCCGTAACCAGGGATTCATATTCTTTAATATGGCCAGATTGATTCCTTTGCTGCGTGCGAAACGTGCCAAGTCTGCAATTCCTTTCGTCACAGTGATTTCCGTATAAGGAATAGGCGGATACAAATCCGATGCACGCAGGCGGAAACCGAAAGTAGTGGGGGCATTGAATAATTGTTTGGCGGCAAGAATGCGGTACACATACCGGGCAGTCTCTTCTACCAGTTGCAAATCCAACGAGTCGTCCACATCCTGTTTGGCCAGTTGGCTGGCAATGCGTGCCTGACCGGCATTGTAAGAGGCGGCGACAGCCACCCAGTCCTTATATTTTGCATACGCGTCTTTCAGATAGCGGCAGGCGGCACGGGTCGCTTTCTCAATATGGTAACGCTCGTCCACATTGTTGTTTACCTCCAATCCGTAATCCCGTCCCGTACCTTGCATGAATTGCCATAGTCCGGCAGCTCCGGCAGAAGAACGGGCGGTGGGATTCATATTACTTTCTATTACCATCAGGTACTTAAAATCATCAGGTATTCCGTTTTCTTTCAGTATGGGTTCTACAATGGGGAAATAGCGGTTGGCTTTTTTCAGCATTTGCAAGGAAGTACTGTGCATATAGGTGAATGCCAATAGTTCACGGTCCATACGCTCGTGGCGGTCAAAGCGGCTCAAATCAATGGTTTTGCCACAGAACTCAATACTGGTGGGAACTTCGGGACTACTGTATTTCAATGCCGTAATACCTGAATCTTCCCGTATGATAGTGGTATCTTCCTGCTCCGTTTTTGGAGTAGCGCAACTGCTGCTTACTAAGGCCGGTGATGCAACTACAATGCAAAAGGCTGCCACAGCAGCCAGATTGATGGTTATTTTTCTCATTTTTTCTTTATTCGTTTTCATTCTCTTTTTCTTTTCCGCCCCGTCCGAAGTTACGATATTCGGTAGGGGTGAAATTGGTACGCTTTTTAAATACCGAGAAAAAGTGTTCAGTAGAGGTATAATTCAATTCATAACATATCTCTTTCACTGACATGGAACTTTCAATCAACAGCTGCTTCGCTTTGCGCAGTTTCAGCTCTTGGAAATACTTGGCGGGCGCATAACCGGTGTATTCTTTGAATACTTTGCGGAACCAGGAATAACTGATTCCCAATTTCATGGCCAGTTCTTCCGGGTCTATATCCTTGTACACATTTTCGTGCATGATGATTTTGGCACTTTCTATTTTTTGTGCCGCATTGTCCACCTCATAGCGTTTGTTCTGCGAGATAGCAAGTACGGCTCCCATAATGTGTAAAACGATGCCGGACAAATATTGTTGAGCTGCGGTCTTGTCTGCTTCCGCTACTTCCAGTGCACGGGCAAAAAGACTGGCCAGTTCTTCATTGATACCGATATCCAGAATCTGGCTTTCTTTTGAGATAAAGCTGTTTTTTACCAGATTGTCTATAATCGGGCCTTCAAAACCGATGTAATATTCGTTCCATCCTGTCTTTTGCAGCGGCGCATAGGTATGCCACTGTCCGGGAAACAGGAAAAGTATCTGCCCTTTGGATATGTCGACAGACGGGGTTGTGTCGCTGGCGAAAGTTCCTCGTCCTTTAGTGATATATACCAACTGATATTCATGCAGCACACGTCCTTTCTGGGCTGTGAAATAATAGGCGTCCGGGTGGTTGCGTGGTGGATAAACGCTTCCGGCCCTGATAGCCTGGAATCCGACGGTAGTCACCGACAAGCCGAAACGCTTGTCACGCTCATTGACAATTAGGTATTTAAAATCAGCGCCTTGGTCGTTGTAATGCATGTTTCTCTGTTTTAAAATTAGGTCACACTTATCGGCAAATATACAATTTTTTATCTTAACAGCCTCTAACCTTTTTGTTCTAAGTGTTTCTGGAGGTATAATTTTAGTTTCTTATGTATGCAAATGGGGGAAATTTAGAACAAATCTTATGGAATATTTGCTTAAAATGCTTTTTTTTGCGAATATTGCATCAAATCTTAAAGTTGAATCTATGCACTTGGCACACCGTAACTGCGAATATATTCTTGGAGTAATATATCTTTTTGTTTTTCCTGTTTTGCTTTGGCTGATAATAAGGTGAATACTTATCATTTTAAATCCATTTCCACTTCGGTGAACTTCCCTACCAATGAAGTCAGGAAGTTATTTCAGGATAGCCAGGGGTATATATGGATTTCGACCTACAATGGTCTCTTGCGTTACGATGGTTATTCTATTGTTGTATATAAACCCGATGGAGTGAATCATGGACGTTCCATTGATAGTTTTGTGAATATGGTGGCCGAAGACAAGGAGAATAATTTGTGGATAGGTACGCACAATGGATTATACGTGTTGCATAAAGAAACGGATGAGATAGAGAAAATAATCAGTCCTTTGTTACAGGTAAGCAATGTAGAAAGTATCCTTTATGCAAGTAACGGAGATTTATGGGTGGGAAGCAACAAGGGATTGTTTCGCAGAAAAGCCGGCAGCCGTACTTTCGATTGTGAAAAAAACATGGATATAAAGTCTGTTGTCGAAGACGGAAAGGTCAAATATGGATTGGTACTTGGGAACAGGGGCTGCTGCGTTATAGTCCTCAAGAGGAATTGTATTATACTTACGACGGGATTAACCCTGGTAATTCGGCGCATGTCATATTTCAGGATGAAGCCGGGAATATTTGGATCGGTACCTGGCGGTATGGACTGGTGAAACTCATTAATCCGTATGATTCGGAACATTTCTCATTTAAAACATTCCGGAACATCAAGGGAAATTCTCATTCTCTGTTGGATAATATTATCTACGCCATTGCTCAGGATAAAAATTCCGGGAAGCTCTGGATCGGTTCACGCAGTGGGGTCAGTATTTTGGAAGATGAATCGGGAGACGGGAATTTTACCAATATTGTTCCGGGCAACCTTCAAGGAGATTTACCTTTTAATGAGGTGAACTCTCTGTTGTGCAGTAAAGACGGGCTGATGTGGCTGGGTATGTTGGGAGGAGGTGTTTGTACTGTAAATACAAATAAGTTCCGGTTTAATTATGATTCTTTGGAGGCTTTGCGTGAGCATTGCCCTACCAGCTCTGTCCGCAGTGTCTATCAGGAGGATAATGGGAATCTGTGGATGGGAATCATGGGATTCGGTCTGGTATTTTATGATATGAAACAGCATACCATTGTTCCTTACCGCTCTCATCCTGTATTGAAGAATATGGGATATACATCGACGGTCAATGATATTATTTATCGTAAAAGGACAAATGAATTGTGTTTTGCCACTTGGGATGACGGAGTGTGGTTCTATAATGTCAAAGCCGGGAAAGCACACGTGATAAATACCGTTACCAATCCGGAACTGAGTGATATTTGTATTTATTCTTTGTTGGAAGATTCGAAAGGGAATCTGTGGTTGGGGACACGTTCGGGAGTGTTTATCTTGGATACGGAATCAAGACTTCATTCTTTGAATGAACTGGTGACTTTGACAAATCAGGCATTGCCCCAAATTTCTATTTTCAAAATGGCGGAAGATCAAGATGGCTTTATCTGGATAGCGACTAGTAATGAAGGGGTATGGCGGATAGATACATCCGGAGAAACATATAAGGTTAAGTTTTATACGCCTTCGGATGGTACATTATCCACTGTCGGGGCGATGAGTGTTTGTGTGGATGGATACAACAGGGTATGGGTGGGGTCGAATGGTAACGGACTCGATTTGTATGACCGGAAGAATGATCGTTTTGTTTCAGTCTTGAATGATTATTTCCGGAATGGAGATGTTGTTTTCAGCATGCTGGAGGATGATGAGCATACTTTATGGCTTACTACCAATGCGGAAATGTATCACATTGATATACCTTTGGACGGTGCTGCACCGAAAATACATACCTATACGGTAGATGATGGTTTGCAAGACCATATGTTTAACCGGAATTCTTGCTTCAAGGGTGCGGATGGGAAACTTTTCTTCGGAGGATTCCGTGGATTGAACAGTTTTTATCCTGATAAAATAGTTCAGGATACTGCCTATTCTCCGGTAGTAATTACAGATATAAAGGTACATAATGTATCGGTACGTACCTATCCTCTTTCCGTCAGAGAGGGGATTGCTGCAAACAGAGCTATTGATTTTATTGATAAAATTGTATTAGGATACCGGGAGAATAATTTCAGTCTTGATTTTTCAATATTGAACTATATCAATCCTGAGTTGAACCGTTATTTATATCGGTTGGAGGGATATGACAAGGAATGGTTGTCCGTTGAGGCTGGACGTCGGTTTGCCTATTATAACAATCTTCCGGCAGGTACTTATACTTTTTGTGTAAAGGGAGCCAATCAGAATGGAATCTGGTCTCCGGATATGAAATGTCTGCGTATAACTATTCTTCCGCCGCCTTGGTTATCGTGGTGGCTTATTGCCTTTATGTCTTGTTGTTCGTTTCATTGGCATGGTATACTTATCGGATTGTCAGAAACCGTATCCGGATGAAACAGGCCATAGAGATGGGGAAGATAGAACGGCAGAAAATGGAGGAAATCAATCATGCTAAATTACAGTTCTTTACCAATATCACTCATGAGTTGCTGACTCCGCTTTCTATTATATCGGCTTCGGTGGATGAACTGAAACAAGAAGTACCGGCAAGTTCGTCGGTTTGTTCTGTAATAGCTGATAATACTGTGCGGTTAATCCGGTTGATTCAGCAAATCTTAGAGTTCAGGAAAGTGGAGAATGGCAAGTTGCGGCTAAAAGTTTCGCATGGAAATGTCAGTATGTTCTTGAAAAAATCAGTGTCGGCTTTCGCTCCTTTGGTTAAAAAGCAGAAATTGTCCATACAATTTGATTTGTCTGAAGAATATTCGGGATATTTTGATGTGGATAAATTGGATAAAGTGGTGTACAATCTGCTTTCCAATGCCGCTAAATATACTCCTGAAGGAGGAACTATTGTGGTGTCGCAGGCTCATGATGAGGAAAAGAGGACTTTTAAATTGAGTGTGAACAATCCCGGCGAGTTGATTCCAAAAGAGAAATTGGATCATATGTTCGAGAGATTCTATGAAGGGGAGTATCGTAAATTCCATACCATAGGGACGGGTATCGGTTTGTCGCTGACTAAAGATTTGGTATTGTTGCATCATGGAACGATACAGGTATTTAGCGATAAGGAGGAAGGGAATACTTTTGTGGTTGAAATTCCTATAGGACGTGAGGCTTTTGCTGAAGATGAGGTAGACGAGAATACTGAAAATGTGGACTATGCTGTTTTATCGGCAGATGAAATGGAGAATGTCTCGGAGATTGATATGTTGGAAGAGAAACCGGCAGCATCGACTATTTTGTTAGTGGAGGATAATGAGGAATTATTGGCTTTGATGGTTCGTCTGTTGCATGGCAAATACCATATTCTGAAGGCCGCTAATGGAACGGAAGCTTTGGAGATCCTTGCCAAACAGGAAGTGGATTTAATTGTTTCCGATGTTATGATGCCCGAAATGGACGGTATGGAATTGTGCCGCCGGGTGAAGACTCAATTTGAGACCTGCCATATTCCATTGATTTTGTTAACGGCCAAGACTAGTGATGAAGACCATGTGGAAGGGTATGAGTCTGGGGCCGATGGTTATATCTGTAAACCGCTCCGCCTCTCTGTCTTGTTTGCCAAGATAGATAACTTGTTGAAACGGCGCAAACGTATGGGAGTGGATTTTCGTAAGCAGTTGGTCTTTGAAGCCAAAGAATTAAATTACACCTCGATGGACGAAGCTTTCATTCGGAAAGCGGTGGATTGTGTGAATGCCCATTTGAGTGATTGTGATTTTGAACATGCACAGTTTATGGCGGAGATGGGTATGGCCCGGACTACACTAGCAGATAAATTGAAACTGTTGACCGGACTTACTCCCTCTGCATTTATCAGCAATGTCCGTTTGCAAGCGGCTTGTCGGCTGATAGACGAGAAAAAGAAAATCCGTATAGCCGATTTGGCGTATGCCGTAGGTTTCAACGACCCTAAATATTTCAGTTCCTGCTTTAAGAAGAAATTCGGACTTTCTCCTACAGAGTATATGATGAAGTATGATGGCTGATTATTACCGGAAATAGGCTCTATAGGGAATAAACAGCCTTTTTCCGGTAATAATTCTCCCTGTTTCTTTTCTGTTCCTCTTACTTTTGCTGGCAAATAAAACGAATTATCTTTATTTGTTAGACCTTTAAAAAAAGTATTATGAACATGAAAACTCTGACAGAAACCAGTACATTCCGGGTACTGAGCCTATTGCTGTGTCTCTGCTTCTTCATCCCTGCGATGAATGTGAGCGCTTCCAGTCTGCAAGCAGACAAGTTTAAAGTTTCCGGTATTGTAAAAGATGCCACAGGCGAACCGGTCATCGGTGCCAGTGTGGTTGAAAAAGGAACAACCAATGGAACGGTGACTGATTTGGATGGTAATTTCAATCTCACGGTGGCTTCTAATTCTACTATTGTCATTTCTTTTATAGGATATTCCGATCAGGAATATCGTATTTCGAAAGACAATACGGTGCTGAATGTAAATCTGAAGGAAGATACGGAAATGATTGACGAAGTGGTAGTAGTCGGTTATGGCGTGCAGAAGAAGGAAAATCTGACGGGTTCTGTTGCTGCTGTAAATTTCAAGGATGTAGCTTCTATGCCGGTAGCGAATACTGCCAATATGCTTCAGGGTCGTTTGCCGGGTGTTATGTTGACCAACAATGGTGCCCAGGCCGGTCATGACAGTCCCGAAATCCGTATCCGTGGTGTAGGAACTTTTGAACACAATGATCCGATGGTCTTGATCGATGGAGTGGAAAGCTCGGTAAGCCAGATTGCGGAAATCCCTGCAGATGATATTGAAAGTGTTTCCGTATTGAAGGATGCGGCTTCGGCTTCTATTTATGGTGTACGTGCTGCCAACGGGGTTATTCTGGTGACTACCAAACGGGGCGGTGAGCAGAAACCTACCATTACATATTCCGGTAGTATCGCTTTGCAAGAAGCTACCGTGCTGCCCGATTATGTGAATTCTTATGAATGGGCGAAGATGTATAACGAATGCTGGCCTTCCAAAGCATACACGGATGAAATGTTACAAAAGTTGCAAAACGGATCAGACCCCGATCATTTTGCCAATACCGATTGGGCTAAGGAAATGTTTCGTACAGCAGCCATGCACCAACACCATTTGTCTGTGAACGGTGGTAGTAAAGCGGTACATTACATGATTTCCACTCAGTATTTCCAGCAGGATGGTATCTTGCGTGAAACGGCCAATCAACGTTTTAATTTCCGTTCCAATCTGGATGCACAATTGGGTATTGTAAAATTAGGTCTGAATCTTTCGGGAAGCCGTCAGAACATTGATGAGCCTACTACCAGTGTTACCGGTGAAGGTTTGATGCGCTACCTTACTTGGTTTACCCGTCCTACTGTTCCTGTGCGTTATTCTAACGGACATTATGATTTTTGGATGGAAATCCCAATATTTCCCAATCCGTATTCAAAAATCCGATTGAAGCTTTGAATATGGGCTATAAAGATAACAAGCATTATCGTTTTGATGGTAAATTCTTTGGTGAAATTGATATCATAAAAGGATTGAAGTTCCGTTCAAGTCTGGCTTATAAATATTATATGAACGATGTGACTACTTTCAATCCGAAGAATAATATAAGATACGATGCTGAAGGAAATGCGCTGACCACAGTCGGTACCAATAAACTGACAGATTATCATTATCTGGAAACGACTTATATTAATGAAAATATTCTGACCTATGATTTTTCTGTAGGAAAACATTCGTTCAATCTGTTGGCAGGCCATTCTATCCAGGCTACCCGTTGGGACAAGAATGAGGCGTCCAAGCAGGGATTCGCTACCGATAATATTTATGAAATGGATGGAGGTACTATGAATGACCATGTGACCGGATCAGCGGAAGAGAGTTCCTTGCAGTCATTCTTCGGACGCTTGAATTATAATTACGGAGGCCGTTATCTGTTAGAGATGAATGTCCGTCACGATGGTTCGTCACGTATGCCCAAGGCACATCGTTATGCTACCTTCCCTTCATTTTCGGTGCATGGATCATGACAAATGAGAAATTTATGGAGAATGTGAAGTTCCTCCACTCATTGAAATTGCGTGGTAGCTGGGGTAAATTGGGTAATCAGGAAATTGGTAACTATGCTTATGCGGCTACATTGGCGGCTAGTGGCAGTTACTATTTCGGTGATAGCAAACAGATTGGTATGAAGACTGCCAAGATACCTAATGAGAACATTAAATGGGAAACAACTACTATTACAGACTTTGGTTTTGATGCTGCTTTTTGGGGTGGAAAGATCAATGTCACTTTTGACTGGTATGAGAAAAATACCTCGGATATTTTGATGAAGCTCGCTATGCCGGGTATTTTCCTGGGATCTTTGGATGCTCCTTATCAGAATGCGGGAAAGGTTCGTAACCGGGGTTGGGAACTGGCTGCTAATTATTTCGATCAGAAAGGTGACTGGGCATGGCAGGCAGGTTTCTCGCTTTCAGGTGTGAAAAATGAGATTACTGATATGAAAGGGGTAGAAGACATTAAGGATAATACGATCAATCGTGAAGGTGAAGCCATCGGCTCTTATTATGGCTGAAAGCCATCGGTATCTATCGTACCCAGCAGATTTGGACCGTGTAAATGCGAACGGACAGAAGATTCTGCAAAACAACCAGGAACCGCAATTAGGTGATATCATGTATGAAGATATAGACAATAATGGTAATATAAATGATGCTGACCGTACTATTATCGGAAATCCGTTCCCTAAAATGCAGTATTCTTTCAATCTGGGATTCTCTTATAAAGATTTTGATGTCAATACATTCTGGCAAGGCATTGCAGGTGTATATCGTTATAATTGGGATGAAACTACTATTTCCAACGGTGGAAACAAGACTAGCCGTTGGTTGGACAGATGGTCTGAAAGTAATCCGAATGGAAGCATGCCTCGTTTGGGAGGAACTATTAATAATAACTATTCTTCATTTTGGTTGACAAAAGGTGATTATTTGCGTCTGAAGAATTTGGAAATCGGATATACTTTCAGGCAAAGAGAGTTTTTGACCAAGTTGGGCGTTCAGAGTATCAGACTCTATTTGGCAGGAACTAATTTGCTTACTTTCACTTCCTTGGACGATTATGATCCTGAAAAACTGAGTACAGATTCCCGTAATGATGTACATCCCAATACAAGAACTTATTCATTTGGTGTTAACGTTAAATTTTAAAAGCAACAACTATGAAATCAATTAATAACTTTATAGGGCTGGCTCTGTTGTCAGGAGCTTTGCTGACTTCTTGCTCTGACAGCTTTTTGCAGAGGGACTCATTGACAGAATCTTCATCCAATACATTTTGGCAGACGCCGGATGATGCTTTGATGGCGTTGGCATCTTGTTATGATGCTTTGCAGAGCAATCAGCTTTATAATTCCGACCAATATTCATTGGGCCCTTTATATATGGATTGTATATCAGATAATGGCGGGCATTTTAATTGGAGTGGCTGGATGGAAGGTTATGATATGGCTATGGGAATTCATACCCCAAGTTCTTCTATCATTGGCAGTTATTGGAAAGATTGCTATGAAGTGATCAGCCGTTGTAATGTGCTGATTGCTAATATTGATAGAGTGGATATGGATGCTTCCCAAAAGGCGATTTATCAGGCTGAGGCAAAGACCATACGTGCATTGATGTATATAAACTTGACTATGACGTATCAGGATGTTCCTTTCCTGACCGCCCCTTTGACCATTGACGAGGCTGAATGTGAAAAGACGGACCGTGCGGCTATTGTGGCTCATGTTATGACTGATTTGCAGGATGCGGCTGAAGTACTTCCGCAAAACGCGTCTTCACGGGGTCATATCACCAAAGGAGCTGCTCTTTCCTTACTGGGGCGTGTGGCTTTGTATAATGAAAAATGGGATGACGCGATTGCTGCTTATAAGCAGGTGCAGGGTTTGGGATACTCGCTTGATCCGAGTTATGCCAAACTGTTTACTCAAAGTGGAGAAACTTCTCCTGAAATCATTTTTGCAGTCCGTTATGAAGGACCGGGTATGAGTGAAGGTGCTGCTTTTAATGCGCATTGGAATACTCCGCTGGAAGCAATGAATGGTACTATAGATTTGGCGGATGCTTATTATTGCAAAGACGGTAAACCGACTACCGATACGAAGATAGCCGAACTGAACGGTGGGGGTGGCTTGGATGTCAGCAAGCCTAATCCTGCTCATTTTGAGAATCGTGATCCGCGTTTATATAGCACTTTGTTTGTTCCCGGTATGCTTTGGAACGGTAAAGGAGGTATAGATACTTCGGCTTCAAATCCGTATGCCAATGTATATGGCGGAGCTGTCGCTTCTCTGTCTACCGTATATGTTTATAAGTATTTTGATCCTACGGATACTTCTAACTCTTGGGATAATGGACAAGACTTTTATGTGGTGCGTTATGCCGAAGTTTTATTATCTTTGGCGGAGGCGATGGTACAGAAAGGAGGCTATGTTTATAGTGATGTAACTGCTTTGGTTAATGAAGTGCGGCAACGTGCGGATGTGAACATGCCCACAGTAGAGGAAGTGGAAGGCACTTCTCTTTCTAAAGATGAATTGTTGGAAGTCATTAAGCATGAGCGTCGTGTGGAACTGGCTTTTGAAGGTTTGCGTTTGTTTGACCTTTATCGTTGGAAGGAATTGGATAAGGCGGTAGCCAATATAGAGAATGAACGCACTATGTATGGCTTGGCTTATGAAGCACGTAAGTTCAACGGTGAGAGGGATTATGTATGGCCTTTGCCGACTGCCGAACTGGATACTAACAAGAAACTGGTTCAGCACGACTTGTGGAAGTAATGTGGAGTGCAGGTTTTCATCACAGGGTACACGGACTGTCACAAAGAAGTAGGAGGCAAATAACCTTTAAATCAAAAAACTGTGTGAATTTGCGTAATCTGTGGTGAAGCCTGGTTGTTCTGACAACTTCTGGAATAAAATTGATAACTTTTTAAAAACGGAAGAGAAATGAGAAAAACAATGATCCTTCTTTTATTTTCCTTCCTGTTGGTAGCATGTTCTGATAGTCCAGTGTGCTATTATCTGGATGCTACCGGCGGTGATGATAATAATAGTGGGTTAGCCCCGGATGAAGCATGGAAAAGTCTGGAAAAACTACGTGGTGTGAAATTACTGCCGGGCAATAAAGTTTTGTTGAAGCGCGGTGAGGTTTTTAATGGCGAACTTGAAATCACCGGACAGGGTATACCCGAAGATCGTATTTATATAGATGCTTATGGTGATGATGAACGGAAACCTTGCATTGTGGGATATGATACTTCCTTGTATGCAGCCCGTATCTGTAATTCGGACTATATAACGATGCAGAATTTGGAAATCGTGAATACAGGCAGGCAGCCTCTGCCTTATCGTTCGGGCTTGAAGATAGAGTGTATGGATTATGGCGTATCGCAGAACATTGTTGTCAATAATGTGACTGTACGGGATGTCAATGGTTCGTTGGTAAAAGAAAAAGGCGGAGGGTGCGGTATTTATATAGTGAATGGCGGTGAAAAGAAAATTTCAACATTCAATAGGTTAACCATAGAGAACTGCCATATTTTGAGATGTACCCGTAATGCTATGATTTGGGCTGCTTATAGCGACCGGCAGAACTGGCATCCCAGCAAGCATACCGTGATACGGGGAAATTTGATAGAGGAAGTACCAGGGATGGTATTGTACCTATCGGTTGTGACAGTACCTTGATAGAATACAATGTAATGCGTGACTGTCCTGATATGCTTCCTGACACAGAGGCGGCAGCAGGTATTTGGCCGTGGAGTTGTGATAATACTTTGGTGCAGTTTAATGAAGTAAGTGGTCATAAAGCTCCGTGGGATGCACAGGGATTTGATTCGGATTGGAATTGCCGGGGAACGGTCATTCAGTACAATTATAGTCATGATAACTATGGTGGCTTGGTATTGGTTTGCAATGACGGCACGGCCGACGCATCTTTTAATGTAGGTAACTTGGGCACTATAGTCCGTTACAATGTGAGTATAGGTGACGGAGTGCGGCCTGAACCGACTCGTGCCGGGATGTTCTCACCGGCTGTTCATCTGGCAGGTCCTGTAAAGGATAGTCGCATTACCCGTAACATTATTCATGTGAACCGTAAACCTGCGGCTGATATCGACCGTACTATGATTACTTTGGATTCATGGGGCGGATATCCGGATAGTACATTTATTAGTGGGAATATTTTTTATGCTCCCGAATCCAGCAGATTCCAGTTGACAGAATCTACACATAATTTCTTTGAAGGCAATTATTACCTTGGCCGGTTCGAGAAATTACCTGAAGATGGTAAAGCCTGCCAATCAGCTGAAATTTATCAGAAGGAAGTACTGGCAAAGGATGAAAACGGTTATCAGGGCTTGGCTTTGTTGATGGATACGGTGGAAGTGACCGGAGTAAAAGGAGTTTTTGTCAATAAGGAAGCCATTGAGAATTTCTTTAGCCGGTTAGAGAAATAAGTAAATAATAGCTGTAATTTAATGAGGGGAGCAAAACTAAAATGACCTGATCATATAGTTCGATAGGTTGTTTTAGTTTTGACACCTCCCCTTTTTTATTTATGGTTCATTCTTTCTTCTTTAGATCCATTTCTCCGGAGAAAGAAATAGATTGTCTGTTTGTGGGGGTGACCTGTATGTTACTGCTGCCATTGGGATAAATGGTGATATTGTAAAGGTAATTGTCTTCCTCGTTCCGTACTTTTAGTGTGATTTTAGCATTTCCCTTTTTGCTATATGTTGAAGTATATTCTGATAAAGGAGCACTAAATTTAATCCTTTTCCACCTCCGTAAGGAACGTTATACGCCACTCCGAAATAAGGCAGATAGGAATAAACCGAATCGTTTCTTATTTCTAAAGAATAATCGGAAGTCAGGTGTTTGCTGCCTCCTTTCATAGGCATTTACCCGGTCCACAATTGATTTTTGTATGTCTTTGCGTCAACAGCTTCGCGTACAGCCTTGTTCTGTCTGTTGCTTCTTCTCTTTCTTACTCTGAGCCGCTATAGGTGTCAGGCTGCTTGATAGAAAGAAACTTGCCAAAAGGAATAATTTATTTGCTTTCATATATCTCTGTAGGTTTAGTGAATCTGTCTTTGTCAAAGATAGCCAAAAAGAGTACTCGTTGTTCTAAAAAAAACATAAGATACTCAAACTGTCAATGAGTTAAGTACGCGATTATCTAGGAAGTGTTTGCTATATAGGGAGTGTTAATCTTTTTAATCAATAGAATAATGAGATAAAAACATAAATTGGTCATTTTATATGCTTGTTCATTTGTGATGAATATCGTGTGATGAAAAGCTTAAGTGGCAATCTGGATCTCATTTATCTTTTAAGCTCCGATAATAAAAAGATGATTTGTCCCCATGTGGGTTCAAATCATCTTCAAATCTCCCCATTAGGGGAAGACCATAAAAATATTATTTGGGTAGATTAAAAGCCACACTCATTTCTTTCATCTGTTCCTGGCTCATGCCGTCGGGTTCAAATCCCATATTTTTGGCAGCGATGTAAATTAATGCGGATTTATTTAAAAACATCAATTTGGTCGAATGCGGCCATTACGTCACAGTCAACAGCAAAGATACCGTGTTTTTCCCACATGACTACATCATAATCAGCCAATTCCTTGATAGTTGCATCTGCTAATTCTACAGAACTGGGCAACTGATAAGGAATCATGCCCAATCCACGTGGGCAGAATGCTTTTGTTTCGGGAATCATGCTCCATAGCAGGTTGGTTGCCACATCTTTCTCCATGAACTTTTTGTTGTGAGACAAGGCAATCAGTTCGATGGGGGTGTGTGTGTACGGATGCTTTATAAGGAGAGCCTATGCTAATGAGATAATTGTGTACGCTCAG